>Ga0209376_1002680_pt1 | contig 16690 bp, 15 predicted proteins | sample GraSoiAngelo_134_FD_185891 | JGI IMG/M metagenome (GOLD analysis project Ga0209376, IMG submission 185891) | Grasslands soil microbial communities from the Angelo Coastal Reserve, California, USA - 14_0929_05_30cm (SPAdes) (version 2) | ecosystem: Environmental > Terrestrial > Soil > Grasslands ... | reverse complement strand
CCTGGAGGCGCATCTCGCGGCGGATCACCTTGTCGCGCGTCTTGGTGTTGCCGGTCACCTCGATGCGGTCCACCACCACCGGCTTGCCGCGCTCGACCTTGTAGGTGATGTCGACCCGCTTCTCCTCCGGGCGCATCTCGGTCTCGGGCTCGACGCTGGCGAAGGCGTAGCCGTCCTCGGAGAGCCGCTCGGTCAGCTTCTGCGTATCCTCGCGCAGCGCGCTCGCCTTGAAGACCTCGCCGGGCGTGATCGCGAGCCCCTGGAGGAGGGGCTTCGTGTCCGCGGGCGTGTTCTCGCCCGCCACCCCCACCGCGCCGACCCGGTACTGGTCGCCCTCGTCGATCTTGACCGTGACGTGGAGGCCATCGTCGCGCCGCTCGACGCGCGGCTCGTCGACACGCACCGTGACGTAGCCGTGGTCGTAGTACCAGGCCGTCAGCCGCTCCACGTCGGTGCGCAGCACTTCCTTGTTGAGCACGCCCGCGCCGGTGATGAAGCCGAAGAGCCACTTCTCCCGCGTCTGCATGACGCCGCGGAGCTTGCGGGGCGAGAACGCCTTGTTGCCTTCGAAGCCGACCTCGACGACCTTGACCGGCTCGTGCTCCTCGACCTTGTAGAGGACGTCGACCTCGTTCTCGCCCACCGGCTCGGTCGAGTAGGTGAGCGCGGCGTCGAGGTAGCCCTTCTCGACGTAGAGCTTCTTCCCGGCCTCGAGGCCCTGGCGCGCCTTCTCGGGGTCGAGGATGGTGTGGGCGCGGATCTTGAGCGCGCCCTCGAGCTCCTCGCGCTTCACCTTCTTGTTGCCCTCGATCTTGACCGCGCGCACGAGGGGACGCTCCTTCACCCGGAAGACGACCTCGACCCGGTTCTCGGGGAGGCGCGTCACGTCCGCGTCCACCTGGTCGAAGAAGCCCATCGCGTAGACGGCGCGGATGTCCCGGTCGATGGTGTCCTGGTCGAAGGGCTGGCCCGGCTGCGAGCGCAGGTGGACCCGGATGGCGTCCTCCTCGACGCGCAGGTTGCCGGCGATGCCGACGCGCGCGATCGAGGGCTCGCCCTGCGCGCCGAGCGGTACCTCCCCGACCACGAGCGCCAGGGCCGCCAGGAGGGCGACCCACCGCCTCCGTGCGTGCCTCGCCACGATCGGCCTCCTCACGACGTCATGCCGTGGGCGCGTCCGCGCGGCCCCGATCCCATGTCGTGGAGAGCGCCGCCCGCCAGACGGAGCGTCCGCCCCATCGCCGCCGCCAGGCGGTCGTTGTGGGTCGCGACCACGAGCGCCGCGCCGTGCTCCTGGTTGAGCTCGAGCATGAGCTGCTGGACGTCCTCGGCGGTGGCCGGGTCGAGGTTGCCGGTCGGCTCGTCGGCGAGCAGGAGCCGCGGGCGCTGGGCGAGGGCGCGCGCCACCGCCACGCGCTGCTGCTCGCCCCCGGAGAGCTGCCCCGGCCGGTGCGCGAGCCGCTCCCGGAGCCCCACCCGCTCGAGCAGCTCGGTCGCGCGCGCCCGGGTGGCCGCGAACGGCTGGCGGGCGATCAGGCTCGGCAGCATGACGTTCTCGAGCGCGGTGAAGTCGCCGAGCAGGTGGTGGAACTGGAAGACGAAGCCGATTTCGCGGTTGCGGAAGACGGCCAGCTCGCCCTCCGAGCGCGCGAACACGTCCACGCCGTCGAAGAGGACCCGGCCCCCGGTCGGCTGGTCGAGCGCCCCCAGGAGGTGGAGGAGCGTCGACTTGCCGACCCCGGACTCGCCGACGATGGCGATCCGCTCGCCCGCCTCGACCTCGAGATCGAGCCCGGCGAGCACCTGCACGACGGCCGGGCCGTCCACGTAGCGCTTCCCGAGCTGGACCGCTTGCACGAGCGGGGGACGCGGGCCGGGCATCGGGCGCTACTCATAGCGGATCACTTCGACCGGGACCAGGCTCGCCGCCCGCCGGGCCGGGGAGAGCGCGGCGAGGACGCAGATCGCGATCGAAACCGTCGCCACGACCGCGAAGTTGACCGGGTCGAACCGCACCGGCAGCGTGGTCACCAGGAAGACGTCCTTCGGCAGCTCGATGAACTGGTAGCGCGCGAGGAGCCAGCAGCCGGCCAGGCCGAGCAGGTTGCCGAGCACGGTGCCGGCGACCCCGATGACCGCCCCGTTCAGGATGAAGATGCGGCCGATCGACGCGCTCGAGCCGCCCATCGACTTGAGCACGGCGATGTCGCGCCGCTTCTCCTTCACCACCATGGTGAGCGTCGCCAGGATGTTGAAGGCCGCGACCACCACGATCAGGCAGAGGACGATTCCGTAGACGACCTTCTCGAGCTTGAGCGCGGAGAAGAGGTTGCGGTTCACCTCCATCCAGTCGCGCGCGCGGTACGGGAAGCCGCCGAGCGCCGCCTCGATCGCGCGCGCGACGGCGCGCGCGTCATAGACCGACCGCACCCGCACCTCGATGCCCGTGACCGCGCCCTTCAAGTCGAAGAAGCGCTGCGCGTCGGGGAGCGCCATGTAGGCGAGCGTGGTGTCGTAGTCGAACATGCCGGAGTCGAAGAGGCCGGCCACCACGAAGCGCTTCATGCGCGGCACCACGCCGGCCGGCCCCGGCGTGCCGAGGGGCGAGATCAGGTTGACGACGTCGCCCGTGCCGACGCCGAGCTGGCGGGCGAGCTCCGCCCCGATGAGCAACCCCGGCAGCTCGACCTTCGTCCCGCCCTCCTCCGGCGGCAGCGTGATGGGGTACGGGTGCGCGAGCGCGGCGAGCGTCCCGCTCTCGAGATGCCGCTCCAGGTCCACCACCGCCCCCGCCATCTGCGGGTCGATGCCGCGCACCACCACTCCCGCCGCGCTCCGCCCGACCGCGAGCATCGCCTGCCCGTAGACGAAGGGCTCGGCCGCGACCACCCCCGCGACCGCGCGCGTGCGCTCGACCAGCGACGGGTCGCCCGCCAGCGGGCCGCCGTAGCTCACCACCACGATGTGCGGGTTCATGCCGAGGATCTTGTCGCGCAGGTCCTGCTCGAACCCGGTCATCACCGCGAGCACGATGTCGAGCGTGGCGACGCCGATGGTGACGCCGAGGAGCGAGATGAGCGAAATGAGGGAGAGGAAGGTGCGCCGGCGGGCGCGGAGGTAGCGGAGCCCGACGAACAGCTCCCAGCTCACGTCGCGCTCTCCGGCCGGAGATGCGGGAAGAGGATCACCTCGCGGATCGAGGTTGCACCGGTGAGCAGCATGACCAGGCGGTCGATGCCGACGCCCTCCCCGGCCGTGGGCGGCAGCCCGTGCTCGAGCGCGCGCAGGTAGTCCGCGTCCATGGCGTGCGCCTCGGCGTCGCCCGCCGCGCGCGCGCGGAGCTGCTCCTCGAAGCGCCCGCGCTGATCCTCGGGGTCGTTCAGCTCGGAGAAGGCGTTGGCGATCTCGTGACGCGCCACGAAGAGCTCGAAGCGGTCGACGAAGCGCGGGTCGCGGTCGTTGCGGCGCGCGAGCGGCGAGAGCTCGAGCGGGAACTGGGTGACGAAGATCGGCTGGACGAGGAGCGGCTCCACGACCGTTTCGAAGACCGCCGCGAGGAGATGGCCGGCGGACGCGTCCGGGTGCGTCGTGATCCCGCGGCTCGCCGCCAGACGCCTCAGGAGCTCGCGATCGAGCACGCGCTCCGCCGGCACCGAGGTGTGCTCGCTCACCAGCTCCGCCATGGTCCGGCGCGGCCACGGGCGCGCGAGGTCGATCGTCTCGCCGCCGTACGCGAGCGTCGTCCCGCCCGCCACCTCGTGGGCGAGCCCCACCAGCATCTCCTCGGTGAGCGCCATCAGGTCCTCGTAGGTGGCGTGCGCCTGATAGAACTCGAGCATGGTGAACTCGGGGTTGTGGCGCGTGGACACCCCCTCGTTGCGAAAGACGCGCGAGAGCTCGAAGACGCGCTCGTAGCCGCCCACCACCAGGCGCTTCAAGTACAGCTCCGGGGCGATGCGGAGGTAGAGGTCCACGTCGAGCGCGTTGTGGTGGGTGACGAAGGGGCGCGCGGCGGCGCCGCCGGCGATCGGCTGCATCATCGGCGTCTCGACCTCGAGGTAGCCGCGCGCGACGAGGAAGTCGCGCAGGTAGCGGACCGCGCGCGCGCGCACCTCGAAGATGCGCCGCGCCTCCGGGTTGACGATGAGGTCGAGGTAGCGCTGGCGGTAGCGCGTCTCCACGTCCTGGAGGCCGTGCCACTTCTCGGGCAGCGGGCGGAGCGCCTTGGCGAGCAGGCGGAGCGCCGTCGCCTCGAGCGTGAGCTCGCCGGTGCGGGTGCGGAACGGGCGCCCGGCCACGCCGATCACGTCGCCCAGGTCGAGCAGGCGGTAGACTTGGAAGCCCTCGTCGCCCAGGCGGTCGCGGCGCGCGTGGACCTGGAGCCGCCCCGCCCGGTCCTGCACCTGCAGGAAGCCCGCCTTGCCGAAGTCGCGCACCGCCATCACGCGTCCCGCGATCGACAGCGTCCCCGCTCGGGCCAGCTCGGCCTCGCCCAGGGCGGAGAGACGCGCATGCACCTCGGCCGTCGTATGGTCAGGACGGAAGTCATTCGGGTACGGGTCGATCCCCCGCTCCCGAAGCGCCTGGAGCTTTTTCCGCCTGACCACGATCTGCTCGTGGTCTTCGGGCATGCTGCGGAAGTCTCGGAACCCGAGTGTGTTTACTGGCTTCCCGGCGGGGGGTCAAACAATATGATCTGGGGGCCCCTCCGGTGCTCGGGCGCTGCGCGCGCTCCGGTCAAACGCCCGCGCGGCTCCGCCGCGCGCGGCTCGAGCGCTCTCGCGCTCGGGCTCCGTCACGGTGACGGTGGCGAAGTTCCTGCGCGGGAAAGCGGCACTTCGGCTCGCGTAGCGGGTGTAGCCGCCGCGGTCCTATGGGCAGGCAGACGAGCACACCCCGATACCCTCGAGCTCGCAGCTGCTGGGATCCCCCGCGACTCCAGCGCAGACCGGCGTCGATCCCGAGCAGTTGGCATCGCTGGTGCAGGCGTTGGTGGTGGAGCCGGCGACGATGCAGACGAGCGGAACGCCTGGTGTACAGTGCTCGACGCAAATGCCCGTACCGCACGACCCGCAGCTCGCTCCGAGGGAGCCGCACGAGGGGAGCGTCGTGCTCGTGGTCGCGGTGGCGGTCGTGGTCGAACTGGTGGTAGCGGTCGTGCTGGTCGTGGTCTCACAATCGACGTCGCTCTGACAGTTGCCGCACGCCGTGCAGCAACGCTGGTAGGGGCTGCGGGGGCGGTCCCGCTTCGTGGTGCAAGCGTCCTCGAGTGGGACGCAGGCTGCGTCCCGGCATCCGCGACGGCAGATGGCGAGCGCCAGCCTGTCGCCCTCGCAGCGGTCCTCGCAGTCCGAGAAGCACTCACCGACGATCCCGACGATGCAGCGCGGCTGACACGCACACCGATCGACCGCGGCGCGTGACGCACTCGCGGCCGTGCGGCGCGGGCACTCCCGAATACACTGGCGGCGCGCCCGGCGGGCCGTTGCGAGGCAAAGCCGTCCGCCCGCACAGCGCCGCCGAAGGTGAGACCGGAAGGTGCCCTCGCAGACCGCCCGGGCTCTGGTGATGCCGTCCCGACAACGGTTCACGCAGTCGTGGGTGATGGCGCAGAACCCGGCGAAGGCGGGGCAGGCGGCGACACAGGACGCGAACGCATTCCGGGCGGCCTGCAGGCAGGCCTCTCGGTCACCGATCAGGCCCGTCGCGCAACCGTCGCACCCCTGCACGAGCGCCGCGTTCCCCGTCGCGGTGCACGCCTTCCTGCAACCATCTGCGGCGGCGCTCGCGTCCGATGCGGGCGCGGCCAGTGTGAGCGCCAGCGCGATCGCTCCCACGACCGTGCGCACGCGGCCCACGCATAGACCCGGGTCGGAGACGGGTCAACTGCCTGATGACCGATCTGCCTGACCGATCGATCCTGACTGGTACCGGCGGCGAAGGATGCCTCCCACCGGAACAGCGACTCATGCGTCGAGCAGGCAACCAGGTCGGACGTTGCGCAACGAAATTCGTTGCGCTATGCTCGTTGCATGCCGGTCGCAACGGCCGCCAAGATCTCGGCCCTCAGGCGTGATTTCAAGACGGGCGCGGCGCTCGCCGACCTCCTCGGGGTCAACCGCTCGCAGGTGACGCGCTGGTTGCGCGGCGCCGGCATCGATCCGCTGAACGCCGAGAAGATCGACCTGCTCGAGCTGGTGTGGTCCAGCGCGCGTCGCCTCTATGCGCCGGAAGCCGCGCGCGCATGGCTCTTCGGGCTCAATCCGCATCTCGGCGACCGTCGCCCCATCGACCTCGTGCGAGCAGGGCGGGCCGAGGAGCTGCTGCGGGCGATCCGTGCCGAGCGCGCGGAATCGTTCGCGTGATCTTCCATCGCTGCTTCGCCTGGGACCGGAACACCAGCACCGCCGCCGAGGGAGGCGCGCTCTGGTTCGCGCGCGCATATCAGGGCGACGGCCGCCACGACAACCCGGACGCCTACGGCTGCCTGTATCTGGCCGAGCAGGCCGTGTCGGCCGTCGTCGAGCAGCTGGCGCGTTTCCGAGGCAGCGTGCTGGTACCGCAGGTGCTCGTGCGACGCGGGTTACCGCTCGCGCTCGCCACGATCGAGCTCGCGGGTCGCCCCCGGATCGTCGACCTCGACGAGCCGGCTGTCCTCGCAGCCCACGCGCTGCGGCCCTCGCGCGTGGCCACCCGACGGCGCGACCTGACGCAGCCCCAGGCCCTGGGCCTCTACCGGCGAGGCGCCGCCGCCATCCGGTGGTGGTCGACGTTCGAATCGTTGTGGACCAACGTCACCGTGTTCGACCGCGTGGTAGACCGCCTGCGCGTGGGCGAGGTACGCCGCCTCCGCGTCGACGATCCAACCGTTCGCGAGGCGGCCGACCTGCTCGGGATCGCGCCCGCGTAGGTGAGCTGCGTCCCGCATTCTCGGTTGCGGACGCGACGGGCGCCTGCCTCGCGCGCCCAGCCGCCGCGGCGCCTACGGGTCCCACACCACGGCGTCGGTGGGGCCGCCGTTGGTCGGGTCGGCGGTGAAGGCGACGGCGCCGTGGCGGTTGCCGCTCGGCACGCCGAAGCCGAGGAACGTGCTCCCGGGCCCGGCCGGCCTCGGGACGGCGACGATCGTGGCGAGCGGCGGTCGCGCCTGCGTGCTACGTCCCGAAGTGCCGGATCAGGTCCGGGAGGCGGTCGAACGCCGGCCCGCGATCGACCCAGCGCTCGCGGCCGCCCCGGCCGCGGCCGACTATGGCCACATGACCCAGCTCGGCCAGCCGCGAGAGCGCGTTCCCGAAGGTGATCATGGAGTTGCCCTCGGGCTTGTGCACCTCGCCGAGGAGGAGGCTGGTCTGGAACTGGCGCCGCATGCGCTGCGCGAGCGCGCTCTGCGCGATCGGCCACTCCTCCTGCGCGGCCAGGGCGCGCGCCGCGACCAGGTAGGCCTCGCGGAAGTTCTCGAGGATGCCGGCGGTGGCGTGGATGACGGGGTGGTCGAGCGCGGCCCCGTCCCCCACCAGCGCGCCCACCTCGCGGTAGTACGCGAGCCAGCGCCCGATCTCGGCCGCCAGCGCGTCGCGCTCCGGGAGCGGGAATTCCCAGCGGTAGAGATCGAGCCACCAGCCGATGTGCGCGCGCAGCGCGCTGAACGGCACCTCGGCGATGAGCGCGCGCGTGAGCAGCGAGGGAACGAGGAAGAAGTGGATCGTGTTGTTCTTGTAGAAGTCGAGGTTGAGCCGCTTGGAGACCGGCACGTGCAGGACGACGCCGCCCGAGTCCACGAACCGCTCGACCAACCCGCCCCCCTCGAGCCAGCGGAGGCTCTCGCGGAAGTCCGACCGATCGTTGCGCTCGAGCGAGGCCGTGATCCGCGCCCCCTGGGCGTGCAGCAGCCCGGAGAGCGCGCGCGTCGCAGCGAGGAACTCGCTCATGCGGCAGGCGGCGCGCGGCGCGCCGAGGAGCGCCGTGGCGCTGACCGCCGTGGCGCCCGCCACCGCGGCGTCGTTCACGGCGCGCAGCAGGCGGAAGCCCAGGCGCTGGATGAAGCGGCGCTTCTCCTCCTCCACCTCCTGGTCGCTGAGCCCGGCCGCGAAGCGCTCGCGGGCGGGGCCGAGGAGGGCGTTCAGGGAGATCGGGTCCGCATAGCTCACGTAGACCGTCCCGTAGCGGCGCTTGAGCACGCTGCGCGCGCGGAGAAGCGCGCCGAGCGACTCGCGCTCCTTCTCCTCGCCGGCGACCTCGCGCTTGTACGCCTCCTCCTCCGGAATGCGCCCGTAGTGGATGGAGATGGGCACGAAGTAGAGGTCCCGCCGCACGCCCTGCACGAAGGCGTTCACGATCGCCGAGAGCATGCCGAGCCGCGGGGTGAGGATCTTCCCCGTCCGCGTCCGCCCGCCCTCGATGAAGAACTCCTGGGTGTAACCCTCGCGGATCAGGAAGGTGAGGTACTTCCGGAAGACCATCTTGTAGAGCTCGTCGTCCTCGAAGCTGCGGCGGATGAAGAAGGCGCCGGCGCCGCGGAAGAGCGAGCCCATGGGCCAGAAGCTCAGGTTGTTGCCGGCCGCGATGTGGGGCGGCGAGAGGTAGTTCAGGTGGAAGATGTAGGAGAGGATCAGGTAGTCGAAGTGGCTGCGGTGGCAGGGGACGAGCACCACCGGATGCTCCTTCACGCACTCGATGACGTTCTCGAGGCCGACGATCTCGAGCGCGGTGAACACGCGCGGCCAGATGCGGTTGAAGATGGCTTCGAGGAGGCCGAAGTAGAGGCCGTTGAAGTTGGCGGCCATCTCGTCGAAGTCGCCGCGCGCCTCCTTCCACACGCGCCGGCGCGGCACACCGCGCTCGGCCGCGATGCGGCGCACCAGCCGGGCCAGCTCGGGGTCGCGCAGCACCTGCCGGCGCACCACCCGCCGCGGCAGGAGCGGCGGCCCCCACACCAGGCGCTCCTCGCGGTAGAGGAAGATCTGCAACGCGCGCGCCAGCCGCCGCACGATCCGCTCGTCGCCCTCGCCCCGGTAGTCCTGCACGAAGCGGTCGAGGACGATCTCGCGCCCGAGCGTGAGCTGGGTCTCTTCGGCGTTCCAGAGGTAGTTGAAGAAGCGCTTCGCCTCGCCCGGGGCCTCCTGCACGCTGTAGAGGAGGGTCGCCAGGCGCGACTCCTTCCGCCGGAAGCCCTTGCCGCGGAAGATCGCGACCGGGACCAGGTACACCGGGCGACCCGCCGCCGGCGCGACGCGCACCACGTCGCGCAGGTACTGCGGGCCCAGGCGGGCGGCGGCGAGCGCGCGCCGGCGCCGCCCGGCCACCGCCTGGCTGCGCATGAAGAGCAGCACGCTCTCCCCGCGCGCCACCAGCGCGGAGCACGCCGCGTGACCGCCGCGCGCCCGGCGCCGGCGGCGGAGGAGCCAGCCGATCAGCTCGCCGAGCGGCCGGAAGACGACCGTGGACACGCCGGGCGCGAAGCGCGCGAGCGGCAGTCCCTCGCGCAGCAGGACGGCGTTCACCAGGAGATAGTCGAGCGCCGAGCGGTAGCGCATCACGTAGATGAGCGTTCCCTGCTGGGCGAGCTGGCGGAGGTGCTCCACGGCCTCGGCCCGCACGCGCACGTGGCGGAAGAGGAGGTGGACGAGGAGCCGGGCGAGCGGGCCGAAGCGCTCGAGCATGGTCGAGCGCTGCGCGGTGGGCCGCTCGGGCACCGGCGGGGGGAGCGGCGCCAGGCGCGCCGATCCGACCGTCTCCGCCATCAGAGGTAGCGCCTCAAGCCGCGGCGACGGAGCTCGTCCACCACCAAGCGCACGTCCTGGGCGCGATCCTTGTGGCAGACGAGGATCGCGTCGGGGGTATCGACCACGACCAGGTCCTCCACCCCGAGCACGGCGACCAGCCGCTCGGAGCTGTCGACCAGGCAGCCGCGGCTGTCGATGGAGACGGCGCGCCCGCGGAGCGCGTTGCGCCCGTTCCCTCCCGACCAGAGCGCCGCCACCGCTGCCCAGCTCCCCACATCGCTCCAGCGAAAGCGGGCGCGCACGACCGCCACCCGCTCGGCGCGCTCGAGGACGCCGTAGTCGATCGAGACCGCGGGCAGGCGGCGGTAAGCCGCGGCGAGCGCGCGGGCGCCCGTCCCCGCCCGCTCGAGGGGTCCGATCACCTCGGTGAGGTGCACGCGCAGCGCAGCCAGGATGGCGCTCGCCCGCCACGCGAAGATGCCCGAGTTCCAGAGCACGTCGCCGCCCGTGACGAGCGCTTCCGCGCGCGCGCGCTCCGGCTTCTCGATGAACTCGGCGGCCCAGGCACCCTGCCCGTGCGAGGCGGGCAGCGCTCGGCCCAGGCGAATGTAGCCGTAGCCCGTCTCGGCGTGCGTCGGCGGGACACCGATGGTGACCAGCGCCCCGCTCTGCTCCGCGACCTCGAGCGCCAGCCGGAGATCGCGGCGAAACGCGGGCAGATCGTCGATCACGTGGTCGGCCGGAAGCACCGCGAGCACCGCCTCGGGCGCGCGCCGCGCAACGTGGAGGGCAGCCAGGGCGATCGCCGCCGCGGTGTTGCGCCCCTCGGGCTCGACCAGCAGGGCGCCCCGCCCGCGGCGCGCCAGCTGGCGCGCCACCGCGCGCGCCTGGGCGCGCGCGGTCACCACGAGGACGTGATCGCGCCGGACGGGCGGCGAGACGCGCGCGACCGTCTCCTGCAGCAGGCTCCGCCCCCCGCGCAGCGCGAGCAGCTGCTTCGGGGTGTGCACGCGGCTGCGGGGCCAGAAGCGGGTCCCGGCGCCGCCCGCCATGATGATCGCGTAGCGTGGAGCGTGTGGCACGACAGTGCGCGCGGGCCGTCGCCCGCCCGCTATGTTAGGCGCCGCCTCGCGAAAAGCAAGGTTCGGCCCTTGACACGCCGCGCGATAGCGGCTGTCCTCGCGGCGTGGCGGCGCTCGCGCGCATCGGCATGCTGCTCGTGCTCGGCATCGCCGCGGCGAGCGCGCTCTTCAACCTGTGCGCTTACGCGGGGGCGGCACGCCATCGCCGGCGCCATCCGCCCGCGTGCGCGGCGGACGAGGAGCGCGCGCCCTGGCCGGCGCGCGCCTGGCTGTTCGCCGTGGAGTGCGCGGCGACCGCGCTCCTGGGTCTGGCGACGCCGCTCGCGCTCCGCCGCCGGCGCGTGCGGCCGCTCGAGCCGGGCGATCCGCACCCTCCGGTCGTCCTGCTGCACGGCTACGCGCAGCACCCCGCCAACTTCCTCTGGCTCGCGCGCCGGCTCGAGCGCGACGGGTGGCGCCACCTCTACGCCGTCGCCCACACCCCCGTGGGCGGCGACATCGAGCGGAGCGCGCGCCGGCTCGGCGAGACGCTCGATCGCGTCCGGCGTACGGCGGGTGCCTCCCGGGTCGACATCGTCGCGCACAGCATGGGCGGGCTGGTCGCGCGCGCGTACATCCGGGCGCGCGGGCAGGCGAGCGGCGTCGGCCGGCTCATCACGCTCGGCACGCCGCATCAGGGCACCGAGATCTTCCCGCGCTTCCGGTTGGACCCCATGGTCGGCCAGATGCGCCCCGGCTCACCGCTCCTCGCCCGCCTCGCCGCCGACGACCCCGTACCGCGGCTCGCCGACTGTATCTCGATCTACTCGGCCGACGACGCGGTCGTGGTCCCGGCGAGCCGCGGGTACTACCCGGGCGCGTTCAACGTCGAGGTGCGCGGGCTCGGCCACCTCTCGCTGCTCTTCTCGCGCCGCGTCTACGCGCTGGTGCGCGAGAACCTCGCCGCCGAGCGCGCACCCGCGCCTGCCACCGCCGCGGGCGGCGCACCGTGGCCGCGCTGACGCTCACCGTCGGAGCGGACGCCGTCCGCCTCGACACCTTCCTCCGCGGGGCGCTCCCGGCCATGTCGCGGCGCCTCGTCCGCCGGCTGATCGCCGAGGGCGCGGTTTGCGTGAACGGGCGGCCGGCCGCCAAGGGCGTCCGGGTCGCGCCCGGCGACCGGGTCACCCTGCCCGACCTGCCCGCGACCATCACGCCCGAGCCGGGGCTCGCGCTCGCCGTTCTCCACGAGGACGACGCTCTGGTCGCGCTCGACAAGCCGGGCGGCATCCCCGGCCACGCGCTCGACCCACGCCAGCGCGGCACGGCGGCCGCCTTCCTCCTCGCGCGTTATCCGGAGATGGCGGACGTCGGTGATCCGCTCGCGCCGGGCCTCGTGCACCGCCTCGACAGCGGCACCTCGGGGCTGCTGGTCGCCGCGCGCACGCGCGCCGCGCACTGCGCGCTGCGCGCCGCGCTCCGTGCCCGCGCGGTCGAGAAGCGCTATCTCGCCTGGGTCGCCGGCGACGCGAGCGCCCTCGACGGCGCGCGCGTCGCGCTCCCGCTCGCGCACGACCCGCGCGACCGCCGGCGCATGCTGCCCGCCACGGCCCGCGTGCGTGCGTGGCCCGCGGAGACGCGCCTCGCCATCGTCGCGGCGGGCCGCGAGCGGAGCCTCGTTGAGGCGACGATACTGACCGGCGTGACGCATCAGGTGCGCGTGCACCTGGCCGCGCGCGGCCACCCGGTGCTGGGCGACGTCCTCTATGGAGGGGCACCGGCGGGCCTCCCGCGCGGCCGCCACGCGCTCCACGCCGCGGGCCTGACGCTCCCGCACCCCACCGACGGCCGCCCGCTCAGCCTGAGCGCACTCCTGCCGGCGGATCTGGCGGCGCTCGGCGGCTAGGAGCCTACCGCGAGACGGCGAGTGCGCGCTACGCGGCGGCCTTGCCGCCGCCCTTGCCGCCGCGCGGCTCCTTCGCGCTGGAGCACGCGCTGCACAGGTTGTTCAGGTTGTTCGGGTCCTCCACCAGCCCGTCGTCCACGTTGTGGCACACCTTCTTGCACGACGCGCAGATGAAATAGATGCCCTCGATCGTCTTGTTGATGCGCTCGCGGTTCAGGATGCGGCCGCGCAGCTTCTCGATGCGGATGCCGAGCAGCTCCTCGTACTGGCGCTTGATCTTGCGGCGCCCGGCCTCGTCCTTGGGGAGATCCTCCTGCCCGTCCTCGGCGTGGTTCTCGTCGCCGTCGAAGATGGAGAACGCCTTGGACTTGCCGCTACCGCTCTTGTCGCTCTTTCGCGCGCGCGCCATGGCCGGATTGTGCCTCCCTAGCGGGCCTAGCGGGCCTCAGCGGGTCCGCTCGCTGTAGCCGCAGTTCTTGTCGCACACCCAGTAGAAACCCCGCGGGCCGAAGCCGGCGAGCTGCACGACGCGGCTCTCGGCCCCGCAGGACGGACACAGGCGCTTTCGCGCCGCGTCGCCGCCCTTCTCGGCCGTCTTGGCCTTCTTGCCCTCTGCCATGCGTGCGGCGGTAAAAAAATGCCCGGTTGAGGAGAACTGGAGGCCCCCCGCCGGACAGCTTCTCCGTATACGGGCGCCGTGCGCTGCTGTCAATGCCCCGGACATCTTGAACTGTCACCGACAGGGCGCGCCTCCCAGTCGGTACTGTCCGGACCAGGACAGTACCCTCCCAGTCGGTCATCAGGATCCGCCCGGCACGCTCACGGCCGCGCGACGGCGTAGAGCATGACCGGCGCGTCGAAGCCTTTCAGGATGCGGCGCCCGGCGGGCTCGAAGCGAAAGCGCCCCGCGCCGGCGTCCGCCGCCACCTCCGCGGTCACCAGGATCTCGCGCGGCACGGCAAGCTCCCCGATTCGCGACGCGAGGTTCACGGCCGGCCCATAGTAGTCGCCGCCCCGGGCGAGCAGCCGCCCCTCGGCCAGCCCGCCGCGCGGCGCCACCGCGGGATCGTCGGCGAAGCGCTCGAGGAGCGTCAGCGCGATGTCACAGGCGGCGCCCGCGCCGACCGCGACGAACATCACGGCGTCGCCGACCAGCTTCACGAGCCGCCCGTCGCGCGCGGCGACGGCGTCGCTCGCGAGGGCCTCGAACCGCTCGACGAGCGCGCCGAGCGCCCGTGCGTCGAGCTGCTGCGAGAGCCGGGTGTAGCCGACCAGGTCGACGAAGCCGACCGTCAGCCGGACCGTGTCCTGCATCGCACGCTCCGGCCGGGCGCTCCGAAGCCGGCGGATGGCGACCTCCATCTGCGCGCGGAACATCGCCCGGACGGCGTTTGGGATCGTGTCGAGCGTATTGACCGCGCGCAGGTTCGCCTGGGCGAGCGCGAGCTCCCCCGCGCCGCGCGCGACGATCGGCGCCTCGATGTTGGCGAGGAAGAGCGCGACGGCCGCCTCGGAGACGCGGGCGAGCGCCGCGCCGACGACACGGAAGAAGTGCATCATCGGCGCTTCGCCGAAGAGCGCCGCGCCGACGGCGAAGCTCGTGAAGGTCGCCGCCGTCTCGGCGTCGAAGACCCGCTCGTTGGGGGCGACGGGCGGGAAGCCGGCCGCGAGGTTGATGCGCTCGGCATGCTCGGGCGTCGTGCCCGCACGTGCCGCCACCTCGGCGAGGGTCAGCCGCTCGCCGGCGCGGAGCGCGAGGTCGCCGGCGAGGCCGGCGAGTGAGCCCCAGCGGAGCTGCGCCTCGCGCATGTCGGCGAGCGTCGCACCTTGTGCCGCGAGCCACTGGAGCAGCTCGAGCCGGGCGGGCGCCTCCGGCGCCGCGGGATCGTAGAGGCCGGCGGACTGGAACTCGGCAGCCGTCATTGGGCGTCCGGGCGATGAGAGCACGAGGTGCGCGGGCTGCCAAGCGAGGACGTACCCTACCCACACGTCCGGGCACGTGTTGCGTGTATCGTCATGCCGGTCGAATCGTCACCCGCCTAGCGCGACCCCTGCTCGGGACGGCACCCGGTGGAACCTTGAGGGGGTCGGGGGGCGCGTGCTAGCGTCCCTCCTCCTCTCGCATGCGCGTTCACCTGCACCCGCAGCATCGCACGGTCGAGATCGCGGGGCGGCGGCGGGTCGCGCAGCTGCTCGCGGAGCTCGGCATCCTCCCCGGCACGGCCATGGTGATCCGCGGCGACCTCCTGCTCACCGACGCCGAGGTGGTGGAGGACGCCGAGGAGGTGGAGATCCGCGCCGTCATCTCCGGGGGTGGGGCGTGAAGTGCACGCGCTGCCGGGCGAAGGCCGAGGTCCAGCTCCGAGCGCACAACTCGGCTTTCTGCCGGCCGTGCTATCTCTTCTACTTCCGGCGCCAGGTCGAGCGCGCGATCGCGGGCGAGCGCATGTTCACGCCCGCGGAGCGCCTCCTGGTCGCGGTCTCGGGCGGGAAGGACAGCCTCGCCCTGTGGGACGTGCTCGCCGGTCTCGGCTACGACGCCACCGGGCTCTACCTCGGGCTCGGCATCGGGACGTACTCGGAGCTCTCGCACGCCAAGGTCGTCCAGTTCGCCGAGCAGCGCCACCTCCCGCTGCGCGTCGTCGCGCTCGAGGACGAGGCGGCGGGCCTCGCCGTTCCCGCCGTCGCGGCGCTGACGCGCCGCCCGCCCTGCTCCGCCTGCGGGACCATGAAGCGCCACTACTTCGACGCCGCCGCGCTCGAGGGCGGCTTCGACGTGCTGGTGACGGGCCACAACCTGGACGACGAGGCGGCGCGGCTCATGGGCAACGTGCTGCGCTGGCAGAAGGACCACCTCGCGCGCCAGCGGCCGGTGCTGCCCGCGACCCATCCCCGGTTCGTGCGCAAGGTGAAGCCGCTCTACCTCACGAGCGAGTACGAGACGGCGGTCTACGCCTTCATGCGCGGCATCGACTACATCGTCGACGAGTGTCCGAACGCCGCGGGCGCCTCCCAGCTCCTCTACAAGGACGTGCTCAACCGGCTCGAGGCCGCGAGCCCCGGCACCAAGCTCGCCTTCGTGAAGGAGTTCCTGCGCGCCGCACAGCCGGCCTTCGCCCAGGTCGAGCGGGAAGAGCCGAAGCAGTGCGAGGGCTGCGGCATGCCGGCGTACGGCTCGCTCTGCGCCTTCTGCCGCCTGGTGCGCGAGGTGCAGGCGAAGAGGTCCCCCGCGGTCGCGGACGTCCCCGCGTGAGCGCCGCGCCCGAGCCGGCGGCGGTGGGGGAGCGCGCCCTCCTGCGCGCGGAGGAGGCGGTCGTCCTGATCGACCGCAAGGAGCGCACCTATCTCCGCGTGCTGCGGCGCGGGCGCAGCATCTCGGTGCGCGGCGCGCCGCTTGCCTGCGACGCCCTCATCGGGCTCGCGGAGGGCAGCACGGTGGAGACGGCGAGCGGCGAGCCGCTCCTCGTCCTCCGCCCCACCTACGCGCAGCTCATCCCGAGCCTGCCGCGGCGGGCGCAGCCCATCTATCCGAAAGACGTAGGCCCGATCCTCCTCTGGGGGGACATCGGGCCGGGCGCCCACGTGGTCGAGGTCGGCACCGGGCCGGGCGCCCTCACCATCGCGCTCCTGCGCGCCGTCGGCCCCACCGGGCGGCTCGCCTCCTACGAGGCGCGCGAGGACTTCGCGGCGCTGGCGCGCGACAACGTCGCCCGCTACCACGGCCCCGCACCCAACTGGACCCTCCGCACCGCCGACGCCTTCGCCGGCCTCGAGGAGCGCCAAGTCGATCGCCTGGTGGTCGACCTGGCCGAGCCCTGGCGCCTTCTCGATGCCGCCGCCGCGGCGCTCCGCCCCGGCGCGGTGGTGACCGCCTTCGTGCCGACCGCGCTCCAGGTGAAGCAGGCGGTCGACGGCTTCCGCCAGCACGGCACCTTCGGGGCGGTCGAGTCGCTCGAGACGCTGGTCCGCTTCTGGCATGTCCGCGAGCGGAGCGTGCGGCC
>Ga0209376_1002676_pt1 | contig 16709 bp, 16 predicted proteins | sample GraSoiAngelo_134_FD_185891 | JGI IMG/M metagenome (GOLD analysis project Ga0209376, IMG submission 185891) | Grasslands soil microbial communities from the Angelo Coastal Reserve, California, USA - 14_0929_05_30cm (SPAdes) (version 2) | ecosystem: Environmental > Terrestrial > Soil > Grasslands ... | reverse complement strand
TTACCACGAGGCCATCACGGCCCTGGCAGAGGCCACGCGCGAGTGGCGGCCCTCGCCCCTTCTCGAAGCCGACCATCTGGGCCCGCTGCCACGGGCCCAGGTGTCAATCAAGCTGTCGGCGCTCGACTCGCAGTTCGATCCGATCGATCCGGAGGGTCGCTACGCAGCCGTTGCAGCCCGGTTGCGCCCGCTGCTCAGAGCGGCCATGCAGCACGGGGAGGCCGTCACCTTCGACATGGAGCACTACGAGTGGAAGGACCTGACGCTCTGGATCGTCCGACGCCTCCTTATGGAAGACGAGTTTCGCTCTTATCCCCTCGCCAGTCTGGCGCTGCAGGCGTACCTCAAGGACACCGAACGCGACGTCCGCGAGCTGCTCGCCTGGGCCGAGGCCCGCGGGACGCCGATGGGCATCCGCCTGGTCAAGGGCGCCTACTGGGACTACGAGACGATCATGCACCGCCAGCGCGGGTGGCCCGTGCCAGTCTTCGCCCGCAAGGACGATACCGACGCCTGCTACGAACGGCTGATCCCGTTCCTGCTGGAGCACCACGCAGTGATCCGGCCGGCATTTGGCACGCACAACCTGCGCCACGTCGCGATGGTGATGGCCGAAGCCGAAGGGCGCGGGCTCGCAGCGAAGGTCATGGAGCTCCAGATGCTGTACGGGATGGCCGAGCCGCTGCAGTCTGCCGTCGTGGACGCCGGCTATCGCCTGCGGGTCTACGCACCGGTCGGAGATTTGATCCCCGGCATGGCTTATCTCGTCCGGCGCCTGTTGGAGAACACCGCCAACGAGTCCATCCTGCGGCGACAGTTTCTGGGCAACCAGAGCCTCGACGAGTTGCTGAAGCCGCCAGCTATCGAGAAGACGCCTCCCTCCCTCCCCCTCGAGGAGGTCAGCACGGGTGGGGGTGGCTCTGAACCCGACTTCTCGAACGAACCTCATACAGATTTTTCCCGCGCCGAGGCCCGCGAGCGCATGCGCGCCGCGCTCGCCACCATGAGCGCCACGCTCGGACAGCGCATTGAGTTGGCCTTCCCCCCGCCCAAGGGCCTCACGAGATCGACCCTGACCGCACGAAACCCGGCCAGGCCCGAGGAGGTGGTCGGCGTCGTGAGCGCGGCGGTCCCCGAGGACGTGGACGAGGCCGTGGCCCGCGCGGTGGCAGGCGGCCATTCTTGGGCGGCGACGCCCGCGTCGGACCGGATGGCGGTTCTGGCGAAGGCCGCCGACCTGCTGCGCCAGCGCCGGTTCGAGCTGGCCGCGCTGGAAGTCTTCGAAGTAGGCAAGGGCTGGCGCGACGCCGATGCCGATGTGGCCGAGGCCATCGACTTCCTCGAATACTACCGCCGACAGATGCGCCGCCTGTCGGAGCCGATCCGGCTCGGGACGCTGCCGGGCGAGCTCAACCACCTGGTGTACCGGCCGCGCGGCGTCGTGGCGGTCCTTTCCCCATGGAACTTTCCGCTCGCGATCCCGACCGGCATGGTGGCCGCGGCGTTGGTCACCGGCAACGCCGTCGTGTTCAAACCGTCGGAAAGGGCTCCGGTCACCGGGCACGCGCTGGTGGCGGCCTTCCGCGAGGCCGGGCTCCCGGAGGGCGTTCTGCAATTTCTGCCCGGCGAGCCGGAGGCGGGCCGCCGCCTGGTCGCGCACCCCGACGTCCCCGTCATCGCCTTCACCGGCTCCAAGGCCGTCGGCCTCCAGATCATTGCCGATGCGGCGCGAGTCGCGCCGGGGCAGCGGGAGGTGAAGAAGGTCATCGTAGAGATGGGAGGCAAGAACGCGATCATCGTGGACGACACCGCCGATCTGGATGAAGCCGTGGCGGGCGTGATCGCCTCCTTCCTGGGCTACCAGGGGCAGAAGTGTTCCGCTTGCTCGCGCGCGATCGTTCTGGACACCATCCACGACACGTTCGTCGAGCGGCTGGTGGAGGCCGCCCGCAGCGTGCGCATGGGTCCACCCGAAGAGCCGGGCGCGGGGCTCGGCCCCTTGATCGATCAACGCGCAGTGCAGAAGGTGCGGGACTATCTGGTGGTCGCGAAACAGGAGGGGACGCCCGTGTTGCTGCCGGACCTCGCACGATGGCCGGGGCCGAACTTCGTCGGACCGACGATCGTCACGAACATTCGCCCGGAGCACCGCCTGGCCCGCGAAGAGATCTTCGGGCCGGTCTTGGCGGTGTTGCGGGCGCGGGACTTCGGCGAGGCCCTGACCGTCGCCAACGCGACCGAGTACGCACTCACCGGCGGGCTCTTCTCCCGTAGCCCCCGCAACATCGCGAGGGCCCGGGAGGAGTTCCTAGTCGGCAACCTGTACATCAACCGGGGGATCACGGGCGCGCTGGTGGGCCGCCAGCCATTCGGCGGAGGCCGCCTCTCCGGCATCGGAGCCAAGGCGGGAGGACCGGACTACCTCCTCCAGTTCGTCTCGGGCTCTGTCCTCTCGGAGAACATGCTGAGACGCGGCTTTAGCCCGGAGTTGTCCTGACCTTTTCCTCAGTTGCGACCTTGCTTCAGTCCAGTCCGCTCGCTATGCTGCCGCCATGAGGTCCATGGCGCTCCTGCTGGCCTTCCTCGTGCTGGCGTCCTGCGCGACCGCGCCGGTCTACGACGAGAGCTGGACCTGGGACTCGCCGGTGTTCGACGAGCAGGCGGTCCTGGGGCAGTCCGGCCTGCTGTCGTCGCAGCAGGATGCCCTCTTCACGTCGATCTGGACGCTGGGCGGCGGCGCGCTGCGACGCCGGCAGGAGTATCAGCTGCGGACGCAGCACGAACTGTGGGTGCGCCGGCAGGTGGAGCTGAAGCGGCTGAGCGTCGAGGAAGCCCACGCACGGATCCGGGATTACACGCCCTCCAAAGAGCACTGACCGGGAGCGAAAAAATTTCGAGCGGGGCGAAAAAAAATATTGCGTGTGGAAAATACTGTGCTATAGTGCGACACCATGATGCGAGTTCAGCGTAGCCAGATACCCTCACAACCATCACAGCAACCAGGAGGTGCTCCGTATCGATGAACGCATTAGACAACGCTGAAGGTGCCGTCTTACCAACGATGGCCCCAACCTCCGCTCCCGTAGAATCACCGGAGGAGTTGATCAGGGAGGGGAAAGCTTGGGGCCTCTCCACTGCAGTTGATCTTCACGACTGTAGGCCTGAAGCCATCCGGGACCGAGACCACATCGAGGCCTACGTCATCGCGCTCTGTAAACTGATCGGGATGAAACGTTTCGGGGAGTGCCAGATCGTCCATTTCGGTAAGGGACGGGTGGCAGGCTACTCGATGCTCCAGCTTATCGAGACGTCCCTGATCAGCGGGCACTTCGCCAACGACACGAATCGGGCGTACCTCGACATCTTCAGCTGCAAGGGCTACGACCCGGCGGTGGTGGAGGAGTTCTCCCGGAAGTTCTTCGGAGCGCGCAACAGCGCCGCTGCCGTCACCGTGCGCCACTGAGCGCAACTGACCGGGACCGAGCCGGGGCCGGCTCGAGCCCGTCAGGTTGGCAGCAAATTCACGACATCAATGAGCTGGCGGAGGCCTCCCGCTCTTCGCCAGTTATAGGGCACGACCAGCCGCGGAAGCGATAGGACCTCCGGTTCATCGGCTTCCTCCGGTAGGGCGGCCCGCTGCTCGATCTTGCCTTCCTCGCACAGGTGGGCAAACCGCACGTTGAGGTCGTCCACTTGCCCGGCTGTCAAAGGACGCTGCAGCCGCAGCGCCAGCCGCCCTTTCACGAACCGGCTGGAATGGTAGTTCCGATAGAAGCCCTCGATCTCGGCCACAGCGTCCTCGGCCGAGTGGACCACTCGGAAAAGCCCGAGATCCTCCGGGGCGATCAGCCGGGACGCCAGCATGTTTTCCCGCACGAACTGTTCCCATCGCTGCCAGTAGGTCCCTCCCGGTAGATCCACCAGCACGATCGGATGCGGGTTGTTCTTGCCCGTCTGCAACAGTGTGAGGAACTCGAACGTTTCGTCCTGTGTGCCGTACCCGCCGGGGAACACCGCGCACGCGTGGGACTCCCGCGCAAAGAACAGCTTGCGGGTGAAGAAATACTTGAAGTGGATGAGCTTGGGATCGTCCACGATCGCCGGGTTGGGCTCCTGCTCGAACGGGAGCAGGATGTTCACGCCGAAGCTGTTCTCCCGCCCGGCCCCCTCGTTCGCCGCCCGCATGATCCCCTCTCCCGCCCCCGTGATAACCATGAACTCGCGTTCGGCCAGGAGGCGGGCGAAATGCCGGGCCAGATCGTACAGGGGATTCTCCGACGGCATCCGCGCGGATCCGAAGACGGCGACCTTCCGCCGATGCCGGTACTGCCTGAAGAGCCGGAAGGCATAGCGCATCTCCCGAAGGCTGCGGTGAATAATCTTGAGATCCAACATGTCCAGACGCTGCCCCTGCAGCCGAATGACCGAACCCAGCAGGTCTTTGAGAAGCGCCGCCTGCGGGTCCGTCGCTGGCAACGCCAGCAGCTCCTCGAGCTGCTGGCGCAGACGGTCCTCAGGAACCGGAGATGTGGCCATCGTCGCTGCCCTTCCTACACACCCTTACTTCTTCGGCTTGAGCGCCCGGTCCGCCACGACCACATCGGCCAGGAACCGCGAGAGGGTCTGGCCCAACGCCTCGCTGTTGAGCTTTTCCAGATCTACGAGATCGAAGAAGACCACCGTCAGGGTCCCCTCGCCGACCACCGTCGTGCGGACTATGCTGCCGTCGCCCACGTTGGCGGCCTTGAGCACCAGCCGGTTCTTGGCTGCCAGTTCGGTCCTGGCAAACCGGGTCACGGCCTCGCTCCAGTACGACTCGATCTGGCCTGTCAACACCACATCGGCCGAGCCGGGGGCGACCGCCTGCCCCGGCTCAAGGCGCGTGACCTGAAAGCCCGCGCGCTTCAGGTACTCCAGCACGAAGTTCGTGACCTGCTCGGCCGCCGACCCGCCGGCCGGCACCAACGTGTCCACTGTCGATTCCACGTAATGCTGGTAGCGTCCGACCTTGGTCTTGTCGCTCCGCACGTCCTCAAACGGGATCACCGCCACCCGCAACGGAGCGGTCACCTTTTCGGGAGCGGGCGCGGCATCCAGGTTGACCGCGAGCGGAATTGTCTGACCGGGGCCCCCGCACCCCCCTACTACAAGCGCCAGCATCGTCGCCACCACCGACCACGCAATGTGTTTCACTGTCCTGCCTCCTTCCCCTGAGATTCATGCATGCAAACAGTTCGACCGATGGGTCGAGCTTAGCCGATCAAGAAAGAGCCGCGCAAGCACAGGAATGGAAACTTAGACCCGCTTTTTGAGGCTCAGCATGTACGCCGTGAGGTCGTTGAGTTCCTGCTCGTTCAGTGGGAACTTGGGCATGATCGATCCTGGTGAGGTGGACTGAGGATCGCGGAAGTGCTTGATCAGCCAGTCACGGTCGCGCTGGTCCCCGACGTAGGAGAGGTCAGGCCCCACCGCACCACCCTCGCCGTGGATCCGATGGCATCCCATGCACCCGAACCGCTCATAGAGGGCCCTCCCCGATACGACTGCGGGATCGGTCCGCTTCATCGCCTGCAGATCGCGCACGGACAGCCCGATCAGGACAAAGACACCGACCAGGAACACCGTCCCCACGCCGATCACGAGCGGCCGGGACGCGGGCTCCCGCTCGTGATGAGGGTCCAGGAACGGCAGCGCCAGCAGCAGGGCGATGAAGGCGCCGGGGAGCACCCACGTGGCGATCGGCCCCAAGACAGGCCCCTCCATGTACTTGAGGAATTGGTAGTAGAACAGAAAGTACCATTCCGGCACGGGGATGAAATTATGGTCCGACGGATTCACCTTGTCCGCCAGGGGAAAGGGCACGAGCAGCGCCAGTAGGACGACCACCAGGAAGACGCCGAGCATGACCACCGCGTCCATGAAGACCTGGCGGGGATAGAACGCTTCGCGGCGCTGGGCCGCACGTTCCTTGCTCCAGGGCCCGGCCGGACCCACGCGCCGCAGGATGAACATGTGCAGCGCGATCAGCATCATGATGGCGGCCGGCAAAAACAGGATGTGGACCGCGAAGAAGCGCGACAGGGTCAGGGCGCCCAGCGTGTCGCCCCCGCGCATGACCTTGACCAGGAAGGTGCCGACGAACGGGACACTGCCGACCATGTTGATCCCCACCTGGGTAGCCCAGTACGCGTTCTGGTCCCAGGGGAGCAGGTAGCCGGTGAAGGCGAACCCCATCGTGAGCAGGAGCAGCAGGACGCCGACCATCCACATCAGCTCGCGGGGCGGCTTGTACGCGCCGTACAGGAAGACCTGGAGCATGTGCAGGCCGATGGCAACCACCATCGCGGAGGCGCCCCAGTGATGGAGGCCCCGCACGAACGGGCCGAACAGCACCTGCGTTTCGATGTAGCGGATGCTGTCGTACGCGTGGTCGGGCGTCGGCGCGTAGTAGACCGCCAGAAACATCCCCGTGATCGCCTGGAGGAAGAAGACGAAGAGCGTGGCCGAGCCGAAGACGTAGATCCAGGACGCGCCCCCGGGGATCGGCTCGTCGAGCAAGGTCTCCTTGACGGGCTCCAGTTTGAGCCGGCTATCCAGCCAGGCGTAGAGGCGGGAGAGCATGGCTAGATTTCAATCTGCTGCTTGGTGCCGGACTTGAATTCTTTGTACTGCACCAGCAGATGTCCGTTTTCGATCTTGACCGGCAGGTGGTCCAGCGGCCGGGGCGCCGGCCCCCCGACGACCTTTCCGTCCGGATCGAACTCGCTGCCATGGCAGGGACACTTGAATCTGCGCGCGCTCCCGTCCCACCGATAGCCGCAACCGAGATGCGTGCAGATGGGGGAGTAGACCGTGACCTCGTTCGTCGCCAGGCGCAACGCCCAGATGCCTTTCACGGCCGCCACTTCCATGTAGCCGTCTGTGATCGTCATGACCAAGTCGCGCTGGGTCGGCTCGCCGATGGGAAGGTCACTCACCGGGCCGGCGTCCACCCACCTGAGCTCGCGCCGCTTGAGCGCGGGCGAAGCCACGTAGCCGCCCAACGGCACCGCCAGGCTGATGCCGATCAGGCCAGCCGCCGCGACGATCAGCCACGTCAAGAAGCTCCGCCGCGAACCGGAAGGTGTGTTGGTGCGCTTATGGGTCATTATCAGAAGACGTGCGGCGGCCGACGGGGCCGCCCAGGCGGGCCCGCCGGGCCAATAGCCAGGCGAAGACCAGGGTGCCAAACGGGAAGGTCAAGACCGCGCCCACCACCCAGCGGTTAGCCTCGGCGAAGATGGCCGCCGTCTTGTAGATGAGCAGCAACAGGAAAGCGTCGGCGATGAGTCCGGTGACGAGCAGGCTCATCGAGACGGCGGGCAGGAACTGGTTGCCGCGCGTCGTTGCGAAAGAGACGATCAGCGAGGCGCCAAACATCAGGGCGGTGAAGAGGGCCATGGACTGCAAGTTTTCCGCGTACCGCATCGCGAGGGCGGAGGCCGGCCCGGTGACTCCGCCCGCTGCGAGATTCCATCCGCATTCCGGGCAGACCGGATCATCCGAGGCGATGAGACGGCACTTGGGGCAGATCCGCATGGCGACCAGCATTATAGCGTACTTCGTTGATCCCACCGACCGGAAGGTGTACCCTAAGGGACGCTCAATAGTAGCGGGAGGTGACCCCGCGGACGCCCCTCCCGCACCCACGAGGGCGCGGCGTGGCACAACTCGATCCAAAAGAGCGGCGCATTCAAAAGCTCGAGATTATCCTGAACGTGGCCAAGGCCATGTCCACGGAGCGGGACCTCGGCATCCTGCTCGAGGAGATCGTGGAGCACGCCCGCTCGGTGGTCGACGCCACGCGCGGCAGCATCTTCCTTCTCGACAAGGACAAGAACGAGCTCTGGAGCAAGGTGGCCCAGGGCGTCCGGGAAATCCGCTTCCCCGCCGACAAGGGCATCGCGGGCCACGTCGCCCAAACCAAAAAACCCCTGAACATTCCCGACGCCTATGCGGACCCTCGGTTCAACCCCGCCGTGGACAAGGCGACAGGATTCCACACCCGGAACATGCTCACCGTTCCGATGCTCTCCACCAAGGATGAGGTGGTCGGGGTGCTCCAGGTGCTCAATAAAAACCCTGGGGACCACGGGGCCGAAGTCGAGAAGGGCGCCCCTGGACCTCCGTTCGATGCGGAAGACGAGGAGATGCTGTTGGCCCTGGGAGGCCAAGCCGCCTCCGCCATCGAGAACGCGATCCTCTACGACGAGATCAACAAACTGTTCGAAGGCTTCATCGCGGCCAGCGTGGTGGCTATCGAGTCCCGCGATCCCACAACCTCCGGCCACTCCGGCCGTGTCGCCACCCTTACGTGTGGCCTCGCCGAAGTCGTGGACCGAGTCGACACCGGTCCCTACGCCAAGGTCACCTTCGACTACGACCAGATGAAGGTGATCCGCTACGCCTCACTCCTGCACGACTTCGGCAAGGTGGGCGTGCGCGAGCACGTGCTGGTCAAGGCCGAGAAGCTCTACCCCAACGAGGTCGCGCTCCTGAAGGCCCGCTTCGCGTTCATCAAGCGGACGCTGGAGAAGGAGGCGCTGGAACGCAAGATCTCCGTGTACCAGTTCTCCAATCCCGGCGAGACCGTCGCGCTGCTGGCGAAGCTCGACGAGAAGCTCGGCCACCAGCTCGACGACACCGACGAGATCCTACGCTTCCTGCTGGAGTGCAATATCCCGACGGTGCTGGAGAAGGGCGGATTCGAGCGGCTCAACGAGATCGCCGCCAGGACGTACAGCTCGTTCGACGGCCCCAAACCGTATCTCATGGCCCCCGAGCTCGTGAGCCTCGCCATCCCCAAGGGGAGTCTGACCAACGAGGACCGCCTGGAGATCGAGAGCCACGTCACGCATACCTACCGGTTCCTGGCGACCATCCCGTGGACCAGCAAGCTGCGGCGCATTCCGGAGATCGCTTACGGCCACCACGAGAAGCTGGACGGGAAAGGCTATCCGCGGCAGATCGCCGCGCCGGAGCTCCCGATTCAGACCCGGATGATGACCATCAGCGACATCTACGACGCGCTGACCGCTTCCGACCGTCCGTACAAAAAGGCCGTCCCGGCCTCGAAGGCCCTCGACATCCTCGGGTCCGAGGCGAAGGAGAGCAAGTTGGATTCGGCCTTGCTTCATCTCTTCATCGACGCCAAGGTGTACGAGCGCACCGCGCGGGGATAACCCCGGACCTTCACTCCGGCAGGGGCTGCCCCTTCGTTTCCGGCGCAAACGGCAAAATCAGCAGACCCACCAGATAGATCAGGGCGACGGCACTGGCCGCGCGGCCGAAGCTGCCCAGTGATGTCACCAAATAGCCTGTGAGGAACGGACCGCCCGAGGCGAGCACGCGCCCGGCGTTGAAGCAAAAGCCCGCACCGGTGGCCCGGAGGCGGGTCGGGTAAAGTTCCGGAAGATAGATGGGGAACCCGCTGAAGATCCCGTTGTTGAAGAAGCCGAGCAGGGGCAGCAGCAGTAGCACGTGCACGTAAGCGTGCGGTGTCAGGAAGGTGATTGGTAGCATCACGAGGCTACCCGTACACATCAGCGCGAAGACGGGTCGCCGCCCGAAGCGATCCGCGAGAGCCCCGAAACTGAGATAGCCGATCAGCGCACCCCCATTGAGCGCCATGATGGCGTAGCTCTTGTAAGGCTCCAGCGCCCTGGCGTCCAAGCCCCGCATGTCCGGAAGAGCCCCGATCAGGGTAGGCGTCCAGTTCGTGGCGCCCCAGAGCCCGAACACCGCCACAAAAGCCAGCACGGATCCGACCAGCGTCGGGCGGCGGAGCTCGCCCCGAAACAGTTCCAGCAGCTTCACCGGCTGTGCCGCCCCCGTCATGAGTTCCTTCGAACGGGCCTTGGCCCATCGTTCCGGCTCCTTCACCCATAGGAAAATCAAGATGGCCACAAAGGCCGGCAGGATGCCAACCAGGAACAGCACGCGCCAGCCGTATCCACGTAAGAGCAGGTTGACAGCCGCGGCCAGGAAGAAGCCCGCCGCCCAAGCGGACTGCAAGATCCCAGCCGCCTTGGCGCGCTTCTCTTCCGGCCAGACCTCTGCGACGATCACGGCTCCGGAGGCCCATTCCCCACCGACACCCAGCGCCGTCAGGAACCGATAGAGTGCGAGATGCCACCACGTGTCCGATAGCGCAGCGAGACCGGTGAATACAGCGTAGATGAGGATCGTGAGGATCAGCGTTTTGGTCCTGCCAATATAATCGGCCAGGACCCCGAACAGAACGCCACCGATCGCCCAGCCGACTAGGAAGATGGAGAAGATAATGCCGCCGTACCAGCCGATGTCGCTGTCGCTGACCGGCGAGCCGCCCGACGCCGTCTGGAGCAGATCGTGTAACGCCGGATGGAGGACGATGGCGTAGATCGTCGCATCCATCGAATCGAAGACCCAGCCGAGCCATGCCACGAGCAGGACCCGCCACTGGTAGGGCGTGACGCCGTGACGCCATGAGGGGGCGGTCGGTAGGGTGCTCACGGAGAAACGGCACGTTACCGCCAGAGCGCGGCCTCTGTCAATTCGAATGCCACCTTGAAGGGGCCGCCCGTCAAGCCTACACTGCGCCTGTGTCGCGACGCACGCAGGTGCTCCTCGTGCCAGCAAGGCCGGCGCTTGTCCTCGTCCTGCTCGCGACAGCGTTCAGCATGAGCCCATCCAGCCAGGAGGCGAAGGCGCCGGTGACGATCCATCCCGACACGCTCATCGCGCACGTGCAGATGTTCGCCGGCGAGATCGGCGAGCGGAACACGTTTCGACCCCAGGCCCTGCGGCGCGCTGCGGCCTACATCGAAAAGGCGTGGCGCAACCAGGGGTATGCCGTGACGCGGCAGGAGTACGCCATCGGCCGGGACACGTGGGCGAACTTGGAAATCACCCGCCGCGGGCGAGGGAATCCGGACGACATCATACTCGTCGGCGCGCACTATGATTCGGTGATCGGCAGCCCCGGCGCCAACGACAACGCGACAGGCGTCGCTGCGCTGCTGGAACTGTCCAGGCTGGCGGCCACCAGGGACCTGGGCAAAACCGTGCGGTTCGTCGCCTTCGTGAACGAGGAGCCGCCGCACTTCCAGACGGCCCTGATGGGCAGCCGTGTGTACGCGAAGGAGGCGCGCGCCCGCGGGGAGCGGATCCGCGCGATGCTCTCGCTCGAAACCCTCGGCTATTATAGCGAGACGCTCGGTAGCCAGGCCTTCCCGTTTCCGTCAGCCCTGTACCGGCTCTTCTATCCTGACCGGGGGAACTTCATCCTGTTCGTGTCAAACTTCGGTTCGCGTCCGCTCCTGCGCCAGGCCATCGACTCCTTCCGCGTGGAGTCGGATTTCCCGGTCGAAGCGATCGCGACGTTCGAGTGGGTGCCGGGGGTGGACTGGAGCGACCACGGCTCGTTCTGGGCAGAAGGCTATCCCGCCCTCATGGTTACCGACACGGCGCTGTATCGGTACCCGCATTACCACACTGCGCAGGACACGCCGGAGAAGGTCAACTACGGCGAGTTGGCTCGCGTGGTGGGCGGCCTGGCCGGCATGCTCTGGGCCCTCGCCCGCTAGTGATGGTCGCTGCGCGAGCCACGCACGGCGCCGATCAGACGGTCGCTCGCGGATCGGGACGGGCCAGTACCGCTTCGGCCTGGGCCTTGCGATAGCGGGACAGCGCCTCGCGGACCTTCGGATATTTATTCGCCAGGATCGCCGCCGCCAGGAGCGCGGCGTTCACCGCTCCGGACCTCCCGACCGCCAGCGTCCCCACGGGGATCCCGGCCGGCATCTGCACCATCGAGAGCAAGGAATCCAACCCTTTCAGCGCCTTGGACTCCACCGGCACGCCGAGCACCGGCAGGGTTGTCTTCGCCGCCGTCACGCCCGGGAGGTGGGCCGCGCCGCCTGCCCCGGCGATGATCACTTCCAGCCCTCGCCGCTCGGCCGATTCGGCGTACGCGAAGAGGTGATCCGGCGTGCGGTGGGCCGAGACCACGCGCACCTCGAACGGGATGCCCAGCCTCTCCAGGGTCCCGGTGGTGTTGGCCATCGTCTCCCAATCGGATTTGGAGCCCATGATCACGCCGACCAATGGGTGCGCGCTATTGCTCTTGTGCCGTAATTTCTGTGGCGCCGCCTTTCGCATCGAGTCCCTCCGTGAACGTCCGAGCAGGCCAATCATATACGAATGCGGGCTAGGGGTCTATGCCGAACCGCGGCTCAAGGATGGCTTCGCTCCGACATTTCGGGCACCGGCTGGGCCTGGTCAGGCGGGTGCGCCCGCGAAAGACGAACCCGCAGTCCTGGCAACTTGCCGGTTCCATGCGGAACCGGCCCTGTCGAGACCCGGCCACCGATTTGACGATGTGCGCGAGATGTTCTTCAACCTGCCGTTCGGGAATGCCTAGGCTGTGCGCGAGGTCCCTGGCGGAACGCCGCATGCCAGTAATCGCTTGGACGATCTGCTGCCGGACGGTCAGCTCTGAATCAGGCCTGCCGGGCACTACTCGAACTCGGTCGGCGCGATGCCGTAGCGCAGCTCCAGGTCGAATTCGGCGATGAGGTCATTGGCGGTCTCATGCCCGAGCGCCGACCGCACCTCGCCGATCACCAGATCGATCATGGGCGCGGCATGATCGCCGAACTGCGTGATCGCGGATTGAATCCGTTGCCGCGCGTCATCGATCGTCATGCGTTTCTGTGAAGAACAGTATGGGGTGGATGAGGGGTCTCGAACCCCCAACCTCCGGAGCCACAGTCCGGCGCTCTAACCATTGAGCTACACCCACCACCAGTCGGAGAGTCGTTGCAGACGAACGCGGGAACCGCGATGAATCCTATCAAACGCGATAGGCGCGCCGCAAGGCTGCGGCGGGAAACTTGCGGTGATCCAGCTTAATCCTCAGGACGTCAGGGCCACTTCGATTTCGGCCTGAATGGCCCGGGCGGCTTCAGCCGGGTCTGCGGCGTCGCGTATGGCCCGCCCAACGACGAGATAATCCCCGCCGGCGGCGATGGCACCGGCCGGCGTGGTGACGCGGACCTGGTCGTCATGCGAGGAGCCGACAGGACGGATCCCGGGGATCACGACGATCGGATTCTTGCCCAGTTCCCTCCGGATCATCGACGCCTCGACGCCGGACGCCACGACGCCGTCGGCGCCCAACGAGATCGCCAAGCGTGCCCTCTTCAGGACTGTGTCGCGGACGGATTCCACGATGCCCATCTCCACCAGGTCCGCTTCATCAAAGCTCGTCAGCACCGTCACGGCCAGGATCTTCACCGCGCTCCGGCCGCGGCCCTCGACGGCAGCCCGCACGGTCTGGCCGGTGGCGTGGACGCTGAGAAACGTCACGCCGAGATCGGCAGCCGCGGCCGTGGCCCGCTTCACCGTTTCTCCAATGTCGAGCAGCTTGAGGTCGAGGAAGACCCGCTTGCGCTGCGCGAGGGCCCAGCGCACGATGTCGGGCCCGGCTGCCGTGAAGAGCTCCAGGCCGATCTTCACGAACGCCACCGAGTCCCTCACGCGGTCGAGCAGGCGCTTGGCCTCATCGGCCGACGGAACGTCCAGCGCGAGGATCAGCCGCTCGCGAGGCTCAATCGCCATGAACGTTCCTTGACTTCGGAACAAACGCCGTGGTAGCACTCATGCCCTGTCTCACGAGGGAGCCATACCATGCCGGTTGTCCATAAGAACACCCTGAAGGCCGCCCGCCAGGCCCTGAAACGGCGGGCCCGGAACCGTGCGGTGCTGTCCGGTGTCAAGGGCGTGATCAAGAAGCTGCAGACCGCCATCCAGCAGAAACAGACCAGCCAAGCGACGGAGCTGCTCCGCGAAGCCTCGCGGGCCTTGCAGCGTGCCGCGTCCAAAGGCGTCATCCATCGCAATGCCGCCTCCCGCAAACTGTCCCGTCTCACCGCGCAGATGCGAAGGGGCGCGACGGCATAGCACGGCCGGCGCCCCGGCAGAGATTCAGAACCAGGCGCTCCATCTCAAGCCGTTCCTTCCGGCGCCCTCCCCCTCCGCCTTTCAAGCGAGAGTCGATTTCGCGGAACAGCTCGAAGTCGCGGAGCATTTCCTCCGAGAATTTCCGTGTTCTCCACATATTCCGCCAGCAGGCCGCCAGGAAGCCAAGCACTCTAAGCGGAGGCTCACCCGCGTCGAGGACCTTGCTCAAAGACCGCAATGAGCCCACGCGATCTCTGCGCTGCAAGGCATCGATGAGGTCATGCACCGAGCCGCCTGTGTCTGCGCCCTGGACGGCTTCGACGTCCGCCGCCGTCACGCGCGTGTTAGGCGCTACATAGGCCGCTAGCTTCTCCATCTCACGGCACAACACGCCAAGGGCGCCGCCACTGGCCTCGATCAGCAACTCCCGCGCCGCCTGGTCGAGGCGAAGCCCCAGCGCGCCGGCCTGGTCCTGCACCCAGGCCGGCAGCGCCCGCGCATCGAGCGGCGCGCAGTCCACGCTCACGGCCGCCTGCTTGAGCGCCTGGAAAAATTTCACGCGGCCGTCTACTTTCCCGCCGGTCAGCACGAGGCACGTACTCTCGACCGGTTCCTCCAGGTAGGGCAGCAACCGCTCGGCTTCGCGGACACCCAGGGCGCCGACTTCTTTGACCACTACCAGGCGCCACGTCGCGAACATGGGAAGGTTCCCGCAGAGGGTCAGGATCTCCGCCGCCTCGGTCTCATCCCCGTACACCACATCGGAGTTGAACGCCCCGACGTTGGCGTCATCGGGTCCGAGGACCGCAGCCCGGATCGCCGCCACCGCGTCGTCCCGGAGGGGGGCTTCCTCCCCGACGACAAAATACAGCGGAGCGAGGTCGCCTGTCGCAAGCTGCCGTTTCAGCTCGTGGAGGCCGATGCCCTCGCGCTTGGCCTTCATCGCGGGTAGGTTTCCAGCACCCGTGACACGATGTTCTCTGCCACCGCCTGGCAGGCTTCTTCGGTCGCCCGGTCCTGTCGGGCGCGGTTCGTGGCGAGGTCCGTGGTCTGGAAGAATTCGGCGGAGGTCCGGTAGGACTCCTGCCAGAGCGCCTTGCGGCCGGCTGCATCTTCGAAGGTTACGTCCACCTGGAGAATGACGCGCTGCTCGTTGACGAACCCCTGCCGGAACGAGAGTGTCTGGAGCCCGTAGCTCCGGATGCGGCCTTTGAGCACGAAGGGCGCCGCGCCGACATCGTTGACCAGGGTCAGGCCGTCGGCCTGCAGGAACTGCCGTCGCACGAACTCAGTGACACGCTTATCCAAGACAGGCTCGAAGGTGTCGTTGTGGAAGACCGGAACCGCCAGCTGCAATCCCCGCGCGGACCCCGGCTTCACGGTCGTGCCGAACTCGTACCCGCAGCCGGCCACAACCAGGGCGACAAGGGTGAGTACCAGGCACTTCGCGTTGCGGATCACTCGTCCCCCACCACGATGTTCACCAGCCTCTTCTCGACATACACGACCTTCTTGATCGTCTTGCCCTTGATCAACTCCCCGACCTTCGCATCGCTTTTCGACGCCGCGATCACCCGCTCTTTGCTCCAGTCGGCGGGGACGGTCACCTTGCTGCGAAGCTTGCCGTTGACCTGTACAGGGATTGTCAGCACTTCCTCCTGGAGGAGGGCATCATCGAAAATGGGCCAGCGCTCATGGGCAAGACTTTTCGCGTGGCCGGTCGCCGTCCAGAGTTCTTCCGCGATGTGCGGGGCGAATGGCGTGAGCAGGATGAGCAAGGTCTCAGTCGCCTCGCGGACCGCCGAAAGATCTGTTTTTGCTTTTGCCTGTTTGGCGTCGACCTTATAGAGCCCGTTCACGAACTCCATCAGCGCCGCGATGGCTGTGTTGAACTGGAACTCCTGCTCGATATCGTCCGTGACCTTTTTGATGGTTTTATGCGTGAGCCTTCTGAGATCAGTCGTAACGCTGCTCGGTGGGGCCTCCGGCTTCTTAATTTGTTTCGAAAGCATTGGCGCCAGCTCGTGAACGAGCCGCCAGACACGGCCGAGGAACCTGTACGCGCCCTCCACGCCCGCGTCGCTCCACTCCAAGTCCTTCGCCGGCGGCGCCGCAAAGAGTGAGAAGAGACGCGCCGTGTCCGCTCCGTACGCCACGATCAAATGCTCGGGGTCCACGATGTTCTTCCTGGACTTCGACATCTTCTCGACGCGGCCTCGCTCGACCGGTTTCCCGCACTGTCTGCACCGCCACCCGTCCTTGTTGACTTCAGCCGGCAACAGCCAGCCGTGCTCCTCGCAACGGTAGGTTTCCATGCAAACCATGCCTTGCGTCAGCAGGCTCGTAAACGGCTCGTCCACCTTCACCAGCCCCAAGTCGCGCACGGCTTTGGTGAAGAAACGGGCGTAAAGCAGATGCAGGACCGCATGCTCGATCCCGCCGATGTACTGGTCCACCGCCATCCACCGATCCACCTTCGCGGGATCCACCGGCCGCGCCGTTTCGTGGGGCGAGCAGTACCGGAGGAAGTACCAGGAGGAGTCCACGAAAGTGTCCATCGTGTCGGTCTCGCGCCGGGCTGGACCTTTGCACGTCGGACATGTGGTCTTCACGAATGCTTCCGATTGGGCCAGCGGCGAGGCGCCCTTGCCGGTGAACGGCACGTCCTTTGGGAGCATCACCGGCAGGTCGGCTTCCGGGACCGGCACCGTGCCGCACTTCTCACA
>Ga0209376_1002675_pt1 | contig 16710 bp, 9 predicted proteins | sample GraSoiAngelo_134_FD_185891 | JGI IMG/M metagenome (GOLD analysis project Ga0209376, IMG submission 185891) | Grasslands soil microbial communities from the Angelo Coastal Reserve, California, USA - 14_0929_05_30cm (SPAdes) (version 2) | ecosystem: Environmental > Terrestrial > Soil > Grasslands ... | reverse complement strand
TCCCCAAAGGCACCGTGGTCTTCCGCACCCGCGGCCGCAAGAAGGACGTGGACACGACGTACACGACCAAGCGCAACGGCGACTTCCGCGACCTCCCGATGGTCGTGCTCATTGACGAGTACAGCGCCAGCGCCGCTGAAGCGCTTTCGGCCTCGCTCCAGGACCACGACCGCGCGTTGATCCTGGGCCGCCGTAGCTTCGGCAAGGCGTTGATGCAGGCCGACTTCCTCGTGCTCCCCAACGGCGACGACCTGCACCTCACGATCGGATACGTGCTCTCGCCCAGCGGCCGCTTCATCCAGCGTCGCTACCGCGGCCTCGCCGTCGAGCAGTACACCACCCTCGCGGGGAAAGGGGGCGCGGCCGAGGACACGCTGCGGCTGTTCCGCACCGACAGCGGGCGGCCGGTCCGCGGCGGCGGCGGAGTTACGCCCGACGTGGCGCTCGCCCCGCCGGCGCCGCTCCCCGTCTGGTGGAGCGTTGCCTCCGACAGCGGCTTCGATTTCGCCATCGCCGACAGCGTCGCGTTGACCTTGGGCCTTACGCCGGCCGGCCGCGACGCGTGGATGACGTCGCCGGAGCAGTGGCGGGGAATGCTCGTGGCCCCGTTCCTCGCGCGCGTGCGGGCTCGGCTCCATGTCGCGGCTCCCGTGGACACCGCGCTGGAAGCGCGCCTCGCGCGCATCCTGGCGTTGCGGGCGGCCGAAGTGCGTTGGGGGCCGGAAGCGCGCGACGAGTTTCTCGTGCGGGCCAGTGCCGACGTCCGGTCGGCGCTCGGCTACTTCCCGCGGCTCGCGGCCCTGCTTGCCGCGCCGGCCCGGTAGCGAGCCGCGCTTCGCGCCCGCTATCTTTCGCGTCATGGCCACCAGGACCCGCGCGCCGAGCCACCCCCGGACCGCCCGCCCGCCCTCCCCACTCGCCAAGGCGGACCTGCTCGACATCTACCGGCTGATGTACCTCTCCCGCCGGCTGGATGACAAAGAGATCCAGCTCAAGCGGCAGAACAAGATCTTCTTCCAGATCTCCGGCGCCGGCCACGAGGCCATCCTGGTGGCGGCGGGCAAGGCGCTGCGCCCCGCCTACGACTGGTTCTATCCCTATTACCGCGACCGGGCGCTGTGCCTCACCATCGGGATGACCCCGACGGAGATGCTGCTCTCGGCCGTCGGCGCCGCCGACGACCCCAACTCCGGCGGCCGCCAGATGCCGTCCCACTGGGGCCACAAGGCGCTGAACATCGTGAGCCAGTCGAGCCCCACCGGGACGCAGTTTCTCCAGGGCGTTGGCTGCGCCGAGGCATGGTTGCGGTTCTCGGCGCTCGACGTGGCCGATAAGCCGATCCACGGCGACGAAGTGGTCTACGTCTCCGCCGGCGACGGCACGACGAGTGAGGGCGAGTTCTTCGAGGCGCTGAACAGCGCCAGCAACCTGAAGCTGCCCGTGCTGTTCCTCATCGAGGACAACGGGTACGCCATTTCCGTTCCCGTCGAGGTCCAGACCGCCGGCGGGTCGATCTCCAAGCTGATCCGCGGCTTCCCCGACTTGGCTGTCGAAGAAGTGGACGGCACCGATCCCGTCGCATCGTACGAGGCGATGGTCCGGGCCGCCGAGCATTGTCGCAAACGCCAGGGGCCCGCCCTCGTGCACGCCCGCGTCACACGACCCTACTCCCATTCGCTCTCGGACGACGAGATCCTCTACAAGCCGCCGCGGGAGCGCGAGGAAGAGGCCAAACGCGACTGCGTGGTCACCTTCCCCAAGCGCCTCGTGCGCGAGGGCGTCGCCACCGAGGCCGAGCTCGAGGTGATTCGCACGCAGGTGGACGAGGAGGTGCAAGTCGCCGCGGACATCGCCCTCGCGTCGCCCCAGCCGAGCCCCGAGACCGCGCTGCTCTACGTCTATTCGCCCGACGTCGACCCCACCTCGGAGCAGTTCGACACCGAGGACGATCCTCAGTTCTCCGGCGATCCTACCACGATGGTGGACCTGCTCAACGCCTGCCTCAAGGACGAGATGGCCCGCGATCCGCGCATCCTCGCTTTCGGGGAGGACGTGGCGGACTGCAGCCGCGAGGAGTTCCTCAAGGAGGTCAAGGGCAAGGGCGGGGTCTTCAAGGTCACCTGGGGCTTGCAGCGCCAGTTCGGGAGCGAGCGCGTCTACAACTCGCCCCTCGCGGAAGCCAACATCGTGGGCCGGGCGATCGGCCTCGCCACGCGGGGCCTGAAGCCCGTGGTCGAGATCCAGTTCTTCGACTACATCTGGCCCGCGTATCACCAGATCCGCAACGAGCTGGCCACGCTGCGCTGGCGCTCCAACAACCAGTTCGCGTGTCCCGCGGTCGTGCGCGTCACGTACGGCGGCTACCTCAAGGGCGGCTCGGTCTACCACTCGCAGACGGGAGCCGTGGTCTTTACCGCCGTGCCGGGGCTGCGGGTCGTGTGCCCGGCCACGGCGCTCGACGCCAACGGCCTGCTGCGCACCGCCATCCGCTGCGACGACCCCGTCCTCTTCCTCGAGCACAAGCACCTCTACCGCCAGACCTACAACAAGGCTCCGTATCCCGGCCCCAACTTCATGATCCCGTTCGGGAAGGCGAAGGTCGTGCGAGAGGGGACGCACCTGACGGTGGTGACGTACGGCGCCGTCGTGCAGCGCACCCTCGTCGCCGCCAAGCAGCTCGAGGAGCAGGACGGCGTGAGCGTGGAGGTGCTCGACCTCCGCACGCTCTCGCCCTTCGACTGGGACGCCGTGGAGCGCTCGATCCGCAAGACGAACAAGGTGCTCGTCGCGTACGAGGATTCGCTGTCCTGGGGGTACGGCGCGGAGATCGCCGCGCGCATCGCGGACCAGGGGTTCCCCTGGCTCGACGCGCCGGTCAAGCGCGTTGCCGCCACGGACACCTTCGTCGCGTACGCACCGGACCTCGAGGACTTCATCCTGCCCCAGGTGGAGAATCTCGCGCAGGCGATGCGCGAGCTGCATGCGTTCTAGGGCGCTCGGCTACAGCGCCCTCTTTTTTCTTTCCGGGGCCACCGGGCTCGTTTACGAGCTCCTCTGGGTGCGCCTGCTCTACCAATCGTTCGGCTCCACGATCCAATCGGTCACGACGGTCGTGGCCGCCTACATGGGCGGCCTGGGCCTCGGCGCCTGGCTGCTTGGCCGCCGCGCCGACCGCCACCCGCGCCCCGCCGCGCTCTACGGCCGGCTGGAGATCGCCATCGGCGTGTTCGGGATCGTCTCGCCCGCGGTCCTCGGGCTCGCGCGCCACGCCTACGTCGGCGCCGCCGCAGCGCTGGGTGCCGGCTCCCTTGGCAGCCTCGCGCTGCGCTTCGGGCTCGCCGCGCTCGTGCTCCTCGTGCCGACCACCCTCATGGGCGGCACCCTCCCGGTTCTGACCCGCGCCCTGACCGGAACCGATCGTGCGGCGCTCAAGCGCTGGCTGGGGCGGCTCTATGCGCTGAACACCCTCGGCGCCGTGGTCGGCGCGGCCCTGGCCGGGTTCGTCCTCATCGAGCACGTCGGGATCCGCGCATCCTTGTGGGTCACGGCCGCCGTAAACGTCGGACTGGGCGCTGCGGCGATCGCCCTGGCGCGGCCCATCCCGGCGCTCCCGGCCACGATTGACCCCGGGCGCGAGCCCGGGGTACCGCGCCACCGGGACGCGCTCCACACCGTGGCGCTCGTGCTGCTCGGCTGCACCGCCTTCGCCTCCCTGCTCGACGAGATCGCCTGGACCCGCGTGCTGGTAATGGTCGTGGGCGGATCCACCTACGCATTCACCCTGGTCCTCGTGGTGTTTCTGTTGGGAATCGGGCTGGGGAGCGCCCTGGTGGCCAGGCGCAGCACTGAGCGCGCCGTGACGGCGGCGTCGGCCGGGCTCGCCCAAGGGGTGACGGCGGCGGGCGCCGCGGGGCTGTTCGTCTTCTTCTCGTGGCTGCCGCTGTACATCCTCGCCGTGTTCCAGATCGACGGCCTCGGTCCCACGGCGCGGCTGCTGCTGATGGGACTCGCCGTCGGTGCCGTCGTGCTCGTGCCCGCGCTGGGGATGGGGATGACGTTCCCCCTGCTCACCGATCTCGTCGCGCAGCCGGGCGAGGCGCGCGCGCGGGACGTCGGCGCCGCGTACGCGCTCAACACCGTCGGCAGCATCATCGGCGCGGCGCTCACCGGCTTCGTTCTCGTGGTGGCGCTCGGTACCGACCGCACGCTGCGCCTGGGGCTGGCGATCAACGGGGTCGCAGCGCTCGCCCTGGTGGCCCTGGCGGCGCGGGGCGTGCCGGAGGGCTCCCCGGAGCACCGCCGCCTGCGCCTGCGAGTGCTGGGCGGCGGCGTCCTCGGGGCGTGCGGCTTGGTGGTGGCCCTCGTGGTGCCGCACTGGAGCAGCCGGTTCATCGATCTGGGGCCCACGATTTACGGCCGCGGGAAGATGTCGCCGGCGGAGCGCCGCGGATTCCTGGATCATGCGGGCGGGCGGCAGTTGGCGTTCCGCGAGGGGTGGAACGCGACGGTGTCGGTCTGGGAGAGCGCGGCCGGCCGAACGCTCAAGGTGAACGGCAAGGCCGACGCGTCCGACCACGGAGACATGGATACGGAGATCCTCACCGGCCTCGCGCCCGCGGCAGCGCGGCCGAACGCCTCGTCCGCCCTCGTGATCGGCTTCGGGAGCGGGGTTTCCGCGCGCACGCTCGCCGATGTCCCGGGGATGCGACGCGTTCGCGTGATCGAGATCGAGCCGGCCGTGCTGCGGGTCGCCGGGCTCTTCGCGGGGGTCAACGACTCGGTGCTCGGCCGCCCTACGGTGACGGCCGTGGTCGACGACGCCCGCAGCGCGCTGCAGCTGGATGGGGCGGCGTACGACGTCGTCGTCTCGGAGCCCAGCAACCCCTGGGTCGCGGGAGTGGCGACGCTGTATACCCCGGAGTTCTTCCGCATCGTCAGACGCCGGCTCGCCGACGATGGAGTGTTCTGTCAGTGGGTGCAGCTCTATCAGCTGCCGCTGCCGGTCGTCGCGACGATCGTCGCGAACGTGCGAGACGTGTTCCCGCACGCGGAGCTGTGGTACAGCTCGCCGTGGGACTTGATGGTCGTTGCCTCAGGGCGCCCGCTCCGCTACGATCGCGCATGGCTCGAGCGCCTGTTCGCGGATCCGCGCATCGGCGCATTGAGTCGGGAATACCTGAACGTGAACCGGCCGGAGCAGTACGTCGGCCACCTGGTGATGGGGGACGCCGGCACCGCCCGCCTTGCCGGCCGCGGCGCCATCCTGCACCGCGACGACCGGCCCCAGCTCGAGTTCGTCGCGGCCCGCAGCTTCCTGGACTCGGACAGCCCCGGCGAGGTGTTCGATTCCCTCGTGGCGATCGGTGCGGCCGCCGATGCCGCCGCGCCGCCCGAGGCGCTCGCGTGGGCGTTGAGTTCGCGCCGCGGCGACCCCGCCGGCCTGGAGTATGTGGAGGTGGCGCGGCGCGCGCATCCGCGCGACGACCGCTGGACCTTCCACGTCGCGGCGATGCGGATGTCGCTCGGCGACTCCTCACTCGCCGACTCGGCCCTCCCGCGCCTCGCCCGCGCCGGCGACCCCGAGGCGTTGCTCCTCGCCGGCATCGTCGCAGCGAAGCGCGACCAGCGGGAGCGCGCCCGCCGGCTGCTGGGGCGGGCGATCGCCGCCGGGGCGTACGAGGCGGAAGCGCGAGCGGTGCTCGCGGCCCTGGCCGCCCGCGATCGACGGTGGGGGGAAGCCAGCGTCGAAGTGCGGCGCGCGCTCGCCGCTGTAGGGAGCACCTTCCGGCACCCGTACCCACGGGACTGGCTCGGGGAGGCCCTGACGGCGCTGTCCCTGGACGGCCCCGCACCGCGGGCAGACAGTCTTCTCACAATGGCGTTGGAGACTCGTCCCGGCTGGGCGTCGCTCTACGAGCTCGAAGGACTGGTGGAGCTCCGCCTGGGCCGCTGCACGGAGGCCGCCGAGCGGTTTCTGACCTTGCTGGATTTCGGTATGGCGCGGCCGGACGGGCCGGATCTCGTCGCCCGGTGTCGCCGCGGCCTCAGCCCTTAGGGCGCGGGGCGGTCTCCGAGAAGGTCGCGGATCTCCCCGGCCGCCGCGATAGCGTGGTCGACATCGCGCGACAGTGAGCGCGCTTGTTGCGTCGCGTGGGTCAAGTCGCTGAGCACGGCGGCGACTCCCGCCGACTTGAGCCGCAACAGGTCGAAGCGGACGTTCTGCATCGCGATCACGCACGAATCCAGCTGCTCCGCGACGCCGCGCCGCCGCGTCACCAGATCACCCAGCGCCTGTCGCTGTCGCTCGAGCATGCTCACCTGCCGGTCCCGCTCCAGGCTCTCGGGCTGCCGGCGGGCCCCTTCCAGCTTCTCGTCAATGCGCGCCAGCGCGGCGGGATCCACGTCCCCGGTCATTGTCGCCAGCATGCGGGCCAGCTCTTCGGCGCGGTGCACCAGCTTGTCGACCGTGTCCACCACGTCGGGCAGCAGCTTCCGCTCGGAGGAGGGCAGCCGGTCCATGATCTTGAGGATCGCCTGGCGGTCGAGCCGCACCTGGGTGACCGCCTCGAGGTGCCGGCCGAACTCTTCCGCCGTCGGCGGTGCCAGCTGGCCGCCCCGGCGGCCGCTCGTCCCGAGCCGCGCTACGGCGCCGTCGGGCGCCACCGGACGATGCAGGATGTCGCGCCAGGAGTAGCCGGCCTCCCACAGCTTCCAGAACCGGGGGAGCACCCCGAACGCGCCCCAGATCGCGCAGCCGATCACGGCCCAGGACAGGTGCCCGGCGTTCAGCACGTCGAGGACAGCCACGCCGCTGAACACCGACGCCCAGGTGACGAAGGCGTGGCGCGTGCGGCGCACGATCTCCGGCTCCCCGCCTTGCCCGCGCGGGGCGAGGTCCCGCCGCTGCGAGCGGCGCGAGAGCTCGCGGTTCCGCGCGGCGGGGGGGAGTGGAGGTAGATCCTCCGGCATCCGCCGCAGGGCGGTACCCGGGCGGCTCGGCATCGAGCGGCGCGGGCGGTAGGGTGCCGCGCTCCGCGATTCCAGCGCCCGCCGCAGCGCGTCCGCGGTGGGCCAGCGGCTCTCCGGCTCCTTTTCGAGACAGCGCATCACACAGGCCGCCAGGTCTTCGGGACAATCGGGGCGCTTCTCGGTGATCATCGGCGCCGGCTCGGTGATGTGCTTCATGAGGATGCCGGGCACCGTCGGCGCGCGGAACGGCAGCTCGCCGACCAGCACTTGGTAGCCGACCACCCCTAGGCTGTAGATGTCCGACCGGCCGTCGATCTCCCGGTCGCCGGCGGCCTGCTCCGGGCTCATGAAATGCGGCGTCCCGATCGCCACCCCCGTGGCCGTCAGCGTTCCCCCGGTGGCCGAGGACAGCGCCTTGGCGATGCCGAAATCCGTCACGACCACCCGGCCGCGGCTTCCCTCGAGGAGGATGTTGTCCGGCTTGACGTCGCGGTGGATGATGCCGAGCGCATGGGCGGCGCTCAGCGCGTCGGCGGTTTCCGACAGGATGCGGCGGACCTCCTCCGGCGGGAGGCGGCCCCGGCGCTTCAGCCGCGCCGACAACGGCTCGCCGTCCACGTAGGCCATGACGAAGTACACGATGCCGTCCGGCCCTTCACCGACCGCGTGGATCGGCACGATGTTGGGGTGGGAGAGCCGAGCCGCCGTCTCGGCTTCGCGGAGAAACCGCGTCCGAATGCCCTCCTGGAACGCCAATTCCGGCGGCAGCACCTTGATGGCGACTCGCCGCTTGAGCCGTTCGTCTCGGGCGTTATAAACGACCCCCATGCCCCCGCGTCCGATCTCCCCCTCGACCGTATAGCTGGTCCCGAGGGCCTGGGTCAGACGCGCGATGAGTGATCGATCCGCTTCGTTCACGAGATCCAGAGGGTTGATCGGCTCATAGATTTACGCACCCGACGGCACTCCGGCAACTATCTCACCCGCCGAAACTTAGCGTTTGACCCTGGAAACTCCCGACGCTTTGACAGCCCCTGCCTTATTGACGCGGGCGCGACGGAACGTCCGTGCTTGCGAAGTCGTTTTATATGGTGGCACGCGAGATGCTGAAGCGTGGCTCGGAGTGACTCTTTTCTCGGAGACGATCCCGAATGTCTGAGCGGCTTACCCTCCCAGTCCTGCCGTTGCGGGACATGGTGCTGTTTCCCGGCGTGACCACCCCGGTCGGCGCGGGCCGCCCCGCCACCCTGCGGGCCATCGAGGCCGCGCTCAAGACCGAGTCCCGGCTGATCTTCGCGGTCGCGCAGCGCGAAAACGTGGACTCGGTGTCCCCGGCCCTGTTGTACGGCATGGGCACGATCGCGCGGATCGGGCAGGTGCAGCGCGGGCTGGGCGGCGTGCAACTGGTCCTGCACGGCGAGAAGCGTGCTGCCGCGCTCCAGTACGCCGAGCGTGCCGGCCACATCGAAGCGGTCGTCGTGGAGGCGGTGGAACAGCCGCCGATCAAACCGGACGATCGCGCCTTCGTCGCGCTGTTCCGCGAGGCCCGCGAGCGCGCGGGTGAGCTGGGCGAGAAGTCCGGGCTCCCTGACGAGGTCGTCCGGCAGGTGCTGGAAGAGGTCGCCGACCAGCCCGGCCGCCTCGCCGATCTCGTGGCCGGCTACCTCGATATCCCGACGCCCGAGCGCCAAGGGCTGCTCGAGCTGCTCTCGGTCGAAGAGCGGCTGCGCCGGGTGCTGGTGCACGTGCAGCGGCAGATTGGCGTCCTCAACGCCCAGGAGGACATCAAGTCCCAGGTGCAGGAGGAGCTCGGCCAGCGCCAGCGCGAAATGATCCTCCGCGAGCAGTTGAAGGCGATCCACAAGGAGCTCGGCGAAGAGGACGAGGGCGGCGACGTCGAGGAGCTGCGCAAGCGCCTGGCGGCGCTCGGGCTGCCCGAGGCGGCCAAGAAGGAGGTCGAACGCGAGCTGTCGCGACTGGAGCGCGCCAGCCGCGACTCGATGGAAGCGCAGGTCATCCGCACCTACCTCGAGACCGTCGCCGAGCTGCCGTGGAACAAGCGGGCCGACGAGTCCCTCGATCTGAAGCGCGCGGCCGAGATCCTTGAGGAGGACCACTACGGCCTCAAGGACGTCAAGGACCAGGTACTGGAATTCCTCGCGGTGCGGCAGCTGCGGCAGCGAGCGCCCAAGGGGGAAGCCCCGGGGAACGAGGACGACAAGCAGGCGAAAGGCCTGATCCTGCTGTTCCTGGGTCCCCCGGGCGTGGGCAAGACGTCGATCGCCAAGTCCATCGCCCGGGCCCTGGGCCGTCCCTACGTCCGCATCTCCCTGGGCGGCGCCCGGGACGAGGCCGACATCCGCGGCCACCGCCGCACTTACGTGGGCGCGATGCCGGGTCGCATCATCCAGGGCATGAAACAGGCGGGAGCCAAGAACCCCGTCTTCCTCCTCGATGAAGTGGACAAGCTGGGCGTGTCCTTCCAGGGGGACCCGGCGGCCGCGCTGCTCGAGGTCTTGGATCCGGCTCAGAACGACTCGTTCACCGACCACTACCTCGGCGTGCCGTTCGATCTCTCGGAGGTCTTCTTCATCGCGACGGCGAACTTCCTCCAGTCGATCCCCGGGCCGCTGCTCGACCGCATGGAGAAGGTCGAGTTCGCGGGGTACACCGAGCGGGAGAAGCTGGAGATCGCCAAGCGCTACCTGGTGCCCCGCCAGCTGCGCGAGAAGGGCCTCAGCCCCGAGCAGCTCACCATCGCCGACGAGGCCGTGAGCGCGATCATCGCGAGCTACACGCGCGAGGCGGGCGTCCGCCAGCTGGAGCGGGAGATCGGCAAACTTGCCCGCAAGGTGGCCCGCAGAATCGCGGCGGGTGAGGTGGAGCGTGTCACCGTCGCCGCGGCGGACGTGGACGACTTGCTCGGCCGCCCCACGGTCCACCCCGAGCGCAAGGCGGGCGAGGACCAGGTCGGCGTCGCTACCGGGATGTACTACACACCCGTGGGCGGCGACATCATGTTTGTCGAAGCCAGCGTCATGCGGGGGAAAGGCGAGTTGGTCTTGACCGGCCAGTTGGGCGACGTGATGAAGGAGTCCGCCCGGGCGGCGCTGACGTATGCCAAGTCGCACGCGGACCGCCTGGGGATTCCCGAGGACATACTGGCCGAGAGCGACCTCCACATCCACGTCCCCGCCGGCGCCATCCCCAAGGACGGCCCGTCGGCGGGCGTGACGATGGCGACGGCACTCGTCTCGGCACTGTCCAAGCGGCCGGCCCGCCACGACATCGCGATGACGGGCGAGGTCACCCTCCGTGGCCGGGTACTGCCGATCGGGGGAGTGAAGGAGAAGGTCCTGGGGGCCGTGCGCGCGGGGATCCGGACGATCATCCTCCCCAAGGACAACGCCCCCGACCTCCAGGACATCGCCGAGGACGTGCGCAAGACGCTCGATGTCCACTTGGTCGAGGACCTGGGCGAAGTGCTGAGTCTCGCCCTGCGCGCCAGGTATGAAGACGGCCAGCTGGTATTTGACGGGGAAGCGCCGGTGGAGCCGCGGATGGTGGGGAAGAAATAGGAAGGTGCCGGGTTTCGGGTGTCGGGGGTGTGTCACCCCACGCCCGGCACCTGACACCCGACACCTAAGAAGAACGCACTCCGTTCACGATCAGGCTCACGGCCCCTTCCTTCCACCGCTCCCGGAGGGCCGGCTCGTCGGCGCCGAGGACGGGGGCGCTGGCCGCGATCGCCGATTCCAGCTGCAGATACCCTACGAGTAACACGAGGGCTTGCGCCGCTGTCAGGTGGGGATCGAGGTCGTCGCGCACCTGACCCAGACCCTGGCCCTCCGCCAAGAGCACTACCAGCCGCTTGATCGCCGGCGCGAACGGCGCGAGGTCGGCGCGCCCGGCCTGCGCCAGCAGCGCCACCAGCTCGGGATGCTGCCAGAGATGGTCGCACTGAGCCTGGAGCACGCGTTCCAGCCGCTCCAGGGGGCGGCCTTCCGCTACGGGCAGTGCTGCCAGGGCGTGCTCGAGTTCCCCGGCGACCTGGCTGAGGACTGCGTGGAAAAGCCCGTGCTTGGAGTGATAGTAGTAGAATAGGAGCTGCTTGTTGACGCCGGCTCGCCGGGCGATGGCATCCACCCGCGCGCCATAAAAGCCGCGGCGAGCGAATTCTTGTCGCGCCGCGGTCATAATCTGTAACGCTCTGTTGTTGGCTAACTTAGGAGGCAATTCACAATTCCTCAACCATGTGGTTGAGGAAATATAGCCTCTGAGCTGGTCCAGAGTAAATGCGAGTCGCCGCGAGGTTCTCGGGGACCGTGGGCAGTCCTTCCTTGAGAAACGTGAGCAGGAGGTGATTGACTGCGTCGGGCTGTTCCTCCGGCGCCGCGTGGCCGGCCCGGGGCACGAACACGAACGCCGCTCGCGGCAGTTCCGCCGCCATGCGCCGGCCCACCGACGGCGGAATCAGCCGATCGTCAGTTCCCCACAGTAGGAGTGTGGGAACCTGAATCGCGCTCAGCTGGCCGCGCAGGGCGTCGAAGCGAAACTGTCGCAAGACCCCCTGCAACGCGCGTCCGTAGTCGGGCTCGGCGACGGGCGCGTAGTACTGGTCCACGTCCTGGGTCGTGACTTTCGTGGGATCGGCGTAGACCCCGCGGAGGATCCGGGCGGTGATCGCGCGGCCGCGCAGCCCGCTGGCGATGCCGCCGACGACCCGCCAACGCGCTGCCCGCAGCAGCAACGGCCAATGGACCTCCGTGCCGGCTGCGTCGATCAGCGCCAGGGCTCGCACGCGCTCGGGGTGGGCGAGCGCCACTTCGGCGGCGATTTCCCCGCCCATCGAGTGGCCGACCAGCACCGCGTCGGGGATGCGCAGCGAATCGAGCAGCGCGACGACGAGGTGGGCGTACGCGGCGTTCGTGTAGCCGCTGTCGGGTTTGTCCGAGAACCCGAAGCCGCGGTTGTCGAACGCCACCACCCGGTAGCCTGCCGCTGCGAGCGGGCCGATCGCGTAGCGCCACGAGTACATCGAGGCGCCGAAGCCGTGAATCAGCAGGACCGCCGGTCCCGCCCCCGCGTCGATGTAGCGGAGACGAGTGCCGTCCACAACGATCGCGCTGGCCCGGAAGGGCGTGCCGGCCGGCCAGCGGGCCTCGGGCGGTAGCGGTGCCGCCCGGCAGGCGGCGAGGAGCAGGGCAGGGAGGAGCAGGGCAGGGCGGAGGCAGCGAGCGCTCACCGGGACTCCCCAAGCGCGCGGCGCGCCAGCTCGACGATCAGTGGGTGAGAGCTCCACAGGGCCTGGAGCTGGTCGCCCGATCCAGTGGCGGTGATCGCGGAGCTGTCGTCCACGAGGAGAAGGGTCGGCGTCTCTGGCGCCACGGTTTCCGTGACGAGGCCGGCGGTGTCGGCCGCCTCGCCGGCCAGGCGCAAGTGCAGCGTGGCGCGGCTCGCGGCGCGCCGCCATGCCGGCAGCGTCGGCCGCCACAGCTCGGCGGCCAGCACGCCGCGCACCTCGCGCTCGGCGCGCGCCACGAACTGCTGGACCACGTTCGCCACCGCGCGAGCGCCGTCCACCGCGTGCGTCTCGGGCTCGGGGGGACGGGCGGCGGACTCGAGCGCACGGCTGAGGCGGTCGAGCGCCTCCCCCTGTCGGGCGGCCACTTGGGCGAGCAGCCCTTGGGGGTCGAGGGGGCGGAAGCGGATCGGTCGGCTACCCGACCGTATCGCCGCGCCACGGGTGACCAATCCTTCGAGGGCGGCGTAGGCATTGGCCCTCGCCAGCCGGGCCGTTCGCGCGACCTGGTAGCCGGTGGCCGGGCCCAACCCCAACAGCGTCCCGTACACACGGGACTCCGTCGCAGTGAAGCCAAAAGGAGTAAGATCGATGGCTTTCGTAGTAGTAAAAGCTACTACTAAATGACTTCGATCGGCAACCCCATGAGGCGCGCGATCAGCGCGAGCCGGAAGGTCACGTCCGTTTGGCGTTGCGCCGGACTCTTGCCCGGACCCTCCAGCGGCCAATAGTGCGTGATCGCCGGATTGGTCGACCGCGGCATGGCGCGGAGGTTCTTGGGCGTCCACACGCCCTGATCGTCGCATTCGTTGAACAGGCGCGCGAGCACGCGCGAGGCGCTTGGCACCTGCCGTACCACGCCCAGCCGGGCAAGCAGCTCCAGCCAGTACACCGCGAAAGCCACGTCCGTCACACGGCCTTGGGCATCGCTGCGCAGCGGATCGCCGAGGATGACGAACAGCGGCTTCAGGAGCTTGCGGCCTGCCAGCACCCAGAACGCGCGCCGCGGGGCCGGCGTGGAGAGGTAGTGTCCCAGCCGCTCGACAAACCCCGCGCGCTCGCGCTGTAGCACGGGGAGAAACGCCAGCATCTCCATCGAGAACAGCGTGGGCGGGTAGGCGAGGGGATCGAGGACCGTCTTCCCCTGTGCCTTCCGGAACGGTTTCTCGACCAGCTCGCCCCGCAAGAACATGACGATGTCGCTGGCGATCCTGTGGGCGGCGCCCCGGAGGCGTGGGTCGTCGGCGTGCCCGGCGCGCGCGAGCGCCGCGGCCGCGGCTTCGCGAAACGTTTGCCGCACCCACAGCGCGAATCCCGGGTCTCCCTTGGCGGGGCGCTGGAACTCGACCAACAGCTCGGGCGACTCATCCCGCGAGAGCAGCCGGAACAGGAACCGCTCGGTGAGCCGGAACGGGCGCAGGTCCGGCGGCCACCCCAGCTCGAGGAGCCGGCGGTACTGGAAGACCGTGCCCGCCTCCTTCCAGCCGAACGCTTTGAGCGGTCCGGGCCCGATGAGGTTGCCCCCCCAAAGCCCGCTGTCCCGCTGCTTGCGCGCGATGGCGTGAGCGGGCTTGTAGTCGAAAACGGCCTGACGCAGGGTGGCGAGCAACTCGGGATCGCGCGCCGATTCCGGTGCCGCTTCGGCGAGCGCCCGGTATTGGATCGGGGGGCTGGCCGCTTCCAAGAGCCACGAGAGCGGCAGCCGATGCGAGGCGGGCAGCTCCACGAAATCGCTCCTGGGTTGGTAGCAGCCGGGGGACGGCGGATGAAAACGGGCGCAAACTTACCCGCGGCCTGGCTGATAGGCAATGCCGGGTGCAAAGTCTTGCACGACCGTCAGCCGTTGATCGACCCTCGGTAAGGGGTGATCTTAGCTGCATGAAGGACGCCTTGACGGCCCGGCCCGTGGGCAAGCTCCCCGACAAGGTGCGGCTCAAGGGCCGCATCCTCTTTCTCACCGAAGACGCCGGCCTGGTCCGGCAACAGCTCGAGGGCCAGGATCTGGAGTGGCGTCCCGAGCAGAAGCTGCGTGACGACATCTCGACCGACGAAATCACCCCCGCCTATATCTGCTACTACTTCGACGACACGCTCGGGGAGTTCCCGTATCTGGGGCTCAAGTGCGGGACCGAGTTCCCAATCACGAAAGGGTCCGTGAAGCGCGGCGGGTACGTGGCGTCGGTGTCGGGCAAGCGGCGCGGGAAGGGGTCGTCGCGTGAGCAATCCCCCTACGCCGAGATGTGTGCGGGCATCAAGCTCGTGATCGCCGAGAATATCGAGCGCATCTACCGGGAGAATTGTCAGAACCTGGGGGTGCTCACGACGACCGATTTCTCGATCATCGAGAAGGTCCGGCGCGGCGACGAGCTGCCGTTGTCGGCGTTCACCGCCGGGGAGGGCGAGATCACCCGGGGGATCATCGAGTACGGCGGTCTGTTCAACTACAACGTCGCCCGGCTCCAGGGGAAAGTCGCCCCGGCCGCCCCGACCACGCCGCGGCGCCCGATGACCCTCGGCGAGAAGATCCTCGCGCGCCACTGGGTGGTGGATCTCGCCCACGGGACGGTCGGCGTGCCGGCGGTCAAGCCGGGGGACGAGGGGTTCGTGGGGACCGATATCCGGTTCAGCCACGAGTACGTGACCCCGATGGCGGCGATCTTCTTCGAACAGCTCGTGGGCCAGAGCGGCAAGGTCAACGTGCTGTTCTTCCGCGATCACCTCACGTTCCTCGCCGAAGCGATGACGCCGGAGCGCGTCAAGGAAGGGCTGCTCGACGTCGCTAACCAGCTGGAGGTGAAGCAGCGGGAATTCGCGGTGGCGCAGGGCATCAAGCTGTACGGCGAACTGCGGCTCGGGGTGCACGGCGCGGAGGCGATCTGCCACTCCAAGATTCTGGAGGCGCACGCGCTCCCGGGGCAGGTAATCATCGGCTCGGATTCCCACACCCCGCACGCCGGGGCCGTCGGCTGCGTGGCGTTCGGCGTCGGCACCACCGCGATCTTCAACTCGTGGATCACCAAGGATGTGCGGGTGAAGGTCCCGGAGACCGTGAAAGTCGTGGTCCGTGGCACGAAGCCCGACAACGTCACGGCGAAGGACTTCATGCTCGAGATCCTGCGCCACCCCTATATCAAGAGTGGCCAGGCGATCGGCAAACTGGTCGAGTACTGTGGTGAAGCTGTCGAGACGCTGTCGGTTGATGAGCGCGCCACCATGACGAACATGACCGCGGAAGTGGGCGGGTTCACCGGGTACGTCGCCCCCGATGAGAAGACGGTCGAGTACCTGATGGCGTACCGGGGGCTGTCCCAGGCCGAGGCCGAGCGGTTGTGTGCCGGGCTCGCCAGCGACCCCGGCGCTGAATACTGCGAGGTGCTGGAGTTCGACGCCTCACGGCTCAAGCCGATGGTGGCGCTGCCGGGTGATCCCGGCAACGGATTGCTGATCGGCGAGCTCGCCGATCGCGTGAAGGTCGGCATCGCCTACGCGGGCTCCTGCACGGCTGGGAAAAAAGCGGATATGGACATGTACGCCCGCGTGCTGCAGGAAGCGGTGGACCGCGGGGATCGGGTCGCGCCCTGGGTGAAGTTCTTCATCCAGTGCGGCTCGCAGGACGTGAAGCGCTACTGCGTGGAGCGGGGGTACCTCGACGTCTTCAGCCGTGTGGGCGCGACGTTTCTGGAGCCGTCGTGCGGCGCGTGCATCAACGCGGGCCCGGGGGTGTCGCGCACCAAGGAGGAAGTGACGATCAGCGCCATCAACCGCAACTTCCCGGGCCGCTCCGGGCCCGGCCAGCTCTACCTCGCCAACCCCTACACCGTCGCTGCCTCGGCGATCGCCGGCTACATCACGGAATGGGAGCCGGGGCGGGTCCTCACCACCTAGGGAATCGTCCCTGTAATCCGGGTCTTCACCGCGCGGACGCCGGTCGAGAAGTTTGCCGCGCTCGAGTTGGCGGTCGTTGAGTCCGGAACGCTCAGGCCGCCGATGTGGTAGTCCCCCGCGAGGGAGCCGCGATACACCGTGATGGTCAGTCCATTTGCCGAATGCCTATCTCCGCTGCCATATGACGTCGTAGTTACGTGCAAGGCACCGGTGCGGGCCTTCCACGCCGTCACCGTGGAGTCGGGTGCCTCATGAATGATGAACCCCGTCCCCTCGCCCGCATTGGCGGGTGAGAAGCTGGGCTGGAGGGTGTCGCTGACTGGTGGGTTCAGGCCCGTTCCGATCACGAACGTCACTGAGTCCACGGTGTGCGTCGCGGGCGAGTAACCTCGCCAGGCGAGCACCCCGCTCAGTTGGGCCACGAAGGGTTGCGTGCCCTTCGTCGCATCGATGTCGAGCTGGAACCCGGCGATGCGGGTCTCGCCAGCGGCGTCGGTGACGTGCGAGGCGCGGTCCAGGAGTCCGAACACGATCGTTCGGAGGATAGCGTAGTT
>Ga0209376_1002674_pt1 | contig 16716 bp, 10 predicted proteins | sample GraSoiAngelo_134_FD_185891 | JGI IMG/M metagenome (GOLD analysis project Ga0209376, IMG submission 185891) | Grasslands soil microbial communities from the Angelo Coastal Reserve, California, USA - 14_0929_05_30cm (SPAdes) (version 2) | ecosystem: Environmental > Terrestrial > Soil > Grasslands ... | reverse complement strand
GTCCGGCTTCACGTCGATTACAGCAGCAGCGGGACCCGTTCTTGGCGGATTCCTGATCGAGCACGGCTCGTGGCGCTGGGTCTTCTTCATCAATCTTCCGCTCGCCGTTGTCGTGTTGCTCCTGACGTTCTGGCATGTACCCGAAAGCCGGAATGTTCGGACGGGTGCGAGACTCGACTGGCTTGGCGCCGCGCTGGCGGCGACCGGTCTTGGCGGTATTGTCTATGCGCTGATCGAATCCTCGAAGCGCGGGTGGAAAGACCCTGCTTTGATGGCAGTGTTTTTGGCAGGCGTGGGTACGCTCGCCGCATTCTTCGTGGTTGAGACAAAGAGTGGCGGACCGCTCCTTCCTCTCAGTTTGTTTCGCTCGCGCGATTTCAGCGGAGTCAATCTGGTCACTCTGTTTCTCTACAGCGCCTGGAGCGGCATGCTTTTCTTCTTCCGCTTAACTTGATTCAGGTTCAAGGCTATTCGGCGACAGCGGCGGGCGCGTCCATGTTGCCGTTCATCCTCCTGAGGTTTCTCCTTTCACGGTGGTCGGGCGGACTCGTGGATCGTTACGGCGCCAGACTGCCGCTCATGTTTGGCCCTGTGGTGGCGGCAATCAGCCTTGCTCTCTTTGCGCTACCCGCAGCCGGAGGCAGCTATTGGAAGACATTCTTCCCCGCGATGGTCGTGTTGGGATTGGGAATGGCAACAAGTGTCGCGCCGCTCACGACGACAGTAATGAATTCGGTTTCCGAGGAGCGTGCCGGGACTGCATCGGGAATCAACAATACCGTCTCTCGATTAGCTGGAGTGCTATCCATCGCCGTGCTCGGCATCGTTATGCTCGCGGGTTTTGGTTGGCAGCTTTCTTCACGCCTGTCAGCGATGGATCTCAACCCTGGAATCCGGCAGGAAATCGAGAGCCAACGCGTGAAACTGGCAGCAATCGAAATACCTCGAGAGATCGATATCGGAGTAAGACAGAAGATCCGGCAGGCTATTGATGAATCCTTCTTTTGGGGTGAATTATAAGCGGGGCCGGCAATTCCGAAAATGAATGTCCGATTCCAGAATTTGGTGACCAATCCCAAAATTGGGCAACCAACCCCAGAACGCACTGCGCAACTTCAATATATTGCGCCTGGCTGCAGATTTGAGTTTCTAAAATGAAATTGGCACGCTGGGTTTCCCAATTTGCTGCCTGAGTCGCGATGACTGCGTTTAATAGAGGATTGGAGTGTCCAATTGCGGAATTTTTCGTTTGTTCTGCAAGATAAGCGGGCAAGAACAGCGGATTCCACGCGATGCCGGATCTTTACCCCCAATGGCCATTTTTCACAATTAAGACCAAGCCGTTCCGCTTAAAACGCCGAGTGCGGCCCCGAAGCGCAAATGTCTCCGGCGATTTGTAATTTGTGCGTGCAAATCCTGACTTGCACGGAAAATTTGCGGCTTTCACACGAAAAAGTGAACTTGGCCGGAAAAGTCTGACATTGGTCAGAAAACCGGCGAAGTGCGCAGAAAAATCTCAACTTGCGGAGTTAATTTGTAAAACGCCCAGAAAGGCCGGGAACTAGGTAGAAACCCAACGAGTTACAGGTGCTTATGCAAAATGAGGCTTACAAAATCCGCCGCCCGTTAAACAGCGTCCCCGTGGGCGCAACATTTCGGCTTTCTGCAGAAAAACTGGGCAATGGGCGGACATATAAGATGAAGCGGCGATTGCAGTCGAATCGAGGAGAAACCCAAGAAATATGGGGGTGGATGCGGCCTGCTGCGGCTAGCTTGGCATTTCTTCCGAAGGTCCTAATCTGTACCGGCAGTAAGTAGCATGACCTCGATTCTGTCCAGCAAAGCCTGGTTAGTTCAACGGAGGTGACCTGCTTTGAACGAATGCGTTTCGAGACCTCGCTCAGTGAAAGCGATAGCAGTTCATCCGCCGCTGCACGTTGTGGGATGGGGGTACGGGTCAAGGCCGAAGTAGTCTTTAAAGCGGCTACTCCCAGACCTATTGTGACGAACTGACGGCGCGAATCTTCGCATAAACTCCTCCCGATTTGGCTTCCAGACTTTTTTCTAATTCGACTTGGCGCTGGTGACAAACTTCGCGAAATCCGCCCATGGGTACACGCGACCCCCGTGGATGGGTGCGATGGTCGTGACATCGAGCTTCAGTCGTTGTACGTTGTTGTAGAAACTCCGGTTGGACTGCGTAATCGTCGCCGGAAGCGAGGCGTTCGGAGCAGGCGGTGTGAACAGGTCCGCTTCGATCACAATTTTCTCCTTCGGCAGATACGCCATCAACATGCCCTTGGCGTGGGCGAGGCCCTGAACGTTGTAAACCTCCATGACCTTCGTGCCATCCGTTAACACGTATTTCTGTCCTACCTTCTCAAAGGTGTAGCCTTCTGCGACTTCCTCCGGCGGAAACAGGGCCAGCCGGTCGGGTTTCAAGGTCCACTGCTTCACCGTCAAGACCTCTGCATAGTACAGGTGGTTCGATTCTTGCAAGATGATGGTCACGCCTTCCTGCTGGACGTAGGCGCGGACTCCGCCCAGGTGGTCCCAGTGGTGGTGCGTACTCACCAGATACCGGATCGGTTTGTTGGGGATCAGCTTCTTCACTTCCGCGATCACGGCCAGTGACCGTTCTTCATTCAGCGGTGCCTCGATGACTGTGATGAAATCCCGGAATTCTATGGCCACGCTGGCGTGCGTCCCTCCGCCCACGTACCAGACTCCATCCGTCACTTTCTGCGACTCCACGCGGACCGGTGGAATGGTTGCCGTACGCGCAACGTCGGGAACAGTTAAGGCGGCGTCATTCACGTTCGCCTGAACACTGCTGATCGTGAGACCGAACGAATTGTGCCCGCCGCTCACATTTATTCCTTCGCCCTCGAGGTCATCATCAAGATCATGGTGCGCATGGAAAGTGGTGGGAAACATCACACCACCGAAATCCTTATAGTTCGTGAGCACCAGTTCGTGATACAAGTCTCCGACGACGGGACTGGGGAACCACGTCTGGATCCGTTCGACCAGGTTTCTGTCGTCGATCCCACACTGCACCCTGTATTTTCCAAGCGCCATGAAAGAGACGGCTCTGATGCGGCCTTTGCCTTGTTCTCTGCGTTCGATGGCGATGGGATTGGCTCCCGGAGCCAGAGCCGCTTTAAGGCAGCCGTGCGGCGTGAGCCAGATCTCGAGCTGCCGCTGTTCGGCGTCGGCCGGTGCCGGGACAATCGTGGTGCCCTGCATGTTCCAGGCGTAATTGCCGCTGACCATCGATGTCCGCCGTTGCTCCCCCTCGAACGGGTTCGTAATTACGGGAGCATTGCCTCCTCCGATCGGTCCGCCCTGCCCGGTGCCCTGCTTCATGGTGAGATCCTCTTTTGAAGATTTCCCCTCGTAGTCGATGGTTCGGGTGTAGCTGGTCAACGTATTCGTCGGCCAATCATTCGCAGGGGAATAATTCTGTCCGACTTGGCCGACATAGCCGGTGCTCGCCGAATAACGGATGGACCGCATGTTCTCCCCGCCCATCGCTTTGAGCGACGTCTGTAAGAGGGTTCGAGCATCGGGATCCTGGCCCACCGCGCTGCCAACTGCCATCACGGCTAGACCCACAACAACGAGGCTACACAGTCTGCTTCTCATACCGTCCTCCTTCGTATTCTCGGTGTAATCTACACGCAAAGGTCGTTGGCAATCCAATTTTTCAGGCTGGGCCTCCACGACAGCCGCAATTGTGCGGTTTTATTCCTGCTCCTTTCCAAATTGCTGGCAGGCATCTAAACGCGCTATATTCACCGGCACGAAATCCATCGGGCAAACGGGCCGGAGTTCACTCAAGCCCATTCGCGAGGAGGAAAAGTATGCGTAGCGCGATCTCACGTCGAGAGATGTTGAGCATAGCAGCATCAGCCGGCGGGCTTCTGATCGTGGGCGGCGGCCGGGATGTCCGGGCGCAATCGGCGAAGCGCATCGAACAGATGATGCCCGAGCTCAGCAGCATCATCAGCACGTCCGAGCCGATTCGGGAGCTCGCGACCGGTTATGGGGGCGACATCGGGCCTGCGGAAGGCCCGGTATGGATCGCGGAGGGCCACTATCTGCTGTTCAACGACATCAACAGTGCAAGGCGAATCAAATACACGCCCGGCCAGCGGGCCAGTGTGGCGATGGAAAAGACCAACGAAGCTAACGGCATGACGCGCGATCTGCAGGGGCGCGTCGTCTCGGCCGAACACCTGACCCGGCGCGTCACGCGTTACGAACTCGACGGCAGCCTCACGGTCATTGCCAACAGTTTCCAAGGCAAGCGCCTGCTGCGGCCCAACGATGTTGTGGTGAAATCCGACGGCTCCATTTATTTCACCGATCCGGGCGGCCCCGCAGCACCCGACCAGTGGGATGTGACGCTCTCCGGCGTCTACCGCGTCTCGGCGGATCTCGGAACGATGTCGCTCGTCGTCGACGACATGGTCCGGCCCAACGGGATTGCCTTCTCGCACGACGAAAAAACTCTCTACGTTGCAGACTCCCGGCGGCGCCATATTCGAGCCTACGAGGTACTGCCGAACGGCACGACAGCGAAGGACAGCAGCCGCGTGTTCGTGGATCTCGGCGGCGCCGAGTCCGGCGTGCCCGACGGTATGAAGGTCGATACTCAGGGCAACGTCTACAGCGGCGGCGCCGGAGGTGTTTACATCATTGACCCTCAAGGCAGGAAGCTTGGCCGTATCGTCCATGGGCAGCCCGCCACCACGAACATCGCCTTTGGCGGCGATGACTGGAAAACGCTTTACTTCACCACCAGAAGCACTCTCTTCTCGGTCAATGTGAAGATTCCAGGTGTGCCGGTGCCGGCAAAGAAGAGAACGGGTTGACGTGGCGCATTCCCCTCCTCGCAGAGGAGGGGAATGCGCCACAGCGCGAGCCCGCGCGAAGCGCAAGCGCGATAGCGCGCAGCCTAAAAAGAGGCGCGAAGCCTCAATAGAAGACCGGGGAAACGTTGCGCCGGTCTGACCACTATTACGGCTTCGCGCTATCGCGCTCGCGCTTCGCGCACGTCTGCGCCACTTCGGTGGCTTCGCGGCATTCTTTGATAGCGCAGCCACCCCTCCTCTGCGAGGAGGGGAATAGGAGCTTTGACATGAAAAAGCAGATCTTCACAGTTTTCGCGGCAGTGCTACTAGTGGCTTTTTTCGGCGCGATTCCATCCGCCATCCCGCAGGCCGCCAAGCCAGTCCTCCCGGCTTTCGAGGTCGACCCAAAATTTCCCACGATGCCTGAGCATATGCTGCTGGGTGGTATCGGTGGCGCGACGGCGGATTCCCATGGCAATGTCTGGGTCTTTCACCGTCCTCACACGCTCGAGGAAGGCAACGCCACGGAAAATGGATACCTGCCGGCTCCACCCGTTGTCGAATTCAGTTCGGGCGGCAAGTACCTCCAGGGATGGGGTGGCCCCGCGAAAGGGGGCCCGTACGAATGGTTCAATCGGGGAGGACTGCATTCCGCCTTCGCGGAGTGCCCATCCTGCACGGCCGAACGGCGCCTGAATGGCGATGGACGTCCCGGCAGTGGGGAGCATGGCATCGCCGTTGATGCGAAGGACAACGTCTGGCTCACTGGTAACGGCGACGGCGATGGTCAAGTTCTCAAGTTCACCAAAGACGGAAAGTTTCTTTTGCAGATCGGCAAGGGCGGCGTGGTCGTCGACAGCAACGATACAACTCACTTGAGCCGGCCGGCAGGAATTACGGTGTATGACAAGACCAATGAGGTGTTTGTTGCCGACGGTTACGGTAACCGCCGCGTCATCGTGTTCGACGCCGAGACCGGTGCCTACAAGCGCCACTGGGGCGCGTACGGCAACAAGCCGGACGACAAGGCGTCGAAGGCTCGCCAGGCGACCGGTTCGGGACCGCAGCAGTTCAACACACCGCATGGCATTGAGGTCTCCAGAGACGGCATCGTGTATGTAACGGATCGGGCCAACAACCGCGTCCAGTCGTTCACACTGGAGGGCAAATTCTTGAAGGAAGGATTCATCAAGCGTGAATCGCAAGGGACCGGCACCGCATTCGGCGTTGCGCTTTCGGCCGATCCGGAGCAGCGTTTCGTTTATATCGCCGACGGATCAAACGAACGAATCGCGATTCTGGATCGCAAGTCTCTCGCAGAGATCGGCCACATCGGCAGACCCGGCCGCAAGGCAGGCGAGTTCTTCCATCTGCACAGCCTCGACGTCGATCCGCAGGGAAATATCGTGACCGGCGAGTCGCAGGGCTACCGCGTGCAGAAGTTCATCTACAAGGGCCTGTCGACGACGGCCCGATAGGATCTGCCATGCGACGCCGCGATATTTTGAAGGCAGCCGCCGGCGCTACCGTAACAACGGCATTTGGCCAGAACCGGCCCGCCGACGTAGTCTTACGTAACGGCAAGATCATCACGCTCGATCGCAGTTCTACGATTGCACAGTCCATCGCGATCGCCGGAGACCGTATAGTGGCGGTGGGGCCAAATGCCGCTATGGCGGCGGTCACCGCTCCGGCAACGCGCACCATCGACCTGCGAGGAAAAACAGTCATCCCGGGGCTGATTGATAGTCATGCGCACATGGACCGGGAAGGGCTCAAAAACGTTTTTCCTTCGCTCGGCCATGTGCGTTCGATCCGCGACATCCAAAATCGGATCTCCGAACTCGCTCGCCAAAAAGCCCCGGGCGAATGGATCGTGACGATGCCGATCGGCGACCCGCCTTTCTATTTCGATGTTCCCGATATTCTGGCCGAGAAACGCTGGCCGACGCGAAAGGAGCTCGATGCCGCGGCCCCGAACCATCCGGTATTCATTCGATCGATCTGGGGTTTTTGGCGCAGCACGCCGCCGCTCGTGGCCTGCGCCAATACCGAGGCGTTGAAACGCGCCGGCATTACGCGCGACACCGTCTCGCCACTGCGGGAGCTCGTCATCGAGAAGGATGAGAATGGAGATCCGACCGGGGTGTTCATCGAGGACGGGATGCAGCCGACGGCCGAGCTGATCTGGTTCCGCAAGCCAACGGAGTTTTCGCGCGCGGATCGCGCCCGCGGAATACCCGTCGCGGCCAAGGCTTACCATGCGTTCGGCACCACCAGCATCTTCGAGGGGCATGGAGTCGCCAACGAAGTGATCCGGGCTTACAAAGACGCCTACCGCGACGGCATGCTGACGATGCGTGCGGGCCTGGTCTTCAGCCCGGATTGGAAGACCGCCGGAAATGCGAAGCCCGGATCGTTGATCGAGAGCTGGGGCGGATGGCTCGGTGAGCCGGCCTCCGGTGACGACTGGCTCAAGCTGACCGGCATCTACGCCAATATCGGGCGGCAGCCGGGCGATGACGTGCGCGCCTCAGCCTCTCCCTACACCGGATGGGCCGGCTTCAACTACGATACCGGACTGCCGCGCGAGCGCTTGAAGGAGGTACTGATCCAGTGCGCCAGAAACGACATCCGCGCGGTTCTCAACTCGAACTCGCCCGGCGTTCTCGATCTTCTGGATGAAGTCGATCGGGAAGTACCGCTCAAAGGACGGCGCTGGGTCGTGGTGCACATCAGCGTCCTTTCGCCAAGGGATATAGAGCGAATCGTCCGCATAGGCCTCGTCCTGACATCGCACACGAATTCGAACATATATAAGGAAGGGCATACTTGGCAGGCGCGGCTTCCGCGAGAGCGGCAGCGGGAGAATACGCCGCTGAGGGACCTCATCGACGCCGGCGTCAAAGTCGGACTCATCACCGACAATGTGCCGATCTCTTTGTTCTGGCCGATCTGGGAATCGGTAGCGCGGCTTTCACGCGTGACCAATGAACGTATTGCGCCCGAGCAGGCGATCACTCGTGCGGAGGCGCTCCGCTGCGCGACTCAGAACGGCGCCTATCTCACCTTCGATGAGGACAGGAAGGGTTCGCTCGAACCTGGGAAGCTCGCTGACCTCGCGGTTTTGAGCGCCGATCCGCTCACGGCGCCGGAACCGGCGATCCGCGACATTACCGCCGACATGACCATGGTCGGCGGTAAGATCGTGCATCAAGTGTCCAATGGGTAGAGAAAGCGAAAATTCCCCTCCTCTGCGAGGAGGGGAATGGTTAGCTCAGTTCTTAAGTTAGGGAGGTTCGCATGAGTGCGATTCGAACGATTTACGCAAGAGTATTCGCGGTCACTGTCGCTACTTTCCTGGCGGCATGGCCGAGCGAGGTAGGCGCCCAACAACTTCGGATTGGTCCCTCCGACATCGGGGGTGTGGTGACCAGTGCCAATGGACCGGAGGCCGGCGTATGGGTCATCGCGGAAACGACCGGTCTGGGCACGAGGCGGTACGCCAAGGTTGTGGTCACCGATGATCAAGGCCGCTACTTGCTGCCCGCCCTTCCCTCCGGTGCGCAATACAACGTTTGGATCCGCGGCTTCGGTCTGGTCGATTCGCGGCGCGTGCCCACGAAGCCGGGCATGACGCTCAACCTCACCGCTACGGTCGCGCCCAATGCACGGGCGGCGGCTCAATACTACGCGGGCTCCTACTGGTGGTCGATGCTCAAGATTCCGGAAAAGGGCTTGTTCCCCGGTACGGGCCCTAAGGGCAACGGCATGCCACCGGCGCTGAAAAGCCAGGCGGACTGGATGGATGCCATCAAGCAAAACGGCTGCGGGAACTGTCACCAGGTCGGCTCCGCCATCATGCGCTCTCTAGATTATGCGGCCCTCGGAGTTAGCGAGAAGGATACACAGGCAGCTTGGATGGCGCGACTGCGCATGGGACAGTCCGGCACCGCCATGGTCGCCGGTGTCAACAGCCTGATGACGAATGATGGTGGACTCGTGGGCAGGTTAGCCAACTGGACCGACCGTATCGCCGCGGGTGAGTTGCCCAAACAGAAGCCGGACCGGCCTCAGGGCGTTGAACGCAATATCGTAGTCACGCTGTGGGACTGGTCTCGTCCCACGGCGTATCTGCACGACCTGATCGGCACCGACAGAAGGAACCCAACGGTTAACGGCTGGGGCTCCCTTTATGGCTCGATGGAGTTGAGTACCGACTGGGTGCCGATTCTGGATCCAGTGCTCCACATGACGACCGAGATGAAAATGCCGGTAAAGGTAGAAAGCACTCCGAGATCGTCTACCGTCAACAATGCTCCGGCGCCATGGCACTACTGGGGAGACCGAGTAATCTGGGATACCCAGGTCAACGCCCATACCAACACGATGGACAGCGAAGGTCGTGTGTGGTGGACCGCCACCAGCCGGCCGCAGTGGGAACAGCCGGCGTTCTGCCAGAAGGGATCGGATCACCCCTCGGCGAAGGCCTTCCCGCGGGAACGAGCTTCGGGTCCCGCGACCAACACCACCAACTTCGTCCAGAACGCCCGTGGTGTGACGATGTACGATCCAAAAAAGAAGCAGTGGGCTTTCGTTGATACGTGCTTCGGAACGCATCACCTGAACTTCGGCTATGACGCCGACAATACCTTATATCTTGCCAACAATGGCGGCCCGGAACTGGGCTGGGTCAACACCCGGGTATTTTTGGAGACGGGCGACTCCGCTAAAGCGCAAGGCTGGACTCCATTCATCGTCGATACCAACGGCAACGGCAAACGCGACGATTACGTCGAGCCCGATGCGCCGGTCGATCCCCGCAAAGACAAACGCTTCAACCTCGGCTTTTACGGCATCGCAGTCAATCCAAATGACGGGAGCGTCTGGGGATCGAATACGTCGGGTAGAGGCTGGATCGTGCGGGTGGATCTGGGTCCGAATCCGCCCGTGACCGCTTTGACCGAGGCCTACCAGCTTCCGCCAAATGAACTCGGCATTCGCGGGATGGACCTGGACAGCAAGGGCATCGCCTGGGCCGCAGGCGTGGGCGGTAATCTCATCAGCTTCGAGCGTAACAAGTGCAGGATCCGCAATGGGCCCACTGCCACGGGAGATCACTGTCCTGAAGGGTTCACGTTGTATCCGATGCCGGGACCGAAGTTCGATGGTGTCGAAGGCCCCTTGGGAACTGTTGCGAGCCCTTATTATGTATGGGTCGATATACACGATATCTTCGGTCTTGGCAAAGACACCGTAATCGTTCTCGAAAATCAGTCCGACGGCGTGCAGGCGTTTGCCAACGGGAAGTGGATCCACATTGCCGTCCCTTATCCGATGGGATTTTTCACCAAAGGATTTGAGGGACGCATCGACGATCCCAACGGCGGCTGGAGCGCCAAGGGATTATGGGCGACGTGGGGCGGTCGCGCGCCTTGGCACAGCGAAGGCGGCAGAGGGACTCCTCCCTATGTCGTCCATTTCCAGTTGCGTCCCAATCCGCTGGCGAACGCCAATTGAACGGATTCGAACAGCTGCTCACATCCGCAGGCTTCGAATCATTTTTTGAAAGGAGGAAACATCGTCATAAGTGACGCGCTTCTTTTCTTCCGGCTGTCCTGCGTTAGATCGAGAACGCGCATAAGATTCGTGTCATCGTCTGAGGAAGACCACGCTGTCGAATGTGGCCGCGGGCTAAGCTGCCGGCTCTGACTCCGATTTTTTCCTATCCGTCATGTTCTCGCTATCTGGAAGCAGCTTCCACATAGTGGTGAGCCGGGGATGGTTTGGACAATCAGGAAAGATTGTACCTGCGCCGATGACAATTTCTGAGCCGCAGCAGACGCTTTTATACACTCCGAATTTCTGGTTCACTTCGCTATTCTGCGGCACAGACTCCTCCTAACATCATATGGCTGTGTGTACGCTAGCACAAACATGTCAACTCTGCGTCGATGCCGACTCGTCTTAGCTCCAAAGCTCGGTGATCTTGCCGCCAACTGTGTGGATGATCTTGCAGAAGGAGTTGGGACACCGCACCTTGGTTTTGCCGTCCCTCTCATACATGACCTTCATGTTCATGCCACAGGGGCACTGCCCAAGCAACGACGGCGAACATAAAGTTGCGCTTCCTTTGCGCAACCCACGACAGGCTACCGACGACACCGCTTATATTCTGCTATCCTAAGTACACAGTACGAACCGCTTTTTTGGTACTAATCCATTCGGATTAGCCTGCACATTAGGCTATGGCGTGCGCAAAGCCGTCTGCAAATTTGCAGAGCCGCGTGTTCATATGCACCAGCCGGATTTCATAAACACTTTGTGTTTTCAATGAAGTACAGGCCTCAAGGCCGCGGCGTTTGAAAAGCTTATCCTTAGACCGGCCGGCGTCTTGCTTGTTCACGTCGTTTCGTGGGATTGACAACAACGAAGCAGATCTCGCCTCTTTGATCACAGCCCATCCCGTTCAGTTTTCTTGAACTCCTTGCCGTGGCATCAACCTCAAATATGATCCTTTGGAATCCCGGACAGCGTGCGCATCTTACGCCGAAGTCTGGCAGTGAAAGTGCAAATTCATCTTCATGGAGATTCAGATCCGGGCCGATTACGACGACATGAGCAAAGAGGCGGCGCGGATTGTTGCCGAAGCGATTCGCGCGAAGCCGCAACTCGTGTTGGGTGTGCCGTCGGGGAACACGCCAAAGGGCATGTACCGGGAACTGATCCGGATGTACCGGCAGAAGAATCGTCTCGATTTCTCAAAGGTGCGGTTTTTTCTTCTTGACGAATATATGGGCTTGCGACCGGGTCACCCAGACTCTTTTCGGGCATATCTGTGGCGTGTCTTTCTGAATTACATCAATGTGCGTCCGGCCAACGTCTATCTGCCGGAGGAGAATTACGAAAAAACTATTCGGCGTTCAAGAGGAATCGATCTATTGATATCCGGGATCGGAGTGAATGGCCACATCGCGTTCAACGAGCCGGGATCAACGCTGGATTCGCGTACCCGCATTGTCGAACTTGCCGATTCAACGATTGAATTAATGAAGATCAGTTTCTCCCCTCGAGACCTACCGCGCCAAGCGATCACGATGGGACTTGGAACGATTCTTGAAGCTCGCGGCATCCTGTTGCTTGCGTCTGGAAGCCGCAAGGCGCAGATTCTCGGCCGAGCGCTGACGGGACAGATCACGACGGATGTTCCGGCCTCCGTTCTTCGCCTGCACTCGAATTTAACGGTGATCGCGGACGAAGAAGCTGCAGCGATCTACCGGCGCAACTCAGTTGATAAACCGAAACCGATTGGGTGATCGTCACCCAGACTAGTCCGCCTATCACGATTTTTGCGACGGAAAGTAGTCAGGCCACCTCGCCGATCTGCGAGGAGGGAAATGCGTCTATCGCAATTTCCTTCTAACTTCCACTCATTGCGCGTACACCGCAAACTCCCAGAGGTTGCCATCGGGATCCCGGAAATACACGCTCGTTGCGGGTCCCCGCGCGCCGTTAACGTTACGTGGCGCACTGATGTGATCGACTCCGCTGTCCCGCAGATGTTGTTGTGCTTCTTGAACCGTGCCGCCCCAGACCAGGCAGAAGTCAGCGTCTCCGGCTAGCGGAATATAGGCCAGGTTGAATTTGTCGTTGGGACCGATATCCTGCGGCTTGTTTTGCGGCCCCAGGACATCTTGCTTGTGGATGTTGATTTTCTGGTTATCGCCAATCTTGATGGATACCTGCCCTTGTCCCCTGCGCCAGCCGTCTTCATTAATTAATGTGAAGCCGAGCCGCTTGTAAAACGCCAAGGCGCGCTCCATATCGGACACATTGATCACCAGATGATCGAACGACTTCACCTTGTTGGTCGAAGCGGTGTTCTTTGTTTGAGCCATCGCGGAGGGCAACGACCAGAGTGCCAGTACGACAATACTCGCGACCATTATGTGCATAACTTTTCCTCGGTGTTAAAGCTACTTGTACCGGCAGCATACTACATACGATCGGGAGCCACCGATCGTATGTGAGTCTGCACCGCCTTTGGCGCGGCGATTACGGGCAAATCCACCCCACACTTGTATTTGGGCACATCAGTGCTGCGATCTTGTCAGAGTTGCTAAACTCAACGGAAGCTGTCAGCCGGTACGAACGAGAGGTGGAAGTGAGTCCCAGCGAAGCAATCGCTTTTGTGCGGCGTCATGGAGTTGTGCTCCAAGGGGCGCGTGGTCCGGTTCCGAGCCTGGCCGAGGCGATCGCAGGCGGACCCATTCGAGGTAGTTGGTGGGGGCACGGCAAAGGGCGCGTGATATTCCATGCATCGCAGGCCATTAGTGAGAGCCCCGAGGTGTTGGTATGCAAGCTAATTGAGGACAAAGTCACGTACGTTCATCGGAGGCTGTGGCCCGCATTGGTCAAGCTTGCACCGCGGTTCCGAAAGAGCCAGCTTGCGAAAGTTTGGGATGAACACACCAAAAGTGGGGCGCACGCGTCGCAACGGATCGCCTTTCCTGAGTGGGTACCGAGCGAAGTTCTGAGGGAAGCAGAGGCCCTTTCAACAGCAGAAGCAGAGCAACTTCTATCAGCGCTCTTGACGAGACAGTCGGTGAAGAAACGGAGAATACGTCGCAGGAAAGCCGGCGGATTGTCCGAATGACCGATTTCTGCCATTATTCCTCCGGCCTGTCAGATCGGCAGGTGGAAGGAGCCGTTCATGAGTGTAGTGAGATTCGTCGCCGCAGCCTGTTTGCTGCTCATTACGCGGCCGCTCTTCGCCGAGGAGTGGGTCCGCTACGAAAATCTCGAGGATCGGTTTGCCGTCAGCGCACCTGGCCAGCCAGCAACCGAGAAGATCAAATGGAAGTCCGAGTACGATTCGATCTTCCCGGCAACTGTATACCGATGGCAACAAGGGCCGAATCACTACGCCACCACTGTCGTCGACTACTCCGACTCGGAAGCCATCTACACGGCAAATCACCACAGCCAGGACTTTCAACTCCCGATGTACTGGCAGATCGATATCCTCGGATCTGTCCAGTACGCTGCGACGCAGTACCGGCAGAAGCCCGGCGTGAAAGTGACATTTGACGCATTTCATTACATCAACCTCGTGACCGGACACGAGCTGCAGCTTACCAATCCCGACCAATCGCGAACCTATGTCGGCATTTATCTGCACGAGAACCGGCTGTACATCTTCGATGCGACAGTAGCCAAGGGTATGCCGCCGCCGCTGATTTTTCAGCAGTCACCGGAGTTTTTGGACGCATCGGGAACGTCGATTCGCTATCGGACCTACTACTTCAACCGGCTGCCGGAACTCCGCCTCCCCGGACGCGGCGGGCGCGGCGCCGGCGGTCCTCCTGGAGCAGGTCCGCAAGGCGCGCCTCCTGGAGGTGGCGGACCGATCCAGCGCGGAGCACCGCCACAGCAGTAGTGGAACCGTTGAACGGACAAGCGAGCGCCCGTGCGTTCCTCTTCGCGCTGAGATAAGCTATCGGAGCAGCAGGGCACACCATGGCAAACGAATTTACAGCAATCGTCGAGCAAGATGGTCCGTGGTTCATTGCATACAGTCCCGAGATTCCTGGCGCAAATGGCCAAGGTAAGACCAAAGAAGAAGCGTTGGAGAGCCTCGCAGAGGCGATCAAGCTGATTCTTGAGGACAGGCGCGAAGATGGTCTGCGTGGCATTCCGCCGAATGCGATCCGGGACAAAGTCACGATCAGGTGAAGAGGAGCACGTTGCTTCAGCATCTACGAAGGTACGGATGCTACTTGAAGCGAGAAGGAAAGGCCCATTCACTTTGGTGCAATCCGGGGACGGGCGCAGTCGAAGCCGTGCCCCGACACACCGAGATTTCGAATCAACTGGCCCGAAAAATTTGCCGCGGCTTGGGCATTCCGGAAATCGGCTAGCTCAAATCGGCCAGCCCGGAGCGGACCGCTGAAAAGCGCGGCCGCTCAACCGCAGACTAAGAAGGCACAGCTACGCCTTTTTTAGCGCCTTCAGTCCCGCGAGGATCTTATCCTTCGTGATGGGATGTTCTCGGATCCGGACGCCGCAGGCATTGTAGATTGCGTTCGCGAGTGCGCCCGGTGGCGCGCCAATGGCCGTTTCGGCGAAGCCCTTGGATCCGAAGAACCAGCGGGGTTCTAAGCTATTGATGAATACGTTGGTCTGTTCAGTGGGAAGATCCATGATGGTTGGAAGCCGGTACGACAAATAACCGACGGCATAGTGGCGCGTACCGGGGAATTCACGATCCCAGGGGACAGCCTCCGTTGCGACGGAAATACTCTGGACCAGCGAACCGCGCATGTCGGCGTCGGCCAGGAGCGGATTCGTGACGTTTCCCGCATCATGACAGTAGGCCGCTCTCAGCAAACGGTAGTCGCCAGTCCAGGTGTCCACCTCGACTTCGAGGAAACAAGCGCCGATGCCCCGGTTCATCGCCCTTCCGATAGATCCCGGATGAATGCACCGGCCGGTTTGCCGGATGGGACCCTTATTGGCCTTCACAAGGTCGGCGAACGTAATCCTTTTCTTCGGATCCTCGGCTGCGGAGACGACGCCGTCCCTGATCTGGAGCTTGGCCGCATCGATCTTCAGAACATCTGCTGCGCGCTGCAGAATATCTTTGCGAAGTTTATCCGCAGCGATATTGAGAGCGCCGCCTTGTAACTGCGTGGTCAGACCGCTATTCCAACCCGGAGCCGGCGGGGCAAGCTCGGAGTCGCCCCACGCCACGCGAATACGATCCAGTGTCGTGAATCCTAAAATCTCTCCGACCTGAATAGACATCGCCGTACCGTGGTTTGTACCGCTATCCGGCTGTGCGTAATGGAGGGTCACCGTACCATCGGCGTTCAACTCCACGACTCCTTGGTACGGGCCGCCGCCACCGCCGTTTCCGCCCGCTCCAACGTTGCCGCTCTGGTTGCCGGCGGTGCTCGCCAGCACTTTTTCGAAACCGGCCTCTCCTTCGTGGTATCCGACACGTCCGGCGTGGTGGTGGGACATGGCGACGCCGATTCCTTTTTTGAATCGACCGGAGTTGCCGCCGGGAACGGGATTCCGTTGATCCCATTCGATGACCTTCTTTCCTTCTTCGAGAACTTCCACGGAAGCGTACGAATCGTATGTCAGCGTCTCGTTTTGGCTCTCCGGCATTGGAGTTACCGTGACGCCGCCCTGGGCCTGAGTTATCTTTGTTCCCGGTTTCTGGACATTCAACAGCCTGAACTGCACAGGATCCATTCCGACGGCTTCCGCCATCTCATCCATCATCTGCTCCCAGCCGAACTTGAATTCCTGCTGCATATTGCTTCGGGAAGGACCTGTCTGGATCGAATTTGTTCTGTATTGGAATCCGATCTCCTTCCAGTTCGGGATCACGTGAATGTAAAGCTCGGATCTTCCTCCGCCACCTTGCTGCCCCGCTCCGGCATTCGAACCATTGTTCACATGGAACTCACGCTGGCACGCGATGATGCGCCCGTCTTTAGTGGCCCCAACCTTGAATTTCTGGATGTTCGCCGGCTTGACCTGCATCTGGGCGAGCTCTTGATCCTTCGGTAGCGTCAACCTGAAAGGCCGGCCGGTCTGTTTGGCAATATAGGCGATCCAGGGATTAAGTCTCGCTGCAGCCATCGCCCCGCCAAAAGAGCCGCCATTCCATTTGTTGATGAATCGAATGTTGGTCTCGGCAATGTCCAAAGCGCGCGCGAGCGACCCGCGTTGCGGATAGATTCCCTGCCCCATTCCGTAAAACGTGAGTTTGTCCCCGTCCCATTTGGCGACGCCGCCGACGGGCTGGAGGGGAACGGGGATTCCCGAACTGTATTGATAGGTG
>Ga0209376_1002671_pt1 | contig 16725 bp, 11 predicted proteins | sample GraSoiAngelo_134_FD_185891 | JGI IMG/M metagenome (GOLD analysis project Ga0209376, IMG submission 185891) | Grasslands soil microbial communities from the Angelo Coastal Reserve, California, USA - 14_0929_05_30cm (SPAdes) (version 2) | ecosystem: Environmental > Terrestrial > Soil > Grasslands ... | reverse complement strand
GGGTGAACGGCGGCGTGTACCAGGTGGGCGTACCGCGCGCGGAAACGATAACGGCCGACGGGGTTGAGGTGCCGCCGTCCATGGGCCTCGCAACAGCGATCAACTTCCAGCCGACGGGTGGTGGCAAGGCGGCGATCACCGGGGATTTCGTCTTGATCGGAGATGAGGTGAACCCTGTGATCCGTGCCCTGCGCGACAACGGCATCGCGATCACGGCCCTCCATAGCCATATGCTGACCGACAGCCCGCACCTCTTCTTCATGCACTACTGGGCGAACGACGACGCGCTCAAGCTGGCACACGGGCTCCGGGCCGCGTTGGACAAGATGAACGTCAAGAAGGCTTAGATCGGAGGCATCACGTGAACACGATGACCTGGCGTGTCCCGGTTCTGGCCCTGGTTGCAGTGTGCTGGGGGACTACTCTCGCGGCCCAAGAAGAGGAAAGTGGCCACGGTGCACTGGCAAAAGCCGTTATGGGCGCTCGGGTGTCCCTCGAGCGTGGTCTGGCGGCGAGCGCGAGTCACGGCCAGCCGATTTCCGCCAAGTTCGAGATGGAGGAAGGGAAGCTGCAGCTCTCCGTTTACACGGTGAAAGATGGCAAGTACTTCGAAGTCATTGTAGACCGCAACACCGGTAAAGTGGTCAAGGCCGAGCCGATTGCAGAAGGCGAGGATTACACCGCCGCTCAGAGCCAGAGTGCGGCCATGGCCAAGCCGAAGGTGTCCCTTCGGGCAGCGGTGGAGAAGGCCCTACGAGGCAACGCAGGCTTTCGCGCAGTCAGCGTCACACCGTCGTTGAAGGATGGCCGCGCCGTCGCCGACGTCGCGCTCGCAAAGGGCGAAGAGCTCAAGACTGTTTCGGTGCCGTTGTAACGACTGCCGTTCGAGGGTTACCTGGTCGAGGCGGAGGGAGTACCGCGTAGAAAAGCCTGTCGCTAAGTTAGGGGGCCGCCACCGTAGCTCAGTGGTAGAGCTCTCGATTCGTAATCCTACGCGGCCAGCGCACGCCAGCGCTGGCCGTTGTTCTTGAGCGGCGCGTGGTGACGAACCCAACTGCCTGCGACGATGGGCGACTGAACGGTTGGCACCACCATTGGCACCACACGCAGCGCGCGATTGGAGCTTAAAGGCGCCCTGTCAGGCACTTTTCCTGAGCGCGTCGCAGAACTTCGAGGGCGTGTCAAGCCAGCCGCCGTCCCGATTGTGTGAAGGAATCACTCTTGCAACGAGTTCCGCTGTGGGGCCATCTCTTCGTGGCAACTTTACCTGTCCCCGTTCACCTCCTGTGCCGCCCGCAACCCCGATTGCAAAGCGCCCTGCATCCAACCCGGCCATCGGGATGTATGATCACCCGCAAAATGCACCCGCCCTTCTGGTCTATCAATTGCCGCGCAAATCGCCATCATCTGGCCTGGGGAAGGCAGGGCGTACGCACCTCCCTCCCATTGGTCCGCATCCCACACCTGGGCGACTCCTCCCTCCAAATTATCCAACAGCCCGGGATACACCTTCTCCAGTTCGTGCGCTATGAATTCCAGCCGCTGGTCGTGGGCCATCGCACCGGTACGCCGGGCGACACCGCTGAACAGGTAAGAGGCCAGTAATCCTCGCGTGCCGGGCTGGTCGAACGTCGGATGCCAGATTTCTTGTGGCAAGTCGGACATGCCAAAGCCGTTCGCCTTCTCCTTTTCCCAGAAGCGCGTCCGACACTGCAGGATAACGCGGGTGGCGGAGTCATATGCCAGCTCCGCGATGGCCTTGCGTTTTGCCGCTGAAAACGCTGGTCGTATTTCCACCCGGCGTAGCGGAGGAAACGGAATGGCGCAAATCAAGTGGTCCGCTTCGAACATGTGATGCGTGCCGGATTGCGTCGTGATAACGCGAACTTTACTTGGATCCTGCTCGATCCGTACTACTGGCGATCCATATTGGATCTTGTCTTGCAGCTTTGATGCGAATGCTCGTGGTAGCAAGTCGGTCCCGCCCGTGATCTTGTAGCGCGTTTTCTCGTGCGATTCGTACAACGTCTCCCGTAAGATCCAGAGCAGAGACGCCCGGTCATCCTCGGCGGTCGCGTATGGCCATTCCAGCAGCTCAATCGCGCCAGCGGAGGCACCTTGCTCTCGGAGAAACTCGGCCATGGTGATTTGATCGTACGATTTCGCCGGACCGGGTGGCCAATCGGGCGTCCCCGGGTCGCCAATGGCGCTCAGCGCCGCGCCGAGGTATTTGACCACCAGTCCCGACAGGCCCAACTGACGCTCCTCCGGAGTCAAACTCAAAGGCACCTGGGAGAGATCGAGTTGTTGGCCGGCCGGCGTCGGGATTCGCTTGCCTCCAATCAGCGTAATGTTGGTGAGGTTGGCAGGGTAAAACGGCACAAGTGTCAGGCCAAATTGCTGAACGTAATGGAGCGTGAGGTCGTGGTTGTCGGGAATCCGGGCTGCACCGGCGTCGGCATACAGCCCATCGGAGAATGGCTCCCGCAGTGTCAGCACGTGCCCGCCTGGACGCAGCTTGGCTTCGAGGATGATGACGTCGTGGCCGGCCTGTGTCAGCTCATACCCAGCCACCAACCCCGCCAGCCCGGCGCCAATTATGAGGATCCTCTTGGCCGGCGCGGCCTGCGGCAGCGGCCTCGGAACAAAGCTCCAGCCGTGCTGTGACGCCCAGTGTGCCGAGGCGGCCGACGCGCCGAGCTTCAGGAAGGCTCGGCGATCGATGGGAATGGACACGGCGTATTTCTCCGGCTGTCAGGATGCTATGCAGCGTCTAGGTGGCGGCAATCTGCACTGACCAAAGCCGGCCCGCCAGCAAGGCTCGCCGAGAGACTGCGTGGCGCTGCTGCTGGAGGCTGCACGGACTTATCTGCCGGCACCCGACAAGGGCGGATGGCCTCGCGAGACGGGCCACGGCGGCGAGGCAGTGGTGCGGAAGAATCTACGGGCACGTTGATCAGGTGCGGCACCGCACCGAAGCCGTGTAGTACCGGATCGAGCAGCACGCCGCTAAGTTTCCCGCCTACCGCCACCGTAGCTCAGTGGTAGAGCTCTCGATTCGTAATCGAGCGGTCGTCGGTTCAAATCCGACCGGTGGCTCTTCCCCGGAACTCCCATGCATCCCCTGACGGCCGGTCAGGGTGACGGCGTCGTCTCGCTCCCTTTGCGTCCGCTCGTGCGGAGCCGGAGGGTTGCCCCAACCTGCAGGGATGACACCTCTTCGAGGCGCTGGGCGGCGGCGCTTCCCGAGAAGTCGTAGCGCTCCAGTGTGTAGAGCGCCCGCACACTTACCCGGGGCCCGCGCCACTCCACACCGACCCCGGCCGCGAGGGCGATGTCGGGGTGCTCGAGCCCGCTGACCGACACTACCGGCATCCACTGGGCGCGCACCAGGCCGTGGACGCCGTCGAGCGCCAGCGGGACGCGTGCCTCCGCTCCCAGCCGGAGCGTGGTCCAGCGCTGCCGCGCCAACGGCGTCGAATAGGAGCGGACGTTCACGCCCCCCTGCGCGGTGAGCCAGGGCCGAAGATACGCCTCTCCCGCCAGCTGGACCTCGGCGACGTCGCGGTCTTCGCCCTCCGCCGAGGCGGCCGCCAGCCGGCCGCCCCGCGCCTCGCCCCACACTGCGAATCGGTCTCCAATGAGCAGCCCGAGCGCGCCGCCAAAGACTACACCGGACGAGGGTTGCACCGTGCCGGAGTCCCGGACCCGGTACTCGACGCGCCCAATTTCTGCACGGCCGTGGAGCGACATCTGCCCCGCTGCCTGAACCGGGGCCAGCGCCAAGGCGCACACCGCAACGATCGAGGCCCAGATGAGGCGCGCGGCGTTCACGGACCGACCCCGGCCGCCGGGCCGACGACGAGCCGGGTTTCGGCCAACCGCTCGCGGTTGCGCTGCAGGATCGCCGCGTTGGCGGCGGCGCGCTCCGCGCGGCGACGCGCGTTGACCGCCACGTTGCCCGGAATCTCGCGGTGGCGTTGCCGGTGAATGAAGCCCGCCACGCCGGCGGCTGAAACGACGCCGGCCACGCCGGCGGCGAGCGCTGGACCGCCGCCCTGGAGGTCACCGTTCCCGAGCGTCCTGGGAATCAGCAGTGCCGCGGTGGCGAGGCCGAAGCCCTTGAGGAGCTCGCTGCGCGCCATGCCGGGGGGCAGCTGCTCCGGAAGAAGCTCGACCGAGCGCAGCGTCGGCAGCGTGTCGTCGAGCGGGAGATGGTCGTGCTCTAGGCTGAAGTACAGCCGGGCGGAATCGCCACGCTGGTTCAACCGGCTTAATCCGGTGACCAGCAATTCGTATCGCCCGGGCGGCGCCAGTCGGCCGTCGCCGAGGAGGCCGTCCCACTGCAACTCCCGGGGCCCGTCGTTGTCTCCGGCGTACAACGGCAACATTGTGGAGGCTCCCGTGGCGCGGAGCTCGACCCGTAGGGCCGCCGCGTGGGTCGAGAGCACCGTGAACGTCAATCGCTCGGTCCGCGGATCGATCGTGTCGGGCGTGACCGGTCGCACGCCCAGCGCAAAGGTGAGGCGTTTCGCCTCGCCGAAGGCCGCGAGCTCCGTGGGGGTGAACTTTTGGGGTTCGAGCTCGGTGAAGGGGTCACGCTCAATGGCGGCTCGAAAATAGAGGATCCCGGAGTCGGCCTGGCCCCGCACGACCAGCGCGGCACCGAGGTACTTGTAGGCGAGGCCTCGCTGCTCCTGGGTCACGATGAACGGCGAGTTCGGGGAGACGATCCCGCGCAGGATGGCGACCTCACGCTCGACGTCCAGTTCCGCGTGATAGTGGACGGCGCGATCGAGCATCTCTGCCGTGGTGCCCTGGGCCGCGCCGGCCGCGGGCACGCCGAGCAGCAGCGCCACCAGTGCGATGTGGCTCACGGGACGCTCCGGAGGGCGATGAGGCCAAGCCGGGTGGTGCCGCCCGGTTGTACGACGAACGTGGTGTCGACCGGGACGGAGCCGGGAGCTCTGATCCGGAGGTGCCGTCTCCCGGCCGGCACCTCGACGTCGAATAGGGTCCCCACGCCCGCTTGCCGGTCGTCGATGTAGATCACCGCGTCGGCCGGGTCGGTGCGCAGCCGCACCAGGCCACGGCGGCTCGGCTGCGCTACGGTGTTGGTCGGGGCAGGGGCGGTCGCGGCCCTCACCCGAGCGGTCGTTTGCGCCGGAACGCCCGCGGACTCTGGGTGGGCGCGCGCCGCAGCCGCGCTGTCCGGCGGCGACGCGGCGGCGAGCCCGGCCGGAGCGATCGAGGCGCGTGACCTCGTCGCCCGGATGCCCCACCATGCACCCGAGGCCGCCACGACGGCTGCCGCCGCGATGCCCAGCGTCAGGAGCGAGCGCCCGGCCCGCGTGGCAAGTGCCTGGCGCGCGGGCCGGATGCGGGCATCTCCTCCCGACTGGCGCGCGTCCGGCAAGGGAGGGAGGACGCCGGTGCGCACGAGCGGCACGCGGTAACCTCGAGCCAGGCGACGCAGGGTTTCCTTGGCGAGCCGTTGCTCCTCTTCGTGGAACGGAAGCGCCTCGAGGGTGGCGACCAACTCGTGCGTGGACGTGAAGCGGTGGGCGGGATCCTTTGCCACGAGCCGCTCAATGAGCTCGACCAGGGACTCGGGGATTCCCTCGCGCACGCGCCGAATGTCGGGCGGCGGGGTGAAGTAATGGTGTTGCACGACGGCCAAGACCGAGCTTGAATCGAACGGGGCCGCGCCTGCCAGCATCTGGAAGGCCACGATGCCGAGTGAGTATTGATCTCCCTGGGGCCCCACGGGATCTCCGGCGCATTGCTCCGGGCTCATGAACTGCGGTGTTCCGACGACCGCGCCGCTCGGCGTCACCTTCGCGTCCTCCGTGGCTCGAGCGAGGCCGAAGTCGGAGACGTAGACCCGCCCTTCCTGATCGATCAGGATGTTGGAGCTCTTGATGTCGCGGTGGACGGTGCCGACCTCGTGCGCGTAGGCGAGGGCGCTCGCGGCTGCTCGCAGCACCGCCACCACTACGGAGAAGGGAAGCGCCCCCTGGGCCTCGACGATCGCGTCCAGCGGGCGCCCCTCGATGAACTTCATCACGATGTAGTGGACGCCGCCCGCCTGAGCGACGCGGTAGATCGGGACGATGTTCGGATGATCGAGCCCGGCCGCCATGCGAGCCTCGCGCCGCAGCCGCTCGGCGACGGCACCGCCGATGGCGGCCGCGGGAAACATCACCTTGAGCGCGACGGGCCGGCGCAGCGAGACGTCCAGCGCCTTGAACACGGCCGCCATACCGCCGCGACCGCACTCTCGCTCGATCTCGTATTCGCCCGCCAGCACACGGCGGAGCTGCGCCAGCAGTGGATCCGGCTCTTCGGCCTCGAGGACGACCGTCGCGGAACCAGGGTCGGTGACCTCGTTCCCGCAACGGCCGCAGTACCGCAAGCCGCTCGGGACGTCGCTGCCGCAGCTAGCGCACCGCATCACGTCCCTGTCGCCGTGAAGGTGACGGCGGTCAGGCCGGACGGCGTGGCCGTGACGGTGTTCTGCCCCGGCGTCGCACCGAGCGTCAACGTGCCCTCGGCGAGCCCGCTCGCGTTGGTATTGACAGTCACCTTGTTGCTGCCCCCGAAGCTCCCGCCGCCGGCAGTGACCCGGAACGTGACGCTGACTCCCGCGACCGGCTTCCCCGCGGCGTCGACGACCCGCACCGTGAGCGCCTTTGGGAGCACGGTGCCCCGCACGCCGGTCTGGCCGTCGCCCCGGACGCTGCGGATCGCGCTGGCAATGGTGCCGGCGTTGTGCGGTGTGGCGTTCCAGCCGCTCGAGTTCACGGCCCCGACCGCGCTGTCTCCGGTCGCGGTGAGGTCGGCAAGGCCCCGTGGCCCGCGAGGGTCGCCCCACCACGTCTGCGGCAGGCTGACACTCGAGGGGACTTCGTTCACCACGCCGGCCGGCGCGTTATCGAAGACGTCGTTGTCTCGGGCGTTGAGGGTCGAGAGCGCGCCGAGTCGCACCCCCTGGACGTTTCCAGAGACGAAGTTGCTGTCGATCCGCACGGTCGCGCCTGCGCTCGCGACCCGGAGCCCGGCGTTGAAGGGGTGGCCCGTGACGCTGTTCTGGACGACCGTGACGGATTGCGCCGCCAGCTCCAGTGCGGCGAGTGCCGTCGTGTCCGCCGGTCCCGGACTGAATCCGGCGCCGGAAATGGCGTTCCCCCGGGCCGTGAAGGTCGACCCGGTGAAGCTCACGGCGGCCCGGCTGTTGGTGAAAGCGGACTGCTGAACCAGCAGCCAGCCGCCGTTGACCGCGATGGCGTGGGCGGCGCCGGCCGTGCACGCGTTCAGCCACGTGCTCGACACCGAGATGAAGACCGCTCCGAGCGCCGTGAGGCAGCGGCCCTGGAGGGTGGTATTCAAGGTGTCGTCCTGAAGCAACAGAACATCGCTCTGGGCCCCGAGGATCGCGGTGAGCGCGCTGTCGACGCGGGTGCCCTGAATGTAGAGATACGAGCGCTGCGACCGGATGCCCGCGCGGTTGCCCACCAAGAGGTTGCTAAAGACCTGCGCGCCGGGCTGTTGGGGAAACGCCGGGTTGGTCACGTCGACGAAGCGGATGCCGTTGAACGGCTCCTGATCGGCGCGAGCGACGTCACGGAAGCTGTTGGCGGTGACGATTATCTGCGACGAAGCCTGGATCTCGAGCCCCGCCCAATCGAACAGCGTACCGCCGGAGAAGACTTCGCCGTTCAGTCCGAGCGGCCGCGTGTCGAGCGCGTTACTCTGGACGGAGGTCGCATTGCTCGCGCGCACGAACATGAGTCGCTGGCGGCCCGCCAGGTCGTTCAGCGTGAGGCTCGCGCTGGGGCTCGAATCCACGAGGATTTGCGGCCCCTGCGTGCCACGCACCGTCGCGTGACGGACGACGTTGCCGCTGCCCCGTAGCACTCGGATGCCGGCGCCGGGCTCGACCCCGCCGACCGAGTCCACGGTTTGGATCGTCACGCTGTCCACCACGACCCCGGTGGCGTCTCGCACGCGGATCCCGTAGCCACGCACGGAGCGAATGTCACTGGCCGTGATGCTGGCGGCGGACGCGGTGGAGCTGTCGAGGGCGATCCCCTGTCCGATTCGGCCCGCCGCCGTGCCGGGCGGGTTGACGTAGAAGCCGGCGACCCGCAGATCGGCGTGCCGCGCGTCGATCGCCGGCCCGTTGAAGGTGTGCCGCAGGGCCAGGTTCTTGATGACCACGGTCGCCGTGGTATACGCAGTGATCCCGGCGGCGCCGGTGTCGTGCGACACGAGGGGAAGTAGCAGCGGGTCCCGCGGCACGCTCAGGGCGAACGCGGAATCATCGCCCAGCAGCGTGACGCGCCGGGTGAGCGCCACAGTTTCGGAATACGGAGCCACGCCCTTGCGAACGAGGACGGTATCGTCCACGTCGGCTGCGTTGACGCCATCCCGGATCTTGGCATACGGGCGCTTGCGGGTCCCGAAGCGCGGTCCAGCCACCGTGGTGTTGTCCACGACCACGCGGGTCGGATTCACCACCACGTCCGTCACCGTATCCGCCACGCCTCCGGCCCGCCCGATCACGAACGCGCTGCCGAACCCGACCGCCGTCACGACGCCGCTCGGGGAGACCGTCACCGCGGCGGCATTGCTGGACGACCAGGTGATCGGATAGCCCGAGATCACGTTGCCGCGCCCATTCAGCACCGCGCCTGTGTAGGTGACCGATTGTCCCAACGCGGTCAGCGTATCCCGGTCGTCGCTCAGGACCACGGAGGCGGGGAGGTTGAGCACGCGGATGCGGATCGAGTCCCGCAGCGTGTCCCCCGGCGCCCGTGCGGCCTTCGCGCGCACCACCGTTCCGCCGGTGTCGCGCGCGATCACCACCCCGGCCCCGGTCACGGGCGCTACCAGCGGCACGTCGCTCGACCATTGGGCCGAGCTCGGGGCCAGGGTGTCGCCCCGGGCGTTGAGCATCACGATGGGTACGGGGAACGAGTCCCCGAGACTCGTCAGGGTGTCGCCCACGCGGGTGATGTCGAGGAACACGGGGGCGTTGGTCACCGTGACGAGGCAGGTGTCGGCCACGGTTCCCGACGTCGCAATGACGCGCGCCGTGCCCGCACCCACGGCGATGGCGAGTGGCCCGGTGGTAGTGTCGAGCCGCACGACCGTCGGGTCCGGTGTGCGCCACGCAAGCGCCGGGTTCTGGATCACGTTGCCGCGACTGTTCCGCACCGTGACCGTGAGACGGAGCGTGTCCTTGAGGCTCGCGAGCGTTGCGGTCTTGGGTTGCACGACGACCGAGGCCGCAAGATCGCCGACCGTGATGGGGGCCGTATCTCGCGCGGCGTCGACCACCGCCACGACGCGCCCGACGCCAGCGCCCACGCCCGTGGCGAGGCCCGTCCGGTCCACCGTTACGACGGTCGGATCGAGGGTCGCCCAGCCGGGAGTCTTGTTCGGCGCCACGACCAGGAAGCCGAGGCTGTCGAACGCGCTCGCCGTGAGGGACTGCTGGTCGCCCAACGCGGTGATGGGCGGAACCGGGTCGGGCGCGATCACGACCCGCTTTGCCTGCTGCTCGACGGTCACGGTCAGGCTGTCTTGCAGGGCGCCGCTCTGGGCGCGGATCCGCGCCGTCCCGTTGTCGACGGCGCGCACGCGACCGCTTGTCGTGACGGTGGCGATGCTGGGCGCGGAGCTCGTCCAGCTCACCGGGACGCCTGCGATGACGTTGTCGCGCGCGTCCACGCCGATCGCCACGATAGTGGATTCCGCGGTCAGCGCGCTCAACAGCAGCGCACTCGGAGACAACCGCAGGCGCGCGAGGCGCTGCGCGACGAGCACGCTCGCGGTCCCGGTGTCGTTGTCCACAACCGCCCGAATGACCGCCTGGCCGTTCCGCCGCGCGACCAGGCGCCCGGGCGCGACCAGCGCCACGACGGTCGTATCGGACGAGATCCACGTTGGAGACACACCCGCGATCGGGTTGCCGTGTGCATCTCGGGCGACGGCGCTCGGCGCCAGGGTGTCCTGGAGGCTCGTCAGCGTGTCCGCCAGGGGGACGACGATCACGGAGCCGACGACGACGTCCAGCGTCTCGCTCAGGGACGGGGGGACGGGGAGCAAGGGGCTGACGAGAGACGCAGTGAGACGGGTGCGGCCGCGTCGCCGGGCTACGAGGGAATCCCCCCCCGCGGTCTGGCCGATGATCGTCGAGTCGTCAATGGTGTAGCGGAACCGCGGGTGGTCGACCGGGACGTCGCCGACTTGCGCCGTGAGGCTGAACGTGCTCGTGTCGCCCACGACGAAAACGCTGTCGCCCGAGTACCGCAGGACGACGGGAGCGGCATTCGGTCCCGTGAGGGCGTCGGACACGACGCACGCCGCACCGAGCGTCAGGAGCGCACCGAGCAAAACCCGCCAGGTCGCCCGCTGCGTGCCCGTAATGACGCCGTCCTTGTGTGTGGCGAGTTATGCCGACCCGATGCCGGAAGGCGGCACGCCCGTCACGGGGGGCGCGCGTCCCGCGGCGAAGTGCCGAGCCGGAGCAAGCGACATAAAGAGTACGGAGGGTCGTCGATGGTAACACCCGGCCGCGCGGTGCGTGACGAGCCGCACGGCGCGCGCGTGATCGGACGCACACCACACAGTGGACCGCTACGCCGCGAACGTCACCTTGTGCCCCCTGGCCTTGAGCGACGCCGCCAAGCCCGTCTTTTCCACTGACTTCATGTAGGCTTCGTCCGGACTGATCTCCTTCTTCTCGACCAGCTCGAGCAGCGCGTCGTTCAGGGTGAGCATGCCGAGCTGCTTCGACGTCTGGATGATCGAGGGGATTTGGAACGTCTTACCCTCGCGGATCAGGTTCGAGACCGCCGGCGTCGTCAGGAGGATCTCCCGCGCGGCGACGCGCCCACCGCCCAGCTTCTTGCAGAGCGTCTGCGCGATCACGCCCTTGAGCGACTCGGACAACATCACTCGGATCTGCGACTGTCGGTCCGCCGGGAACTGGTCGATCATGCGGTCCACGGTGGATGCCGCCGTCGTCGTGTGCAGCGTACCGAACACGAGGTGGCCGGTCTCGGCGGTCTCGATGGCGATGGCGATGGTCTCCAGGTCGCGCATCTCACCCACCAGCACGATGTCCGGGTCCTCCCGCAGGGCCGATCGCAGCGCCCGCTTGAACGTATCGGTGTGCACCCCCACCTGTCGCTGCGTGATGACGCACTTCTTGTTCTCGTGCACGAACTCGATCGGGTCCTCGATCGTGATGATGTGGTCCGTGCGCGTGCGGTTGATCAGATCGACCAACGCGCACAGCGTGGTGGATTTGCCCGAGCCGGTCGGCCCGGTGACGAGCACCAGACCCTTCGTCAGGTAGCAGAGCTGCTGCACTTCCTTCGAGATGCCGAGCTGCTCCACGCTCACGACCTTGGCCGGGATCACGCGGAATACGGCAATCGGGCCTTTGCGGTCGCGCGCCGCGTTCACCCGGAAGCGGGCCAGCCCACCGATCTCGTACGCGAAATCCGAGTCTCCGGTCTCCTTCCACTCGCCGCGGTTGCGCTCGGGCATGACCGACAGCAGCATCATCTCGAGCTGCTCCGAGGACAGCGGGGCCGTGGCCTGCCGCTTCATCTCCCCGTGCGTGCGGAACACGGGCGGCTCGCCCACGCGCAGGTGCAGGTCCGATGACGCCGACTGCACCAGCGCCTTGAGCAGCTCGCCCAGGGCGCGTTCGGCCCCCTTGTACTGTTGCGCGGCGAAGTCGACGGTCCCAGCGGAGGTCGGCGCGGGCGCTTCGACCATCGGCGCGGCGGCGATCGCGGAGGGCTTGGGCGGACGCGGCGGCGGTGCGGCGGGCGCGGTGGCTCCCGCGCCGGCGGGTGCTCGCTGGGCCGCCGGAGCCGGGCCCGCCGCCGGGCTTTGCGTCGCCGCGGAGTTCTCGACTCGCGCCACCATGGCGGTCAGGCGTCCCATGTCGGGCACGATGCGTACCCGCACCATGCCGCGATCCGCGATGTACTCGAATTCCGTCTCCGTCATCTGATCGATGTGGTCGGCCGACTCGGACGGCGCGACCTCGACCAGGAGAGCGTAGATGTGCTGATCCGTGAGCGGTTGCCGGCTCACCTTTCGGGGCTTGCCGTCCTTCACCATGGTGACCGGCTCGTCCGGCAGGAGGTACAGCTGATCGCCCTGCTCCCGGAGCAGGACGTCGACGAACGGATCGATCCGCGCGGCCATGACCTAGCTCAGTGGGCGCGCGTACAGCACGTACGCGCGGTTGACGTAATGGGTCGCCGCATGGGTCCACACCGCGAAGAAAGGGTCATGAGACGCGTTGAGATAATCGAGCAGGCGCGCGTGGTGGTCGGGCAGCTCGGCGCTGGCCCACCCCCCGAGTTTGGAGCCCCCCGCCAGGACCACCTCGACGCCGAGCATCCGCGCGGCCGAGAGCCGGGCCGGGTCGGCGATCGGCGCCTGGCGATCGACCGAGAGGGAGACCGTTTGCACCTTCGAGATCAGCAGGACGTCGTGGTTCGCCGCGGGCCGGAACGCGAAGAAGCCTTCGGGCCGGTTCAGGAGCTCCAAGACCGTCTCCGGGCCATCGTGATGGGGGACGCGCTCCATCAAAAAGATTTGGCCTGCCTGGGACGCACCCTGCGTCAAGAGCAGATTCGCGGGGACAGGAGTGCGGGGCAATGAGAGGTCAGACACGGGAGAATCATAATCACTTCGGCTGGCACTGCACGGAGACAGGCTCCGTGCGGCCGCACCCGATCTGCTGGTCCATCCCGCTCGCGATCGGGCCGCAGGCGGTGCTTTGCGCCCCCTCGCGGGCGGCCTGCTCGGTTGGTCCCACGGCCGCGGCGCAGTTGGTCCGTCCGCGGTACTCCATGCACACGCGGCACTGCACCTTCGCCCGCGCGGTGGTCATGAAAAAGAACAGCGCCGCGACGGCGAGCACGGCGGCGATGGCGTACAGCGTCGAGCGCTTCATGAGGTGTCGGACGAGACGTGACTAAGCTAGTCAGGGCCGTTTCATATTGCCAACTATCGCGCCTCGTTCGAGCGCTCCAACTTTCGTGACCCGTTCGAGGTCTTGGAAGGAGGACCACATGAGATTGTCGTCCGGCGTCCCTGCCGCGCTCATCCTGACGGCGCTCGGTTGGGGCTGTACGCCAGACTCCCCGGGCCCGAGCCCGACGGGTCTCGAGGCATCCAGCGTCGCGGGAGGGGATTTCGACTACATCGCGAGGCCACCCCACGTGCAGGTGATCTCGGGGACGATCGCTCCCGACGGCCTGCCATTCTGCCGATCGGGGCTCGTGTGCTACACGCCGAGCTTCGTTCGCAGCGCGTACAATTTCCCAGCCGCCCTGAACGGTGCCGGGCAGACGATTCTCATCGTCGACGCCTTCGGGAGCCCGACGGTGGCGCAGGACCTGGCGACGTTCGACGCGCTGTTCCACGTTCCCGCGCCGCCGTCCTTCACGATCCTGTGTCCCGACGGATGTCCCGTCTTCGCGCCCAATGACAGGCACCACGATGAAGCCGGTTGGAGCGTCGAGACGAGCTTGGACGTGCAATACGCCCACGCTATGGCTCCGGGCGCGAATATCGTGCTGGTCGTCGCCTCGACGAGTTCGGGAAACGCGATCAACGTTGCGGAAGCGGCCGCCATTCGGCGCTACCCGGGCAGCATCATGTCGCAGAGCTTCGGTATTCCTGAAATCCTCGTGCACGCGAACAACGCCCAGATCCTACAGGCGCACCAGAACTATCTGGCGGCACAGGCGGCGGGGATTACAGTACTGGCCTCCACCGGAGACTTCGGTGCGACCAACGGGTTCGGTACGGCCAACGCCGCCTTCCCCGCCTCGGATCCGCTCGTCACGGGCGTCGGGGGAACGCAGGGGAATCCCTATTTGCCACCGCTCACCGCTTCGAGCTGCACTGCGGCGCTGAGCCCATGCAACGTCGGCCTTGCCAGGATCATTGGCACGTGCGCCACGCTCTCGGGTGGCTCCCTCTCCGGGCCCGCGTGCGACGCCGCGGGCTACGGCGGCGAGCAGGTCTGGAACGAGCCCGTCTTCGGTGTGGCGACGGGCGGCGCACCGAGCAAGCTGTTCGGCGTGCCCTCCTACCAGAGCGGCTTGGGGTTGACGACGAGAACGATCCCGGATGTCGCGTACAACGCGGCCATCAACGGCGGCGTCCTGGTGGTATGGACGGCGATTCCGGCTCAGGCCGGTATCTACATCGTTGGCGGTACCAGCGCGGGCTCGCCGCAGTGGGCCTCGATCGTGGCGCTCGCCAATCAATTGAAGGGCGGACCCGTCGGGTTCATCAACCCGACGCTTTATAAGATCGGATGCTCGGCGAGGTACGGCGCGGACTTCCACGACATCACGGTCGGGAACAACCGGCTGACGGGAACGCCGGCCGGGTTCCCCGCGGCCACCGGCTGGGATGACGCGACCGGGTTGGGTACACCGAACGTCGCGAACCTGGTGCGGGACCTGGTCACGCCGCCCTCCTGCTCCTGAGCGGGGGATAGCGACGGGCCAAAAGACGCCGGGCCCGCCGCGAGGCAGGCCCGGTTTTTGGGGGAGGGAGAGACCTTACCGCTGGGATGCTGTCTTTCGGCGCTCGGGCGACGGCTCGTGGAACTGTTGCTGCTCCGTCGAGCCCTCCATCGCGGTCACCGACGATTGCCCGCCGGTCGCGATCTGAGTGATCTCGTCGAAATAGCCCACGCCCACGAACTCCTGGTGCCGCACCGCCGCGTAGCCGTCCTTCTCCGACGCGAACTCGCGATTCTGTAGCTCCGAGTAGGCGGCCATCCCCTTGTCCCTGTACGCCCTTGCCAGCTCGAACATGCTGTGGTTCAACGCGTGGAACGCGGACAGCGTGACGAACTGGAATTTGTAACTGAGCGCGCCCAGCTCCTTCTGGAATGAGGCGACCTGCGCCTCGCTCAGGTGCTTGCGCCAGTTGAACGAGGGCGAGCAGTTGTACGCCAGCATCTTGCCCGGGTATTTCGCGTGGATCGCCGCGGCGAACCTGGTCGCCTCCGCGAGATCGGGCTTCGACGTCTCGAACCAGAGCAGATCCGCGTACGGCGCATAGGCGAGCGCCCGCGCGATGGCCGCGTCGACGCCGTCCCGCACCCGGAAGAACCCTTCGGCGGTCCGCTCACCCGTCACGAAGCGCTGGTCGTACTCGTCGCAGTCGCTCGTGAGCAACGTCGCGCTGTTGGCGTCGGTGCGCGCGATCAGGATCGTGTCCACCCCGCACACATCCGTCGCCAGGCGCGCCGCCACCAGCTTCGTGATGAACTCGCTCGTCGGCACGAGCACCTTCCCACCCAGGTGGCCGCACTTCTTCACCGACGCGAGCTGATCTTCGAAGTGCACCCCGGCGGCTCCGGCGTCGATCATGTTCTTCATGATCTCGAAGGCGTGCAGCGGGCCGCCAAACCCCGCCTCGGCGTCGGCCACGAGCGGCGCAAACCAGTGCGTCGACTCGTCGTCTTTCATGTGCGCGATCTCGTCGGCGCGCTTGAGGGCGTTGTTGAGGCGTCGGAGCAGGGCGGGAACGGAATCGGAGGGATAGAGGCTCTGGTCGGGGTACATCTCGAGCGCATTATTCGCGTCCGCGGCCACCTGCCACCCGCTCACGTAGATCGCCTTGAGCCCCGCCTGCACCTGCTGAATCGCCTGGTTGCCCGTGACGGCGGACAACACGGCGACGTAGTCGTCGTCCTGGAACAGCTGCCACAGGCGGGCCGCGCCGTACCGGGCGAGCGAGTATTCGATGTCGATCGAGCCCCGCAGGCGGTACACGTCGCCCGCCGTATAGGGTCGCGTGACGCCCCGCCAGCGGCTCCCCGTCTTCCACGCGTGCTCGAGGGAAGTGATGAACTGTTGCTTATCCATGGTACCCGTCCGTGATGGTCGAGCGGTGTCAGTCCAGATACTCATACGCTACCGTCGTGAGGAACTCCGCAAAGTCCGCGCCGGTAGCGAGGTCGGCCAGAATCCGGCCCGCCATCGAAAACTTATCGTGGCCGGGGCCCCCGGGCCCTACCCGTTCGGGTAGGGCCTGCACCAATTCGGCGATGATTTGTTGCACCATAGTGGCAGTTATCGGTCGACCGTCCAGCAAACGCGCGCCGTGGTGCAGCCATTGCCATACCTGTGCGCGTGAGATCTCCGCCGTCGCCGCGTCCTCCATCAGGTTGTTGATGGGCACGCAGCCCATGCCGCCGAGCCACCCCGCCAGGTACTGCAACGCGATGCTGAGATTCGTGTACAGGCCCTCCGCGGTGATGTCCCCGGCAGGGGTCGCGAGCAGGTCGCGCGCGGTGACGCGCACGTCTTCCCGCCGCCGACCGATCTGATGGGGCCCGGACATGTGCGCGTCGAACACCTCGCGGGCGACCGGGACGAGACCGGGGTGCGCCACCCAGGTGCCGTCGTGCCCCTGGCGCACCTCCCGCAGCTTGTCCTGGCGGACCTTCTCGAGTGCCTGTGCGTTCAGCGTCGCGTCCCGCTTGATGGGGATCTGTGCTGCCATGCCCCCCAGCGCGTGAATCCCGCGGCGGTGACAGGTGCGGACGACCAAGTCGGCGTAGGCACGAAGGAACGGCTGCTCCATGGTGACGCGCGCGCGGTCGGGGAGCACGCACTCCGGCCGGCGGCGCAGTTTCTTGATGTAGCTGAAGATGTA
>Ga0209376_1002668_pt1 | contig 16735 bp, 19 predicted proteins | sample GraSoiAngelo_134_FD_185891 | JGI IMG/M metagenome (GOLD analysis project Ga0209376, IMG submission 185891) | Grasslands soil microbial communities from the Angelo Coastal Reserve, California, USA - 14_0929_05_30cm (SPAdes) (version 2) | ecosystem: Environmental > Terrestrial > Soil > Grasslands ... | reverse complement strand
GCATGCGCTCCACTCCCACCGGCGGCCGCCCCTTCCCAGGCTGGGGATAATGCGGCGCCACCAGCGCGCACAACTCGCCCCACGGCACCACCTGCTCCATCTCCTCCAGAAATATGGCCTGCCGCGTCTTCCTCGTGTACTGCTCAAAGCCAGTCATCATCGCCAGGGTCCTCTGTTTCATTTCTCAGACACTCTAACTTGACCGGCTGTGGAAAGCGGAGAGCTTAATCAGAGTCTCCCTAGATGCATTTAGCAGTACAGTTGTTAACTGTCAGACCTAGCAGAGGGAAGGATTCCGGCCTGAGCCAGATGTTGGGCCTGTAACGACTGACAGTTTCCTTCTGGTCCAGCACTTCTGTAGTGTGGCTCACGTATGCGTGTGTTTAGCCGGAATCTCTGTGACCGTTACGCTGACTAAGCTTCAGATTGTGCTGTTAGCCGCGGTAGCATTTCTGCCATCCCGCGCCTCCGCATAGAAAGTCCAAGTGGGATATGACAAACGTGTGGACTTCTCCAATCTTACGACCTACACGTGGTCTGAGCCCGCAACTCCACCCACAAGAGCCCTTCTTTACCAGAGCATTGTCGGCTTGATCGACTACGAATTGAAAGCCAAAGGGCTTTTAAGGACCGACAACAAGAGCGATCTCATCCTTATTCCTGCTGGCGGAATGGAGTTTGGACTCAACATAGCCGCGGGTACCCCGATTATGCCTACGTTTGGCGGCCCCGCTACAATTGATGCCACCATGTGGACCGGGGCCGCTGGGACGTTGACCCTCATGGCGCCATATGCTCCAAGAGGAACTCTAATATTAACTTTTGTCGCTCGAGGGACTCACAAGGTAATTTGGTCTGGCACAGTCACGCAAAAGCTCGACATGGAAAAGAGGAAACAGTCTGTGGAAATGGTCGATAAGGCTGTTGTCAAGTTGCTCAAAAACTTCCCGCCCAAGAAGAGGTGAATGCTCCCTTCCACTTGTCAGATGTTCTTATCAAGACAACTTTGGCCCCTAAACGTCATTGATGGCGTCAATTGAGAACTGTCATGGGTGACAGTGACTTGTGATTGGGAGAATCGGATTTCTGCACTGAGAAATAATCCGGCAGTCATTACATAACATTGCTGGAAGTCGCTCATTCTTAAAAAACGACGACCCATCGACACTTTGGCCAAAAGGTGGTGCCGCGTTTAAGGCAGCTAATGAAAGAGGGTAGTCGGCACCTGCTAGTTCTAACGGTTCACATGTCTGTCCTTAGCTGCTGAGATAGTTGTAGCGGCGCCTCCTGAAGCTTAAGCAGCTCAGATTGATTCACATGCGAATGATGGTATGTCGAGTTGTTTTCGGGGTTTTCGGTAGTGATGGCCGGTATTCCCGCACGCAAAGTGCGGTACCGGCCAAACCCGCGGCAGCCATAAGACTCAACTGAAGGGAGAAGCAAATGCGACCAACTGGTACCGTACCAGTGGCGTTACTCGAAGACACAAAGGTTGGCGACGTAGCCGCATTTGCGAGCTTATACTCCCTGTACAAACGCGGTGTGCATGCCCTATGCCTTCGCATGACAGGAGACGTCCTAGACGCGGAAGACCTCACTCAGGAAGTCTTTCTGCAAATACACCGCAAAATCAAGACGTTTCGGGGCGATGCCGCATTCGGAACGTGGCTGTACAGAGTGGCCACCAATATTGTCTTGATGCATCTTCGGAAGCGACACATACAGACATTGCTCCTAGACTATGTTCAAGAGCTACAGGAACGCCCAAATAGAGTTGCAGCCCTACCCAATACCTTTGCGCGTTGGGCACCGGTTGAACGTATTGCGCTGGCTCGAGCACTTGGTGCTCTACCCCAACGCCGACGAACGGTCGTTCTTCTTCATGACATAAAAGGGCTGAGCCACGCGGAAGTCGCCGCGTGTTTGGGGATAAAGGCGAATACCAGCAAGTCCCAACTTCATCATGCGCATCGAAGCCTTCGAGATCTTATCCGTGGCCCTTCAACATCGGCCAAAGACTTGGAACGTGCTCCAAAACGAGATGACGTACAGGAGATGGTTAGATCATGATCCATAGAGTCATTATAAAGTGTGAGGCACGCAACAGTTCTCCCGGCCTTGTTAGTCGATAGAACCGATACAAATCTCGCACCACACTCGGGAGATTGAGATTGTCCGGGCGGATGTGAGGACCACCTAGCACCACAATCATCCGGCGATTGCCTGAAAGTGTTGAGTTTATTGGCCTCACCGCAAGGTCTGATACACGACGACACGCGAGAGCCTGTTCTGGCCAGTTCAAGCATAAACAGTTGGCTGGCGAATCGCTTACTGGGTTTGGGAGCCACGGTCGCTAACCGCATAAGCATTACGGAACGAAGAGACAGCGTGGAAAACGAAGTATGATCTTACCCCTGCTCTTCACGACAGCGCCCCTTCGTTGCCACTCACTCACGAGCCGGCTTGCCGTGAATACAGTGGTGTTTGCCGCATTGGCCAACTGCTCGTTGGTAATGTCGAGGTGAACTCCACCAGGACATTTCTGGCCGATACCACTGGCAAGGCTGATCAGCACATGGGCAAGCCTTTGGCGAGCGGTGTGGCAGACCAAACCAAGATGAGTGGCTACATACCAGGTCAAGTAATCGGATGCAATGGACAGTGCATTGTCCAACAACCTGGGGAATCGCACAGCCAGAGCCCGGATCGCGCTTCGATGCCAAACCAGCACATAGCTGTCTTTTATCACTTCTGTGCTAACCAGATAATTGGATGGCTCCGATAAGAGCGCTGCACCTCCACATATCTGCCCCGCCGTTAACCAAAAAAAGGCGATCTTCTTGCCCTCCGACGTGATATAGAAATATCGGGCACAACCCTTTGTTAGCAGGAACAAATAGTCGGCAGGTTCGCCCTGGTTCGCTACCACGGAACTGGCTAATACTCGGCGTTGGGAAGCAGCCGCTAGAATTGTTGCTCGATCCGAACTTGCAAGCCCCGTCAAGAATCGCGACTTCACCTTGTCGGCCGGAGGTGAGGCAATCGACGAGGCAGTCATTGATTCGTCCTTTGACGTTGAAGAACCGGGCGATGACTCTCCAAGCTTGAAGACTCAATACCACCAGCTTGCAATCATGACTGGGATGTTATCGAACTGAACGGGCAGCTTTACACTGGTAGTAATAACAGTTCCGGCGGAATATCAAGTCGGTCACCCTGAACCGAGTTCGTGTCCTCGGGAAAAACATTGGGTTCACCTGTACACATTGGCTCTGGCTCATCCCCACCAAAGACTGCGCTTGTGGTCGGACCCGACAGTGCGCTCGCCGCCGGTATCGCAACCATTCTGCCGGATTGGAAGATCGAGCGGGCAGAGGACAACGCGGCAGCATTTGCCGTGATCGAATCAAAGCCGTTCGAACTGGTTCTTACCGGTGAGAATACGACAGGAGAAGATGACGTCGAGCTGCTCCGCCAGCTTCGACTGGTCCGGCCCCATACTCGACTGATCATTCTCACCAACGAAAGTACACCGGCTGATGTTATCGCCTCCATGCGGGAACGGGCCTTCAGCTACTTCTCGAAACCGCTTTCGTGGACCATCTTCGCTGAAATGGTGCGACTGGCGGCCGAAGGACCGTGCTGGGATGATGGCATCGAGGTTCTTTCTGCGACTCCGGCTTGGATCCGCCTTGCCGCTCGTTGCGACACAGGAACGGCAAATCGATTGCTGCAATTTTTCCATGAAATTGCTGCTTTGCCAGAACCAGAAAAGAGCGATGTCGCCGCGGCCTTTCGTGAAATGCTGCTGAATGCAATTGAGCATGGCGGGCGCTTCGATCCTAGCCAGTATGTCGAGATCTCCTATCTACATGCTCGCCACGTGGTCATGTGTCGCGTGAAAGATCCCGGTGAAGGTTTCTCGCTAGACGAAATCCGCCATGCTGCCATTGCGAATCCACCCGACGATCCCATTCGGCATCAGGTATATCGGGACGCTCTGGGGCTTCGTCCAGGTGGCTTTGGTGTGCTTCTTACCCAAAGCCTTGCCGACGAGGTCATCTATGGGGAAAAAGGCAATGAGGTTCTGTTGATCAAGTATATGAACTCTGAGGGGCCATACACGCCGATTCAGAAGAGGCTGCGGTGACAGTTCCCAACCGTGATGTCCCCTGTCATTGTTGACAGTTTTCCAGGGCGAATACTGCCCGTAAGCTTATCATCAGCGAATAGAAATCGAGGACGTCCATCCGGGGCAGGAATCTCCCCGAAAATGACAAACGCATGATCGCTGTAGCTGAGCGGAGGTATTTGTGGGCCGACAACTCTGTGTGCTTCTGGTGTGCGTGGCAACGCTTCCACTTTTCTGTCAAACGTCTTCACCCAAGCCTCAAGTCGGCACAATCACCGCTGTGAACGTTCACCGGAGCATCGCTCAAACTCATGATAGTGACGCGCTGCAGTATGACGTCTCTCTAAAGGTCGGTAACACGATCTACATGGTTTTGTATACACCGCCCAGCAGTTCCAAAGGTGTGGAGTATGCGCTCGGACAAAATGTGATCGTGCTGATCGGAAGCAAATCGATCACATTCACGAAGTTTGGCAAGACATTCGAAGTACCGATCCTGAGCCGCGAAATCCTACCAATCAAGACCGGGATCGACTGGTCCCGGGCCCCCGGCGAGTACTTCAGCCAAAAGCTACAGCACCTTTCTGAAATCTTGGATCTCACGGCAGATCAGCAGACAAGAATTAGACCAATTCTGGAACAAGAGGCAGGCGAAGCAGGACAAATTACGACTAACCCCGTGCTTTCGAGCGAGGAGAAGCTGAACAAGCTTGAAAAGATCGTGCGCGCATCGGACCAGAAGTTAAAACCCATCCTGTCCGCCGATCAGCGGCAGACACTTCAAAATATGCGTAAAGAACAAAAGCGGGAAATGAGGGACTTGGTCGAAGCGAAAGCGCAAGCGCAATGACGATTCTTCTGAACATACGATTCACGATGGGGAACGATGTCGTTAGTCTGCAAACTCAATGACCGGAAACCTACTTGTTTTTCGTGTCCATGTGATGGCCTAACTTCATCAATTCTAAGACCCGGCTTCGATCCATCACCAACCTCATCCGCAGATGGCCAAGAATGCGAGTCGTTGGTTTATCTTGCTCCCTCTCTGCCTAGGTCCGCCCAGAAAGGAGGCCAAGAATCGCACCGTTTTAACCCGGGTGGATGAAAAACGGCTTCTTATTTAAGGTGCTTGCTCTATCAGGTCTTCAGCTCGGCCCGATCGAGCAATCTGTCGATCAGTAAGCCATTAGTCCCTCTGCACGAAACTGTGCGCAAGCGTGTTCCACCGCTTCTTTAGCCGGAGCCTTGACGGTGTTAAGTGTGTAATTAAGTTTGAGTTCCTTCCACTTGAATCGGCCCATTTGATGGAAGGGCAGGACGTCCACTCGTTCTACGTTCCCGAGACTGGCGGTGAATCTTGCAAGCTGGGCAATATTGTCAGCATCGTCGGTCAATCCGGGCACCAATACGAAGCGCAACCAAACAGGCCTCTCACGGGCGGCCAGACGACGCGCGAAATTCAGGACGGGGTCAACCTCCATTCCGGTAAGCTTGCGGTGGCGTCCCGCGTCCCAACACTTGATATCCAGCAGCACCAACTCGATTTTCTCCAGCTCTGCATCAGTGAGGCGGTTCCCCAGGCTGCCGTTGGTGTCGAGAGTGGTATGAATGCCCATTGCTTGCGCCGCGGTAAACAGCTTTACGGCGAACCGATCCTGCATGAGTGGCTCGCCACCGCTCAAGGTGAATCCGCCCGACATGACCTTCAGGCCGTGTCGATACTTGCGAAGTTCTTCGGTTGCCTTCCCGAGCGTTATTGGGATGCCGTTGCTCATATTCCACGTGTCCGGGTTGTGACAATACAGGCATCGAAACTGGCAACCGCTTGTCCATGCAACGAGGCGAACACCCGGGCCATCGACGGTCGAGCCGGTAGTGAACGAATGGAGGAAGCCCATCTCCCCGGTGGCCAATGCAGTCCGAACGTCGGATTCCGGGACGCCACGGCCCAGGTTCACGCGCAGTTCGAAAGGGCTAGCTGCCTGCAGCGGAACATTCTTCAGTTGCTCTTTCTCACTCATAGGCGCCTAGTTTCCGTGAAAAGTGCGGTTGATCACATCCATCTGCTGCTCGCGAGTCAGCCGCACGAAGTTCACGGCATATCCTGAGACTCGGATCGTCAGGTGCGGATACTTCTCCGGATGGTCCATCGCCTCCAGAAGCGTGTCGCGATTCAGCACATTCACATTCATGTGATAACCCGTGGCGCCGAAGAAGGCGTCGAGCATGCTTCGCAGATTCGTGATTCGATCTTCCCCCACTCTTCCCAAGCCTTCGGGGATCAGCGTGGTTGTAAGCGAAATGCCGTCGGCGGCGTCGCGATAGGGAATCTTGGCGACCGATGCGGCCGAGGCGTGGATGCCGTGTGAGTCCCGCCCGTGCATTGGATTGGCGCCCGGGGCAAACGGTTCCCCGCGCGGCCGTCCGTCTGGGGTGTTGCCGGTGCTCTTGCCGTACACCACGAATTCCGAGAGTCACGATCGGCGGTGAGTTTCAGTTTGGAAGACGGACGAACTTTAGTGACGGCTTCAATGCAAACGATTATCGCATGCAGTTCTCGATATTCTCCATCGAATAACCAATCGAACTGCTGAAGCGGTCGCTCCAGTTGTGATCTAGAAATGACACGACGCCCAACACTGGCAAGGCAACACCTTTGATTGGCGCGCTCGGGTTCCCGAAATTGTGTTTGACACCAACATCAACCGGCGCGGTCCAGCTGTTGGAGCTTGTCCTTGAGTTGCTGCAGGTCTGGCGTCTGTGTGTCCTGCGATTGTGCCTGCGTCCAAATTGCGCAAAAAGCGAGCGTCACCAGGGTCAAGCTTGCGATTCTTATCCATTGGTTCAGACAGAGCGATTTCATAGTGTCTCCGCCACTTACAGAGCAAGGTACCAGATGCCACGGCAGACGAAAACTGTCACTTTTGTCAGTGAGAACAGCGCTGCTTGTTCCGTTAGCATTCGCATGTAAGCTCCAATCAGGTGCGCTCTCTGGATCCTGTCCCAAGAGTTGCACCTAAGCCTCCGAAGAAAAATGCAAAGTAATCGAAAGCAGACACAACCTATGCTTCGGTCGCTGTCAACCGGTCAGGAAGGCACTCAAGTAATGAAGATACTGGGGTTTTCAGCTCCTGTTCTCCTCAAATGCATTGCGCTAATCGCAGTTCTAGTGGTATTTGCCTGTCCCTTGTTCGGGAAGCGAAAGGATGATGTGGTCATCATGAAAAATGGCGACACGTTTACCGGTGAGATCAAGGGCCTGCAGCATGGAGAGCTTATTTTTAAATCCGATTACATGAAGGATTCAGTCCATCTTGACTGGGCGCAGGTGCAGACTTTGCAGAGCAAGGATATCTATATCGTCGGACTGAGCAACGGGGAGCGTTTGACCGGGATGATTAACAAACCAGCAACTCCGCGTGATCGCACTAAAAATGTTCGGGTTGTCGCCGAGGAATCAACCGTTGAGGTTAAACCCTTGGAAGTTATAGCCATCGAGCAAAGGGAAGGAAGTTTCTGGAACCAGTTAACCGGCTCCATCAACTACGGGTTCAGCTTCGCGAGCGGCAGCAATTCCACAAACTCGTCATTGGGTGCAGATGCTGCTTTTGATACTGCCAAGAACTCAGTGCAGCTCGCCACCAGTTCGCAATTTGATTCGCAAGCCAACAGCAAGAACACTAACCGCCTTACCTTCGATTCGCGGTACGGAAGGTCACTCACCAACAAATGGATTGCCGCTGGACTGTTCGGCCTGCTGAAGAGTAACCAACAGGATTTGAAACTGCGTTCCACCTACGGCGGTGGTTTCGGCCGGAGACTGCTGCGGACCGACAAGACATCATTGATAGCAATTGCTGGTGCTGCCTATAGCCATGAGAGCTACGTTCCACAGCCTGGTGCTGAACCGGTCCGTGACAACGCGGAGTCTTTGATTGGTATCACGTTCTCCACCTTCCGATTCAAGACCCTGAACCTGAATTCGCGGACGCTGTTGTTCCCGAGCCTCTCCGACCCAGGACGCCAGCGATTGAGTTCGCAATCAAACCTGCGAATCGAGTTGGCGCGCAATTTTTACTGGAATTTTCAACTGTACGAGAACTATGACACGCGTCCTCCCGTTAACGCTGCAAAAAACGATCTGGGAGTCACGACCTCCGTGGGCTGGACATTCTGATGTGTGCTGGTCGTCCTCTCAGATTGCCGAATCAGACTGAGCAAGGAGCACGAACGATGAGGGACTAAGCTCGATGGTGGCTTTCTTCGCAACCTTTGTGGGCAAAATACTTAAGACCCCGCGACGGAACGTCTCCGCAGCCGCGTGCGGGTCAGGGTTCATCGTCAGGCGAATCAGCTGAGCCGCGGCGGGGACACCAGAGCCGTTACCAACTGACCGTCAATCGTCCATTCGAGGAACGCGGGGAACTAGTGGTTATAAGTTAGGCGAGTCTTTGAAGGTGAAGCAAGGTACCTTATATAGACAGTGGAACCATCGGCGGCCTAACGCAGCGGGGACTTACTCTAGTGCCTCTTCACCTTTCTAACCATCACTTCATATTCTCACGAGCCTTGACCAGCAGTTGGTCGGCCGTCTCAAGGCGGATGAGACCGGTGCGCGGGTACTCGACGTCAAGGACGACGTACACGACGATTACCGTGATGACCGTGAAGCCGAGGATGTGAAGCCAACTTCGGTGTTGGCCGCTTGCCATGCGATAACCAGCCAGCAGGGAACAGATGAGTCCTAGGCCGAACAGAAGTGCGTAAATGATTCTTGGGGGGTGGACTTGCAGCGACATGGCACGGGTGGTGGCGATGTCAATCATGTTGTTTAGCGCAGGAAGCAGCAATTTGCCCGCGTCGGGATGAGAATGCGGGAGGCGCGTAGCCTCCACCGACTGGATCCAGATCTCTTCTTGGAGCTTCTTGGATTTGGCCATCTCCATTTCGGCTGCCTGCATATCGGGCAGCTTGCGATAGGTCTCCAGCCGCGAATCAACATATCGGCGGAACGGTTCCTGAAGTGCGGCCTGTGCATCCTGGGGTACTAGGTCCAGCCGCAGATACGCGGTTTCGATTGTATTGACTTCCTCTGCGATGAGCATTCTTTTCTCGTTAAACCGCAATGCCGCTCCAGAAAAAGTGAATGCCATCAGCAGGCCAAACAGGGCAAAAACTGCGCCCTCGATCGTACCCAGGCCGCCCCGCTCGCCTTCCGACTCTTTGGCAAGGCGCCTGACACCAAGCCGACGGCCGCTCTCCAGCAGGATCAGCATGCCGAGGAAAAGCAGCACAGCAAAAAGTAGAGCTGAAATAGGAGGTTCCACGGGACATACTCCTTTTGCCGATTAATTAGAGAGCCATGTTTCACCAAATACTGCGCAGTTCCCTAAATGCGAACTTTGGATTCCGCTCGCGCAACGCCCGTGGCAGATAGGGATCACTCGCCCGCTTCCCTTTTCTCCCTGCGGACAAAATGAAAGTACGCGCCGACGCTCAGGAAATTAGTCAACACTGCTACTACATTCCACGCGATCACCGGCCGCGAAACAATCAACAAGCCGTAGTAGACCCAGAGGATCTGAAACAGGCCCATGATTGCCGCCATCCTTGGGTTCATGCCCGCACTTGACCGACTCCTGAGCATTGCGATCAAGTCCGGCACAGCGGCAAAGGTCGTTCCAAAACCCGCCACGAAGCCAAAGATCTCTGACCTGAGAAACCTGGGGATGAGTAGGCTTGGCGTGTCGCGCGGAACTAGGTCATCCTGACAACCGAAGAGCATGGTGAAACTCAGCAGAAGAACAACGAGCGTCACTCTATTGAATAGATTCATAATCACCTTGCAGCCCTAAATGCATAGATTTTTTCTGATTGGTTTTGAAGCAATAGTACTGTGCCCCACTCCGAGAACAGGCATTTCACTCAGAGCCCCATCGTGAGGGCGATGTTTCGCGACCAACAGCGTGTTTGCCGGACCGCGCGTGTCTGGAAATCTTCAAAACACGATCTTGTTGACGCGCATGATGATTTCTTCGGGGGAGAGCATCGTGACCAGGAGAGGCGACACGGGAGCTGTCGAGGCGGCGGCCAGACGGGAGATGTCCTAGAGGGCTGTTCTGTATGCGAGCGGGATGGCACAGCCTCGGTTATTACTCGTGTCATATACGTTGTTGCCAAGATCGATGACCTGATGGCCCTTCGTCCCGCAACAGCTTAGCCAGTTGCTGCTTCATTTCGAATCCGCCATGATCCCCACTTACAGCGACTTTCATGTTGGGATCTCCTCAGCTCTGCGCTTGGCATTGCGCAATCTGCTTCTTCGCCGCAGCGACATTTGGCTGGAGCAAATACAGCGGTTGTCAAGGACATAAGTTTGTATTGGAAACGTTTGGAGCCTCGACACATTGAAAAGCAACTAACGGGTAATCGCGCTTCATCAGGCGAATTGCTGTTGTAAGATCGCTTAGACATGTGGTTGTTCATGTGCTTAGCTATGGCTGTGCCGCGGTCTCGTAGCTATCCAGTTTTCTCGCCTCAGCTTTCTGAGCTGCAAGTTTGAGATTGTTGTGGTGTGACACCCAATCTGAAACTCTGGTATGGCCATCGCTCAACTGTGTCGTTGTCATGATTTGCGTTAGCGCCTCCAGGGCACGCCTGCTGGCAGCCATGCCGCTGTTTGCAGCTAACGTGAACCACTTATAGGCCTCGGCGTAATTCAACGGAACACCCAAACCATTCTGGTAAAGTATTCCCAGATTCTGCTGCGCCAGCGGATAGTTCTGCTCTGCTGCTTTCTGGAGCCAGTCGGCTCCCTGTCGATAATCCCGTATGACGCCTTCGCCACGGCAGTACATATAACCGATACCATTCTCTCCGATTGGATGCCCCTGTTCAGCCGCTCGCCGGAACCACTTTGCAGATTCGAAATAGTCTCGCTGCACGCCTTTCCCAGTCATGTACAAGTAGGCCAATTCTACTTGCGCGGCCACAATGCCATGCTCCGCCGCCTTACGATACAATTCCGCCGCCTTTAGGTAATCTCGGTGAACACCATTTCCGTACTCGTACAAATGCCCCAAGCTGCGATACGCCTCAACGATTCCTCCATTTGCAGCCTGGCTGAACCATTTCAATGCCTCAGGATAATTCCGTGCAGTGCCTTGGCCTTCAAAGTACATCATTCCCAGGTTATGTTGCTCTGCGGCTAGATGAAAAAGGTTAAAGGCTTCAGTCGCATTTCTCGGAACCCCAGTGCCAAGCTCATATGCCATCCCTAACTCGTTTCGAGCTCGTGCCAGACCTTGGGCCGCGGCTTGGCCGTATAAATCTGCCGCCCGAGCGTAGTCAAGCGGCACGCCCTCACCATATTGATACATATGAGCGAGGTTGTGCTGCGCTGCTGGCAGTTTCTGCTCTGCTGCATTGCTAAACCAACGCACCGCCTCCCCATAATCCTGAGGCACTCCAATTCCGTGCTGGTATAGATATCCCATGCGATTCTGCGCTTCGGGGACCCCCTTCCGGGCCGCTTGCAGGCACCACCTCACCGCTTCCGCATCGTTCTTGAGCACACCCCTGCCGGTAATGTAGGTGTTAGGGCCGCAGTATTGCGCGTAGTTATCGCCTGCTTCAGCCTGTCGTACAAGCTCGACTAAGAGCACGGATCGATTACCTAGCGCCCCCTCCAGGTTCTCACGGGTCACCGGGGATACGTCCTGAGCGTTAAGTAACATTCCCCCAAAGAGGACAAACCCGCAAATCCAAAATTGTCTGTTCATGGCAACAGCTTCCATTTCCGCCATCACGCCACCTACGCGAGATGGCCCAGATCCCGACTACTCGGGTGGCGCTCTCGGGCAGCAGCGCTGGCATCTTGCCGCGTCACTGACAACAATTGGAACGTAGATTAAGGAGCCCGACGGACAAAACTGACAGACCTTACAGTTTGCTTAGCTTTAGCTGGCAGGTATATGACGTGACATACGGAGCTGGTCGATCTAGAAACAGACGAAGGTAAGCGGCTCGCTCTCGCTGCACGGCGCCGCGGTTGATCAAGAACTTCTTGTCATCGGCGGTTAAGTCGTAGGCACCTTGCCGGAGTTGGATGACGGGCGCGTGGAAGAGTTACATGAGCCGGGCCGAGATGCACCCCGCCGCCGACGTGCTTATGATGAACCGCCACCGTGTTGTCGAGCGAATCCAGGAAGAAAAGCTCTTTCCAACTCCGCGTTTGGTGCTGCGCAATCTGCTTCTTGGCGGCAGCGACAATGTTTTTCGCGCTGAAGCCGAACTTCTTCAGCAGCTGCTTAAGAGGTGCCGAAGCTCCAAACGTTTCAATACAAAGGTTGTGCCCCTCGCAACCGGTGTATTTGCTCCAGCCAAAGTCGGATGCCTGTTCCACCGACACTCGGGCCTTCACGTGTCGAGGCAGAACCGACTTCTGGCAAAACTCGTAAGCATCCTGCTCCTGCTTAAGCACAAATACCAGATCTTCTTGCCAGTTGTCCTCGAGACTGCGCGCGATCTCCTCCTCGGTCGCCTTCACCCGCGGATCACGAAACGCAGCGAGCTTATGCGGATCGCGTTCGCCCGCCAGAATTGCCTTAATGATTGCTTGTCCTGTGATTCCGCTCACGTCAGTTAATACATTGGCCAATTGAACATTCATTTGCGTCAGAGCCTTCTGAATCCGGTGGACGTGCCGTGCCGCCCCTCGCACCAAGTCATTGCGCTGGCGCCAGTACGTCCGCATCGTGCGGATCTCCTGCGACGGGCGAAACGAATTCCGCAATAAGCCGTAGGTGTGCAGCTTCATCAGCCATTGGCTCTTTTGCACGTCGCTTTTGCGCCCTGGTAGATTCTTCGTCTCCCGCGCATTCACCAGGTACACTTCGAAACCAGCCTCCTCGAGGATGTCGAATACCGCGATCCAGTACACGCCAGTCGACTGCATCGCGACGGTTCGAATCCGGCATTGCTTCAGCCAATCGGCCATCGACTTCAACTCGGTTGTGGTGCACCCGAACCGACGTACCGGTTCGCCGTCCCGTGTCGGTGGAACAGCCACGTAGTGGAATTCGTTGCCAATGTCAATGCCGGCGGCATCGGGATGTACCACTTCCAAGCTGAGATTTTCTCTCTGGATTCTCCGCATCGTCTCCCGCCGTTGCTTGCGATTCATCTGGTGCCAATGGCCCTGCGTTGGACGGCAGGTTGCTTTCCTGGTTCCCTCCTGTTGTTTGGGTTTCATGCGAACCTTTCCATGTTGAATTCAACTTGGCTCGGCCCGGTCGACGAAACTACCCAGTCTCTCCAGCGGGGTCGGGCCTTTTCCTTTCCAGGACAACGCCGCCACCATCTTCACAATCGTCAATACCGGAGCCATGCTAATGTTCGGGCAGGACCGCTCCAGAGAATATGCGGCCTTAGCTGTCGAGCCAGATTGTGCTTCAGATTCTAGTTGGACCGAGCTACTCCCCGGCTTTCGAGCGCTCTGATCCAGTTTCAGGCTCGTACAACCACCGCGAAGCGGCGGCCACTGCTAATGTGGTGTGACAGATCACGTCTTCGGATCTTGTTTGGATCACTGGTGGCGCCTTAAGGTAAAGGATTTCCGACCTTGTCGGGCCGTTGTTCCTCCATATGAGTTTTCTCACCCTTGCGTGCTCACGTGAAGTGCACCTATTGACACATTGGTGTCACTGAATGGGCGCGATCGAAATCTGTCACGGCTACGTAGAAGCGCAGCAGGTATTGCCCGGAACAAGATCAGTAGAGATCCGAAACAAACTCCATACTCTCTGGTCTGCTTAATTGGCAAGCGCTCAGAGTTGGCGTATACGGCATGCTCCCCTTTCGATTCGAAAATCATCATGGAAATGAGCCCAAGGCTACGGCTGTGCGAGGGTTCCGGGGAGTACGTTCGGCATTGCTGCGATCTCCTCAACCGAGTAAGACTTGGTTTCGGCACTTACTGATAGTTCTGACAGTGGCATTGTTTGCTCTCTCGGTTGACTATCTTGTGTCAGCAATGCGAAGAGCTAGTTGCTGATTTCTTTCGCGGCATTCGCACTGTTGCTGATGGGAAACCGGTTTTGAATCACGCGTTTGTGTGGGTAGGAGACTAGCATCTTACCTTCGTGCACCGCCCGACGCCCGGTCTAGCATCAGTCGTTGGGAACAACCGATCAGAGGCTAGGTTTGAAGAAAAGCTGGCATGTATGGGCGAGAACTGAAACGGGCGGAGATTTCCGTCTGAATTCAAGAACTGAGAAAAGAGAGGCAGCTTATGCACCGAAGAATGATTGAAGTAAGTCTAATGGCATTGTTCTGTCTGGCAGCGGTATCTGCGTTTGCTGGTGACAAAGCCGAAGTCAAAGGAATGATCACTGCCCGGACCGGAGAAACGTTGATCGTGAAGTCCGGCGAGGGAAGCACGACTGTGGTCCTCACCGATGATACGAAAACCAAAGATGACAAGGGGCTCTTTGGCCTAGACAAGCAGCATATGTCCAATGTGGTGCTTATCCCCGGACTCAAGGTGGACATTGATGGAACGTCCGACGAGCAAGGCCGAGTGGTAGCGAGAACTATTACTGTCGATGGCGATGACCTGGAAGCGGCCGAGATGATTGAGGCCGGTTTGCATCCCACCGCGGAGCAAGTCGCGGCCAACGTGCAGACGCTCGAGGCTCACCGCGGGCAGCTCGCATCTCACGATGTGCAGATGGCGGCCCAGAAGGAAAAAATCGAGGCCAACCAGCAGAATATCGCGGCTAACAAACAGCAGATTGAAAAGAACATCAAGGACATTGAGGAGAACACCAATCGCTTTATTGCGTTGAGCGAATATGACGTAAAGGGCGAAGCAACCGTCAAATTCAATGTCGGTAAATCCGATATCTCGGCGAAGGACCAGGAAGCACTCAAGCAACTGGCGCAAACCGCCACTGGCATAACTGGATACATCGTCGAGGTGACAGGCTATGCCGACGCGACCGGCAGCGCTGCGATGAACACAAAATTGAGTGAGGATCGCGCTAAAGCGGTGATCACTTGTTTGGTCCAACAGGGTAGCGTGCCGATTCGGCATATCGTGGCGCCGGGCGCGATGGGCGAATACGAACCAATGGCGCCGAACGAGACTAAGGCCGGGCGGGCCGAGAACCGTCGTGTCGAAGTCAAAGTCCTGGTCAACAAAGGCATCGCCGGTAGCTAGGGACACTCTTCCAGCAGTGGGCGGTTTCCGTAGTCACGCGCTATTTTCTCTTCCTAAAGCAGCGCGTGGGCCCGCAGCCGCTTGACCGATTGGACTGGGCAAAAGTCCGAAATCCTTTGAAGCCGCGAAGCCCTTCATTTGAGGAGGTAGTCGAAATCTATCGCGTCGCAGATTGCGGTGCCATTACGCTGTGGGTATATAACGTGTCATGTTTGTTGCGCAACGTAAGCCCATAACCCTTGGCTTCCGTATATGCCCGTCGAACGGGCCCAGGTAATGTCTGACGGTGCTCCACTGGAGTGCGACCAATGGCCCATGCTACTGACAATCGCCACATGGCGTCGGAAGATATCCTGCCCAGATTGCAATTGTATCTGCCGCGCAATTTTCGGCGGGCAATCTGGGCGATGTTCTCCAGACTATCAATAGCAGCTGGCACGAAGCAACATCTCCAAACGGCATCCAGTAAGCCCTTCATTCATTGGGCTGTGCCGCACTTCGGATTACGCCACCGTTTTGCTTCGACTACCAGAGACTTTTAACGACTTAGAGGTCGTCCGCCTCTTCTAAGTCTTTTAAAGCTAAGGTTCTAGCCGTTATTTCAGACCGGTAATCAAGCCTGACAAAGAACGCCTCGCACCGAACCCCTACGGCATTCTTCGGTGTTTCGGGCTGGAGTCTAACGTCCCAAAATTTGCTGGGTAACAAACTAGGTAACAACCTCGCCTAATTCTGCCTACTTGTGACCACGAAAATGCCTGGGAAATCGTTGAAACCATTGATTTGTGGGTTGCTGATCGAAAATCAGTAGGTTGAAGGTTCGATTCCTTCCGCGCTCACCAATCCTTTCAATCGCTTACGAGCGATGACCGAATATTTGGAACGCTCGCTGTGCGGGAAATTGTCCGGACCTTCGAGCCACGCGCGGGGCCAGGCTGTGAAAAGTTCTTTCTTGTGTGATAAAAGAGTTGCTCTTAGGTCGCGACATCGCTGGACGGGCCTCAAGGATACGATGACTATCCATGACAAAATTGCAGTCGCCGTGAAGCGGTTCATCGGCATCACGCTAAGTACACAACAGGTGCAAGCACTCGTGCTGGAACAATATCCGGACACAAATCCGACCAGCATCATTCCGAGCGACCATAGCGGACCTAATCCGCGTAGTGGGCGCTCGTATTGCAATTGCTCCGGAAAGTCTTCTCAGATATTCGCGCGCGATGAGGCTGGTTACAAAGTGCGGGACTCCACGGGAACAGTGCTAAGACGCGAGTCGTGTTCCGTTGTGAGCGCACCAAAGCAAAGAGCACGGCTGGATGCACATCCGCCCATTGTCATCGACAATGCTTTCCTCAGCGAGTGGGGACCAAAATATGAGCGCA
>Ga0209376_1002663_pt1 | contig 16761 bp, 20 predicted proteins | sample GraSoiAngelo_134_FD_185891 | JGI IMG/M metagenome (GOLD analysis project Ga0209376, IMG submission 185891) | Grasslands soil microbial communities from the Angelo Coastal Reserve, California, USA - 14_0929_05_30cm (SPAdes) (version 2) | ecosystem: Environmental > Terrestrial > Soil > Grasslands ... | reverse complement strand
CGCTCCGGCTTCGGTGAACTCAGCCTGCGCTGGCGTAATCGATGCTTCGACAAGCTCAGCACGAACGGAAGGCCGGGCATCCTATGAACCGGCGATGTCGCGGGCGTGCTGGTCGACGTGGGCGATAGCGATCATGGAGACAACGTCCGCGAGCGGGCCGGTGATGCCACCGGCTGAGCGGATCGGCTGATTGAGGAGCGATTCGTCCGCCTGCTCGAACGCGGCGATGGTGGTGGCGCGGTTCTGTTCGAACTCGTGGATTAGTTCCGCGACGCTCATCGGGGCGCGTTTTTCGACCTGGCGGGCGTTGTAGTCGTCGATGCCACCGCGGGCCGGGCGAGATGCGGGCTCCACGGCGGCTTCTTTCGGAGCTTCGGCTGGCGCTGGTGATTGCGCTTCACGCGCTACGTCGATCAGCCGCGGATAGGTCCACTCAATGGAAGCAATGTGGGCGAGAATCTGGCGGCCATTCCAGCCGCTTTCGTAGCGGCCTTGTTCGAAACTCTCTGGTGGCAGGCCACGCAGTTTGGAAACGACCTGGTCGCCGCTCGTGCGGAGCTTGTCCAGTAGCTCAGCCTTGGACGCTGTCATTCGGAACCTCCTTTTGGTGAGGCCCGGGAACTGCCCTCCACCGCGGAAGGATACCAACCTTCACGTAAAAGTCAAGTTCAGACACCGGTTGGCAACGAAAGAGCGTTCGCCTACAATCCAGTGCTGAGAGAAGGAGGTTGCGATGTCCGACGTCCACGAAATCGCCGATGGGATTTATCGCATCTCAAGCTTCGATGGGAATTACGCGCCGGTAGAGTTCAGCCAGTTCCTGATAAAAGGAGAGAAGCCGCTGCTGTTCCATACCGGATCGAAGGGGCTTTTCCCGCAGACGTTGGAAGCGGTGAAGAAGGTAGTCGACCCGGCCTCGCTGTCGTACATCAGCTGGTCTCACCTCGAGTCGGATGAGTGCGGGGCGCTGAACGAGTTTCTTGGTGTCGCGCCCAAAGCCGAGCCGGTGCATGGCCAGATCGGCGTAATGCTCAGCGTCGGGGACTTCTTCGACCGGCCTGTACGCGGCCTGGGCGACAACGAGGTGCTGGACCTCGGGCAGAAGAAGCTGCGTTTTCTCATCACGCCGCATGTGCCGCACGCCTGGGACGCGATCCTCGTCTTCGAAGAGACGACGCGCACGCTATTCTGCAGCGATCTTTTCACGGTGTTCGGCAAGCCGCAGCCAATCACGGAGGGCGACATTATCGAGCAGTCGATGGCAGCGCTGCAGAACCTGCCGGGGTATTTGCCGGTTGGGCCCCATACCGGCGCGGTATTCGACCGGCTTGTCGCTCTGGAGCCGAAGGTGCTGGCCGGTCACCACAGCTCTGCCTACAACGGCAACGCTGTGCAGGCGCTCCAGGACCTGCGCGGCGAGCTGTTCAAATTCGCCGGGTTGGCGGTCGAAGAAGGTCAGGGATCGGACGAGGAGCCGTCTAAGGCCGAGCCGTACGGGTAGCTGCAAGGAGAGGATTACATGATCAACGGTGCTCATTCAATTATCTATAGCACGAGCCCGGACGCAGACCGTGCTTTCCTGCGCGACGTGCTCAAGCTACCGAATGTCGATGTGGGTGAGGGATGGCTGATCTTTGGATTGCCACCGGCGGAAGTCGCAGTGCACCCGTCTGAGCAGAACGATGTTCACGAGCTCTATCTAATGTGCGACGACATCACGGCGTTCGTCACGGAAATGGACAAGCACGGCATCGTCTGCGACCCGATTACCGACGAAGGCTGGGGCTTGCTCACCCAACTGAGGCTGCCAGGTGATGGGAAGCTCGGCGTTTACCAGCCGCGGCATGAGCGACCAAAGGTGATCAGCGCAGGCAGCCCGGTCAGGGAACGTGCGTCATGAACGGCGGCATAGATAATCCGCTTCTCAAGCACCACGTCTAGCACCTACCACTCGCGCTCTAGCACCTAGCGCCCGTCTTCGCCTTCGCGACGGTGCCGTTCGGCCTCCTTCGCCTCTTCTTCCTCGCGGCGCTCGCGCTCTTCGGGCGATTCGGCGAGCTCGATGGCGCCTTCTTCGGTCGTGCGAAGTTCGGCGGTGAGGCGCTCGCCGAGGACGGCGTAGCGGTCGATCCCGAGATAGTGGAGGGGCCGGTACTTGGGCTCTTCCATGAGCCACGTTCCGTCGAAGGCTTCGGGCTCAGCCTGGACGACGAGAATACGGCCGACGAAAAGCGTGTGATCGCCGACGCGTAGCGCGTCTTCGAGTGAGCACTCCACATAGGCCAGACAGTTCTCGATGAGCGGCGCGCCGATCTTCGAGGCCTTGAAGGTAGCCAGCTTCGCGAGCTCGAGCTTGCCGACATTCGCCCCGGAGACGGCGCCGAAGTAGTGCGTGTGGTTCATGAGGTCCCGACCGGGGAAGTTGAGCGCAAACTCCTCCGCGAAGCGGACCATGTCGTGCGTATGGCGGGCGTGATTGACTGCGACGCCGATGAAGGGCGGGCGGCGGGAGAGCGGAACGGTCCAGATGGCGGGCATTACGTTGGTCTCGTTGCGGAAGCGGGTCGTGAGGAGGACGACAGGGCCGCCGTTCAGGAGACGAAGGGCATCGGTAGGCTCAAATGATCGCATCGAATGATCGTCGCAGTTATCGCTGCAGATTATGCCATGAAGTTACGCGCGGCCAGATGTTGGTGGCGATGGTGGGCGAGCTGAGGTTAGCCGTGCGGGACAGCCCGCCTGGGCAAATCCAGACGAACCCAGTCGGTTACGCGGTCCTGAACGGCGATCATTAGATCGACCATCAGGTCGTCGAAAGCCGTGTCGTCGGCATTCGTGTCCTGCCTGCGCGCACGGCCCAGACGCGAGCGGGCGTGTGCTTCAAGGCGGGACATGAAGTCGTCGCATTCGGCCAGGTAGTCCATTGCCGCCTCGACGGCGGCCTGGGTCGCGAAAGATGGGGAATTTCCGAGCAGTTTGGCGGCATCGTAGAAGAGGTTATCGAGCGCGGGAGCGCGCAACTCGACATCCTCTGCCGGCGCAAAGGCGTGGCGCCGCTTTCCGGTGAGCGTCTGGCCGGGCCGGCGGGCCTGAGGCTGTAAACTCACGGCTCGAACCTAACGGTTTTGGCGCCCGTTGTGAAGAGGCGGGCGCGGGTTTTTCCGCGGTTATGTACAAAACGGAGCGAGCGCTCGCTTAGTTACCCAGGGGTTCTTCTGCACGTCGAAGCACGCCAGAACTACGGGTCAAGGCGGCCTAAGGCGCGAGATCGGCGAGCGTGAACTCGGCGATGCGCTCGGCAAGCATTATGGTGGGGATGTTTGTATTGGCGCGTGGGATCACAGGCATAAGGGAGGCGTCGGCGAGCCGGAGATTGCGTACACCGAGGACGCGGCCGCGTTCGTCGGCGACCGACATCGGATCGTCGGGCGGGCCCATGCGTGAGGTGCAGGCGGGGTGGGCGCCGGTCGCGACGTTGCGGCGCATCCAGCTCTCGAGCATGTGCTCGTCCGCCAGCTCCTCCGGCGTTGGGCGGCGGACGCCTCTCGTGACCGCCTTAACGGCTCGCGTCTCGCAGAGCTGCATAGCGCGGGCCAGGCCGTCTCTTAGCTTGGCGTAGTCGCGTTCGTCGGAGAGGTAGTCGGGGAGGATGCGTGGTTGGGTGTCGATGTCCGCGCTGTCGAACTCGAGGCGTCCCCTTGAGTAAGATTTGAAGACGCAGGCGGCGATGCCGCAGAGCATCCGCCCGCCCACCTGATGCATGAACGTTAGCGGCTCGAGTTGCATGTCGTTCCGGTCGTCACTGCCCGAAGCTGTGTAGCGCAGCGTCGTCTGGATCACCGGCATGTCCCAATCGACGACACCATCTCGTGGGTAGAGGGTCGGCCCGATCGCGGGGTGGTCCATGAGGTTACGCCCCACGCCTTCGAGGGCTGCCACCACGCCGACACCGAGCCGGTCGAGGATGTCGCGAGGGCCGATGCCGGAGCGGGTGAGCGCCGCCGGCGTATGGATCGCCCCGCAGGCAAGTAGGACGTGCGGGGCGGAAATCGACTGGATCGCGCCTTTCGTCCTTACCTCGACAGCGCAGACGGCGCCGTCCTTGAAGACCACGCGTTGGAGGTCCGTGTCGGGCAGGACCGAGAGGTTGGGCCGATCGCGGGCCATGGCCAAGTAGGCAATTGCGGCGCTAATGCGGAGGTCGCCGCGCTTGTTCATGGGATGGGGACCGAAGCCTGTGGACGCGGGATCGTTGTGGTCGGCGCATTCCGGGTAGCCAAGCTCGCAAAAGGCATCCGTACAGGCGGCCTGGAAGGGCACAAGCTCGTTGCGAGTATGGCGACGGATAGGAAGCGGGCCGGTCGTGCCGTGGTAGGGCGCGTCCGGGAAGTCAAGGTCGGTCTCAAGCCGGATAAAGGCGGGGAGGATGCGCTCCCAGCTCCAAAGGGGATTGCCGAGCCGGGCCCACTCGTCGAAGTCCTCGGGAACGCCGCGGAGGGCGATGGCCGTGTTTACGGCGGAGGAGCCGCCGACGACGCGGCCGCGGGCGAAGGGCAGCGCGCGGCTCGTGCTACTTGGCGTGTATTCGAGGCGCCAGTCGTGGTCTGCGAAGGAGGCGTGATTGACGTTGCGGAGGTCTTCGGGCAGGGCCTCGAGGTTTGGATAGTCGGGTCCGGACTCGATCAGGAGGACGCGGATGCGCGGGTCTTCGGAGACTCGGGCGGCGACGACGCATCCGCCGGAGCCGGCGCCGGCGACGATCAGGTCGTACTCGTAACTCACGGCGTTAGTTTAGCCGGAGATTCGGGCGGGTTCACGCGCGTGCTTGACGACGTGTGAGCGCAAGGAAACGGGGCTGGGGCGCGTCCTTACCTTCGCGATGCCTGGGACCTTCACGCGCCACACCCTCTCCGAGCAGCGGGCGAGCGCCCGTTCCGCTGTCGTTCCTGCGCGGCTGTTCGGTCACTGCGTTTGCAATTGCGGGCACCCGTTCGTCTGGCACTGTTTCTATTCGACGCATGGCCGCCGAGACGGTGCGCTAGAGGAATGCTTTCCGTACTGCGCGACGCCGTGCCCGGACGCGGTGGAGCGCTGCGAAATGTGCGTGGAGTGCATGGCGTTCGCCGATCCGAAGGACCAAGCGCCGACGTGGTGGTCGGCCAAGCGCTTCAGCGAGACCTTGCCGGCGAGCCATGTGTGGATGGCTGCGCCGCACGCCGAGAGCTGGATTCTCGGGCAGCTCTACCGGGCGTTGAAACGAACGTAGGTCGCGGATAAAAGATTAGGCGAAGCAAGACCGCCCGCGAGTCTGCCGCAAGCTAGACTCGGGATTACAACCCCCACCCTCGCTTCGCCTGTAAGTTGGCACATTACGGGGAAGCGCGAGCGACGTCAAGAGAAATGATGTACCGATTATTAGGTACGTGGGGCGAACCTTTTGCTGTAGACCTGAGAGCCGGACGTTCCGAGATTCGGCGTACAATCGCCCTGTGACGACTCCGGTAAGCCAGATCGAGACCGTACTTATTCCCGCCGGGTCGTTCACGATGGGTAATGACAATGGCCGCCCCGATGAACGGCCGGCGCATCGCGTGTCGCTATCAGCGTTTCGGATGGCGGTGCTTCCAGCGACGAACGAGGACTACGCCGCCTTCCTGGCCGCGACCGGCCACGAGCTTCCACGCTTCTGGAACGTCCCGGCGTTCAACAATCCGTTGCAGCCAGTCGTGGGCGCAAGCTGGTTCGACGCTGTCGCATACTGCGATTGGCTGAGCGGAGTTCATGGCGCTTGGTTTCGGCTGCCCACCGAGGCGGAGTGGGAGAAGGCGGCGCTCGGCGGTGTGGACGGTGCGAGGTACCCCTGGGGTGACGAGCCGTTCGACGGCGAAGGCGGACGCTTTCAGCAGGACGCGACGTGGCAGGTGGGCGCCGCGCCAGCAAACGGGTACGGCCTCATCGACATCGGCTTCAACGTGCACGAGTGGTGCTCGGACTGGTACGACCCTGGCTACTACGCGGTCTCGCCGGAGGTCGACCCGCAGGGACCGCCGAAGGGCGCGGTCCCCGCGCCCCATTTGCCCGAGCGGAAGGCATCGCGCGGAGGCGCGTGGCGGCATGCTGTGAAGGTGAGCCGCTGCGCGGCGCGGAGCAGCATTCCGCCGGATTACAGGTACAACGATTATGGGTTTCGGGTGGTGATGGAGGCCTAGGGACGGGGAGGTCTAACATCAGAGCAGGGGCCGAAGGTCATCGGTGCGCCGGCATACGGGTTCGGCACATCCGGGGGTTGAGTGGACTTCGCAGCGTGTAGACTCGCGCCCAAGCGAGCGGAGCTCACAGCCCTTCTCGACCAGATTGCGCCCGGCGGATGTGTCGTCAAGAGGCGAAGGCTGCCGGGCGGCCTAGGCTGCCGCATGGACGTGCTTGACATCCGGCGCGCGGACGGCAGCCGCGGGAAGGTGACGCTGCGCCGTTTCGTGCGCGAAGGGCATCGATTCTCGACGCCCGGCCACGTCGCTCACGAATTCGAGATCCTTCGCCTTGTCGAGCGAGCCGCGGTTCCGGCGCCGCGGCCGATCCTTCTCGACTCCGAGGGACACTATTTCGGCGTGCCGGCCATCGTAATGTCTTACTTGCCGGGCCGACCGCTCTTCCCGACGACGAACCTCGGAAATTGGACCAGAGGTTTGGCCGATGTTCTGAGGCAGCTGCACAATGTTAGACCGGAGCGATTCGACCTATCCTGGTTGCATGTCCAGCTGCGGGACGGCATGCGTGCTCGCATTGAGCAGTGGCGGACTGAGCCGCTGGTCGATCCGCTCGCCGTTGATATGCTCTCCGTTCTCGACTCGGAGCTCCACCAGATCGACTTCTCGGGGCCGACTCTTGTCCATGATGACTTCTGGTCAGGTAATACGGTGGCGTCCCGGGGGCGTATCACCGGCATCATCGATTGGACAACCGCAGAGGTGGGCGACCCGAGGACAGACGTGTCGCAATGTCGGATCGATATGGTACTCAGCCATGGTCCCGAGGTGGCCGATCGGTTTCGCGATGACTACGAGCGCCTCGCCGGCAAGCGGCTCGAACACCTGTGGTACTTCGACCTGTACCGCGGTTACCACGCATGGCCCCAATACGAGCATTGGCTCGAGGGATATCACGACATTGGTCTCGTGCATTTGAGGCCAACCGAAGTGGGGGAACGACTGCGGGCGTTCTTGCACCGGGCGGTGGGTGAGGCGCGCACGTCTCAGAGCACCGGGTCAGGCTGAGTTACTGTGCGGCCGCGGGGGTTATCGGGCCGAAGGGTGGCGTTGGGTTGAACGGGTGTTTGCCTGGTTAAAGCCTGACCCCCGGAGCGGATGGCGGGCTCGGCGGTGAGTGTTCGAGCGTGATCTGAGTGGCGAAGTGATATCGTAGAAGTGACTGGAGGTGCCGCCCATGCAGCTGTTCAAGCGTGATGTGAAGATGATTTCGCCGGACGAGGCGTTGCCGGGGCGCGAGCGGCCGGCGTTCGACGTGCCGGAGCGGCATGAGGTGCTCGGCACGCCGCTCGAGCCGCCGTTCCCAGAGGGGATCGAGACGGCGGTGTTCGCGCTGGGGTGCTTCTGGGGTGCGGAGCGGCTGTTCTGGCTAATGCCGGGCGTGTATACGACGGCGGTCGGGTATGCGGGCGGGTTGACACCGAATCCGACGTACGAGGAGGTATGCTCGGGGCGCACGGGGCACGCGGAGGCGGTGCTCGTGGCGTTCGACCCGAAGAAGGTGTCGTACGAGTCGCTGCTGAAGACGTTTTTCGAGGAGCACGACCCGACGCAGGGGATGCGCCAAGGGAACGACGTGGGCACGCAGTACCGGTCAGCGATCTACTACGCGAACGAGGAGCAGAGGCGCGTGGCGGAGATGGTGCGCGACGAGTACAACCGTGCGCTCGAGGCGGCCGGCAAGAAGCCGATCACGACGGAGATCGTGCCGGCGGGGCCCTTCTACTACGCCGAGGACTACCACCAGCAGTACCTGCACAAGGTGCCGAACGGGTACTGCGGGCTGAAGGGGACAGGTGTGGCGTGCACGATACCCGAAGGAGCCAGGAGTTAGGAGTAAGGAGCCAGGAGGGCGAGATGTCAGAAGTCAGAGGTCAGACGTCGGAGGTCGGAGGTCAGAGTGGGTTGAAGGAGGTGCCGGCGTCGGACGAGGAGTGGCGGCGGAAGCTGTCGCCGGAGGCATATGCCGTGCTGCGGCAGGCGGGGACGGAGCGGGCGTTCACGGGCGCGTACACGGACACCGAGGACCCAGGCCTCTACCGCTGCGGCGCCTGCGGGAACCCGCTGTTCGAGAGCGACACGAAGTACCACTCCGGCTGCGGATGGCCGAGCTTCACGGAGACAGTCTCGCCGGAGGCCGTGGAGCTGCTGGAGGACCGAGCGCACGGGATGGTGCGGACGGAGGTGCGCTGCGCTCGGTGCGGGTCGCACCTGGGGCACGTGTTCCCGGACGGGCCTCAGGACCGAGGCGGGCTGCGGTACTGCATGAACTCGGTGGCGCTGGAGCTGGACGAGGCGGGCCAAGCCGGCTAGCCGGGCAGACCAGCCGGACAAGCGGGACGAGGCTGCCAGCCGTCTGACCGGCAACTGGGGTTCAATCGGGGCGATTTCTGGGGTCAATCAATGCTGATTTCGTGTTTGGTTTTTGATTGGTTTGGCCGGCCGTTCGTAATGACTGATTGAGTCGGGGTTGTGATTTTTTCTTTTGTGCTCCATCCGTGTGTGAGCTGGTGCTAATTTGTCTGATTGAGTCCGATTCAAGAATAGGGAGGGTCTGAATCAATCTAAGCGGCCGCGTGGTCGCTTCGGCTGTCCACGGAAGGTCACAGAATTTCACTGAAGAATTTCGCTGCATAGTAGGCCTCTGTGTCCAGAGTAGCGGATTGGGGCGCAAGCTCTAAGGGGGAAAATGGCACTCCCAGCAGATCGTCGGGGGAACTAGCGGTCCGACTTCCCAAGTGTACGCGCGGGGAGTAGAATCTTGGCTGCGAATCGCCGGGAACGGTGGGGCGGGCGCTTCGGTGGATTCGGACCGGAACCCTCCCAAGCCTCTCCACTTGATCGCTATGGCTTCCCCTCGCCGCCGACGACGCTGGGAATGCCCACGCCCACTAAAGTGGGCCCGAGCGTAAGGAGCGACATATGGCGGCAAACGGATCGAAGCCTGACACGATCGTCCTCATCAACGGACTTTGGATGACGGCCCTGAGCTGGGAGCACTGGGCCGAGCGCTATCAGCAGAAGGGATTCAAGGTGGTTGCGCGGAGCTGGCCGGGGATGGAGGGGGACATCGAGGAGCTGCGCCGCAACCCAGCGAAGGAGATCGGCAACCTCGGTGTCACGGAGATCGCCGACCACTACGAGGCAGTCGTCCGAGAGCAGTCGTCCCCGCCGATCATCATGGGCCACTCGTTCGGCGGCTTGTTCACGCAGATCCTTGTCGACCGCGGCCTCGGCGCTGCCGGCGTCGCGATCGACTCAGCGCCGGCCAAAGGCGTCTTAGGACTGCCCTTCTCAACGCTTAAAGTGTCGCTTCCATTCACGATTAACCCGTTCAACCTGAACAAAGTGGGCGCGCTCAGCGAAGGTCAGTTTCACTACGCATTCGGCAACCTTCTGAGCGAAGAGGAATCGAAGAAGGCGTACGAGCGCTATGCGGTGCCTGGACCGGACCATGTCCTCTTTCAGGCGAGCGTTGCCAACTTCAACCCCCGTTCCGCCACGGCTGTGAACTTCCACAACGACGACCGTCCACCGCTCCTCATGATCGCCGGCGGCAAGGACCACATCGTGCCAGCGTCCACGACCAAGGCCAACTTCAACCTCTACAAGAAGTCAAAGGCCCTCACTGATTACAAGGAGTTCCCGGAGCGCTCGCACTTCACGCTCGGCCAGGCCGGCTGGGAGGAGGTTGCGGACTACGCTCTGAATTGGGCGGTAGAGCACGCGAATCAGCGTGCCACGGCGGCGTAGGCGGGATAGAGGCGGCCGGGCCGGGACCGGGGCGGGCCGCGGTATTGCATGAACTCGGCGGCGCCGGAGCCTGGACCTGCTGCTTGTAAACTTCGCGGCTATCAAGGTGGCTGAGCGACCCCGGTACAACGAGCGTCCTGCCCATCGAGAAGCGTGCACGAGTGACACCAGGACAGGAATCTCGATCAGAGGCCGCGCACAGTGTCGGCCACCAGCTCGGCCGTCCCGTTGACCGGCGAAGCAATCTAACGGTACGAAAACTTCGGTGTCGGAGATAACTTCACGGAGCCCAGTTAGCAGCAGGCTGGAAGAGTTCGATGAAATTGCCGGCAGGGTCTTGGGCGAGGATTTGTCGACCCCCGGGCCCGGTGACGACATCATTGCGGAAGCGTACACCTTCCGCTTTGAGTCGAGCGACCTCGCCGTCGAGTTCGTCGGTGATGAAATGGATGCGATTCCACCCTCCGGGCTGCGGACGGGCACCGTCAGGCATAGGACGTCCCGCGGAGCTCTGCGGCCCGCTCAGAAGGAGGCGGAGGTTCCCACGCACGACGTCGGCGAACGCGGGGTAACTCGTGTTCACCACGAAGCCGAAATGGCGCGTGTAGAAATCGACGGCGGCAGCGACGTCGTCAACCATGTAGCGGACACTTACGGTGTCGTTGGGATTCATTGGACGTTTCTCCTCTCTGTGCTCAGCGTCAGTTCACCGATTAAGAACGGGATCCGCGATTCGAGCTCCTCAGCCGTGCGCCTGAATGCTGGGTAGCTCATTTCGTCGGTTGCGCCCTCGGAAGCCGGATCGGGCATGCTCCAGTGAGCGGTCACCGCCGCTGCCCCAGGGAACTCCGGGCAGATCTCCCGAACCTTGTCGCAGAGCGTGATGACCCGGTCGAATCGCGTCTGCCTAAACCGATCCATGTGCTTGGTCGTGCGTGTCGAGATATCGATCCCGCTTTCGGCCATCACACGCACCGCATTGGGGTGTAACGGCTTCGGATGGCTGCCCGCGCTGCGAGCTCGGATCGTACCGCCAGAGTGATGCTCGAGAAGCGCTTCGGCCATTTGAGAGCGAGCGCTGTTTCCCGTGCAGAGGAAGAGCACGATTGGTCGCCGCCGAGGCGGGCGCCCATCCAAGGTCCGCGGAGCGACGTCGAGGCGCAGGCCGGGCTGCAGGGCCGAGCCGACGCCACACAGCAAATCGGCGCAGCGACGCATTTCGATCCGGTAATAGGTATCGCGCCGGTCCGCTGAGCTGCGTCGAGCCGAGACGATCCCGGCGTTGCGGAGACTGGCGAGATGGTAAGACACAAGGTTCTGCGGCCTACCGACGAGCTCCGTCAGCTCGCTGACCTTCCGGTCGCTTCGCGCTAACTCTTGAAGCAGTCGCCAACGTTGCTCATCAGCCAGCAGTTGAACGAACCGGGACGGCGATACGGTCGCTACATCAGTAACCATCCACCCGAGATTACATCAAGCTGTGTTGGTATGTCAATCCAGTTTGATGCATATATCAACGGAAGTACGCCGTCTTTGGCGGACGGTGCCCGATGACTCCCGGACGGGTCCTCGATGAAGCTAAGGATCGCGCAGCATATCGTGAACGCGTCGGAGGCGAAGGCTTCCAACGCGGCAAAGACCATATCGTGCCGGCGCCAACCAGCGTGCCGCGGCGGCTTAGGCGAAATGGGCCCGGCCGTAACCTAAGTCACGCGAGAATTGCTCCGCGCCAACCGGCAAAGGTGAGCAAAAAGGCCTCGGGCGCCGCCTCTTGCCCACAATTGACTTTCTACGTGGGCAAGCGCATTATGCATGCCGCGTGATGGCAGCCAACGGGCGTGCCCGGCAGCGCGTTCGCTCACGATTGCGCGCAAAGCTTCGTTGGATCGGCCAGAAGGGGGGCCGTTGAGGAAGGAGAGATCATGAGTACCCAGACACGAGAAACGTCCACTAAGACCATGGAAGAGCGGCTGGGGCAGGTGGGTCGGAAGATCGACCAGGCGAAGACCAGGGCGGACTCGGCTTCCCAGGAAGCCAAGGCGCGCGTGGGTCAGCGGATTGACGCCCTGCGGGCGCGCAAGGCGCAGTTGCAGACGCGCCTTCGCGAGGCCCGCGCCGCCGACGAGCTAGCCTGGGAGGCTGCCTACGTTGAGTTGAGCCTCGAGCTCGACGAGGCGGATGCTGAAATGGCCATAATTGACGCGGAGCTCGAGGCCGAGTACGCGGCCGATCAAGCAGCGTACGCGGCAGCGGTCCAGCGCAATATCGACGCGTGGAACGCCTACATGGACGCGCTCCAGGCGAGGGCCGGCGCGGCCAAGGAGGGCGTTCGCAATAAATTCGGAGAAGCGGTCTCCTCTGTGCAACAAAAGAAGGCCGCGGCCGAACAGCGCCTGAAGGAGCTGCGTCAGTCGTCCGGCGAGGCCTGGACTACCCTACGGCTCGGCATGAACGATGCGATGGGCGATCTCGATCGGGCCGGCCGGGAGGCAGCTTCTAAGTTCAACTGATCGCACCCCGCGAGGCGGAGGGCGGCGTGTTTGGCTGCCGCGCGCTCCGTCTTCAGCGTTCCTACTTGTGTTGCGGGAGGCGCCGCTCGCGCGGGGGCGGGAGTGGCACTACAGCCTCGACGCGCACCCGCTGGCAGAGGTGTACCGGGAGTGGCTGGAGTCGTTCGCGCCGTACTGGGAGGAGAGCCTGGGGCGGCTGAAGGGGAAGGTGGAAGAGGAGAAGGCGTGAGAAAGGCGAGCGGGAGTTGCTCGTTGTAGCTTGTCAGATGTATCGTTTACGATACACTGGGGGATGCAATGATATCGTTGGTAGCCCATGCCGACCGTCGCAATCGAAGGACAATTTCGGTTCGTGGTGAATACGACAGAGAACATGTTCGAGCCTCCTCACGTCCACGTCTGGGTGGGCAATGAGGATGTGTGCCGGATCGAGCTTAACGGTGGGCAGTTCATGGACGAGCCGCCACCCGGCGAGTATCGGGGGATCATGGAGGCCTATGCACGGCACGCAGAGGCAATCAGGCGGACCAGGGACGAAATTCACAAACGATGAGTGAGTCGCTGATGCAAGAAGTGCTCGTAACAAACGCGGACAGAATGATGACCGCTGCGGCTGCAGGAAGAGACGGCATTCATCTGACGTTCGCCGATGGATGCAGCGGCGTCATTCCGTTCAAGGACCTGCCTGAAGTCAAAACTGGGTCAAACCTCAGGTCCCTCGAGCTACCCAATCCATACGAACTTGTCGTGACGGACGAAAGCGGCGCGAGTCACGAGATCCCGTGGGACTTCGCGCGCCACTACTGCGACCCGTCGTACCGGCCGCACGTGGAGGCGGTCGCTAAGGGTGGCAGGATGTCGCTGGGCGAACGGATCCGGGAGATGCGAACGGCGGCAGGCATGACGCAGAGGGAGCTTGCCTCGGCGGCGGGGATCGGGCGGGTTACGCTCGTGCGGCTGGAGAGTGGCGAGCAGTCGCCGCGCTACGAGACACTGGTAGCCATTGCGAGGGCGTTGGGGGGGCCGGTAGGGGAGCTGTTAGGAGGCCCGAGCTAGGAGGCATGTTGCGCGGGGGGCGCCTGGCGGACCCCGACGAGGCGGTCGATCCCCGACCTGCTGCGAGACCCTTCGACTCGCTCGACAAGCTCCGCGTCACGAGCGGCTGCCTCCTGGGCAGGCCGGCAGGGCGAACGGGTGACGCTCACGGTGGACGAGATCCCAAGCGCATTTCCCGCGGGTGAGCCGGGCGGCGGTGTCGAAGCACCTGCGGGTGCTGCGAGAGGCGCGGCTCGTGCGGCGGCGGCATAATTGATGGGCCGGTAACCTAAGTCAGCCGCGAATCGCCACTAGCGTCGCCAGCCGGTCGCCAGCGGGTCGACAGTGGCCGCTTCCTGTTCTACGCTCGGGATATGACACTACTGCGGATGGACAACGTCCTCATCGTTGTCGACGACCTCAAGGCTGCGATCGGGTTCTTTGCTGAACTTGGTCTGGAGCTTGAGGGCGAGACGACCGTCGAGGGACAGTGGGTGGACCGCGTCGTCGGGCTCGACGGCGTCCGAAGCGACATCGCAATGATGCGGACCCCGGACGGCCACGGGCGGCTTGAGCTGGACAAGTTCCACACGCCAAAGGCGGTCAGGGCTGAGCCAGAAGACGCACCGGTGAACACGCTGGGCATCCGTCGCATCATGTTCACCGTCGACGACATTGAGGACGTGCTTGCCCGCCTGCGCACCCACGGCGCCGAACTCATTGGCGAGGTGGAGCAGTACGAGGACAGCTATCGGCTCTGTTACGTCCGCGGCCCTGAGGGCATCATGATCGCGCTGGCACAGCAGCTCAGCTGAGAAGCGTTCGACCTCCTCCTGTTCTCGATAGGCACGATGGTCACGTCGTGCACCGTGTGGGGCATGTAGAAGCAGTAGAGCTAGCAGGGTCGCCAGTGGCTCGCCGGCCCGCTGCACGTGATGCTGGGCACCCAGACCGCGCCTTCGCGCTCATTGAGGAGCGGATCGCCTCCGATCGCGGGCGCCGCACCTCCAGCCCCAAGGGCGAGCGAGTTTGTTTGGCAGAAAGGGCCTGCTCGCTGAAATGCAGCAGATCGGCGCCATCCCCGCCCGCGCTTAATACCGGCCTCCGACGCGCCGATATCCGCCGCTGACCCAGTCGAGGACCAGGCGGCCGTATTCCTCGGCTGCTTGCTCCCAAGCGAAGTGACCCGCGTCGAGGGGATGGATCTCGCTGTTCGGGAGAAGGTCGTCGAGGTACTGGTTGTTCGACCAAGGGACGAGATCGTCGTCGCGTCCGGCCACGATCTGGGTCGGCGTGGTGATCGCCGGGAGCAGATCGCGCAACACCGGGTTCTGCTCAGGGTAATGCCGCACGAACCGGGCCGACTCCGCGAAGCGCCCGAGGTCGTAGGCGCTGACGTAATCCTCGTGGACCTCGGGCTCGCTGTCGCTCGCGGCAGCGGACTCGACCGCGTAACCGATGTTGGTTCGGGCGTCCATCCCGCGTACGACGTCCAGACTCGGCGCCTCGATGATCCCCTTGAGCGCGCCCCCCGCTTCAATCGGAAAGCGGACCGCGCCACCGCCGACGGTCAAGCTCGTGACGCGCTCCGGAGCCCTCGCGGCAAGGAAAAGCGCCGCGGCCGTGCCCACGTCCGGGCCGACGACGTGGGGAGCTCCCAGGCCCCACTCGTCGATCAGACGGGCCAGGAACAGTCCCGAGGTGTCCGGAGCTATCAGTCCCGGGCGACCGTCGGAGTGCCCGAATCCCGGCAGGTCGATGGCGACCACCCGCCCGACTGCCGCGATGCGGGGCCAGATGCGGCGGAAGGCCCAGAGGGTCTCGGGCCAAGGCGCCAGCAGCAGAACCGTGATATCCGAGTCTGCCCTGTTGTCGGCAAACCTCACCCGCACCCCGTCGCAGACTCGGAAGTAGGTAGAGATCTCTGGGCCGCTCGGCCTTGCGTCCTGTGTCATTTGCTGTCCCTCGTTCATCGGCGCTCTCCTCGTTGTTTGGACTAGATAGTCCAGACTGTAACTGGATTGCTCTGGACTATCAAGTCCAAAAGCCACTAGAATTGACTCATGGCGAATGAACTCCGACCCGCAACGGCGAAGGGACGCGCGACGCGCGAGCGGATCGTGCAAGCTGCAGCCGAGCTCGTCGCCGAGAAGGGCGCCGCCGGCATGAGCCTGGACGACGTCCGGGCACGCACCGGCGCCAGCCGCAGCCAGCTCTACCACTACTTCGAAGACCGCGACGACCTGGTCCACGCCGTCATCGACGTCACCGCCGACTCCGTCCTCGACAGGCAGGGCGAGCTACTCGACCACCTGGACTCCTGGGCCGGTATCGACCGCTGGTTTGACACACTCGTCCAGGACCAGATCGACCGGCAAGCGCGCGGCGGCTGCCCAATCGGCTGTCTCGCCGGCCAACTCGCCGAGCGCGACCCAGACGCCAGAGCAGCGATCGCCGCCGGCCTGGAACGCTACGAAGCCCACCTCCGCGACGGCCTCACCCGCATGAAGGCCCGGGGCAAGCTGCGTAAAGACGCCGACCCCGCAGCGCTCGCGATCGCCACCATGGCCAGCATGCAGGGCGGCCTCCTCCTCACCCAGGTCCGCCGCGACCCCCGCCAGCTCCGCATTGCGCTCAACGCAGCGCGCAACAACCTCCGCCTCGCCGCTGCCTAACCACTGGCCGCCATGCGCCGCGGAGCCGGCGGGCCGATGCCGCACCTGCGCTAGGGCCGCGCCCACCCACGCCGGCGTTAGGCCACCGATTGCCTATGCCCACTTCGCAGGTCTAGACTTCGCGCTGCGGGCTGGGGCGGGCGTTCGACCCTTAGCCCCAAGTCAAATGGAGGCAGTGTCCTATGACCGCGTCAGATTTCGACCAGGTAATCGAAGACTCACACGAAGCACTGGCTGAGTTCGTGAAGGGAAACCCCGAGCCCTTGAAGGGCATGTACTCTCATAGAGACGACGTTAGCCTCGCGAATCCCTTTGGCCCTCCCGTGCGTGGCTGGAAGGAAGCGGCGGCGACGATGGAGCGTGCCGCCTCGAACTACAGAGACGGCGAAGCCACCGGATTCGAGAGCGTAGCCAAATACGTGACTGCCGAACTCGCTTACATCGTAGAGGTAGAGCGCTACAAGGCGCGGGTCGGCGGGAGTGCGGAGATCGTGGCAATCGCTTTGCGAGTAACCAGTATCT
>Ga0209376_1002655_pt1 | contig 16779 bp, 15 predicted proteins | sample GraSoiAngelo_134_FD_185891 | JGI IMG/M metagenome (GOLD analysis project Ga0209376, IMG submission 185891) | Grasslands soil microbial communities from the Angelo Coastal Reserve, California, USA - 14_0929_05_30cm (SPAdes) (version 2) | ecosystem: Environmental > Terrestrial > Soil > Grasslands ... | reverse complement strand
GTGATGCACAACCAGGACGGCACCGATTACGCGGGCGACCTGATGGCGGAGATCACGCGCTTCCTTCACACCGCGGTCGATCGCGCCGTCGCCGCCGGCGTGCCCCGGGAGAAGGTGATCGTCGACCCGGGCATCGGATTCGGCAAGACCGCAGACCAGAACTGGGAGGTCATGCGCCGCCTGGCCGAGCTGCGGACGCTGGGTCAGCCGATCTTGATCGGCACGTCGCGCAAGTCCTTCATCGGCAAGCTGCTCGACCTGCCGGTGGGGCAGCGCCTCGAGGGAACCACCGCGACGGTCGTCGCGGCCGTCCTGCGCGGCGCCGACATCGTGCGCGTCCACGACGTGCTGCCAATGACGCGCGCCGTGCGTGCCGCCGACCGCATGAAGTGACCAAGGTCTACCTGGGCCTGGGCACCAACCTCGGCTCGCGCGCCCGGAACCTGAGCGCGGCGCGCCGGAGGCTGCGTCAAAAGGGCGTGCGCATCCTGCGTCAAAGCCGGGTCATGGAGACCGAGCCCTGGGGCGTCACCGACCAGCCGATGTTCCTGAACCAGGTCGTCGAGGCGGAGTGGGGCGGCACACCGCGCGCCTTGCTGCGGGTGGTGAAGCAGGTCGAGCGCGAAGGCGGCCGGCGGCGGGCCAGGCGCTGGGGGCCGCGCGCGATCGACGTCGACATCCTGCTGTTTGGCGACCGCGGCGTGCGCGAGCGCGACCTGGTCATCCCCCACCCACGCATCGCTGAGCGGGAGTTCGTGCTCGAGTCGTTGCGGGAGCTGGGGGTTAAGTTCCCCTTTAGTTACGCCGGCCGGGCGTTGGTGAACCGGTAGCCGATGCCCGGCACGGCAAGGATGTAGTAAGGACGCGACGGCTGCGTCTCGATCTTGCGGCGCAGGTTCCGGATGTGCACGTCGATCACCCGCGTCTCGATCGGGTACTCGTAGCCCCAGATCGAGTTCAAGATCTTTTCCCGGCTCAAGACCTTGCCGGCGTTGCTGGCGAGGAACGTGAGCAGGTCGAACTCGGTGTGCGTCAGCTCGACCTCCCTGCCGTTCTTGTACGTCCGCCGCTCGTTGACGTCGATGACGAGATCGCGGAACTCGAGCCGGCTGCGCATCGCCTCGGCGTTCTCGAGCCGGGCGCGGCGCAGGTGCGCGGCCATCCGTGCCACCAGCTCGCGCAGGCGCAGCGGCTTGGTCACGTAGTCGTCGGCCCCGATCTCGAGCGCCACCACGGCGTCGATCTCGTCCGACCGGGTGCTCATCATGATCACCGGCACTCCGGGGTCCATCTTCCGCAGCTCCCGGCACACATCGAAGCCCGCCGCGTCGGGCAGCGTGACCTCCAGCAGAACTACGCTCGGCCTGCTGCTTTCGACCTGGCGCAAGGCTTCCGAGCCGGCGTCCGCCTCCACCACCTGGTAGCCGTCCTGCTCGCACACCTGCTTGATCTCTCGACGCGTCGAGCTGTCCGGCTCCACGACAAGGACCCGACGAGAGGACTCCGCAACAGCCATGACTCCATCCTAACGTAATTGAAGGATTGTTAGGGAATGTTTCGTTTCAGGCTCCGAATGTAGGCCCGAACTTTTCTGTCCGCGGCCAGAAGCCGCGCTCCACCGGTCGACAGCACCAGCTCCCAGGCGCCGGCGTAGGAAACCTCCTCCCCGCCGAACTCGGACTTGAAGAACCCGAGGCCGTGCCAGGGATGCTCTGGCCCGCTTCTGGGCGGGGGCACGCCCCACAGGTCGAAGTCCCCGCACCCGGCCTCGGCCGCCGCGGAGATCGCCGCCCACCAGGCGAGGTCGTTGCCCATCAGCTCGCGCCGCGCTCCGCTCCGACCCGCGAACAGGCTATACGCCCGGCCGTCGTGCCGTGCGACCAGCACCGTCGCCACCGCCTCGCGCTTCTCCGGGGCCCGAGCGGTGTAGGTGCGGCACCACGGGAGCAGGTCCAGCAGCAGCTGGTAGTAGCGCCGGTCGGGCAGGTGGATGGACTCCCGACGTTCGACGGCCGCCGACTGACGTGCGAGCTCGGCGGCGTCCTTGCCCTCCTCGACGACGACTCCGCGCTTCTCGCCGGTCCGGATGTTGTAGCGACGGCCGTGCTTGAACGTGCCGAGGAGCTGGTCCGGAGGCAGCAGCTTGAGGATGCGCGTGTGCTCGGGTTGGATCGCAGCTACTCGCTGGAAGCCTTTCTCCGTCAGCACCTCGCGAAGGTCGCGTCCGGCCTCGGGCTCGACGATGAGCTTGGCGATCCGCGATTTGCGTGCCCACGCCACCAGCGCGTCCACAGACTGGGCGTCCGCGGGCACCGGACCGCGCGGCACGTAGGCCTCGCGCGCGGGACCGACCTTGCGTAGAAGCACCGTCGCCACGGGTCCGTCGGCGGACAAGCGGGCGCGCTCCACCGTCCAACCCGCGCGGGACTGAACCTCTCCCCACGCCCATGACTGCAGCAGCGGCGCGGGCGAGGCGCGCTCGGCGAGGTCTGCGTCCCAGCGCTCCGACTCGGAAGTCATCCCGGTCCGACCTCGGTCACCAAAGAGGACTCCAGGTGCGCGATGTCGTTGACGCCGCCGATCACCGCGCGCCCGTCGCGCCTTTCGATCAGCGAGATGGACGCGTTCTGGATCTTGAATGGAAACAGTCCGCGGCTCGGCTTGCCGACGATGCGATGCAGCGCGACCTGGATGACGCCGCCGTGCGTGACCACCACAACGTCGCCGTGCTCATGGCGTGCAACGATCGCGTCCATCGTGGCCGCCACGCGGACGTCGAAAGCCGCGGCGCCCTCTCCGCCGGGAACCACGTCCCAGTCAGGCTCTTCGACCCAGCTTGCCCAGGCCTGGGGGAACTCGGTTGCGATCTCGGCGGTGGTGCGGCCTTCCCATGCGCCGAGATACACCTCTCGCAGGCCGGCGGTCGGCTCTGGCGACGCGCCGATGACGCCGCCGATCACTTCGGCGGTTTCGAAAGCGCGCTTCAGGTCGCTCGCGTATAAGCCGGCGAAGCGGCGGCCGCGCAGGCGCCCGGCGAGAAGCTCCGCCTGGCGCCGGCCCTGCTCGGACAGCGGCGGGTCGAGCTGACCCTGGATGCGATGCTCGCGGTTCCACGTCGACTGCCCGTGGCGGATGAGGAAAAGGCGCGCGGGCGAAGGACGAGCGGGAAGCGGGAGCTCAGGCGGCTCCGGGCGCGCTGGTCTGATCTCGATGCCTATACTAACTTTCTCTTAGACCCCGATCGGGCCCGCCCGATCTCAGGAGAAAGACCGTTGCAATCGCACGGCACGCTAGCCGAAACCCCCCTTCGATCGCTATTGGAATCCGCTCAGGGCGAGCGGTCCACCGGTACGCTCACCGTCCGCAATGGGAATGGGCAGTCCACGTCCCTCTACTTCCTGTTCGGGCATCTTTTTCACGCCCAGGGCGACGGCAAGTCCGGCGACGACGCGGTCGTCAACGCCCTCCACTGGACCAAAGGCGACTTCGAGTTCGACGCCAAGGCCAAGCTCCCGGCCGATGAGACCGTCAAGGCGGGCATCCCGGAGCTGGTCAACACCGTCGTCGCGGAGCCACAGCACGCGCCTGCGCCCGCCGAGCCCAAGCCCGAGCCTCACGCCGAGCGACCGGAGCCCAGGGTGGAACGAAAGGATCATGCTGAACCGGAGAGAAAAGTGGAAGCACCGCAGCCAAGACGAGGGGTGAAGCACCGCCCCCAACCGAAGCACGGCCGCGAGCCGATTCCGGTGCCGGCGGGTCAGATCCTCTACGACTCGCTCAAGACGTCGTTCGTCGACTTTCCTCGCCTGCTGACGACTCTGGAGCGCGAGGGCTACACGGGCTATGTGCGGCTGCTGACCGATGATGCGTCAGGGCTGATCCTCTTCCGCGACGGCGCGGCGCTCGAGTGCCTCTACGACGGCGCCGCCGAGGCCAGCAGTCTCGTCCTCGGCAAACATGCGCTGCAACAGTTCAACGACGACGTCACCGCCGGGCATGGCGTGCTCGACGTCGTGGGACTCTCCGCTGAGCTGATCGACGGCCTTTATGAGCTCGCCGTGTCGCGCCCCATGTACACGGAGCTGTACGCGGCGTGGGTGGACATGAAGGCGCTGCTCAACTTCCTCAGCGACCGCAAGCTGAGCGGCAGCGTGATGATTCGCTCCTCGAGCGGAACGGGGGTGATCATCCTCGCGCATGGCGATCTCGCGGGCGCATATACAAGCGAGTCGCGCGAGATCGCGGACAAGCCGGACCACGCGCTGGCCCTGTGCGAAGACCCGAACGCGATGATCGAGGTCAAGTCCGCGGACACGTCCAAGCACCCGCCGCTCGACGTCGACGAGGTGGTCGGGGCGCAGAGGGGTCGCCAGGCGCCGCAGGCTGCGGCGCCGGCGCCGGCCGCGCCTGAGCCAGCCGCGCCGACGAGCCCCACCCTGCCGACCATGCAGGTGATCCCGGCCATGCCGACGCCGGAGCCGCCGACGGCGCAGATCCCGACCCAGTCGTTCTCGACGGGCGGCTACACGCAGCCGGCGCCGCCGCAGACGCAGGCCGCGCCCACCGCGCCGCCGCGTCAGGCCGGGCCGCAGCTGGACTGGAACGCGGTCGTGACCGAGCTGCAGGCGATGGCCGAGGATGCGCTGGGCAACCGGGCGCGCAAGGTGAAGGACATCCTTGGCGCGGCCGAGCCCTCGCTGGCGGGGATCGAGGCCGCGATCGACCAGATCCCCAGCATCTCGCTCCTGTTCGTCGACTCCTCGCGCCTGGAGCAGCTGGCGCAGGAGATGAGGGCGCGCCTCAAGTCCCACCTCTAGAGCGGCCCGTCGTTTAATCCCTTAACAGGGTGGGTTGGCGGGCCGTCGTTTTGCGATTAGCCTCGGTTAAGGTGCGTCGGCTCGGGGGTGGGAGCGACGGGAGGAGGGTGGGCCCGCAAGAGAAGCGCCTTTTTGCCGCCGGCGCGCTCATGGTCATGCTTCTGCCGCTGTCGGCTTGCGGCGGCGACCCGCCCCAGATCGTCGACTACTCCCCCCAGCGCAACGCCGTCGACGTTTCGACCGCCGCCCCGATCATCATCACCTTCGACCACGAGGTCGATCGCGCCTCGGTGGAGAGCCGGCTGCGCCTCCAGCCCGCGACGACCGGCACCGTGCGCTGGCTCGACGGCCGCCGCCTCGCCTACGAGCACGCCACCCTCCGCGCCAGCACCGCCTACGAGGTCATCCTCGAGCCGGGCTATCGCGACCCGGCAGGCAACACCTACACCCTCCGTCATCACTGGTCTTTCGTCACCGAGCGGCCTCCCTTCCTCGCGGCGTCGACCCCGGGCAGCGGCGACGGCGCCGTCGACCCCGCCGCCTACCTGAACCTCGACTTCACCCGCGAGATGAATCCCGTGACGCTGCGGAGCGCGATCGCCATCAGCCCCAACGTTCCCTTCGATCTGCGCCTGGACCCGGGCGACGGACGCAGGGCGATCATCGCGCCATCGCAGCTGCTCACTGCCAACACGAGCTACCAGCTGCTGGTCAACACGGCGGCGCTCGACGTCGACGGCAACCAGCTCGCGCGCAACGAGCTCATCCGATTCACGACCGGCCCCTTGCGCGCCCTTCGCCACTGGATCGCCTTCGCCACCGATTCGCCGCACGGCGCCGCCGGCGGCCTGTGGATCGTGGACGAGCGGGGCTTTCCCCGCCAGCTGTTCGACGCCAGCGCGGTGGAGTCGTTCACGTGGTCACCCGGCGGCGAGTCCATGCTCATCCAGGGCGCGGGCCAGACCTGGTGGAAGTTCACGCCCGGCGCAGGCGAGACCCCGTTGAGCTTCAAGGCGAGGTGGGCGGCGGCACTTGCCGCGGGCATGGGCTACGTCTACATCGATGGGGCTTCGGTCCTGCACCGCCAGACCGCCGACGGCATCGACCAGGTCATCGCCCGCGACGTCGCCGAGGCCGCCGTGGCGCCGAATGGCCTTCGGGTCGCCTTCATCGAAGGCATCTCTGGCAGCGACGTGATCCAGGGCTATGACGTAGGGCTGCACGCGAGCTATCAGCTCGTGCTCGACTCAGCGCCGCTCAGCGCCGTGTCGTGGGCGCCTGCCGGCAACCGCATCGCCTACTTACGCCACGACCCCACCACTGTGACCCTGCGAGTGCGCAACCTTGTCGGTGCCGCGACGACCACGACGCTGACCTCTGGCGACATCGGCCGGCCGGCGTGGCTTCCCGACTCGACTCACCTGGTGTTCGCGGCCGCGATCACGACGAAGGACGTCACGCTTCGCAAGGCGTTCGTGGTGAACGTCGTGTCGCCGCCGACGACGCTCACGGTCGCGGCCGGCCTGCCCGCAGACCCCTCGATCGAGGTCGCTGCGCCGGTGTCTTCGCCCGACGGGCATCAGATCGCCTTCCTCAGCGGCGACCAGGTCTGGCTGATGAACGCCGACGGCACGCGGCCGACGGCGCTGACCAAACAGGACCCTGCTTCCTTCCCCTACTCGTGCCGCGCTGTCGCGTGGACCCGGAGCTGAGCCCGCTCCGCGAGCCGCTCGAACAACACCTGCAGCCGATCCGCGGTCCGTGTCCAGGAGAACCGCTGCGCGAGCAGCCGTCCGCGGCGACCCATCTGCTGGGCCAGCTCGGGATCGTCGAGCAGCCTGCCGATGCGCTCGGCGTACGCGGCCGGATCGTGGCTCGGCACCAGGTAGCCGCTCACCTCGTCGCGCACCACCGACCGCAGGCCCGTGACGTCCGAGCCGACGACCGGCCGCGCGCAGGCCTGCGCCTCCAGTCCGACCAGCCCGAACGACTCGCTGTAGCTCGGCATCACAGTTACTTCCGCTGCGGAGTAGAAGTACGGCAGCTCGTGGTGCGCCACCGAGCCCAGGAAGTCGACCCGGTCGCGCACGCCCGCCGCGGACGCGACAGCCTTGAGGCGGTCGGTCTCGCTCTCGTCTCCGTCCTTGCTGTCCTCGCCGAGGATGAGCAGCCGCACATCGTCGTGGTTCCGGTCGCGAAGCAGGGCGAGAGCGCGAATCGCGACCTCGACGCCCTTCAAACGCTCGAGCCTGCCGACGAAGAGGAGCAGGCGCTCCGGGCCGTAGCCGATCTTGCGCCGGGCCTCTGCGCGGTCGATGGGCTGGAACATCGAGAGGTCGACGCCTGGCGGGATGACGAAGACGCGCTCGGGGTCCGCTCGGTATTGGTTGACAAGGTCCGAGCTTTCCTCCTCCGTGGACGCGATCAGAACGTCGGCCTGCTGCGCGATCTCGCCTTCGACTCTGATCCGCAGCGCAGGCTCAGGTCGCGCGCCCTGCGCGAGGCTGCGGTTCTTGACCAGGCCGAGAGTATGGGCGACGTGCGCCCAGCTCCCTGCCAGGCGCGGTCGAAGGATGCACGCGACCTCGCCCGAGAGCCAGTAGTGCGAGAAAAGCAGGTCGTAGACAGCCCCCTCGTGCTCGGCGAAGCCGGCGATCCGCCGCGCAAACGCCGGCACCTCGTTGAAGAGCGTGTACTTGTCCAGACCCCGTCCGGCCGGAAGATAGATGACGCGCGAGAGGTCGGCGAGGCGTTCGACCGTCGGGTCGTCGGGTGACTGACGCCGGGTGAAGATGTCGGTGGCGATGCCGCGGTCGCTGAACGCGGTCGCGACCTCGTGGACGTACACGTTCAGGCCGCCGTTGGCGTTGTGCCCGAGCGAGGCGGTGGGCGACGTGTGCATGGAGACGACCGCGATCCGCCGTGCGGCGCGGTCAGACGGCATCCGGTCGAGGTCAGCCACGGTACGCCGATCTCGCGTCTAGCCAGCGTCTCGAGACGCAGCAGAAGGCGGAACGGGAGACCGGCGAGCAAGAACCCACAACACGTGAAAACCTACGAGCCAAGCGGCTATTCCCGCCGAGCCCGCGGCCGACGCCCCTGGATATGATTGGCCTCGATGCGGGTGTCGCGCGGTGTCATCCTGGCGCTAGGGATTCCGGCTCTGCTGATCCTCACCGCCGTCACGACGGTGGCCCAGAGCTCGCCCACGCCAACCGGCGGTGGATCCCAGGCGAGCGGCGCCACAGTGCTTCCCGGTGATCCCAGCAAGGGCGAGACGCTTTACGCCCAGAACTGCGCGAGCTGCCACGGCGCCGGCCTGGAAGGGGGCATCGGGCCCTCGCTCAACCCGATCGAAAAACTGCCGGGCGTCTCCGACCCGCTGAGCCCGGCGTTCTTGATCGAGATCATCACCAGCGGCCGGCAGCCTCAGCCGGGAGATCCGAGGTCGACGCAGATGCCGGCCAAGGGCGGCAACCTCAGCCTCACCGACCAGGACGTCAAGAACCTGGCCGCGTACATCATCGACCAGAACCGCAGGGGCGAGCCTCCGTTGTCACCTGGCGAGCTCGCGAAGCGGACGATCCTGTGGGTGAGCATCGGCATCATCGCGATGATCTTCATCACCTACCTGCTGTCGGCCTACAACATGCGGTGGATCGCGCGCCGGGCCGCGGCGCGACGCCGGTAACAGAAGCCGCCGCTCTCTATCCGACTCCGGTCGGCGGCTCGCCGCGGATCCTGATCCTCTTCAGCGACACGGGCGGTGGCCATCGGGCTGCGGCCCGCGCCCTGACCGACGCGCTCAAGCTTCTCGATTCGAGCAGCGTCGTCACCGTCGCCGATCCCCTGATCGGCCAGGGCCCCGTGATAGTGCGGCGGCTGGCGTCGCTGTACTCGCCCGTCATCCGTCGCTCCCGGGCGGCCTGGGGCGCCGTCTACCACACCAGCAACACCAAGGCGACGTTCGCCGCGATCCGCGCCGTTTTCGGACCGGCTGTCCGGCGCGTCGTGACGGAGCTGTTGAAGCAGCACGACCCGGACGTGGTCCTCTCCGTCCACCCGCTGCTCAACCACGTCGCGCACCAGGCGATCCGCAAGAGCGGCCGTCCCCGCGCACTCATGACCGTGATCACCGACCTGGTCGACTTCCACCGCGGCTGGACGTTCAGCCAGGCCGACCTCGTTGTCGCGCCGACCGAGGGCGCGCGCAAGGTCGCCCTGCGCCGGCGGGTGCCGTCCGACCGCGTAAAGCTCCTCGGCCTGCCCGTCGACCTGCGCTTCCGCCCGCCCGCGCCAGGCGAGAAGCAGGCCCTCCGCCGGCGATTCGGGCTCGATGAGCACCGGTTCACGGTCCTGGTCATGGGCGGCGCGGCCGGCGTCGGCGACCTCGCGGCTCAGGTGCGCGAGCTCGCCCTGGACCGCCAGCCATGGCAGCTGGTGGTTGTCTGCGGCCGTAACGAGAAGCTGAAGCGGCGGATCTACGAGATCGAGGCCAGGACACCAATGCTTGTGCTCGGCTTCGTCGACCACATGCCGGAGCTGATGCGCGCGTGCGACCTCGTCGTCACCAAGGCAGGGCCCGGCGCGATCGCAGAGGCGCTGGCGACCGGCGTGCCGCTGATCATCACCGGCTTCCTGCCCGGCCAGGAGTCGCCCAACGTCGACTTCGTCGTCGAGTCCGGGATCGGTGCCTTTGCGCCCAAAGAGGAGGACCTGCGCGACGAGGTCCGAGTCATGGCCGAGGGAGGCCCGACGTGGAGGGAGATGTCGCGTCGAGCAGCTGAGCTTGCGCACCCGTACGCGTCGTCCGACATCGCCCGGGAGTGCCTGCTGCTCGCGGCGCGCTACAGGGCTTCGGCGCAGGCGAGCCGGTAGGGGCACAACCGGCACCGCCGCCGCTCCGGTCGCGCGGGAAAGGCGCCGGCGCGAATGCCGCCCGCAACCTCCGACCCCTCGGCCTCGGCATCGCGCACCAACGCGCCCCCCGCTTCGACGCGCACCGTCTCGCCCGAGGCGAGGTAGACCACCTCGAGCTCGAGGGGGTCGAGCTTCAGCGCGCTCTTCGCGCCGAGGGCGTAGAGCGCCACCTGGAGGTCGCGCCGCCGGCGCGTGATCGGGCGGCCTGTCTTGTAGTCGATGATCCGCCAGCCTTCGCCGGTGGTGTCGATCCTGTCGATCACGCCGCGAAGCGTCCAGCCGTCGACCGCGACGCTGAACGGGTGCTCGAGGTAGGCGGGCACGGCATCGAACCCGCCCCGCGCCCGATACGCCTCTAGCTCGGCGGCGCCGTTGCGCTTGAACGCGGGAGCGCGTCGCTCATCTGGAAACGCCGTCGCGCTCCACACCCGATGGTGGAGCGCGCGCAGGCGCGCGGCGCTGACCGGCCGCCCCTGCCGGCGCAGCTCGCCTGCCTGGCGCAAGACTTCATGGAGGATCACGCCTTGCACCGCCTCCGCGCTCTGCGTCACCGGCAGACGCTGGACGTGGCGGTACCAGTACTGGCGAGGACAGTCGCGATAGGCGGTGATGGCGCTGAACGAGAGCTGGACGTCGCCGTCGTGGCCGTGGACCGAGACGATGGGGGTGATCGGCGCGGCCGCCGCGATCTCTCTTTCGCTGACGGCACGGCGCGCCGTTGTCCGCAGCTCATCCAGGAAGCGCGACGGGCGCCACCTTCGCCCTCCCTCGTAACGCGCCGCCCACGTCAGATACAGGCGCCTGCGCGCGCGAGTCATGGCGACGTACAGCAGCCGCCGCTCCTCGGCGATCACGTCCTCGCGACCGCGGACCAGCGGTTCGAGCACCGCGGCCGGAAGCTCGAAGCGCGGGAAGCGGGACGGTTGCGGAAGCCGGCCCTCGACGAGCGTGGGCACAAAGACCGTGTCGAACTCGAGCCCCTTGGACTGATGGATGGTCATGACCTGCACGCCGTCGGGGACGTCCGGCTGCGCTGGCTCCTCGTCCTCACCCGAGAGCAGGACAAGGTCGAGGTGGCGCATGAACGAGTCGAGCGAGTGGTCCGTCGACGCCTCGCAGAACTCGGCGATGTTCTCCGCGAACCTGCTCACGTCGGCGGTGGCGGGATATCGCGACTGCTCCATCAGCTCGAAGAAGAGGTCGCGGACGTCGAGGCGCCTGGCGACCTCCGCCAGCCGCTCGAGCAGCGGCCGCTGGGCCGAGGCCGCAGGGCGGGCCAGGGCGATCGCGTCGCTTGGGTCACGGACCACGCGCAGCATCGCGATCACGTCCCTGACCTCGGGCAGGTCGTGGAAGCCGTGGCCACCCACAACCACGTGAGGGACATCTGCCTCGGCGAGCCCCGCCGCGACAGGGCGCGCTATGGCGTTGGTGCGGCAGAGGACCGCGATGGAGGATGGTGCGAGGCCTTCTCGGACCAGCCGCGCCGCTTCCGCGGCGATGGCGGACGCCTCCGCCGCAGCGTCGCCGCATCCCCACAGCTGGACCGCCGGCCCGGCCTCGGTAGAGCGAAGCTGCTTGGGGATGCGGTCCGGGTTGTGGCCGATCAGGCCTGAGGCCGCTGCAACCACGCGCCTGGAGCTGCGCCGGTTCCGCCCAAGCGTCACCGTGCGCACGCCGCTGAAGCTGGCGAGAAAGCGCTCGAGGCTCGCGCGCGACGCCCCGCGAAAGCGATAGATCGACTGGTCGTCGTCGCCGACGACGAACGGGCTCCCCCGACCGGCGATCAATTCCACCAACCGCTCCTGGGCGAGGTTCAGATCTTGGTACTCGTCGACGAGGACGTTCGGGTAGCGCGCGGCGTAGCGTCGCAGCAGGGACGAGTCCCTCTCGAGCATCCGCACCGCGAGCAGCAGCAGGTCGTCGAAGTCGAGCAGCCCCTGCCGGCGGCACTCGCGCTCATAGGCGCGGAAGAGCTTCACGCAGGCGCGCATCAGCCCTGCGCGTTCGCTGTCTTCGCTGGCCGCCGCCCAGGCCTCGAGGCGCCGCAGAGGAACGAGCTCCTGCTTCAGGCGCTCGAGCATCTGGAGCACGGGCGCGACGAGGTCGTCCGGCCGCTCGTCCCCGGTCAGGGCGGCATCCCCGATGCCCCACATCAGCTCCCTGGTCAGGATCCACCGCTCGGCGCCCGCAACGATCCGAAACCCCGGCGCCACGCCCACGGTGCGGCCGTCCTCGCGCAGCCAGCCGAGGGCCAGGGAGTGGAACGTGCCCACCGACGGCGCCTCGGCCGCGATCAGCTCCTCGATCCTGTGGCGCATCTCGTTCGCGGCCCGCTCGGTGAAGGTCATGACGAGGATCGACGCGGGGGTGACGCCCGAAGCCACCAGGCGCCTGAAGCGCTCAGCGATCACGGCCGTCTTTCCCGTCCCGGCGCCGGCGACGACGCGCACGGGGCCGCCGGTGATCGCGGCGGCGCGGAGCTGGTCGGCGCCCAGTCTCACTGCGGGGTCGCGCGCCCGATGCGCACGCGGAGGGTGCGCACCTTGCGGCCCAGCTCCGGCCGGTTGAGACGGGCGATGATCGTCTCCGCGTCGAGCCGCAGCTGGTGGGCGAGCGCAGGGTTCGCCGTCGTCACCAACAGGGTCCCCGACCGGAGCTCCACCTCGTCGCACAGGACCGCCACGTCGGGGCCTACCACCACCCGGAAGGCGGCCGCCACCTGGCCGCCCATGAGCCGCCCGGCGCCGGGCTGGCGGCGGAGCACCTTCGGCAGGATATTGCCCAGCTTATCCACAGGCCTCGATCGTGCCCGCGGTCACGGTCCAGACCATCGCCGCGGCGATCAATTCGGGCGGAAACGGGCCTGCCTCCACCGACGTGACGATGACCTGGCCGCCGGACGCGACCTCGTTGAGGAGGGCGGCCCGTCGGTCTCCATCGAGCTCTGAGAGCACGTCGTCCAGCAAGAGCACCGGCCTCTCGCCCGTGCGCCTCTCCATGAGGGCCGCTTCGGCCAGCTTCAGGCTGACGACCGCGGTGCGCTGCTGGCCCTGAGAGCCGAAGGAGCGGGCGTCCTGGCCGCCCAGCAGGATGCGCAGGTCGTCCCGGTGCGGACCGACTCCTGTGGACCCTCGGCGGAGGTCCTCGGACCTCGAGTTATGCACAGCCTCGGCCAGGTTGTCCGGAGGGCCCACGTAATGGACCTCGAGGCGCTCCCCGGCTGCGATCTGGCCGTGACATCTGGCGGCCTCAGGTTCGAGCGCCGACGTCGCTTTGGCGCGCGCGCCAACGATCTCGCCGCCGACACGCACGAGCTCCTCGTCCCAGGCGTCCAGCATGTCCTCGCCGCCCTCGCCTGCCGCGATCCGCTTGAGCAGGCTGTTGCGCTGCTCGAGCACCCGGCGCAGCCCGGCCAGCGCTCGGGCGTACCCCGGCTCGACCTGGACCAGCATCTGGTTGAGGAAGCGCCGCCGCAGCTCAGGACCGGCCTTGACCAGGCCGAGGTCGTCCGGCCAGAAGAGGGTCACTCTGAAGTTGCCGGGCAGGTCGACCGCGCGCCGCCGGGCGCCGTCCACCTCGATCGTGCGTCGCGTGCGTTCTCCCTCGACGTCGAAGGCGATCGAGAGCTGGCGAGTCGACTGGCCGCTGGCGACTTCGGCCTCGATCCGCGAGCGCGGTCCGACCGGGCCCACGAGCTCGTGCTCGCGGCGCGCCCGCGGGGACGACGAGAGAGCCAGCATCGCCACGGCCTCGAGCAGGTTCGTCTTGCCCTGTCCGTTGGGGCCGATGAACACGTTGACGCCGGGCCCGGGCGTCAGGTCCAGTTGCGCGTAGTTCCGGTGGTTGCGGAGACGTAGGCGACGAAGGCGCACCTCTTTCTGGTGCGCTACGACATGGCCACCCGCACGGGCATGATCACGTACAGGTAGTGCTCCTTGCCCGGCGGTCGCATCAGCCCCGGGCTGAGAGGTCCGTCGAACAACAGCTCGACCTCGTCCTCCCCAATCACACCAAGGGCGTCCAGGACGTAGCGGGCATTGAAGGCGATCTGGATATCGGAGCCGTCGACGTTGGCGGACATCTCGGCTCTGCTGTCGCCGACCTCGTTGGTCGTGGCCGAGAGCGTGAGCGCCCCCGACTGGGCCTTGAGGCGGATGACGTTGGCGCTGTCGCGGGCGAAGAGCGACACCGCCCGCACCGTTTGGGTGAGCTCACCAGTGGCCACCCTCACGGTGGTCGAGCTCTTGCTGGGGATAACCTGTGCGTAGTTTGGATACTTTCCGTCGATAAGCCTCGACGTCAACTCGGAGCTTCCGGCGCGGAAGAACACCTGATTGCGAGCCTTGGAGATGATCACCTCGACCGTCCCCGGCTCGCCCTTCAGAACCCGCGACAGCTCGGCGAGGGCACGCGCCGGCACGATCAGGCTGGCGTCAAGGTCGGTCGATCCCGCCGCCTCCAGCTTGCGCACCGCGAGACGGTGGCCGTCTGTGGCGGCCAGGGTGAGGCTGCCGCCCTGGACCTGGACGAGCACCCCGGTGAGGACGGGTCGCGCCTCATCGGTCGAAGCCGCCATCTGCGTCTGCTCGACTGCACGAACAAGGTCGTCCAGCCCCACCTCCAGCCGGTCCCCTTCGTCCGGCTTCGGCCCGGGCGGGAACTCCTCCGCCTCGATGCACTTGATGTGGGTGTCGAACCGGGCGCAGCGGAGGCTCAGCGACTGGGTGGCGCTGTCCAGGGTCATCTCGAGGTTGTCGTCCGGCAGGGTGCCGACGAAGTCGGTCAGCAGACGGGCGGGGGCGGTGGTGGAACCTTCGGAACTGACCTCGGCGGGGACGAGCTTGCGAATGCCGATCTCGAGGTTGGTCGCTGTGAGCGCCAGCCCCTCAGACGTGGTCTCGATGAGGATGTTGTTCAGGATGGGCAAGGTCGTCCGGCTGGAGATGGCACGCGAGACGACCTGCAGAGCCTGGCCCAAAACCGCAGGCCTGCACGTGACCTTCATCTGAGCTGCGAGAACTTTGGCATTCAAGACAGTTGTCCCCCGTTGAGATTGATTCTCTTAATTGAAGTTATCCGTAACCGATAACAGTAAGCGCTGTGCGGACTGTGGATGTCGAGATCATTTACCGATCGAAATCCATGGTGGAAAAGCTCTGGGGAAGCCACGTGCCAGCCGTCGAGCGCGGGGGACTCGGTGGGGAGGAAATGACCGCCAGGCGTCCATCCCACGCGCTTCCCAAGCCGGTTTGCAAAAACTGTGGATCTCACTGCACGTAGAGCTTTTCGCGGATCGACTGCACCTCGTAGCGCAGCCTTTCATCCTCTTTCAGCTCGTTGGCGATTTTCTCGATGGAGTGGAGCGCGGTTGTGTGGTCGCGTCCGCCGAAAGCCTTGCCGATGGCGGGTAGCGATGACGGTGTCTCCTCACGCACGAGGTACATGGCGACCTGGCGCGGAAAGACGATGTGCTTGTCGCGGCGCTTGCCTTTCATGTCGTCGAGCGTGACGTTGTAGTAGTCGGCGACGAGCGTCTGGATCCGCTCCACGTTGATGGGCTTGCGTGTGCCGGCCGGGATGATGTCGGACAGCAGCCGCGCCGCTTCCTCCTCATCGATCTGGCGCTGGTGCACGGCGGCGAAGGCCTGCACCCTCGTGAGCGCTCCCTCGAGCTCGCGGATGTTGCGCTGCACCTTGTGGGCGATGAAGCTCAGGACCTCCTCCGGGATCAGGCTCGCGTTGTTGCGGAGCTTGGAATGGAGGATGGCGAGCCGGGTCTCGAAGTCTGGCGGCTGGATGTCGGCGATGAGGCCCCACTCGAACCGGGAGCGGAGCCGGTCCTCCAGCGTGGGGATCTCCTTGGGGGGCCGGTCGGAGGAGATGACGATCTGCTTGTTGATCTCGTGCAGCGCATTGAACGTGTGAAAAAACTCTTCCTTCGTGCGGTCCTTGCCGGCCAGGAACTGCACGTCGTCGATGAGCAGCACGTCGACTGTGCGGTATTTGTGCCGAAACTCGCCCATACGCGCGGTGGCGATGGAGCTGATCACCTCATTCGTGAACTGCTCCGACGTCAGGTAGACGACACGCTTGCGCGGGAATCGGTCGTGGACCTCGTGGCCGATGGCGTGCATGAGGTGCGTCTTCCCCAGGCCCACGCCTCCATAAAGGAAAAGTGGGTTGTAGCTGTCGCCGGGAGCCTCGGCCACCGCCTTCGCGGCCGCGTGCGCGAACTGCGAGTTGTGGCCGACGACGAATGATGAAAACCGAAATCTGGCATTGAGCTCTGACGGCGGCACCGCCGCCTCGACGACCGCGTCCGCGCTGTTCTCATGTCCGTTCTCGGAGGCATGGTCGTCATCGCCGTCGAACAGGGTGTGCGCGTGACGGTGCTGCGACGGCGCGATCACGAAGTCGATGTCGACCTCCGAGCCGGTCACGGCCTGCAGCGTCTCCTGGATGAGTCCTGAGAACCGATCCTCGAGCCAGTCCTTCGCGAGCTTGCTCGGCACGCCGATCCGAAACGTGCCGCCGTCGGCCGAAACGACCGACGTGTTCTTGAGCCACATGTCATACGTCCGCTTCGCCAGCTGGAAACGCAGCTCTTCCTGCACCTGTGACCAGATCTGGTCCTGGTTCAACCCACCACCTCCCTTGCCATCCCCCGCCACCGGCTGTGGATTGGCGCCGCCCACTCTGTGGACCCCAAGCGCTGCCCTTCTGTAAATACTGTGGACAAACTGGGGTTAACCAGCCTGCCTCCGGTGACCGCGGTCCGGCCCACGCGGCGGCCTGCAGTTCGCGCCGCCCGGGACCGCGGATTCAACCGAAGCTCTTCGAGCATGAGCTCCGCCTCCTTGGTGCCTTGTGGAAAAGAGCGGATGGGATTTCCACAGGCTGGCGGCCCCGACCCGTCCGAAATCCGCTATCCAGTCCTTGCCGAAATATGGAAGCGGCGTTGTATGACTAAATGTTGCTTACTAGTAAGGTTTCGTTGGAGGGAGGCTGAATTTTGTACTGGATCAGTGCTGCGGCGCGT
>Ga0209376_1002653_pt1 | contig 16788 bp, 10 predicted proteins | sample GraSoiAngelo_134_FD_185891 | JGI IMG/M metagenome (GOLD analysis project Ga0209376, IMG submission 185891) | Grasslands soil microbial communities from the Angelo Coastal Reserve, California, USA - 14_0929_05_30cm (SPAdes) (version 2) | ecosystem: Environmental > Terrestrial > Soil > Grasslands ... | reverse complement strand
CCTGCACGAGCGGGCGCGGGAAGACGGCGGCGACGCGGCGGTACGCGGCCGCGAGCGCCGCCGGCCGCTCCACGACGGTCACGCCCTGGGCGCCCCACCCGCGGCGGGGCTTCACGAGCACCGGGAAGTCGAGCGCGAGCGCGCCGCCCAGGTCCTCGGGCCCGGCGGGCAACGCGCTCCGCGGCACCGCGAGGCCGAGCGCCGCCGCCCGCTCGGCGGTCGCGTGCTTGTCGAGCGCGACCGTGATCGCCGCGTGAGGAGCGATCGGCAGGACCACCCCCGGCAGCCGGTCGCGCGCCGCCGAGAGCGCCGCGAGCGTCGGGTCCTCGAGCGGGAAGCAGACGAGGCCGCGCTCGCCCTCGGCCAGGCGGGCGACGGCGGCGACGAAGCCCTCCGGGTCGCGCGCCGGCGCGGGGAGCACGAGGTGACGCTCGACGTAGCGCGACACGGCCGCGGCCACGAGCCTCGTCGCGTCGCAGGTGAGGACCCGTACGCCGCGCCGCCCGAGCGCGCGTACGGCCGAGATCGCCTTCCGCCAGCGCGCGTCGGTCAGGAGCACGGCGGGGGCGGCGGGCATGGGCGCGCCCTCATAGCCGGCGGGCGTCGGCGGCCGCAACGGCGTGGCGCCGGGCGTGGCGAGGGCCCGATTGACCCCGCGCCGGCGCCCCAGTATGAGCCTCGCGCGCCGTGTCCATCGCGCGCCGGCTTCGCACCGCGGCTCTCTTCCTGGTGGTCGGGGGGAGCATCGCCTTCACGGCCGGCGAGGTCGTGAGCCGCGCCTTCCACGTCGTCGACCGCCTGAACGGTTTCCCGCGCCGCCTCTTCACGCCGACCGAGCGCCCGCACCTGCCCTACGTCCTGACCCCCGGCATCGACCTGTGGATGCGAGGCATGCACGTGCAGGTGAACGAGCACGGGCTCCGCGGGTCCGGGGTCGCCACCCGGCCCCCGCCCGGCGTGCACCGCGTGCTCGCGCTCGGCGACTCGGTGACCTTCGGCGAGGGGCTGGAGGCGGAGGAGGCGTTCCCGGCGCTCCTCGCGCGCGAGCTCGCGGCGCGCACCGGGGCGCGCTACGAGGTGCTGAACGCGGGCGTCGAGGGCTACAACGCCGAGACCGAGCTCGCCTTCCTCGAGGAGCGCGGCCTCGCCCTCGGGCCCGAGACGGCGGTGGTCGCCTTCAACCTGAACGACTACGACTACGCGCCGGTGCTCGGCCCGCTCGGCATCCTGACGCGCGATCGCGCCGCGCGCGTCTCGAGCTCGCTCGCCGACGTTTCGGAATTCTACTTCCTGGTGCGCTGGCTCGTCGCGACGCGCGGGCGGCCGTGGGGCGACTCCGCGCCGGCGGCCGCCTTCACGGCGCGCCCCGGCCAGCGCTTCAGCGACCTCGACCGCTACGTCTCCGCGCTCCGCAAGAACTACTACGCGCACCCGGCCGACGGGCGCTGGCAGGTGATGGTCGATGCGCTCCGTGGCCTCGGGGAGACGGCGCGCGCGCATCGCCTCCGCCTGGTCATCGCCATCCTGCCCGATGGCGATCAGATCGGGGTGGCCGACCCGGACCTCCTCCCGCAGCGGAAGGTGCTGGGGATCTGCGCCGACGCCGCCCTCGACTGCCTCGACCTCCACCCGGTGTTCGCCGCCGCCGCGCAGGACGGCGAGCTCTTCTTCGACATCATGCACCCGAACGCGGCCGGGCACCGGCTGATCGCGCGGGCGCTGGCCGAGCACCTGCTCGCCGCGGCTGGATTCGTGAGCGGCGGCGGAGTTTGACCTCCGCGCGCGGCACCCTCTAGCATCGCCTCGCCGTGCCCGCCGCCCCCACGGTCGTCGTCATCCCGGCCCTGAACGAGGCCGCCACCATCTCCGCGGTCGTGTCCGGCGCGCGCGCCGCGGCGCCGGGGGCGATGGTCGTGGTCGTCGACGACGGCTCGACCGATCGCACCGCCGAGCTGGCCGCCGCGGCAGGGGCCGAGGTGCTGCGCCTGCCCTTCACCTGCGGCATCGGCACGGCGGTGCAGGCGGGTCTCCGCTTCGCCGTGGCACGAGGAGCGGACCGGGTCGTGCGGCTCGACGGCGACGGCCAGCACGACCCGGCGGACGCCGCCCGCCTCCTGGCCGCGGTCGCGGGCGGCGCCGACTACGCGATCGGCTCGCGCTTCTGCGACCGCGCCGCGTCGAGCTGGCGGCCGTCGCTCTTCCGCCGCCTCGGCATCCGCTGGTTCGCGGCGGCGCTCCGCCTGGCCGGCGCGCGCGGCGTGACCGACCCGACCTCGGGCTTCTTCGCCGCCAACGCCCGCGCCGCGCGCTTCCTGGCCGAGCACTACGCCTCCGACTACCCCGAGGTCGACGCCGTCGTGCGCCTCGCGCGGCGGGGCTTGCGGCTGCTCGAGGTGCCGGTCGCGATGCGCGAGCGCGGCGGCGGCGTGTCCTCGATCGGCGCCCTCGGCGCGGTCGCCTACATGGTGAAGGTGACGGTCGCCATCCTGCTCGGCTGGTTCGACACGCCCGCCCTCCCGCCGGGCAAGTAGCCGTGCCCGGGCGCCTGCTCGTCATCGTCCCCACCCTGAACGAGCGCGAGAACCTGCCCTCGCTGACGGCCGCCATCTTCGCCGCGCCGGTGGGTGCGGACCTGCTGGTCGTGGACGACGCCTCGCCCGACGGCACGGGCGCGGTCGCGGACGAGCTCGCGCACGGCGATCCGCGCGTGCGCGTGCGTCACCGGGGGCGCCGGCTCGGCATCGGGAGCGCGTACGTGGAGGGCTTCCAGCGCGCGCTCGCCGATGGCTACGAGGCCGTGGTCACCATGGACGCGGACTGGTCGCACGATCCCGCGTACCTGCCCGGGCTGGTGGCGGCCGCCGCGGACCACGAGCTGGTCGTCGGCTCGCGCTACCTGCACGGCATCAGCGTCGTCAACTGGACGCTCACGCGCCTCATGCTGAGCCAGGGCGGCAACCTCTACGTGCGCACCATCACCGGGCTCCCCCTCCGCGACTGCACCAGCGGCTTCCAGGTCATCCGGCGCGCGGCGCTCGAGCGCATCGGAGTGGGCCACATCCGCACCAACGGCTACTCCTTCCTGGTCGAGCTCAAGTACCGCATCTTCCGGAGCGGCGGCTCGATGGTCGAGGTGCCGATCGTGTTCACGCAGCGCCGCCACGGGCGCACGAAGATGACGCGGAGGGAGATCTTCCTCTCGCTCGTGAACGTGTGGAAGCTACGCCTGGGGCTCTACCGGCGGTAGGAGTCCCATCTATTGCGTGTAGCCCAGCGACCGGAGCTTGCGCTGGATGTCGTCGCGGTTGAGGAGCCAGGCGGGCTCGGCGCTCGGCAGCGGGCGGGCGGCCGGCTCGGCGGACGGGTGTGCGCGGCGCCAGCGCGCGCAGGCCTCGTGCGCCTGCTCGAGCACGGCGCGCGCGGCGGCCACGCCGGCGGCGTCGGCGGCGGCGCGGTTGGCGGTCTCGCCCGGGTCGGCGACGAGGTCGTAGAGCAGCGGGCCCTTCGCCGTCGAGATGAACTTCTGCTGCCGCGTGCGCACCGACTCGCCGCCGATCAGGTCGGCGCTCACGATCGGCTGCTCGACGTAGCTGCCGCGGCGCCCCCGGAGGAGCCCGGCGAAGCTCTGCCCCTGGATGTCGGACGGGCGCGGCACGCCGGCGAGCTCGAGCAGCGTCGGCGCGAGATCGACGAGCCGCACCTGCTCCTCGATCACGCGCCCCGCCGGCACGAGGCCCGCCGCCCGCACCACGAGCGGCACGAGGAGCGCCTCGTCGTGGAGATCGAAGCCGTGGGTGGTCCAGAAGTGCTCGCCGAACCCCTCGCCGTGGTCCGAGGTGACGACCACGATGGTGCGCGGGTCGAGCGCGCCCAGGAAGTCGGCCAGCAGGTCGTCCGTGTAGCGGACCTCGCGCTCGTAGGCGGCGAGCGCCCGCTGGTTCTCGTCGCCCCGGTCGCCGTCGGTGAAGAGCGCCGCGTAGGCGCGCGGCGGGGTGTAGGGCTCGTGCACCTGGTAGGTGTGGACGAAAAGGAAGAAGGGGCGCGCGGCGTGCGCCGCGAGCCAGGCGCGCGCCTGGGCGAAGGTCTCGGCGGCGAAGCCGGGCGAGGCGGACTCCTCGCTCCGGTTCTCGAGGTAGGTGTCGAAGCCGCGGTCGAAGCCGTTCGGCGCGATCAGGTAGGCGTCCTCGGTGAAGGCCGCGGTCTCGTAGCCCGCGGCGCGGAGGGCCTCGGCCAGCGTCAGCCGGTCGGGCGCGAGCGCCTCGTGCACTCCCTTGACGCCGTGGGCGCACGGCTCGAGGCCGGTCAGCATCGACATGTGCGAGGGCGGGGTGAAGGGCACGGGTGCCACCGCGGTGCGCACCAGCGCGCCCTGGGCGGCCGTGCGGTCGAGCGCCGGGGTCGTCGGCCGGCGGCAGCCGTACGCGCTCACGCTGCGCGCGCGGAGCGTGTCGAGCGAGACGAGGACGATGCCCGGCCGCGCGGGCGCGGCGGGCGGCACGAGCGCGGGGCTGCTCACCACCGCGAAGCTCTTGTCGAGGGTGACGCCGGGGACGCCGGCGAGCGCCTCGGTCGTGAAGACGAGGCGGACGCGGCGCCCGGCGAGCGGCGAGAGGTCGAGCGAGGCGTCGAACCAGCGCCGGTCGCGCGCGTCGGCGGCCGGGTCGAGGCGCCGCTCGAAGAGCGTCGTCGCGTCGCCGGCGGCGAGCGCGAAGCGCACCGGCGGGAAGCCCGCGGCCCACCCCGCCTCCTCGACCCCGTAGCCGAAGACCAGGCGCGCGCCGGGCGGGACGTCGACCTCGGCCGTCTCGCTCTCTCGGGGCGAGGCGGGGAGGGGACGCGCGCTGACGGTCAGGAGGCCACGCTGCCCGCGCAGCGCCTCGGGGAGCGGGATCACGGCCTCGGGCCGCGCGCCGTCGTGGCCGCGCACCACGAGCGGCGGCGCGCTCGCGGTCACCATGCGCGCGGCGTCGAGCTGGCCGAAGGTCGGTGCGGGCGCCGCGACCGGCAGCTCGCGCACCAGGACGGAGGCGTCGATCCGCACGTCGCGGCCGGCGAGCGCCGGCGGCAGCTCGGCGGGCACGCGCAGCTCGTCCGCGTGCGGCAGCGTGACCTCCTCCCGCGCGCGCAGCACGATGGGCGGGTGGGCGGCGAGCACGTAGCGGCTCTCGCCTGCGATCTCGGCCCGCGCGAGCGCCGCGGTGGAGCCCGATCCGGGCGCGGCGATGAAGCGCACGAGACGGGTTGCGCTCTCGCGGCGGCAGGCGCCGGCGAGGAGGCCGAGCAGCGCGAGCGGGAAGAGGGCGCTTGGTGCGCGCGCGGGCCGGACAGTAAAATGCAACGGCCCGTGACGATACCAGCGCGCCATCCGCGCCGCAACGCGCTCGTGCTCGCCGGCGCCTGGGTGGCGGTGGTCCTGCTCTTCTGGCTCGGGCTCTTCGTGCCCGCGATGCGCCCCGGGATCTTCCGGCCCGAGGCGGTCGACCTCTACGGCTACTTCTTCCCGAAGTTCGTCTACGGCTCGGCGGAGCTCGAGCGCGGCGCGCTGCCGCTCTGGAACCCGTATGAGTATGCCGGCGTGCCGTTCCTCGGCGCGGCGCAGCCGGCGGTGCTCTATCCGCCGCGCGTGCTCCTCTTCGCGCTCCTCCCGCCGACGGCCGCGCTGCACGTCTTCATGGTGGTGCACTACGTGCTCCTCGGCGCCGGCGCGTACGTCATGCTGCGCGGGCTCGCGCTCGAGGTGCCGGGCGCGTGCTTCGGCACGCTGCTGCTCGCCTTCGAGCCGTTCATGATGGCCGGGCACTACCATCCGCCGCGCATCGCCTGCTTCGCGTGGGTGCCGTGGATGGTGGCCGCGTTCGTGCGCACGGTGGAGGGGCGCGGGCTCGGCGCGACGCTCGGCCTGGCCGTCGCGGCGGCGCTCCAGGCGACCGCGGGCTATCCCGAGTACTCGCTCGACACGGCGCTCGTGCTGGCGCTCTTCTGGCCGGCGGCGGCGCGCCGGGTCCGCGGCGCCCGGGCGGCGCTCGGCGGCAGCGCGCTCGTCGTCGCTGCGGCGGCGCTCGCCGCCATGCTCTCCGCCGTCCAGCTCGTCTCGCTCGTGGAGACCTTCCGGACGAGCACACGCGGCGGCGGCGAGCTCCCGTTCCTCGCGGGCCAGCGCTTCGAGCTCGCGACCTTCGGGAGCGGGCTTCGGGGCTGGGCGGCGGCCGTCGGCGTCTTCGCGTACCTGCCGGCGCTCGCGTGGGCGCTCGTGTTCGTCGGGCTGGCCGCGCCGGAGCGGCCCTACCGCGGGGCGCTGGCGGCGGTCTGGGTCCTCGCGAGCATCGTGTTCGCGCCCGCGCTGCGCGCGCTGCCGCCCTTCAACCTCTTCCGCTCTTTCCTCTGCTGGGGCTCGATCGTCGTCCTCCCCCTGGCCGCGCTCGCGGGGGCGGGCTTCGACCGCGTGCTCGGCGGGCGGCTCGGCGCGCGCGAGGCCGTCGCCGGGACGGTCGCCCTCGCCGCCCTGCTGCCGCTCCTTCCCGCGCGCTCGCTCGCCTGGCTCGCCGTCGCGCTCGCCGTCCTCCTCGTGAGCCGCATCGCGCCGCGGCCGGCGATCGCGCTCCTGCTCCTGCTGACGCTCGCCGACGTCTGGACCTTCGTCCCCGCGCCGCTCCCCGCCACGCTCCGGCATCGCTACGCCGCGGGGCAGGTGCCGTATCCATCGCTGGACGCGGCGCTTCGGCGCGCCGACGAGCTGCGCGCCGCGTGCGGCGCGGAGAGCGACGCGCGCGTCCTCGCCCCGCCCGAGACGCTGGCCGGCCTCCCGGTCGCGGGCCGGCTGCGCGCCGTGCAGGGGTACCCCGAACCGCTCGCCCCGGCGCGCATGAGCCGTCTCCTCGAGGGGGCCGGCCTCGCGCCGGCCACGCTCCTCGCGCTCGACTGGGAGCGGCTGGTGAAGGCGCGCGGTCTGCTCGACCTGCTCGACCTGTCGTGCGTCGTGGTCGAACCGGGGCACGAGCAGGCCCTCGCCGCGCTGGGCTTCGCACCCGGCGGCGGGTTCGCCGACGGCCGCAGGGCGTACGTCCGTCCGCCGCAAGGGATGGCCTTTCTCGCGCGGGAGACGCGCCGGGCCGAGAGCGAGGACGCCGCGCTCGCTGCCGTCCTCGATCCGGGGTTTGCCCCCAGGCAGACGGTCGTCCTCGAACGAGCGGACGCGTCCGTCGCGCCGGCGGCGTGCGGCGAGGGCCGCTGCACGCCGGGCGAGGTCGAGCCCGTCGCTGCCGAGCCGGGGCGCATCCGCTTCCGGGTCGTCGCCGAGGCGGCGAGCCACCTCGTGGTGTCCGCCGACCACTCTCCCGGCTGGCGGGCGCACGTCGACGGCCGGCGCGCGCCCGTGCTGCGCGCCGACTACGCTTTCATGGCCGTGCCCGTCGCGCCCGGTGCGCACGAGGTCGAGCTGTGGTACCGTCCGCGCGGCCTTGCGCCCGCCGTCGCGCTCTCGCTCGCCGGCCTGGTGCTCACCGCGGTGGGAGGACTCCGATGTCTCAGCCGATCCAGCTGGTGGCGATCGTCGCCTCGCTCGCCCTCGTCGTCCTCGTCCTCGACCTGATCCGCCGCCAGCGGATCAAGGAGGAGCTCTGGTTCGCGTGGCTGGTGGCGAGCCTCGGGCCGCTCGCGTGCAGCCTCTGGCTCGCGCCGTGGGCAGCCGCGGCGCGCTGGCTCGGCATCCACTACGAGCCGGCGCTCCTCATGATGGCGGGTCTCTTCTTCGCGCTCTTGCTCCTCCTCTACATGACCACGGTGGTCTCGGGCCTCATGCGGCAGAACCAGCGCCTGGCGCAGGAGGTGGCCGAGCTCGGCTGGCGCCTCGACCGGCTCGCCCGCGCCGACGGCGCGCGGTGACTCCGGGGTCAGAGGGCCGCGGGCGGCGCGGCGGCGAGCTCGGTCGCGTACGCGTCCCGGATCGGCACCCAGGGGAGGAGGGCGAGGAGACGGTCGAGCTTGCGCGGCATCCCCGCGAGACCGACCTCCTGGATGAAGCGCTCGCGCGGGCCGAGCGGGAGGGCATGGCGCACCGGGTCGAGCTCGCGCGGGTGGAGGTAGACGAGTGCCGGACAGCCGCGGCGGAGACGCGCGCGCTGCGCCAGGCGCTCGGCCCACAGCGGGAGCACGCGGAGGTAGAAGCCGCCCCCGTGCGGCACGCGCAGTGGCCCGAGCGCGACGGCCGGCGCGGGAATCTCGAGCAACACGGCGCCCGAGGGCGTCGCGATCCAGGACGGCCGGAGCGGCGCCTCGCGAAGCCCGTAGAGGTAGGTGCGCACCGGAAAGAGGCTCGCGTCGTAGCGGAAGCCGGCGGCGGCGATCGCATCGAGCGCCCAGAGCGCCTCGCGCTTGACCGACCACGAGGGCGCGCGGAAGCCGAGCACCGGGGCGCCGAGCTCGTCCTCGAGGAGCCGCCGCGCGTCGCCGAGCTGGCGCTCGACGCGGGCGGGGTCCGCCGCGTAGAGGAGCGTGTGCTCGAGCCCGTGGCAGGCGACCTCGTGGCCGGCGGCGGCGATCGCGCCGACCAGGCCGGGCGCGCTCCGCGCCGCGCTCGCCAGCACGAAGAAGGTGCCGCGCCGCCCGCGCGCGGCGAGCAGGTCGAGGACGCGGCGGGTCGCCTCGGCGACGCGGCGAGGTGGATCCCAGGCCGGCGGCGGGACCCAGCTCCGGTAGTTCACGTCGAACCAGTCCTCGACATCGACCGTGAGCAGCGCCGCGCGCCGCGGCGGGAGCGGCCGGGCGGGCAGCGGCGGGCGCGCCATCGGGCGACGCGTAGCCGACGCGCCCGCCGCGGGCAAACGCGTGCCGCCGGGTGAGCGGGCGTTCCGCGCCGCGGCGCTGGCCGTCGTCGCGCTCGCCGGCGCGCTCCGCTTCTGGGCGCTCGACCTGGGGCTGCCGCATCCGCTCGCGCGCCCCGACGAGGAGGTCGTGCTCGCGCAGACCGAAGCGCCGGCGCGCGGCGAGGTCCTGCTCGACTGGTCGATCTACCCGGGCGCGTACGTCGACCTCACCTGGGCGTGGGGCGCGGCGGGGCTGCGCGCCGGCAGGCTGCTCGGCTGCTTCCCCCCGGGCGGCTATCTCTCCGTCCTGCGCGAGCACCCGGAGCGCTTGATCCTCGTCGACCGCGTGCTCTCCGCGGCGGCGGGGACGGCGACCGTGGCGTTGCTCGTCGCCGGCGCGCGCGCCGCGCTCGGCCCGGGCGCCGCGCTGGCCGCGGGTGTGCTCCTCGCGTCGAGCTTCCTCCACGCGCGCGACAGCCACGCCGCCAAGCCCGACGTGCTCTTCGCGCTCGGCGCGCTCGTCTCGCTCTGGGCGATGGTGCCGCTCGCGCGTGGCACGACCCTCCGGCGCGCGGCCGTCGCCGGCCTCGCCGTCGGGCTCACGCTGGCGGTCAAGTACCCGGCCGTGATCCTCCTCGTCCCGGGGTACGTCGCCGCGGCGCTGGGGAGCCCGGCGCGCGGCTGGCGGCGGCTCGTGCCCGCGCCGGCGGCCGTGGTCGGGGCGGTCGCCGCGGCGGTCTTCCTCGCGAGCTCGCCGTCCCTCCTCCTGAACCCGCGCAACCGGGAGGGCCTCGCGCTGCTGCTCTCGACGCTCGTGCCGCACGGCGTGCCGGGCGCCATCTCGCCGCCCGATCACCCCTGGTGGGGCGGGTTCGCGTACCACGCCTGCTTCTCGCTGCGCTACGGGGCGGGGCTCGTGCCGACGCTGCTCGCGCCGGTCGCGGTCGTGTGGGGCGCCGCGAGCCGGCGCCGGCTGCTCGTCCTGGCCGCCGTCTTCGCCGTCGCCTACTACGCCGTGGTGGGCATCTCGCCCGTCAACCAGGCGCGCTACATGACGCCGCTCCTGCCCGTGCTGGCGCTCCTCGAGGGCGGGCTCCTGGGCAGGGTGCTCGCGCGCCGGCCGCTGGTGCTCCTCGCCGCGGCGCTCGTCCTCGTGGCCGAGCCGCTGGCGAGCGCCGTGGCGCACGACCGGATCGCGTCGCGCACCGACACGCGCGTGCTCGCCACGCGCTGGATGGGCGAGCACCTGCCGCGCGGCGCGCAGGTCGAGATCGTCGGCACGCGCCTCTGGGTGTACGGCGTGCCGCAGATGCCGCCCGGCATCGAGGCGCGCCACGCCGTGCCCGAGCCCGGCGCGCTCGCGGCCGCGGGCATCGGCTACGTGCTGACCCACGATCATCCGCTGCCCTTCTCGCACGTCGACCCGGAGGTGATGGAGGGGCTCGCGGACCACGTCCGCCTCCTCAAAGACTTCAACCCCTTCGTCGGCGACGGCGCGGGCGCCGTCTTCGAGCCGGCGGATGCCTACTACATCCCGTTCCACGGCTTCGGCGCGGTCGAGCGGCCGGGGCCGCGGGTGCGCATCTACGCGCTCCGGTGATGCGCGGGCGCGCATGGGCTGCGCTCGCCCTCGCGGCGGCGGTCGGGTGGAGCGCCTGGCCGCTGCCGCGCGCGCTCGCGACGCACGTCGTCGATCCCGTGCGGCTGTCCCCGGCCGGTCTCTGGGGGCGGGTCGACCTCGACCTGCTCCTCTGGATCCTGGCCTGGGACGCGCACGCGCTCGCCACCGCGCCGGCGGCGCTCTTCCAGGGGAACATCCTCTACCCCGCGCCCGACGCGCTCGCCTCCTCGGAGCACCTGCTCGGCCTCGCGCCCGTGGCGGCGCCCGTCTTCCTCGCGAGCGGGAACGCCGTCCTCACCTACAACGTGACGGTCCTGATCACGGTGCTCGTCACGGCAGTCGTCACCTTCGCGCTCGTCCGGCACTGGACGGGGGACGGGCCGGCCGCGTTCCTCGCCGCGGCGGCGTTCACCTTCTCGCCCATGAACATCCACGGCTGGGCTCGCCTGCACGCGACCGCGGTGCACCTCTTCCCGCTCGTGCTGCTGCTCGCCTGGCGCGCGGCGGGCGCGCCGCGGCCGCGGACGCTCGCGCTGCTCGCGCTGGCCGTGGCGCTCCAGTGCCTGGCGGGCATGTACGTGAGCTACGAGCTGCTCGCGCTCGTCGCGGCGATGGCGCCGGCGCTGTGGTGGGAGGCGCTCCGCCACCGGCGGAGCGGTCTCGCCGTGGCGGCGGCGCTCGCGGCGGGCGCGCTGGTCCTGGTGCCGGTCGGCATCCCGTACCTGCGGGCGCGCTCGGCGGGCATCCTGCCGGAGTACGGCGCCGTGCTCGCCGAGGGCCTCGCGCCGACGCTCGCCCGCCTCGGCGACGCGCTCACCTGGCCGGTCGTCGCGCTCGGGCTTCTCGGTGCGCTCGGCGCGCGGCGCGTGCCGTGGCACCTGCGCGCGGGTCTCTGCCTGGTCGCCGTCGTCGGCTTCGCGCTGGCGCTCGGGCCGGCGGCGCCGCTCGTGCCCGGCACGGACCTCCCCGGGCTCTACGCGCTCGCGGCGCGCGTCGTCCCCGGCTTCGCTGGCATGCGCGCCCCGATCCGTTTCCTCGTGCTGCCGCTCCTCTCGCTCGCGGTGCTCGCGGGCATGGGCGCTGCGGCAATCACCGGAGGGCGTCGCTGGGCACGCGTCCTCCCCCTGGCCGCGGCGGCCCTGGTGATCCATGCCGACGCGCGCCCGGTGCCGCTCGCGCCCGTGCTGCTCGAAGGCAGCGACGTCGCCGCGTATCGCTGGCTCGCGGAGCACGGCGAACACGGCCCGACGCTCGAGCTCCCGGTCTTCCTCTCGGCGATGGACGGCGAGCAGCTGCTCGCGACTGGCCGCTACATGGTGGCCTCGACGCTCCACTGGAACCCGCTGCTGAACGGCTACACGGGCTACACGCCGCCGAGCTACCCGCTCCTCGCGACGCTCGCGCAGCGGCTCCCCGACCCGACGGCCCTCGCCGACCTCTGCGCGCTGGTCGCGCTGCGCTGGCTGGTGGTCCACCAGGCGGGCCTTCTGCCGGCCGAGCGCGCGGCGTGGGAGGGCGGCGGCGCCGGCCTCGCGCGGGCCGCGACCTTCGGCGACGAGGTCATCTACCGGGTCGACCGCCGCTGCGGCGGGCTCGAGCCCGCGCTGCGACGCGAGCTCGTGGAGCCCGACCCGGGCCCCGATGGCCCCACGCTCCGCGGCGTGTCGCGTGCGCCGCTCGCCGACTTCCGCGGCGAGCTCCGCGCCCGCCTCCCCGACGCCGTGGTCTCCGGCCTGCACGGGTGGTTCGCGGTGACGGTGAGCAACACGGGCTCCGCGCCCTGGCCCGGCCTCACGGCGCGCGCGCGCGGGCGCGTCGTCCTGCAGGCGCGCTGGCGCGACGCGGCCGGCGCGGTCGCCCTCGCGGGCGAGCCGGGGCTCCTCGCGCGCGATCTCGCCCCGGGCGAGTCGGTCGAGGCCCGGGTCGGCTCGATGACGCCGCGGCCGGGAAGCTACACGCTCGAGATCGGGCTCCTCCAGGACGGTGTGGGCTGGTTCGCGGAGCAGCCGGGCGGCACGGGTCTCGTCACGGCGACGGTGCGGGCGCGGCCGTGGGAGGAGGTGTACCCGCCGAAGCGCTGAGGCGCGGCTCGGCCCAGCCGGCGAGGTCGTCGGGGCGCGGCGGCGCGCTCGCGGCCGCGATCGCGAAGGCGAGCGTGACCCGCTGCCCGGCGTGCGCGGCGAGGTCGATCGACGCGGGCCTCCAGGCGCGGTCCTCGAGCCGGCGCTGCGGGTCCACGCTGGCGCGGAAGACGAGCGCGCCGTCCACCGTCACGGTGAACGTGAACGGTCCGCTCGGCGCCTCGAGCCAGCGCTCGGGATCGATGCCGTAGGCGAAGTCGAGCCGCGGCCGCTCCGCCGGCACGTCGAGGGGAAGGCGCGCCACCACCGGCGCGTCCGGCGTGCCGACGCGCTCGGCCAGCACGGGCGTGAACGACCAGAGCGCCGGCACCAGCCCGTCGCTCCCGGGAAGCGCCGTGCCTGGCGGCGGCCCCTGCGGCCGGCGGCCGAGCGCGCACCAGAGCGGCCCGAACGGCTCGTGCGCAAACACGCGCTCGATCGCGTAGTGGCGCGCGAGATACTCGAACAGCCGGGGCGCGTTCTCGCGGAAGCTCCCGAGGCTGGCGTAGTGCGAGAAGCTGTAGATCACGAGCCGGACGTCGCGCGCCTCCAGGTCGGCGATGATGCGCTCGTGGCGCGCGGGGTCCTGCCCGGGCCAGATCACGTGAACGCCGCCCGCGCCCTCGCGCCCGGCGAGGAACTCGAGCATGGGCTGGAGCGGGTAGACGGGCACGGGGGCGCCGGGCGGGGCGTGCGCGTCGATGTAGGCGAGAAGCTCGTCGAGGAGGGGACCGTTGTGCGCGTCGGCGAGCACGCCCGCGCGCGGGCTCGCGAGCGGCCAGTCGAACGCGTGGCGAAGCTCGCGGCCGAGCTCCGCCGATAGGAGCGCGAGCAGGCCGAGCGCGGCGCTCGGCAGCACACGCGCCGCGCGCCCCGGCGCCGCGGCGAGCAGCGTCGTGCCGACGAGCAGCACGGGCGGGTAGACCATCATCAGGTGGACCCAGTCACGCGGCCGGTTGAACGCGAGGAGGAAGCCGCCCGCGTAGGCGAGGAGGACGACGTGGCGGTCGCGGAGCCCGCCGCGCGCCCAGCGGAGCGCCGCTGCGGCCCACACGAGGAAGGGAGCGTAGAAGAGGAGCTTCAGCACGACGTCCCACACCGCCGTCTCGCGGTAGAGCCAGCCCGAGTGGATCGCGCTCCAGCGCTCGGCGAGCGTGAGCAGGACGGCCGGGAAGTAGCTCCCGATCCCGGCGCGGAGCGCGGCGTCCTGGTGGAGGAGGGGCAGGAGCGGCGGCAGGCCGAGGTAGCGGGACGTCGCCGCGGCGCGGAGGGGGCGGACGATCGTCTGGTCGAAGAAGGGGCGGAGCGCGCCGTGGGCCGCGAAGGAGAGGAGCGCCGGCGCCACCACGAGCGCGGCGCTCCCCGCGAACGCGAGCGCGCGGCGGACCTTGCCCGTGCGCTCGGGCGCGAGCAGGATGGCCAGGCCGAGCGCCGCGCCCACGCCGAGGCCGTAGTCCTGCTTGCAGAGGACGGCCGCGCCGACGCACGCGCCCGCGCCGAGGGCGTGGGCGCCGAGCACGAGCACGACCGCCCCTGCGAGGAACGTCGCCGAGAGCGAGGAGTAGCTCACGATCTGCCAGTGCGGGAAGGCCCAGATGCGGTAGCAGAGGAGGAGCCCTGCGAAGCCGAGCGCCCAGGCGCGCGGCATGACGGCGCGCGCGGCGCGGAAGAGGAGGGTCGTGAACACGGCGAACGCGCCCACCGCGAGGAGACGCGAGGCCCAGATCGACGTCCCCGCCACGCGTAACCACGCGCTGACCAGGTAGAAGGCGCCCGGGAACGGATTGTCGACGTACACGTCGCGGTAGAGGAGCTTCCCGCGCGCGATCTCCTCGGCGAGGGCCAGCAGGTAGCCCTCGTCGAGGAGGGCGAGGTGGCGGTCGTAGATCGGGAGCTGGATGGCGACGGCCGCGAGGGCGACACCGAGGGTCGAGAGCGCTTCGCGGCCGTCCCGCATCGCACCGCCTCCTAACAGCGCGCCCCCGGGGTCGCAACGAAACGTGCGCGCGCGGGGGGCGTGTGCTAGCCACGGCGCGTGCCGCCGCTCCTCCTGCTCTTCTTCGCCTCGGGCGCCTGCGGGCTCGTCTACGAGGTGGTGTGGATGCGGCTCCTCACGCTCACCCTCTCGGTCACGGTGCACGCGGTCACCACCGTGCTGGCCGCGTTCATGGCCGGGCTCGCGCTCGGCGCGGCGTGGGGCGGGCGCGTCGCCGATCGCGTGGGCCGCCCCCTCGCCGCCTACGCGCTGGTCGAGCTCGGCCTCGCCGCGACCGGCGCCGCCACGCCGGCCGTCCTCTTCCGCCTGCCCCCCGTGTACGTCTGGCTGCACGACCGCCTCGGCGGGAGCGCGCTCGCCTTCGGGGCGGCGCGCTTCGGCCTCGCGGCAGGGGTCCTGCTGGTGCCGTGCACGCTCATGGGGGCGACGCTGCCGCTCATCGCCCGGGCCGCGATCGCGCGCGCCGACGGCGTCGGCCGGGGGGCAGGCGCGCTCTACGCGGCCAACACCCTGGGTGCGGTCCTCGGCTGCGTCGCGGCGGGCTTCGTGCTCGTGCCGCGCCTCGGGCTCGCGGCGACGAGCGTCGCGGCGGCGGCGGTGAACGTGGCGGTCGGTGTCGTCGCGTTCGGGCTCGGCCGGCGCACGACGGCGGCGCGGACAGCGGCGCGCGCGGTGGCGGCGCCCGCGCCCGCGCGGCTCGTGATGCTTGCCTTCGGGCTCTCGGGCTTCACGGCGCTCGGCTACGAGGTCCTGTGGACGCGCGCCCTCGTCCACTACACGCACAACTCGACCTACGCCTACAGCGCCATGCTGGCCGTCTTCCTCCTCGGGCTCGCGCTCGGGAGCGCGGCGCTCGGCGCCGTGACCGATCGGCTCCGCCGCCCGCTCCTCGCCCTCGGCGCGGTGGAGATCCTGACCGGTGCGAGCGTCGTCGGCGGGCTCGCCCTCTACGCGCGCTACGATCGCCTGGTGCCGGCGGCCGCGGCGGCGATGGGCGGACTCGGTTCCTGGCCCCGTGTCGTCGCACTCGTCTTCGGCGAGGCCGGGGCCGCGCTCCTCCCGACCACGCTCCTCCTGGGCGCCACCTTTCCCCTCGTGGCGCGCCTGGTGGTGGACGGGCTCGATGGGCTCGGCAGGCGGCTCGGCGCGGCCTACGTGTGGAACACCGTGGGCTCGATCCTGGGCGCCGTCGTGGCGGGATTCGGGCTCCTGCCTCTGCTCGGCATGCGCGACGCGTTTCTCACCCTGGTCCTGATGAACCTGGCGGTGGGGGCCTTCCTCGCCGTCGCCGAGGGGCGTCGCGCGGGCGCGGTGACCGCGGCGCTTGCGGCGGCGGCGGGCGCGGCCGCGCTCGCCCTCGTGCCGCCGAGCCTCTTCGCGGACGGCTTCGCGCGCCGCTTCGGCCCGCTCCTCTTCTACCGCGAGGAGGCGACCGACACGGTGATGGTCACCCGGGACGCGCGCGGCGAGCGCATGCTCCGCTTCGGCGACGGGCGGGGCACGGCGGGCACCATGACGGTGCGCGACGACCGCATGTACGCGCACATCCCGCTCCTCCTCCACCCCGCGGCCCGGCGCGTCCTCAACATCTGCTTCGGGGTGGGTAACAGCCTGGCCGCGGTGGCGGCGCACCCGATCGAGCGAGTGGACGCGGTCGAGCTCTCCCCCGGCGTGGTGGACGCGGCCGGCTTCTTCCGCGACACCAACCACGACGTGCTGGCCGACCCGCGCGTGCGGCTCACCATCGCCGACGGCCGGAACTTCCTGCTCGCGAGCCACGAGCGCTGGGACGTGATCCGCCTCGACCCGCCCGAGCTGCACACGGCCGGCGTGGTGAACCTCTACACGCGCGAGTTCTACGCGCTCGCGCGCGACCGCCTGGCGCCCGGGGGCCTGTTCAGCATCTGGGTGAACGTGGTGATGACGCCGGAGGCCGACCTCCGCCTCCTGGTGCGCACGGTGGCGTCGGTCTTCCCGCAGGTGAGCGTGTGGCGCGGGCCGCTGCGCTACTCGTGGGTCATCAACGGGAGTGTCGGCCCGCACGGGCCGGACCTGGCGCTGCTCGCCCGGCGCTTCGCCGAGCCCCGCGTACAGGGCGACCTCGCCGAGATCGGCGTGCCCGACCCGTTCGCCTTCCTCGCGCACTTCGTCCTCGCCGGCGGCGAGGTCGCGGCCTTCGCGGGCGCCGGCCCGGTCGCGAGCGACGACTCGACCCGCCTCGACTTCACGGTCCCGCGCTCGCTCGACTCG
>Ga0209376_1002648_pt1 | contig 16805 bp, 14 predicted proteins | sample GraSoiAngelo_134_FD_185891 | JGI IMG/M metagenome (GOLD analysis project Ga0209376, IMG submission 185891) | Grasslands soil microbial communities from the Angelo Coastal Reserve, California, USA - 14_0929_05_30cm (SPAdes) (version 2) | ecosystem: Environmental > Terrestrial > Soil > Grasslands ... | reverse complement strand
CCTCGATCGTGCTGTTCGGCTCCGGGCGCGGTATTTCCGTGTCCGTGAATTCCGCCGCGGGAATCAGCCCTTCCGTCTTTCCTCCCAAATCCACTACGACGCCATGTTCCGTGTAGGCCACAACCTTGACCTCGATCACCTCGTGCGAGGTAGCCGCTTCTTGCTTCTCGTCGTACTGCTCTAGCAACTTGCTCATCTCTTCCGAGCCGGCCGCTTCATCATCGGCGGTGGCGGATTCGGCATCCGCGGCATGCGCTTCTCTCGTTGCTTCGACCTGGTCATGCACGCTCGCGGAATCGGTAGACGCGCCCGTCTGCTCCGGCGTCCCCCTCGCAGGCGGCTCCTGCCCCGCGTCTCCGGCCTCGGCATGCTCCAATCGAGGAGCCGCTTGTTCGGCCGCATTCTCTAGCATTGAATTTGTTTCAGGATCCGCGCTGTTCGGGGCGGTTTCGGCTTGCGGTGCCGGCGCGGTGGCAGCCGCATTGGGCAGGTCGTCTTGGTCGGAAAACATGGTTGTTGGCCTCCGGAAGATTACTTCGCTTAGGGCCGCCGTTAGGCGGCCCCGCGTTCAGTCGAATAGATTCCTTGCTGATTCCCTGTCTGGGTTTAGTGCAAGGAGGTTAACCGCCAAGCGGTTACTTGGGACACCCATGCTACGGGCCTCAAAAACGCTCGAACCTCAAAAGGATACTCGCCGCCTCAACCCCCTGTCAATGAATCCCCTCCAGTGGCTGAGCAGCTCTAGGCGCGCCCGGCGTGTGTCTTTTCGCGGCGAAAGTCTGGTGCTGAAACTTCCACGGTGCGACACATCTCATACAGTCTAGACCGCATGCGGCTCCCGATTCGTTGCTCCAGCGCATCTTCACGCGTGGGTGCAATCAATTTGCCGCTCGGAAGCCGCGCCGCTTCGCCCTCCGTAGCAGGGTTATCAAGATAATTCGTGGTGATGATGGTCGTCCGGTTCTCGTTATATCGTGCGTTCAAGACAATCCCCACGATGTCCCGCACCCAGTCCGACGGCTTGCTGGCCCCGAGATCGTCCAGCACCAGAATCTCCACGTTGCGAATCGGCTCGAGAATCTTCATTTCCGTCGATTCGCTGGCGGGGTTGTAGCTTGCTTGAATTTCCTTGAGGAGTTCACGATAATCGCAAAACAACCCGGCATGCCCGCGGTGAATCAGTTCTTTCAATGCCGCAACCGCCAGATGCGTTTTCCCAACGCCCGAAGGTCCCATGAACAGCAATCCCTTTTCGAACGAACCCGGATACTCGCGCACAAACCCTTGCGTGAACAGTTTCGCTTGCTTCAGCGAATGCGCGTGCTGCGCCGTCCAGGTCTTCCCGTCCGTCAGGTCGGTGACGTAACTCTCAAAATCGCAATGCTGGTAGCGTTTCGGAATTCGCGCGCGCTCCATGACCCGCGACGCACGCTCCTCCATCCCGCAATCGCACGCCACCGCCACGCTGCCCGCCGCGCCATCCTGTCGCGGCACCAGCTTCCATCCCGTCCCTCTGCAAAGCGTACAATTTTCCAGGGGCATAGCTAACCCCGGCTTCCCGCCGGCCTGCCGGTTGCAAGTCTTTGTGGTGGCCCGTCTTCCGCGTTCTGGCCCTGCCGGGAAGAGCGCTTCCCTTGGCCACGCCAGACAGCATACGGTCAGGAGCAGCTCACGGCAAGTTGTCTGCACGCGCTCTCTTTGGAAAACTGTGCAAGGAATTACAACAGCTTCCGGGACCATCCCCCAACACTCCTTTCTTGTCCCCAGGATGTCCCCAATGTTGGTCTGTCCATAGCGGTCTTCCATGCGGGTGTCCAAGAAGTCGCCTACCGCCTTTCATCGGTCGCGACGGTTTTCAGGTCTCGCCTGAAAATCCTCAAGGTCATACTGTGCCGCGATTTTCTTGCTTTTGACATAGTCCATCATTATCCCAGAGTGAGACTCGCGCCCCACGTGCGGCACGTGCTAGGGTGAGCTTGCCGCTGCCATACAGGCGCGAATAATGGTGCAGCTTCCAGTCTTGTATCGCCCGAGATAGGAGTTTTCTTACCGTTGTCGAGCGGTCGGATTCCCTCGACTTGCTCGATTGCTTTGAGGTCCCGAACCACTGTGGCAGGCAGCCTCGTCCCTGCCATCGGTTCCTTTTTCATCGCTCAGCCTCCCGAGCTTTCTTCAACACTTCCGCAACAAAGGCCGGAGCAAGCCAGATGGTCTGACTCAATTCCGCAACCGCATCCTCGAGTTCAGCCAGTGTTAAATGCCTTTTCATGAATGCGGGGAACAACATTCCGGCAGGTCCAAAGCCGGGGAGGATGTCAATGTCGCATCAACCGCGGCGGTGTCGGTGTCGTCGCCCGCACGATCGCATGCCGCGGCACTTTCTCTTGCAGGTGTGACGCCGCCACGCGCGACAATTCCTGTTGCACCACTTGCGCGAACTCCCCCATCTGGCGCTCCATCTCGATCATCTTCTCGCGCATGTTCAGAATAATTTCGATTCCCGCCAGGTTCACACCCATATCCCGCGCCAGCGTCAAGATCATATCCAGCCGCTGCAGATCCGCATCCGTGTACAGTCGGGTGTTCCCCTGCGAGCGTGACGGCTTCAGCAGCCCCACGCGCTCATACAGCCGCAAGGTCTGCGGATGCAGCTTGTACAGCTCCGCCACCGCGCTGATCATGTAGCCCGCCTTGGCCCGTTTTTTCGCTCGCGCTGGCATTTTACTAGGACAGGCATTCTTGCCTGTCTCTTCTCCGTTTTTCAGTCCGCCGTGCGCAGTACTCAGTAGGAAGAGAGAAAGGCAGGGAAAACTTTAAATTCCAATTTCCTGTTCCCTATTTTTTCTTGCCCTTCCAACTGATCACTCCTCGTCACACTCCCGCTTTAGCGAACAAATCTTTCCGCGGATCCGCGGGCGCAACTCGCTCCAATTCCTTCATCAAATTTCGCACGCGCTCGTCCGTGGGCAGCGGCACGACCACTTGAATCTCCACATACTGGTCGCCCCGCGCTCCGTTCCTCGCGCTCGGCACGCCTTTTTCTTTCAACCGCAGCGTATTTCCGCTGTTCGTTCCCGGCGGGATTCGAACGATGGACCGCCCGTCTATCGTCGGCACTTCAATTTTCGCCCCCAGCGTCGCTTCACTCACCGTTACCGGAATCTTGGTGTATAAATCGTTGCCGCGCCGTTCGAAAAATTCATGCCACCGCACCACCACCCGCAAATACAAATCGCCCGCCGGCGCACCCATTGTTCCGGAGTTGCCTTTGCCCGGGACACGCACGCGCCCGCCATTGGCAACGCCTGCCGGGATGCGCACGTCAATGGTCTCCGCCCGCCGCACGCGCCCTTCCCCGGCGCACGTCTTGCACGCGGTTCGCAGCTTGCCCGTCCCGCCGCACCGTGTGCACGGCACGTTGAAGCGCATTTTTCCCGCGGCCTGCTGCACCGTGCCCGTGCCCCCGCAGACCGCGCACGTTTGCGGTGAGCCTACCGCCCCGGTGCCATGGCACGTCTCGCAGGCATCCAGTCTGGTAATCGAAAGCTTTTTCACTGCGCCGCGCACGGCATCCCAGAAATCGATCTCGATCTGGTATTCCAGGTCGCCACCGGGTTCGTGCTCCGGCTCGCTCCCCGCGCTTCCGCGTCCACCGCTAAAAAACTGGCTGAAGAGATCGCGGAAGCTCGCTCCGCCGCCCGCCGCGCCCGAGCCACCGCCAAAATCAAATCCGCCAAAATCAAAGTTGACGTCCTGCTCCTCGCCGTGGCTGTCTGCTCCACCCGGCCCGCCCGGTGGAAGGTTGTCACTGTAGAACCCGTACTGGTCGTACATCTGCCGCTTCTTGGAATCGGAGAGAACATCGTAGGCTTCCTGCAGCTGCTTGAATTTTTCTTCCGCGGATTTGTCGCCGGGGTTCAAATCCGGGTGATACTTCCGCGCCAGCTTGCGAAACGCCGCACGGATATCAGTGGCGTTGGCCTTGCGCGCCACTCCCAGCAGTTCGTAATAATCTTTTTTTGCTGTCGTCGGCATGTTGACCTTGAGCAAACACTGGAGAGGGGCGCTGCCCTGCTGCGCCCCTCTCCAGCGCTACGGCAACTTAATTCGGCCGCTTCGACTCGTCCACGTCCACGTACTCGGCGTCGATCACATCGCCGGGCTTTTTCTCTGTGGCGCCGCCCGCTCCGGAGGAAGACCCGCCGCCTGCTCCGGCGCCCGCGGCCGCACCGGTCTGCCCCCCGGCACCGGCGGCTTGCGTTGTCTTGTACAGTTCTTCGGCGATCTTGTGCAGCGAGCGCTCCACGTTTTCCGTCGCCGACCGCAGCCGTGCCACGCCGCCTTCGTTGATGGCTTTTTTCGCCTCTTCGATGGCCTCTTCGGCCTTTTTCACGTCCGCTTCCGCGATCTTCTCGCGGTTTTCGCGGAGCATCTTTTCCGACTGATAAAGAATGCCGTCCAGGCGGTTGCGCGCCTCGACCTCTTCCATGCGACGCCGGTCGTCTTCACTGTGCGCTTCGGCCTCCGTCTTCATCTTCTCGGCCTCTTCCTTGGTTAGGCCACTCGACGCGGTGATGGTGATCTTCTGCTCCTTGTTGGTGGCTTTGTCCTTGGCGCTCACGTTCAGGATGCCGTTGGCATCGATGTCAAACGTAACTTCGATCTGCGGCGTCCCGCGCGGAGCCGGGGGAATCCCGTCCAGCTTAAATTTGCCAAGCGAACGGTTGTCAGTGGCGAACTTGCGCTCCCCCTGCATGACGTGGATCTCCACGCCCGGCTGGTTGTCCGCCGCCGTCGAGTAGGTTTCCACCTTGCGCGTGGGGATGGTGGTGTTGCGCGGGATCTGCACGGTCATCACGCCTCCGAGCGTCTCCACACCCAAGGAAAGCGGCGTGACGTCCAGCAGCAGGATGTCCTTTACGTCCCCGGCAAGCACTGCGCCCTGGATCGCCGCACCCACGGCAACCACTTCGTCGGGGTTCACGCCCTTGTGAGGCTCTTTCCCGCCAAAGAAGTTGCGAACCAGTTGCTGCACCTTGGGGATGCGCGTCGAGCCGCCCACCAAAACCACTTCCTGGATGTCGTTTGGCGACATTTTGGCGTCTTCCAGCGCCTGCTTTACCGGTTTCATGGAGCGCTCCAGCAGCTCGTTCATCATCTGTTCGAGCCGCGTGCGCGTGAGTTTCTCCTCCATGTGAATCGGCCCGCTGGCCCCCGCGGTGATGAACGGCAGGTTGATCTCCGTCTCCATCATCTGCGAAAGCTCGATCTTGGCTTTTTCCGCCGCGTCCTTCAGCCTCTGCAGCGCCATCTTGTCCTTGCTTAGGTCGATGTTGTTCTTCTTCTTGAACTCGTCAATCAGCCAGTCCACGATGCGCTGGTCGACGTCATCGCCGCCTAGGTGCGTGTCCCCGTTGGTGGACTTCACTTCCACCACGCCCGCGCCGACTTCCAGCACGGAAATGTCGAAGGTGCCGCCGCCCAAGTCATACACCGCAATGGTCTCGTCGCTCTTCTTATCCAAACCGTACGCCAGCGCTGCCGCGGTCGGCTCATTGATGATGCGCACCACTTCGAGACCGGCGATTTCGCCCGCCTGCTTCGTGGCTTGCCTCTGCGCGTCGTTAAAATACGCCGGGACGGTGATCACCGCCTTGGTCACCTTCTCGCCGAGAAAATCTTCCGCCGCGGTCTTTAGCTTGCCGAGGATCATGGCGGAAATCTCCGGCGGACTGTAAGCCTTGCCGGAAATCTCCACTCGCGCGTCTTGATGCGGTCCGGCAACTACCTTGTAGGGCACGCGACGCGTCTCTTCGCCAACTTCATCGTAGCGCCGGCCCATGAACCGCTTGATGGAGTACACCGTGTTTTCTGGATTGGTCACCGCTTGGCGCTTCGCCACTTGCCCGACCAGCCGCTCACCGGTTTTGGTGATGGCCACCACGGACGGCGTCGTCCGCGCACCCTCCTGGTTGGGGATGACCACTGGCTCGCCGCCCTGCATCACCGCCACGACCGAGTTGGTTGTTCCCAGGTCAATTCCAATAATCTTGCTCATTGCTACCATTCCTCCTGAATCTTCTTGTCATTTGGCTTCGCCTGTATCTCTTTGAAATGAAGGCGAATCCAGCTCGGTTCTCGCGTCCCAAGCCCAGCTCGAGTCGCAGTATACATGTTGAGTGTATGGTTGTCAAGTTTTATGAAGCAGACGTAATCTATTTATCGTCAGCATGTTACAGAAACAGCCCGGCCTTCTTTGGCTGACTCCAACTCTTCCGGAGCAACTCCCTTAGAATAGAATCACACCGACAAGAGACAGGCGGGTGGGGTTGTTATGGTTCAGCCAGGCGCTGCCGCGCACAACTCATAGGGTGTCGAGCGCAACCAACCTACCAGGGTCCCAGTAGGTCTTGTTCAGTCGGCGGACGAACTTCGGTTGACGACGACTGCTACATTCCCGTCGTTTCGAGGTAGAATTCTCTTAAACCCGCAGGGGCAAATCGCTCAAGCTATTTCGGAGGATCGTGTGAAACATCGGGGCATTCTGGCTGGAGCAGTTCTTCAGAGCATACTGGTGGCTTTCGCGGTGCTGTCTACCTTGGCCGCCCCGCAATACTCTCCTGATATTCCCGACGTGGATCCGCACAAGGCCTTTGGCTCGAAGAACGCTCCCGTGACCATGGAGGTCTTCAGCGATTTTCAGTGTCCAGCCTGCAAGACCCTGTTCACCACCACGAATCGCCGGCTGATGGAAGATTACGTGAGCAGCGGCAAGGTCTACCTGATCCATCGGGATTTCCCGCTCCCCATGCACGCGCACTCGCGGGTAGCCGCGCGCTACGCTCGCGCCGCCGCGCAGCTCGGCAAGGGTGAGTCCGTGGAGCAAGCCCTGTTCCAGAATCAGGAAAAGTGGGAACAGAACGGCGACGTGGACGGCACGGTGGCCGCCGTGCTCTCCGCCGCGGAAATGACCAAGGTTCGCGCGCTTGTCAAGGGCAACTCGCTCGACACCGCCATTGACAAAGACTACGCGCTGGGCCAGACCTATCGCGTCAACCAGACCCCCACCACCGTATTTCATTGCAAGGGCCAGATCTATCCCTACTCCGGGGTCATGACCTACGACATTCTCAAGCAGTTTCTCGAGCAGCTGCTCGCACAAAAATGAAGGAATCATTTTTCACGGCGGTAAAACGGCAGAGCTCCTGGCTGCTGAGCTCATGAACGAAGAACTGAAATCCGAAAAATGATGCCCTCCAGCCCACTCAATCTACGCCGCGCCATCATCTGGATCGGCCGCCTGGTCCTTGCCGGTATCTTCATCTATGCCGGCTACGCCAAACTGACCATGGGAATGCGTCCGCGTCCGCCGTTGGGAGTGGCCCTTTCGTTTTTTGCATTGCAGGTGGATTCCTATCGCATTCTCCCATCGTGGGGTGTCAAGTTGGTCGCCCACACACTGCCCTTCGCGGAGATCGGCCTCGGTCTTCTGCTGCTCATCGGCTGGCGATTCCGCATTTGGGCCACGCTCGTCACCTTGATCATGCTGGGATTCTTCGCCGCCGTGGTACGCTCATACGCTCTGGGCATGCAGATCAATTGCGGCTGCTTCGCCACCCCCGAGCCGCTCACCATCAAGACGGTCATCCGTGACGGCGCACTCCTGGCTCTGGCGCTGCTCATGACCATTTTCGCCTTCATCGAAGCGCGCCGGCCGCACCCTTGGACGGCCCCGGAAAAGGCTTGAGCCGCACTTGCTCCGATGAAAACCCTCGCTGAATACCTCGAACTGGCTGCCGCCGCCCACGGACACCTCTGCGCCGGCCAGGTCCTGGGCGTGCGCCTGGCCATGCTCGGGCTCCGCGAACTCGGCATCGACGACCCCGTCGCCGAGCGCAAACGCCTGGTTACTTACGTGGAGATCGACCGTTGCGTCACCGATGCCGTCGCGCTGGTCGCCAACTGCCGCCTCGGCAAGCGCGCCCTGAAATTTCGCGACTGGGGCAAGGTCGCCGCCACCTTCGTGGACCTTCAGACCGGCCGCGCCGTGCGCGTGGCCGCCAAGGAATCTTCCAAGCAAGCCGCCCGCGAAATGTTTCCCGAACTCGTCAAGGGAGTCGGCCAGCAAAAAGCCTACGCACAGCTCTCCGACGATATTCTCTTCGACAAACAATGGGTGAAAGTGCAAGTCCAGCCTGAAGACCTACCGGGCTTCAAAGGCCCCCGCGTGGTCTGCGCCCAATGCGGCGAAGGCATTAACTTCAAACGCGAAGTCGTAAGCGACGGCCGCACCCTGTGCCGCTCCTGCGCGGGCGATTCCTATTACGCCCCATGAGGAAAGGAGGGGTGCATGAAAGGGTCTCCGATGCGGCCGTGATTTTGCTGGCATCCCTTTCGCCTGCCTGGGCCGCCAATTCAGGAAGCGCCATTTTCGAAACCATCTGCTAAACCGGACCTCCCGCGGTTCGAGGCTCGGACGGCCACCGCGCTGCTTCAGAGCATCTAGCGCGCCACAAGAAAACGGGTGAAATGGGTTGCTACATTACGATCTCCAGTGGATCGACGGAGAACCGCGTGTCTTCCGATGGGCTTTCCCTACCGTGCTCGTTTTGTTCCACGACAACGGTGGGAAAAGTGGTGAAAGTTAAAATCGATTTTGAGTTCTAACCGCCGGGCTGGTTTTTCTTGCGCAACCTGCTCGTCGTCAGCAACCTACAGAACTTGGATTATGCGCTAGAATTGAATTTTCACTTGATGCTGACCCTGCCACCGATCACGCTGCGCTTGCGCGGCTGGAAACTGATTGACCGCGTCGCGCTGGCATTCTTGTTGCTTTGCTCGATTGCGCTCGGCGCGGGCTGCGGCTTACTGTTTGTTTACGCCAGCGACCTGCCGGAAATCCACGCGCTGGAAACCTACCGTCCCGACGTGGTCACCGAAGTTTACGCCGATGATGGCCAGCTCGCCGGCAGCTTCGCGTTGCAGCGCCGCATCCTGATGACCCACGAGCAGTGTCCCAAAGTGCTGTACAGCGCCGTCACCGCCATCGAGGACCAGCACTTCGAAGAACACTGGGGCATCGATTTCCCGCGCATGGCCAGCGCCGCCTTCCGCAACCTGGTCAAGCGCCGCATCACTGGCGGGGCCAGCACCATCACCATGCAGCTCGCCGGAAATCTTTTCCTCGACCGCAGCGACCGCAGCTTCCGCCGCAAAATGCAGGAAATTCTTCTCGCCCTGCAGATCGAGCGCCGTTACACCAAGCCGCAAATCTTTACCATGTATGCGAATCAGGTCTATCTCGCTCACGGTAACTACGGTTTTGCCGCGCAGTTTTATTTCGGCAAGCCGGTCACCGACCTGAACCTTCCGGAGGCCGCGCTTCTCGCCGGCATGGTCAACGGCCCGAAATTTTCACCGCTCACGAATCCCGAACTCGCGCTCAACCGCCGCAATCTCGTGCTCCGTCGCATGGAAGAAGAAGGGAAGATCACACCGGCGGAAGACACTGCTACCAAGAAGTCGCCGCTCGGTCTGCACATTCAGTATCCGCGCAACGACCTTGCGCCGTACTTCTTCGAAGAGATTCGTAAGTACCTTGAATCCACGTACGGCACCGAAGCGGTCCACGAGCGCGGGCTGCGCGTCTACACTACCCTGAACATACACATGCAGCGCATCGCCAACCAGTCGCTCCGCGACGGTCTGCACAGCTACGAACGCCGCCACGGTTGGAGAGGCAATCTTCCCAACGTCCTCGGCGACAATCTCGGCAAGCTGGAAACCTACGAAGACGACGATTGGCGCCACGCGATCGAGAAGGGAAGCTACCTGAGCGGACTCGTCCTCACGGTGGGCGAAAGAGACGCGGTCATCAAAATCGGGCCTTACCGCGGAATTCTCTCTCCCAACGATTTCGCCTGGACCGGCCGCAAGAAACCTGCCGAACTCCTGAAAGTGGGTGACCTCGCCCAATTCTCCATTCAAGAAGTGCGGGACAATACCGTGCGTGTTCAGCTCGAACAGCAGCCCGGGCCGCAGGGCGCGCTTCTGGCCATCGACAATTCCACCGGGGAAATCAAAGCCATGATTGGCGGTTACAGTTTTGAAGATTCCAAATTCAACCGCGCCACGCAGGCTTTCCGCCAGGTCGGCAGCTCTTTCAAGGTTTACGTTTACGCTGACGCGCTGGAACGAGGCTCGACGCCCTTTGACACCATCGTCGATTTGCCGTTTACCACCATCAGCGGCGGGCAATCCTACTCACCGCGTAACTACGATGAAAAATTTGAAGGGACCATCACCCTTCGCCGCGCCCTGGCGGGCTCACGCAACGTTCCCGCCGTAAAACTGGCGGAAAAAGTGGGCATCAACACCGTCGTGGATATGGCCAAGCGTTTCGGCATCACCACCCCGCTTCCGCCCTATCTGCCGCTGGCCCTCGGCGCCGCCGACATGAAGCTTCTCGAACACGTCTCGGCTTTCACCGTTTTCCCCAACGACGGCATCCGCATCGATCCACACATGATTCGCCGGGTCACCAGTTACGAGGGCGCGCTGCTCGAAGAAGCGCATCCTGAAGTGCACGACGTTCTAACCCCCGAAGTGGCACGCACCATGACCGCCATGCTTGAAGAAGTCATTCAATTCGGCACCGGTATCCAAGCCAAAGCACTGGGACGCCCGGCGGCCGGGAAGACCGGAACGACGCAGGATTACACCGATGCCTGGTTCGTGGGCTACACCCCCCAGCTCACCGCCGGCGTGTGGGTGGGCTTCGACGACAAGCAGATTTCACTCGGGAAAAAAGAAACCGGCGCGCGCGCCGCCTTGCCCATCTGGCTCGAATTCATGCAAGGCGCGACGGCCGGGACGCCGGTGATGGATTTCACCAATGTCGTTCCGCTCGAGGAGCAGGTCGGCGAGCATCACGTCAACGTGGATACCCCAGATACGGCCCCCACCGAAGACGAGCCTGCCGCCCCCAAAGAAAAACCGCCGGCGCCACCGCCGCCGGCAAAAGCTGGGGCGGCGGATACGGCCGGCGTTTCGCCGCGCCTTTCTGCGGCTCAGAAACAATGGTGAGCAGGGACTCAGCCAGTCTTGGAAATCGTCCGCATGCCATGAACAGCACAGGAAATGCGGCCGTTCAAATTGGTACACACCCAGCGTACATCTTTTCAGTCTACAGCCTTTTTCGAAAGGGATCCCATCCAGCGGGAGTGAAGGGACTCTCCCGACCGTTCTCTTCGACCAGCAGCACGTCTCGCTCGCGGGTGATTTTTCCAATGGCGGCCAGACCCACACCTTGAAACGACTTGGGCAGGAGCTTGATCTTCGGCGGCGGCACGGTGAACAGCAATTCGTAGTCATCCCCGCCATGCAACGCCAGCTGCTCGGGGTGGTGTCCGTGCTTCAAAGCGAGATGCGGGGTGCGAACCTGCGGAATCTTTCGTTTTTCCAGTCGCGCACCGACCGCGCTAGCAGCGCACAGCCTCGCGAGATCGCTCGAAAGTCCATCGGAGAGGTCCATCATCGCGCTCGCCAAGCCCTTTTTGGCCAACCATTGGCCCAGTGCGAGACGCGGCTGCGGATAAAGGTGCTTTCGTGTCAGGGGATCCTGCGGGCTGGCTGTCCCTGCGCTTCGTCGCACCATCTGTAGACCCAATTCGGCTTCCCCCAGCCGCCCACTGACATAAATGAGGTCGTCTGCTCGCGCTCCCGAACGCAGCAAAGCGCGCCCGGCAGGCACTTCACCAACGGCGGTTATATTGATAAGAATTTCGTCTCGCCGGGTGGTGTCCCCGCCCGCTAGCGCACACTGAAGCTTGCCGGAAGCGCGCCGCAAGCCGCCGAGGAATACATCCAGCCACCGGCCGGTGCGCGTTTCGGGCAGTGCCAGGCCGAGCAGGAAGCAGCGGGGCGCGCCCCCCATCGCCGCTATATCACTGACCGCCCTGGCCAGGCACTTCCAACCCACGGCATCCGGCGGATGCTTCTTGGGCAAGAAGTGTGTCCCTTCGAGGAACCAGTCGCATGTGAGGATGATCTCGTGGCCGTGCTTCGGACAAAAGAGTGCCGCGTCATCGCCGATTCCCAGAGAGACGGATCGCCCAGCTCCACGTCCCGGCGATGATCGGAAGCTGTCCCAAATCTTCCCGAGAAGCGCATCCTCGTTCTGCTGTTTCCGCGGCATCGGTTCTCTCTCGCTCTAGAGCGACTATTTGCGGGCGATAGTATAGCCTCTGATGCTCGGCCGGTCTTTGGCAACCCAGGCGTTCGAACGAGGAGACTTGTCGACCCTCTATGGTTACCTGGCCTTTGGTGCAGGGGGGCAGGTTCCAACCGCCTGACCTTCAAAGTACAAAATACAGGGTTGACGTCCAACTCTACAGAATTTAGTATGTGCTAGGTCGCGAACCAAGGCTCACGGTTCAGATTTTGGTTGAAGTTCAAGTTCCAGCGGGTACCCGGGTAAATCGCCCGCCAACGTCAAAAGTAAAGGCCTGAGGGGCCCGGTATTCATGAGGGGTAAGAGCTACACATTTTTTATCGCGTCCACTCCGGGCAAGCTCCGGAAAGTCATCGTGCCCGCTTATGTGCTGCACGGTATCGCCGTGCTGGCGCTTATCGGGGCCATCAGCGTGACGGTGGCGGTGGGCTCCTATTCGCGAATGCTTTGGAAAGTCGGCAACTACAACGCCCTGCGCCACGATCAGGAAACCCTCAAGAAGCAGTATCGGCAACTTCAGGGCACCGTCAACGACACCAACCAGCGCCTTGATTCTCTGCAGTCCCTGGCGACGGAAGTGGCCATGACCTACGGAGTGCTGCGCTATCATCCGGCGGCTTTCGATCAGAGCGACAGTCCGGTAGATGCCCAGGATGCTTTCGACCGCTCCATCGAGCAGTACACTTTCTTAAAGCGCAATGCCGCGGTAATCGCCATCTCCAGCAGTGGGCTGCACTTGCTCTCCCCGACGTATTTTGCCGACTCCACGTATACGCCTTCGATCTGGCCGGTCCTCGGTCACATTACCGATAGCTTCGGGGAGCGCTTGGATCCGTTCAGCGGTGAAGGCGCATTCCACACCGGCGTGGATGTGGCTTCCGATTACGGCGCTCCGGTTCACGCCACTGCGGATGGCATCATCGCCATCGCCGAGAATCATGCAGGCTACGGCCGGCTGGTGGTTATTGATCATGGTTTCGGAATCACCACCTGGTACGCGCACCTTTCGGCGTTCTCTGCCGTGGCCGGCGCGCGCGTCAAGCGCGGCGAGGTGGTTGGCTACACCGGCATCAGCGGCCGTTCAACTGGTCCGCACGTGCACTACGAAGTGCGCATGAACAACGCGCCCATCAATCCTTGGCGCTATATGAAATCCACTCCTGCGGGTGACTGATTCTTGATTCAAATTCTGCCGATGGCCTAGCGGCGGGCCGGGGCCCGGCAATTCTTTTGGCGCGCGCAGTTTCCCGTCGGCGGGATGTCCAGCGCGAATTTTCTTCCCGGTATTGTCACGTGCGGCCTTTCCTGGCTTTACCTGCGCGCGGTTTGTTTGGTGTGGAGTCCGGCATGACGGGTGCAGCCCGGTGGGCGGTCTCCAGAAACTCCGGCGTGATTTCGAATACCACGCGGACCGATTGGCTATCTCCGCGGTCGATTTTGGAGACCTCCGCGCTCCTCAGAAGTTGCAGGTAAGCCTGGCGCGCCGCCGGATCCAATTGTTGCCTGGTCTGGGCATCATTGAGTCCCAACTGTGCCAGTATGACCACCCCATTCAGCAGGTCCACGAGTTGCCGGGCCGTCGCTTCCACCGTCGATTCTCCTTCGGCCACCACGCGCAGCCGATCATTTTCCGGTTTTCCTGCCAGGGTGATCCACTGCAATTGATCGAGCAATGTAGAGAGCTGTGGGGAGCGGAGACCGCTGGGAGCCTGGGCGGCGAGCGCGGTACCGATGGCGGCGTCTTGCCGGATCACGGCAAATACCGGCGAGCCCGCCAGACGTTCGAACCGCGCGCGCCAGTCCGCAGCGTCCTCAGCCCTTTTTTTTGCGTCGCTGAGGAGGGCCAGGTGTTGATCATCGGTGACCGCGATTCGATCATTCCTCAAAAAGGTAAGATAGATTTTCCTGGCCGTTCCACTGACCGGCAGAGAAAAAATCTCGCGTCCGTCCGTTCTTACCGACGAACCGGTCTTCAATGCATAGGCGGAGATTTTTTGCCGGTCGAATTTTCCATCAAGAATTGAAAACAAACTGGAGCCTGGTCCACCTTTGCCGACCGCCATGGTGATGCGCTGGAGGTCGCGAGCGTAATTGAATCCGGTTTCTTTGACAAACTGCGCGTAATCGGCGTCCACTGGCGGTTGCGGTGCCCAGGCGTAAAGTTTGGCCATGAAGGGCGCTTGGCGGAGTTCGTCGAAATCCGCAAACACCACCGCGCTGGCGTCCGTGGGCAGGAGCGCCAGTGCCTCCTCGCGCGCAGCGCCGTGCGCTAGGCCCCATTTCCGATATCCGAAAAAGGCGACGGCTGCGCCCAGAACGATGACCACGGCCGACAGGCCGATGATCCAGGTCCGTTTCCTCATGGTCTCCCTACCGTTCGCATCCCGGGGTGCTGGGTATGCCATTGTCCCATCGGAAAGGGGGTTCCCGGCATCTAAATCCGAGGGGGAAAAGGCGCTTCGCACGACGCCTTTTCGCGGCTTCGGTGGGGGCCGTTTCGGCTGACCGCTTTATGTGGTAAACGATAGATGACAGACAGGATAACGGGTGTCCAGGTGGACAAGGGGGCGCGCCGTTTTCCACAGGGCTGGCCCTCCACGTGCTACAATTTGCTGGCAACCCCTTGCAATTCTTATTCCTCTTCTGCTATTCTTACCCGGTTTGAGCGGCGCTGGCGTAGCTCAGCTGGTAGAGCATCTGATTTGTAATCAGAGGGTCGGGGGTTCAATTCCCTCCGCCAGCTCCACCAGCAACTGTTGCCGGGGAGCGAGGGCGGAGCGAATCCTGAGGGAAAAAACGAACGGGCTGGTGTCTTTTGACACGAGTCCTTTTTGTGTTTTTGCCCAGCATGCTTCTAAGTTGTTGAAGACAAGATCGGGACCCGTAGTTTGCGTTCCAAAAGTTTTCACGGGACGGGTGGGTGAGTGGCTAAAACCAGCAGACTGTAAATCTGCCGCTCCTTGCGGGCTACGAAGGTTCGAATCCTTCCCCGTCCACCACTATCTCGTTGTGGGTTTAGAGAAAACCGCAGGGCAATCGCATCCAGCGATGTTCGAACGCGGTCCGATTCGGGGCACCAGCGCCGCAGCGGACCATGTGCGTCGCCAAGGACGAATTTCGATAGGGACATGGGTTCGGCCTGGGTAGCTCAGTTGGTAGAGCGCGTCCTTGGTAAGGACGAGGTCACCGGTTCAATCCCGGTCCCAGGCTCCAAGGATTGAGTGGGGCGGCGCGAGCCGCGGCAGGGAAAAAGTTCGGAGCAACACCGGGCGGGGGTAACTCAACGGTAGAGTCTCACTCTTCCAAGGTGATGGTTGCGGGTTCAAATCCCGTCCCCCGCTCCAGATTTTGAGCTGCAGCGCGGTCGATGGTTAGCGACAAGCGCGATGAGAGGTTAAAGGAACATGGCGAAGGAGAAATTCGAGCGCAGCAAGCCGCACGTGAACATCGGGACCATCGGTCACATTGATCATGGCAAAACGACGTTGACGGCGGCGATCACCAAGGTGCTCTCCAAGCACAACCCCAAGGTGCAGTTCCGCGCGTTCGATTCGATCGACAACGCTCCGGAAGAGCGCGAGCGCGGGATCACCATTGCGGTGTCGCACGTAGAATACGAAACGGCGAACCGGCACTACGCGCACATGGACTGCCCGGGGCACGCGGATTACATCAAGAACATGATCACCGGCGCGGCGCAGATGGATGGAGCGATTTTGGTGGTGGCGGCGACGGATGGGCCGATGCCGCAGACCCGCGAGCACATTCTGCTGGCGCGTCAGGTGGGCGTGCCAGCGATCGTGGTGTTTCTGAACAAATGCGACATGGTGGAAGATGCCGAGTTGCTGGAACTGGTGGAATTGGAAGTTCGGGAACTCTTGAAGAGCTACCAGTTTCCGGGTGATTCGATTGCTGTGGTGAAGGGTTCAGCGCTGCAGGCGCTGAACGGCGACGCGAAGTGGGAAAAGACGATCGTCGATTTGATGGAAGCGGTGGACAAGAACGTGCCGTTGCCGGTGCGCGACGTCGACAAGCCGTTCGCCATGCCCATTGAAGACATTTTCTCGATTTCCGGCCGCGGCACGGTGGTCACCGGGCGCGTGGAACGGGGCAAGGTAAAGGTCAGCGAAGAAGTGGAGATCGTGGGGTTCCGTCCGACACAAAAGAAGGTGGTGACGGGCGTGGAGATGTTCAAGAAGCTTTTGGATGAGGGGCTCGCGGGCGACAACGTGGGGTTGCTCTTGCGCGGCACGGAAAAAGAGGACGTAGAGCGCGGGCAGGTAGTGTGCAAGCCGGGAAGCATCACGCCACACACGAAGTTCAAGGCCGAAGCGTACGTGTTGACGAAGGAAGAAGGCGGACGGCACACGCCGTTTTTCTCCGGTTACCGGCCGCAGTTTTATTTCCGCACCACCGACGTGACCGGAGACATGAAGCTGCCCAGCGGTGTGGAGATGGTGATGCCGGGCGATAACGTGAGCTGCGAAGTGACTTTGATCACGCCGGTGGCGCTGGAGAAAGGGCTGCGGTTCGCCATTCGCGAAGGCGGTCACACCGTCGGCGCCGGCGCCGT
>Ga0209376_1002647_pt1 | contig 16809 bp, 16 predicted proteins | sample GraSoiAngelo_134_FD_185891 | JGI IMG/M metagenome (GOLD analysis project Ga0209376, IMG submission 185891) | Grasslands soil microbial communities from the Angelo Coastal Reserve, California, USA - 14_0929_05_30cm (SPAdes) (version 2) | ecosystem: Environmental > Terrestrial > Soil > Grasslands ... | reverse complement strand
ACGACAAAAGGAACGAGCGCACCCCAAGCCAACGCTTTCGCAAGTTGTCGATCTTTCTCCGCGGCAAAATTTCCGGATCGCGCCAGAGGCAGAAAGATTACCCATGGCAAGAGATAAAGAACGCCGTGCGGAATGTTAAAAATCCAACGGCCAAATTCGAAGTCAGTTCCACGGAGCCGGCCAGTGAACTGTTGCGACCATTTCGTTGTCGCCGTTGCGTGTCCGGCGGCTTGCAAAAAGGGAACCGCCCAAGCCGCAAAAATTCCAAGCATCAGCGCGATACCGACGAAATGGGCCGGATGAAAGAGCGCTCGCCATCTGCGCTCTTTCCAAAGAACCGCGATCACGACGCCATAAAAGAACAAAAGATGAAGCGGCCCTTTCGCCAGCCAGCCCAGGCCGAGAAAAACAAATGGGACCGTCCAAGTGAGCCAGGCGGATTTTTTTTGCTCCCAAAAACTCAGCCAGAAAATGATCGCAAGCGCGCAAAGCGAAACATAAAGCCCTTCAATTTCGACGAGCCGCCCTTTCTCGATGATTCCCGCGTTAATCAGCCAGATGAGCGCGGCGATTGTCGATCCACGCGGCCTCAGACTGGGACGCGCAACAGTGACAAAAGCGAGCGCAACCAAAAGAACAGAAATGACCGACGGCATGCGCGCGGTCCATTCGTTCTGGTGCCCAGAGATCTTGAATGAGGCAGCGACCAGCCAATTGATCAGCGGCGGTTTCCGAAAGTAGGTTTCACCACCGACCTGCGGCACAAGATAGTTGCCGGTTTCGAGCATTGCGATTCCGGGCAAAATTCGACGGCCTTCTTCGCCTTTGATCGCAAGCGAGCCGAGCGCGGGCAAATAAAGCGCAGCCCAAACGAGAATGACGATCAATAAGTTGCCGGCGCGCGAGGTCATTGAAGTTGAAATGTTGAACGTTCCGCGGGCGTCGTTCAACCCCGCAGCTTGACGCTCTCCATCGACAAGGGTAAGTTCAGCGTCTAGTCCGCGCTGATTGGAGTGGGAAAATGATGTCCCACTCCTTTTGGTCTGCGGACTGGATGTTTTATGAACGCTGAATTCATCGCCATGCTGGATTACCTGGAGCGGGAGCGCGGGATCAAACGCGAAATCCTGCTCGAAGCGGTTTCCACTGCGCTTCTTTCGGCATCGAAGAAGAGTGTCGGCGCCGCCCGTGATCTGAGGATCGACATCGACCCGCGGACCGGCGACATCCGTGCGCTGGCTAATCTCGTCGTGGTTGATGACGTTAAAAATCCGCAGGACGAGATCGCGCTCGCGAAAGCGCGCAGGATCAAACCGGAGGCAAAAGTCGGCGACACAGTTGAGATGGAAGTGACGCCGCGGAATTTTGGACGCATCGCCGCGCAAACCGCCAAACAGGCAATGATGCAGCGCATCCGTCAGGTCGAGAAGGAAATGATCTACGAGGAATTCAAGGACCGCGCCGGCGAAATCGTCAGCGGCACCGTGCGCCGGTTCGATCGCTCGGATGTAATTCTCGATCTTGGAAAATTTGAAGCCGTTATGCCGCAGCGCGAACGCGTGGTCGTGGAAGATTACAATGTCGGCGACCGCCTTCGCGCTTATGTGGTCGCCGTGGAAAATGGATTGCGCGGTCCCGAGATCATCGTCTCGCGCAGCCATCCGAATTTTGTGCGCCGTCTGTTCGAATTAGAAGTGAGCGAGATTGCCGATGGCACCGTGGAAATCCGGGGCATCGCGCGCGAGGCCGGTTATCGAACAAAGATTGCCGTCTGGAGCGCGAATGAAAAAGTGGATCCGGTCGGCGCGTGCGTCGGCATGCGCGGATCGCGCGTCAAAAATATTGTGCGCGAACTCAACAACGAAAAGGTCGACATCATACGTTGGAGCTCCGATCCGAAGGAGTTCATTCTCGAAGCCCTCAAGCCGGCGAAGGTGAAGAACATAACCTTCGATCCTGAGAAAAAAGGTGCGCAGATTTCGGTGGATGAAGATCAGCTTTCCCTTGCAATCGGGAAAAAAGGACAGAACGCGCGCCTGACTTCACGACTCACCGGTTGGGAAATTAATATCGATAAAGACACGTCGGCCACAACGGCGGTGGAACAAAAGGTTGCGCAAGCGGCGCAAACGCTCGCGAGTGCATTGCCGATTACGGAAGAGCAAGCGGTGACGCTGGTGAAATCCGGCTTCACCAATCTGGAAGGCTTGCACGCCGCCGATGTTCAAGATTTGGTAGACATCCTTGGCGTGGACGAAGCAAAGGCGCGTGAAATTCACGACGCTGTCCATAAGCAAGATGTAACGCAGGAAGCGGGCTCGGCTCAAAGGGCTTGAGCCATGAGTAATTTTCTGAAATGGCAACAAAATCGAAAACCGCGGCGAAAAAACCTGCAGCCCGCCAACCAGTTGCCGCGCATAAGCCTGCCCCAGCCAAGGCGAAGGTTCCGAAAAAGAAAGTAGAAGCGCATCCGAAACCGGCGCCCGCGCCTGCGCATCCAAAAGCGCCGGTCCATCGCGCTGCAGAAGAAAAGCTGCAGGCGAAACCGGGCGTAGTTCATCGCCCGGCGGTTGAAAGCGTCTCCCTAATCGACAAGAAGCATCCGCAGAAAAAAACGGCGGATGGCGTTTTGCCGCCAATCTCGCGGATTCGCGCTTCATTGGAAGCGCCGACGGCGCCGCCCAAAAGACCGGAACCGGCTCAACCGACAACGGCAACTGACGGGTCAGCCGTGGTTGAAACGGCTCCAACCGGAGCCGAGGCGCCGACACAAAAAATCATTCACATCAAGCCGCCGATCATTGTGAAGCAGCTTGCGGCCGAGCTTGGTTTGAAACCGCATCAACTCATCGCCGAGCTGATGGCATTCAATATTTTCGCGAACATCAATCAGACGATCGAGCCCGATATCGCGTCGAAGATCGCCGAGAGCCACGGATTCGTTCTCGAAAAAGAGCGCCGCGAAAAAGGCGCGGGCGTGCACAAGGTTGAGCAAGTCGTGGTCGCGCCACCGCCGCCAGTGATTGAAAAGGCGGAGGAACTTAAACCGCGCGCACCGATCATCACTTTCATGGGCCACGTCGATCACGGCAAAACGTCGCTGATGGATGCGATCCGTAAAACGCGAGTCGCAGCGGGCGAGGCCGGCGGAATCACTCAGCACATCGGTGCTTACACGGTTGATCACAAAGGACAAAAGATCACGTTCATCGACACGCCCGGTCACGCCGCGTTTACCGCGATGCGCGCGCGCGGTGCGAACGTCACCGACATTGTCGTCCTGGTTGTGGCGGCAGACGATGGTGTCATGCCGCAAACGATCGAGGCGATCAATCACGCCAAGGCCGCGCCGCACGTCGAAATCATGGTGGCAATTAACAAAGTCGATTTGCCGTCGGCGAACATTGACAAGGTGAAGAAGCAGCTCCAGGAACGCGACCTGACCCCGGAAGATTGGGGCGGCAAAACTATCGTCTGCGAAGTTTCGGCAACGCGCGGAACGGGAATCGATCACCTGCTCGAGATGATGCTTTTGCAGGCGGAAGTGATGGATTTGAAAACGTCCCCCACCGCCAGACCACGCGGCACCGTCATCGAAGCGCAAGTGGAGCCGGGCCGCGGCCCCACCGCGAGCGTGATTGTGCAGATGGGCACGCTGAAAGTCGGCGAACCCTTTATCTGCGGAGATTACTCCGGCAAAGTGAAATCACTGATCGACGACCGCGGCAAACCGGTTAAAGAAGCCGGTCCTTCGACGCCGGTGAAAGTTCTCGGGTTTACCGGACTCCCAAACGCGGGCGATGAGTTCTTAGTGATGGAATCGGAGCGCGCCGCAAAAACTTTAAGCGACGAACGCTTGCAGGCGAAACGTGCCGAGAAACTGACGGTGCCTCAGCGCGCAACGCTTGAAACTCTTCTTGAGTCAGCCACCGGCAAAAAAATTCTTCGTCTCGTTTTGAAATGCGACGCCCAAGGATCGCTCGAGGCGTTGAGCGCCGCGTTGAAACAAATCGAAAGCAAGAAAGTAGATCTCGAACTGATTCACGCCGGTGTCGGGCCAATTTCGGAATCGGACATTTTGCTCGCAAGCGCCTCGAGTGCCGTTGTTATCGGCTTTAACACCAAAGTTGAAAACATGGCTGTTTCTGCGGCGAAGCGCGAAGGCGTCCAGATCAAGCTTTACAGCATCATTTACGAGTTGCTCGATCAGATCAAAGACGCGATGGCCGGATTACTCGAGCCGGAATTCCGCGAAACTGTTCTCGGTCATGCCGAAGTAAAGCAAGTGTTCGAGCTCAGCAGGGGTATAGTGGCGGGCTGTTTGGTCACCGACGGCCGAATCGCTCGCACCGGTCGTGCCCGCGTCTTACGAAAACGACAACCGGTCTATGACGGTGGTATTTCAACACTCCGCCGCTTCCAGGACGACGTGAAAGAAGTGCGCTCCGGTTTAGAATGCGGCCTCAAGCTTGGCGATTTCAGCGAATACCACGTGGGCGACGTCATTGAGTGCTATCAGCTCGAGGCTATCGCCCAAAAACTCTGACGGGAATGAAAGGGTCACATGAAACATCGCATGCTGCGCGTCAACGAAGTCGTAAAACGGGAACTGAGCGGAATCCTCGCCCGCGAAATCAGTTTTGAAGGGGCGCTTGTCACCATCAACCACGTCGAAGTCACCTCCGATCTGAAAAGCGCGCACGTTTTTGTCAGCGTGCTCGGATCGGAAAGTAGCGAGACCGTGATGAACAAACTGGAAGAACACCGCTCTGCCTTTCAGTCCGAGCTCGCGCGTCGTGTGACCATGAAATTCACCCCACATCTACTTTTTCATCTCGATGAGTCGGTCGCGCGCGGCTCGCGCGTAGTCGAAATTTTGCAGCAAATCGACTCCGACAGCAGAAAAAACGAGTGAGCGCAGCCAAGTTCGAGCAAATCGGCCAGGCCTTGCGCGAAGGGGGGCGGTTCGCTGTTCTTAGTCATGTCCGCCCAGATGGTGACGCGCTCGGGAGTCAGCTTGCGCTCGGTCTCTCGCTCAAACGACTCGGCAAAGATGTGCGCATTTGGAACGAAGAAGGCATGCTCGAGAAATACAGTTTCCTTCCGAGCGCGAATTTGCTCACCAAACCGCCGGCCGATCCGGAAGATGTCGATGTTGCCATCGCGCTCGATACTGCGATTCAAAATCGGCTCGGCACCGCTTTGCCTGCCGTGCGCTCGGCCAAAGTTTGGATCAACATCGATCATCATCCGAGCAATCCGGGTTACGGCGACCTCGTTTACATCAATCCGAAAGCGCCAGCGACCGGGCAGATTCTTTTCGAACTGATCCAGAGCGAAAAGTTACCGATCGATGCTGCGATTGCGGAAAATCTTTACGTCGCCATTTCAACCGATACCGGTTCCTTTCAATATCCAAACACGACCGCGCGAACTTTTGAGATGGCGGCCGAGCTCGTCCGCGCCGGCGTCGATGTCGGACGCGTCAGTCAATTGACTTACGAGAATTATCCGCGCCGCCGGGCCGAGCTTTTACGCGATCTTCTGGGCACGATGCGATTCGAGGCAAACGATCGGGTCGCTAGTTTTAGTTTGAGTCTGGCGACGGCGAAGAAGCTCGGAGTTTTACCGGAAGATAATGAAGGGCTCATCGATCATTTGCGCGCGATCCACGGCATCATCGTTGCCGTGTTTTTTGAAGAACTAGCCGACGGCAAAGTGCGCGTGAGCATGCGTTCAAAAAACGAAAAGGTGAATGTGTGTGCCATCTGCGAAAAATTTGGCGGCGGCGGGCATGTGCTGGCTGCCGGCGCGCGCATTCCCGGCACGCTCGCCGAGGTCGAAAAGAAAATCCTGGAGGAAGTTCGTGATGTTGTCGGTCGCGGCTCCTGACGGCGTTCTGTTAGTGGACAAAGCCGAAGGGATGACTTCGCACGACGTCGTCGCACTCGTTCGTCGCCAACTTCGGATCAGAAAAGTCGGCCATTGCGGGACCCTCGATCCGATCGCGACCGGGCTGCTTTTGTTAACGATCGGGCGCGGAACCAAAGTCCAGGATTTGCTGATGAGTGAAGACAAGGAATACGTCGGCACGCTCACGCTCGGCACAAGCACCAGCACGCAAGATCGACAAGGTGACGTCGTCGAGGCAAAACCAGTGCCTCAATTGAGCGAGTCCGCAATTCGCGCGGCGTTTGAGAAATTTCGCGGCGATTTTTATCAAATCCCGCCGATGGTCTCGGCCAAGAAACACGCCGGCGTGCCGCTCTATAAATTGGCGCGGCAAGGAAAAGTGGTGGAGCGCGAGCCCCGCTTTGTCCACGTTTATCGCTACACCATTGACCGGATCGGCCTGCCAGAGATCGATTTCAGCGTGGTGTGCAGCAAAGGCTTTTACGTTCGGACCTACGCGCACGATATCGGCGAAGTGCTTGGCTGCGGCGCTCATTTAAAATCGCTCCGACGGACGAAGTCCGGGCGATTCGATGTCGCGAATGCGATCACGGTCGCTCAAATCAAAGAGACGCCTCGCGAGGAAATTACCCAGCGAATTCTCTCGCTCCCACAAGTTTCACGGATGCGCGGCGCCTGACCCCAAGATCGACAATGGAAATTCTGCGGTCGATTCCGGAGCTTGAGGGATTGCGCGGACCAGTATTTCTCGCCATCGGCGTGTTCGACGGCGTCCATCGCGGCCATCAGGCAGTGATTTCGACTTCAGCCAATCACGCGCAGGTTGCGGGTGGAACACCTGTCGTCGTGACGTTCGATCCGCATCCAGAAAAAGTTCTGCGACCGCAGGCGGCGCCGCATTTGCTGAGCGCAACCCAACACAAAATCGCGTTAATTCGCGCTCTCGGCGTGGAGCACTTGCTCGTCATCACTTTCGACAAACAATTCGCCGCGACAGAGCCGGAAGATTTCGTCGGAGAGTTAGTTGCTCATTCAAAGCCGCTCCGCGAAATTTGTGTCGGTCATGAATGGTCGTTCGGGAAAAATCGCCGGGGCAATCTCGATCTTCTCAAAAAACTTGGGTCGCAATTTAATTTCGACGTCGTAGGGATTCCACCGGTCAAGATAAACGGCGTGGTCGTGAGCAGCACAGCGATTCGACAGGCAATTGAAAAAGGCGATTTGGCAAAAGCTGCCGAAATGCTCGGCCGTGAATACACGATTCTCGGCACCGTGACGCGGGGCGACAATCTTGGAAAAAAGATTGGATTTCCGACGGCAAACCTAAGCGCGCACAGCGAGCAATTCCCGCCGAACGGTGTCTATGCCGCCGAAGCACGGATCGACGGCGAATTGCATCGCGGCGTGATCAACCTTGGGATTCGCCCGACCGTGAGCGGCGGAAAATCCGAGCGCGTGCTCGAAATTCATTTGTTCGATTTCAATCGTGACATTTATGGCCGCGATGTCGAAGTTCGCTTCTTGAAATTTCTGCGTCCGGAAAAGAAATTTGAGAACCTGGACGCGCTCGTTCAACAGATCCATCAGGACGTCCAGCAAGCGCGCGAAGTTTAATAGTTATCTAAGCTGATATTTCGCGACGCCGATCTTCTTGATTCCCGACACGCTTCTGCCGGTGCCGTTGAACCAAACGTAAAGGTTCGCACTCGGCACTTTCAACTTTTTCGAAAGCTCACTGACGGTCGCCCCTTTTTTCCCAGCCGAACGCAACGATCGCAGGATTTTCTCTTTTAGTGCGCCGCGTTTGCTTCGCCGGCGAATTGGTCCGCCAGGCGCGCGAGAGACCGTCACCGGCGCCCGCTGATCTCCTTCGCGCGACGGAATGCCGAACTTGTCCTGGACGCGGAGCATTTCGCGATCGATTTCCTGGATCTGTGCCATCAAAGCTTCTTTGCGCTCGGAGAGGCGGACAAGTTGCTTGAGTGTCGAACTCGGGATGTTTGTTAGCATCCCTTATTGTGAACCCTAAGATCGACAATGCAAATCTAAGTTGAATCTAAGATTGAAGATGAGACGTCTTAGACATGGCGGCGAAGATGCCGCCGGCCATCACCAACATGCCGCTGGCCAACGCAAACGCGACCACCCACAACGTCGGAATCGTCGTCAATCTGAACATCTCGACCAAAATAAAGCGGCCACCGTCGGACAAAACGTAGGTGAGCGAACTCGCCAGCGCGCTCATTCCCACCAGAATGAACGGACGCAGAAATTGACCGGCCGGTCGCGGGGTGGGCAGCTGTTGCAGAACGCGCGCGGTAAAGCCGTCATCCTGGATGTAAAGCGCAGCTTCCTGCAGCCTTCGATCCAACCAATCTTGTTCGATCTCCTCGTTCATTTACTGGCCCAGACAGCCAAAGTCTTCTTCAATTTCTCCCGCCCTCGCAACACATTTGTTTTGACCGTGCCCAGCGGAATGTCGAGCACCCGCGCGGCTTCGTCGTGTGATAATCCGTTCTGGCAGCAAAGCAAAACGGCCGAGCGCTCGTGCAATGGCAGTAAACTAAGTGCATGCATAAGATCATGTCTTAGACCTGGATCGACCGTCTGTGGATCCTGCTCCGCCTGCCATTGTTCCTCATTAATTCCGACGAGCTCCTTCCGGCGTCGCGCGTCCCCGCGAAAGCAATTGTAGGCAATCCGATAAAGCCAGGTGGAAAATTTCGCTTCGCCGCGGAAGCTACGAATGTTTTTATAAGCACGAACAAAAGCGTCCTGGGCCAAATCGTCGGCGAGGGCGAGATCGCCGCGGGTAAGTTGGCGCAACAAACCTCGCACGCTCGACTGATGCCGACGAACCAGCTCGCCAAAAGCGTGCTGGTCGTCATCGACAAGAACTCGGGCAACAAGGCCGGCATCGGTTAGCTCCACGCCGCGATATTAGGGTACCGGTGGCGGCGACGAAACGTCCTTCTTTCCCTCCAATTTCCAGACGATCAGATAACCGGCGCCGATGAGAAATGGAATTAGACCAAGCGACCACGCGCCGCCTTCCCAATCATTGACCGCGCCAAGCCACACCATCAGGCCAATGCCCACCATCGTTAAAACAACGCCGCGCCGCATATCCGAGCGTTGACGGACGGCTGGCGCCGGCGGAGCGAGCAACGCAGGCGGAATTGGTTGGCCTTTCTCGGCCATCATTCGAATGGTGCGATGTTGCATTCGGGTCTTTGAAAATCCGAAATACAAGATCACGGCAACGATCATGACGGGCGCGCCGAAGATGGTCAGAAACACGATCGCAACAATCGGAACGGCCATTTTTTCGCCGAGGTCCCAAGCTCGAGCATCATCCCTGTCTTCGTCTTTATCGCCGCCATCGATCACGATTCCGTGACGTCCGTGCAGCTTTTTGTCCAGCTTTTGGTGGAGCCTGTCGGCCAGGTTTGAGCCAGGCGATACGCTCACCGTGGCCGACGCCGACACCGCCGGTGAGGGCGCTGGCGGAGAGGGAGGAGGCGGCGGTTGGGCCGGAGCCGTGACCGCAAGCGCAATCGAGCAAATACAGAGAGCCAATGTTTTCATATTCATCCTTTGGTAGTGAGATGCAGCCCGGTGCCAGGTTGGATTCAATTAAATGTTGCACCCCTGGCACCGCTGGCCATTATTTGTTCCCCTCGAAAGCGCGGGTGTAGCTCAGTGGTAGAGCACCTCCTTGCCAAGGAGGACGTCGCGAGTTCAAGTCTCGTCACCCGCTCCATGCCTTCTTTCGATATTACTCCCTCACGGGACGAATTCCGCGAGCTCGCGAAGCGCGGCAATCTCATCCCGCTGATTGTCGATCTTGTCGCCGACGTCGAGACGCCAGTGTCTGCTTTTGCGAAGATCGATCCCGCCGGTCGCGGGAGCGGTCCGTGTTTTCTTTTTGAATCCGCGGAACGAAATGAAGAATCCGGCCGGTTCTCTTTTATCGGTTTCGATCCGCTCGTGCTTTTCAACAGCGCCGATTATGAAGGCGATCCACTGACGCAACTCGAACAGATCCTTTCGCGTTTTAAGTTTGTCGCGCCGCGGGACGTTCCCCATTTTGTTGGCGGCGCGGTCGGTTACATCGGTTACGAGGTGATTCGTTTTTTCGAACCGACGGTGCCGACTCACCAGCGGGACGATCTGCAACTTCCCGAAATGATGTTCATGATTCCGCGAATGCTGCTTGTGTTCGATCATCGATTTCGGAAACTTCGGTTGGTCTGTAACGCACACATCGACGGCAAAACGTCGGTCGATCAGGCATACGAACACGCGGAGGCGGATTTGGAAAGCACGTTAGGAAAGCTGGGCGAATCTCGCGCGCTGCAATCGGTGGATGCCAAACCGGCGGCAAGGCTTCCGTCCCCCGCGAGTAACACAACTCGCACTGAATTTGAATCGATGGTCATGAAAGCCAAAGAGCTAATCGCGGCCGGCGACATTTTTCAGGTTGTCCTTTCACAGCGTTTCGAAACCGATTTTGGGGGTGCGCCCATCGAGCTCTATCGTGCGCTTCGTTTCGGGAATCCTTCGCCCTACATGTTTTGTTTACGTTTCGATCCTAACTTCGCGGTTCTTGGCAGTTCACCTGAAGTTCACCTGCGCGTGCGCGAGCGCACCGCCGAACTGCGACCAATCGCCGGAACTTATCCGCGCGGCAAAGATTTAGGCGAGGACGAGGAGCTCGCGCGCGCGTTGATTTTCGACCCAAAAGAGCGCGCTGAGCACGTAATGCTGATCGATCTCGGCCGCAACGATCTCGGCCGCGTGGCGGAGTTCGGCAGCGTTCAAGTCACCGAGCAAATGGTGATCGAGCGTTATAGTCACGTCATGCACATTGTCTCGCACATTGTGGCGCGGTTGCGCGAGGACAAGAACGCATTCGATGCCATTCGCGCGACGTTTCCAGCGGGCACCGTGTCCGGCGCGCCAAAAATCCGCGCGATGCAGATCATTGCCGAATTGGAAAAAGCGCGCCGGGGGTTCTATGCCGGCATTGTCGGCTATTTCGGATTCGACGGATCGCATGACAGCTGCATCGCAATCCGGTCGATCATTTTGAAGAACGGGCAAGCATTTTTCCAGACTGGCGCCGGTATTGTAGCCGATTCCGATCCCGCGCGAGAATTTGAAGAGTGCGTCAACAAGGCGAAAGCTATGCTCGCGGCCATTGCGCGCGCGACGACTCCATGAAACTGCTCGTTATCGATAACTACGATTCGTTCACCTACAATCTCGTCCAGCTTTTCGGCGAGATGGATGTCGATCTTGTGGTGAAGCGAAACGACGAAACCTCAGTCGATGAAGTTAAACATTTGAAACCCGATCGCATTTGCATTTCTCCCGGCCCGGGGCGGCCGGAAAATACCGGGATCAGCTCTGATCTAATTCGAGAATTGGGGCCGGGCGTCCCGATTCTCGGCGTTTGCCTTGGTCATCAATGCATCGCCCAAGTTTTTGGCGGCGAAATTGTGCAGGCAGAAAAGCTAATGCACGGCAAGACTTCAAAAATTCATCATAACCGCAGCGGTGTTTTTGAAGGCTTAGCTGAGCCGCTCGAAGCAACGCGATATCATTCGCTGATTGTTCGGCGTGAATCGTTACCGGATTCACTGGAAATCACAGCGCAGACTGATGACGGCGAGATTATGGGACTGCAACATCGACAACTTCCGATCCACGGCGTGCAATTCCACCCCGAATCGATCCTGACGACCGAAGGACGTAAATTGCTCGCGAATTTTCTACGGGTTTAAGCGCCGTTGCGCGAGATGACGTCGTGAATCTGGCGGACTTCGCGCACCATTTGTTCGTATTCGTCGAACCTGAGTGATTGCGCGCCGTCCGAGAGCGCCTCGTCGGGTCGCCCGTGCACTTCGATCATCAAACCGTCTGCCCCGACTGCGATTCCCGCGCGTGCTAGCGGCGTGACCATGTAGCTGCGGCCGGTTCCGTGCGCAGCGTCGACAATCACCGGCAAATGCGAAATTTTTCGCACCGCCGGAACGGCGGCCAAATCCAAAGTGTTCCGCGTGTGCTGGGCGAACGTGCGCACCCCGCGCTCGCATAAAACAATGTTGTAATTTCCCTCCGCCATCACGTATTCGGCCGCGAGCAACCATTCTTCCAATGTCGCGGCCATTCCACGTTTCAATAGCACCGGCAATTTCGAGCGGCCAACCCGTCGGAGTAACGTGAAATTCTGCATGTTCCGCGCGCCGATCTGAATCATGTCGGCATATTTTTCAACCAGATCGACATTGGCTTCATCAAGCGCTTCGCTGACGATCTTCAAACCAAATTCCTGCCGAATGTCCGCAAGAATTTTTAATCCGGCTTCACCGAGACCAGAGAAAGCGTAGGGGGAAGTGCGCGGTTTGAATGCGCCGCCGCGGAAAAATTTCGCGCCGCTGCGCTGAACCACATCCGCTATCGCAAACGCTTGCTTGCTGTTTTCGACCGCACACGGCCCGGCGATAATCGCAAGCGAGCCGTCGCCGATGCGCGCGCCGTCGCCAAGATCGACAATCGTGCGGTCTGGCCGCAGATCGAGCGTGATCAATTTGTAAGGCTTGGTGACACGGATAGCTTCCGAAACACCTGGAAGATGTTCAAAATGCGAGAGATCGACCGCACCCTGATTGCCGGTGACTCCGATCGCGGTTCGGTTCGCGCCAGGCATAACGTGCGCACGGAAGCCAAGCGATTCGACCACGCGAACGACGTTGTCGATCTCGGCCTTCCCGGCGCTGGCGTTCATTACGATGAGCATGGCGTGAAAAGGCGGTTACTTACCGGGAATTATACCCTTCGGTCAAATTTAACCCACTCCTTTTGCTTTCGATTCGAACATAATCGGAGGCAGCACCCGCTCGATTTCAGCCCGATGCTCCTCGTATTGTAGCGGTAATTTCAAATTTTCGCCAAGATGCTCGACCGGTTCGTCCACTCTAAAACCGGGACCTTCAGTGGCGATTTCGAACAAAATACCGCCCGGCTCACGAAAGTAGATCGAGTGAAAATAAAAACGATCGATCACCGGCGTGACGTGCAGACCAAGCTCCAGCAGTTTTTGTCGCCAGCGTAATTGTTCCTTTTCGTCGGCAGAGCGAAACGCGATGTGATGCACCGTACCGGCGGAATTAACTCCGAACTGTCCATCAACGCGTTCAATCAAATCCACCTGCGCGCTGGTCGATTTTGAATTCAATGAAAAGCGACGGCGCGCTTTTTCCTCAGCGATCAATTCGAAGCCGAGATTCTTAAGCAGCTCTTTGGTTGGTTTGGCCTGCTGAACTTCAAGCGTTGGCGCGTGAAATCCATGAATGGCAAATTTATTCGGCGCTTCGCTTTCGTACTTAAGATCGATATCGTCGAGTTGCTCCGCTTCGATAAGCTCCAGCGGCAATCCATCGGGATCGGTTAAACGAATGGCCGACGCTTCAAAGCGTGATGGGAGTCGCTCGGAGAAAATATGATGCTCTTCGAAACGCGATTTCCAGAAATCGAGTGAACCCGACGGAATGGCAAAGCTAGCTGCAATTACTTGTCCTGTTCCGCGCGACCCGCGACGCGCACCCGGCCACGCAAAAAATGTAATCGCGGTGCCCGGCCGGCCGGTCCGGTCGCCGAAATATAAATGATAGGTCGATGGATCGTCGAAATTAACGGTGCGCTTGGCAAAACGCAGGCCGAGGATTTGGGTGTAAAAATCAACATTGCGTTGCGGATCGCTCGCAATGGCCGTGATATGATGAATGCCGTGAAGTTTCACTGAAGAAGGCAAAGCTAACAGGTTTCCCTGCATCAACTCAACGCATGTATTTGTGGCGACGACTGGCGAGTCAGAAGTGGTGGAACGATAGCGAAAAGGAATTGCGTGCGATCGCGGGCAATGAACTGGCGATCATCGAACGGCCCGGTCGCAAACAATTGCAGCTCGAAGTCGCATCAAGTTCGCGCACCGAGCTGCAAAGCCTGGCGACAGAATTCAGGGGACGAGTTGAAAAGCTTTCGGCCGATTGGCAGAAGCGATTTTCGCCGAAGCAGAAAACCAAACCTCTCCGAATCGGTCAGCGATTGATTGTTGTTCGCTCACGAAAAAATCGGCTCTCAACTAAAGAGCTTATCATTCCCACTGGCGCAGCTTTCGGCACCGGCGAACACGCGACAACCGCGATGTCGCTGCGACTGTTAGAGAAACTGACGCGAAACTGGAAACCAGGCTGGTCGATTGTCGATCTTGGAACGGGCAGCGGAATCCTCGCGCTGGCCGCGAAACGTTTTGAAGCAACGCGCGTGATTGGAATTGATAGCGATCCGACTGCAATCTCGACTGCAAAAGAAAACGCCCGTGCGAACAAAGTTCACGATGTGAATTTTCGCGTCGGCGACGTGCGCCGCTGCAAATTGGGCAAGAGCCGCCTTCGCGGGACGAGCTACCGCGGCGAAGTCGACGTTGTTACCGCGAATCTGTTTAGCGACCTGTTGATTGAGATTTTGCCAAAACTAAAAGCTGCGCGCTGGCTGATTCTTTCTGGGGTTTTGCGTGAGCAAGAACGCGATGTAACGCGCGCGCTTAAGCGCAACAAGATCGACATCTTGCAACTGCACCGACGCGGAAAGTGGGTTGCGATTTTAGCGGTGATCAGGTAGGTTCGGCGACCCTTTAGCGGCTACGGTTTTCTGCATAAAACGCGGTTTAATCTTAAGCCGCGGGCAAACGTACATGCAGACCGAGGAACTTTCCTACGCCACCATTACGCCGTATTCGATGCGCAAATCGCGCACCGGCGGAATCATCGCGCGGCTGATTTCGCGCACCGGTCTGGATCTGGTGGCGGCGCGCATGTTCGCGCCGAGCGAGGAGCTGGTTCGGCGCTACGCTGAGACGATCGTGAGCGAAACGGAACCGAGTCATCGCGCGACACAGGAATTAATCAGGGCGTATGTCCTGAAAAATTTTACTGGCGAAAAGCAAGGACAGCGAGCACGCGTCTTGTGTTTGATTTTTCGAGGTACCGGTGCCGCAGAAAAGATGCGCAACACCGTCGGTCACATCTCTCACGAAGATACGAGCGGTGAAACCATTCGCGATACCTTCGGCGATTACATCACGGACGAGTCAGGCAAAGTTACTTACTTCGAGCCGGCAGTCGTGGCGGCATTCGATGGCAAGGCGATCGAGCGCGATTTAAAACTTTGGGCGGAATTTTCCGACCGCGACGGCGGTGTTCTCGATCAAGCCGTCCAGTTTCCGAAAGACGTCAAGATCGAAAAGACGCTCGTTTTAATTAAGCCCGACAATTTCAAATTTCCAAACATTCGGCCCGGCGGAGTGATCGAAGTTTTTTCGCGCACCGGGCTCTACATCGTCGGTTTCAAGGTGCACCGGATGAGCGTGGCACAAGCCGAGGTCTTTTACGGCCCGGTGTTACCGGTGTTGCAGGAAAAATTAGGACACAACAAGGGACGCGACGCATGGGAGGACATCGTCGAATTCATGGCGGGCGCGCGCCCGAGCGACACGCTTCCGGAAAAGCGCGACACGCCCGGGACGGAAAAATGCATTGCCCTCGTTTATCAGGGGGGAGACGCAGTTCGCAAAATTCGCGAAGTACTGGGCCCGACCGATCCCGCGAAGGCGCCGCCCGGCTCGATTCGAAAGGAATTTGGACAAACTATTATGATTAACGCTGCGCACGCGTCCGACTCGATTGAGAACGCGAAGCGCGAAATGGCGATTGTCCGCGTCGAGGAGAATAACTTTAAAGCTTTGATTGAAAACTTTTACGGCCGCCAATAGTGTGCGCTCCCTGAATTAAAAGCAAAGATCGATATGGAAATTTCCGAACGCGCTGCCCAACTGACTCCGTCGCTGACGCTTTCCATCGACAGCAAAGCGAAGGCGATGAAGGCAGAGGGAATTGACGTTTGCGGCTTCGGCGCGGGCGAACCGGATTTCGATACGCCGGAGCACATCAAAACCGCAGCGATCGCAGCGTTGCAGGCCGGCTTCACTAAGTATACGCCGAGCGCAGGCATTCCCGAGTTGCGCCAGGCGATCGCGGAAAAATTAGCGGCGGATAACGGACTAACTTACCGCGCCGGTCAGGTGATCGTGAGCAACGGCGCCAAACATTCCTGTTACAACGCAATTCTGGCGACGTGTCAGCCGGGCGACGAGGTGATCATTCCGGCGCCGTATTGGGTCAGTTATCCCGACATGGTAAGGCTCGTCGGGGCGGAGCCGGTGATCGTGCCGACAATGGAGCGCAACAATTGGAAAATGCACGCGGAAGATTTTGAAAACGCGATGACACCGCGGACAAAAATGTTGATCATGAACAGTCCGTGCAATCCGACCGGTTCGGTTTACACGCAAGAAGAGCTGGAGGCGATTGTTGAAGTCGCTAGGGGAGAAGACATTTACATTTTGTCCGACGAAATTTACGAGAAACTTGTTTACGACGACGCCAAGCACGTCAGCATCGCGTCGCTTTCGAAAGAAGCTTACGATCTGACCATCACCGTCAACGGGTTCAGCAAATCGTATGCGATGACGGGATGGCGACTCGGTTATCTGGCGGCGCCAGAGGCGGTGGCGAAGGCGGTCGATTCAATTCAAAGCCACACGACCGCGAATCCGTCCTCCTTCTCGCAACGCGGCGCGCTCGCGGCGTTGAAAGGCGATCAGCAATCAGTCGCCGACATGCGCGAAGAATTCGACATGCGGCGTAATTACATGCTCGATCGTCTTTCAAAAATTCCAAACGTGACCGCAGTGAGGCCGCAGGGCGCGTTTTATGTTTTGGTGAATGTCAGTCAACTCGGACTGACTTCGCAAAACTTTGCGGATCGATT
>Ga0209376_1002646_pt1 | contig 16810 bp, 12 predicted proteins | sample GraSoiAngelo_134_FD_185891 | JGI IMG/M metagenome (GOLD analysis project Ga0209376, IMG submission 185891) | Grasslands soil microbial communities from the Angelo Coastal Reserve, California, USA - 14_0929_05_30cm (SPAdes) (version 2) | ecosystem: Environmental > Terrestrial > Soil > Grasslands ... | reverse complement strand
CCCTGTTCGGCCGCGACGTGCTGAGCCGGGTGATCTACGGCGCGCGCGTCTCGCTCTACGTGGCGGTGACATCGGTCGGGCTGGCGATGCTGGTCGGCGGAGCGCTGGGGCTCACGGCGGGTTATGCCGGCGGCGTGTGGGACAACGCCATCAACCGGGTGATGGACGTGTTCTTCAGCATCCCCGGGCTCCTGCTGGCGGTCGGCGTCGCCGCGATGCGCGGGCCAGGCGTGAACGGCGCGGTCGTGGCCATCACGATCGTCTACACGCCGCTCTTCGCCCGCCTCATGCGGGGGCCAGTGCTGGACGAGCGCGAGAGGGAGTACATCGAGGCGGTGCGGGCGCTGGGCGCCAGTTGGCCGGTGGTCGCGCTCAAGCCTCTAATCGAGCGAGGCGGAACTGACGGGGCGGACCGGGATGTTGGTGTAGACAACCGTTCCGTCGGGCTGGAAGACCCGGTGGATGCCGGTGCCCTCGAACCGCTCCCACTCGATCGACGCGCCATAGAGGCGCAGCACCCGAACGACGTATTCGCGAGTCTCCGGATACGGCGGAATCCCGCCGTACGACGCCACCGCCTTTTCGCCAGCGTTGTAGGCCGCGATCGCGAGCGGCAGGTCGGAGCGGAACCGCACCATCATGGCGCGCAGGTGACGCGTACCCGCGTGGATGTTCTGGCGTGCGTCGAACGGATCGCGCACCCCGAGAATCGCCGCGGTCTCCGGCATCAGCTGCATGAGCCCGCAGGCCCCCGTTCGGGACACCGCGCGATGATCGAATCCGGATTCGGCGATGATGACCGCGCGAATCAAGCGCGCCGGCACCGAATATCGCGCCGAAGCCTCGGCGATCTCACGCTGGTATCGGTAGCCTTCCGCGACGGTTCGCCGCGCTGAATCGGCGGCGGCCGGGGCGGCCACCGTCATGGCCGCGGTTACGGCGATCAGGACCAGGGACCGGGGACTCAAGCGTTCCATGCCAGTACTGCAGGGCAAGATCGATACCGCGGGGGAATTTCCCCATATCTCACGACGTTCCGGCGCGCTGGTCAGAGATGGGCCTGGTGGGTCCCTGACCAGGAGGAGCTAGTCTCTGGCCAACGCGGTCGGTCGTCAGCTCGCCGTGACGGGTGAGCTCACGGCCCGCTCGAGGCGGTCGGCGAGCCAGGCCGCCGCGAAACCGCCGACCAGCGCCGTCGCGAGCGTCAATAGCAGGGCGACGGCGGTCGGCCCCACGCCGGGGACCATCGGGCGGAACGCGGGAGTCAGGCCCATTGCGAATCCCCAGACCGCGAACACGCCGATGGCGTAGCCAAGCGTGGCGACCACCGGCCGGCGACGCGGGTCGAGCACGACCATCATCAGTATTGGGACGAAAGCGAGGAGCCGCGAGAGGCTCCCGCTCGGCGCGCCGCCGGGCGTCGTGCGGTTCTTCTGGGCGATCGCGTGAGCGACCGCGATCGGCGAAGTCGGATCCTTCGCGATCTCCTCCTGGATGAAAGATACGGGCTGGATGATGTCGAATCCAACCCGCGCGATCCAGGCACCGATCATGCCGACGGCGAGCGCGATGGCTATCACCACGAGGGGCGCCGAGCGGTGGCCCGTCAGCCGCGCCGCCGCCACGAGGGCCATCGGCAGCAGCAGCGCCGCCAGGATCGGGTACGAATAGAACGAGATCCCGCCATACAGGAACGCCAGTCGGCCCGTCGGCCGCAGCGCGACGCCGAGGCTGCCGAAGAGCGTGCTCGCGGCGAGGACGAGGCCCAGATAACGGGCCCGGCCGCGCGCCGGGTACGCCTCGCGCACGATGAGCAGACAGGCCAGGGTGTTGATCGTGACGCCGAGCAGGCCGAGCAGATGCGGTGGGCTCCAGAGCGTCACATCGATGCCGAACAAGCGATGCCAGAGGTCGTCGATCGGGGCGGCCAGCACCGTGAGCGCGATGCCGCACGCCGCCAGGTAGAAGCCCGGCGTGCCCATGACCCCAACGACCCGTGTGGTGCCGCGGGGCGCACGGCCACCGACCAGATGGCGGAGCGTGTCACGCGCCAGCACGCCGAAGCTGACGAGCACGACGATGGCGACGCCGCCGTAGGTCATCACGTGCGGCGGAATCCAGAACGAGTCGCGACCGACCCGCACGTGCCACTGGATGTCCCACTGCACGCCCCAGCCGGCGATGAGATTGCCGGCCAGCAGGGCCCAGAGCGCGATGCGGTACAGAGCGAGGGACTCGACGTCGGCCGCCGGCGCCGCCGTGGTATGCCCGAGCAACGCAGTCTGCACGGAGCTCATGGGTGGTTCTCCTTTGGACCCAGGGATTGCTCGCGATCGGGAGCTTGCGGGCGCAGGCAGGCACCCAGCCGGCGCAGGAAGCGGGTCTGGCGCCGTTGAAACTCGGTGTCACTCACCCGCGCGCCGGTGACCATGCGAACCAGCTGCGGGAACGCCAGCGGAAAGACGGTGAGCGCCATCAGCGACAGCACCAGGTACTCGGGATCGAGATCCCCGTGGAACAGCCCGGCGCGCTGGGCGCCCCGGAGACGCTCGGTGCCCTCGACCCATGCCTTGCGACGCTCCTCCTCGGCGATCGGCTTGCGGTCACCGCTGCCGAGCGCCTCCCACTGGAGCAGCCGGATCCCCTCGCCGCGCTTCGACGCGCGCTCGAAGAGGAAGGGCAAGAGGTCGACCGCGTCGGCCGGCGCGGCGGCCACCAGGTCGAGGTTCGTGGCGATGCCCTCGCGCAGGATGGCGCGGAACAGCGCCTCCTTGTTGCCGAAGTAGTGATAGAGCATCCGCTTGTTGACCGACGCCGCCCGGGCGATCGCGTCCACCCGGGCGCCGGCGAACCCCTTGCGCGCGAACTCGCGGCGAGCGGCGCGGAGGATGCGCACGCGGGTACGGAGGGGGTCGCGGCTGGAAGTAACCATATGGATACTTGCTGGGCGCTGAGAGTATCCATACGGTTACTTGTCTGTCAAGCCCCCCGCCCCGGCGGTACCATACGGGTATGGCGCGGCCCGATCTCCGTCCGCACCTCGTGATCGTGGGCGGCGGCTTCGGCGGGCTGTACGCCGCTCGCGCGCTGGCCGGCCGTCCCGTGCGGGTCACGTTGCTCGACCGGCGCAACCATCATCTGTTCCAGCCGCTGCTGTACCAGGTGGCCACCGCCGTGCTCAATCCTTCGGACATCGCGGTGCCGCTACGCTCCATCCTGCGCGGCGCCTCGAACGTGACCGTCTTCCTGGCGAACGTGGAGCGCGTGGATCTGGCCGGCCGCCGGGTGGTCCTCGATCGCGGCGAGATCGCCTACGACGTGCTGATCCTCGCGGCGGGCGCCAGCCACTCGTACTTCGGCCACGACGACTGGGAGCTGCTGGCGCCGGGGCTCAAGACCCTCGAAGACGCGCTCGAGATCCGGCGCCGCGTGCTGCTGGCCTACGAAGCGGCCGAGCGCGAGCGCGATGGCGCCGAGCAGGAGGCGCTCCTCACCTTCGTGGTCGTCGGCGGCGGTCCAACGGGTGTCGAGCTGGCGGGGGCGCTCGGCGAGATCTCGCGCCAGACCATCACGCGCGACTTCCGGCTGATCGATCCCTCGCGAGCGCGCATCGTCCTCGTGGAGGGCGCCCCGCGCATCCTCACCGCTTTTCCGGAATCGCTCTCGCGCGCGGCGCGAGACGCTCTGCAGCGCATCGGTGTCGAGGTACGCACGGGCGTCACCGTGACCCGGGTGACCACCGACGCCGTGTGGCTCGGGGGCGAGCAGATCCGCGCACGCACGGTGCTCTGGGCCGCCGGCGTGGCGGCGGCGCCGCTGGCGCGGACGCTGGGGACGCCGCTCGATCGCTCCGGACGCGTCCTCGTCGAGCCGGATCTCTCGATTCCGGGCCACCCGGAGGCGTTCGCGATCGGCGACGTGTGCGCCTGCCTGCATCAGACCGGCGCGCCGCTGCCCGGCGTGGCGCCGGTCGCGATCCAGCAGGGCCGCGCGGTGGCGGACAACGTGCTGCGACGGGTCGGCGGGCAGCCGACGCGTCCGTTCCGCTATCGCGACCAGGGCAGCATGGCCACGATCGGCCGGGCGGCCGCCGTCGCGGTCGTCGGCCGCTTCAAGCTCTCGGGGCTGGTCGCGTGGCTCGCGTGGCTGCTCGTGCACATCATGTTCCTGATCGGCTTCCGCAACCGGCTGCTCGTGCTCTTCGAATGGGCGTGGGCGTACGTCACCTGGCACCGCGGCGCGCGGCTGATCACGGGGCCGTGGAGAGGCCGCGGCTCGGGCGACGCCAGCGGTCAGGGCTTGTAGTCGACCTTCTTGGGCTCGATCTTGCGCAACAGGTCCGGATGCACGAACGCGCCGTAGTCGATGGGCTTGGTGAGCTTGCCCTGACCCTTGAGCTGCGCCTCGGCGAGCCGGAACATGTTGATCGTCGTCGCGCCCAGCTCCATGTCGAACGTGAGCTTGGTCATGAGCTGCTCTACCATCGGCGGATCCAGGCTCTTGAGGAAATCGGACACGTCCTTGGCGGCGCGCTTACGGTCTTTGTTGATGATCTCCGTCGCCTCGACGAGCGCGCGCATGAACCCGTCGGCCTGCGCGGGGTTCTTCTTGATCCACCCGAGGTTCATGTAGATGTACACGCCCTGCTCGAGGATGCCCTCCTGGTCCTTGAGCACCTTCGTGTTCCTGACGGCGGCGAGCCCGCGCGTCACCCAGGGCTCCCACACGGCGTAGGCGTCGATGTTGCCGCGCTCGAGCGCCGCCACCATCTCCGGAGCCTCCACGTTGACCACCGTGTAGTCGGCGGCGTTCAGCTTGAGCTTGTCTAGCATGGCTAGCCAGAACACCTCGCCGCCCGAGCCGCGCGCCACGCCCACCTTCTTGCCCTTGAGCCCGTCGAGGTTGTCGATGTTGCGGCCCACCACGGCGATCCATCGCACCAGACGCGTGGCCTGCGCGACGACCACCACGTTCGGGTCCAGGTTGTGGTTGGCGACGCCGGCGATCTCCGACCCGAAGGCCGATTCGATCTGGCCGTTGATGAGGAACGACACCATGGCCGAGCCGGACGGCCCCGTGTTGATGCGCACGTCCAGCCCATGCTTCTTGAACAACCCCTCCTGCTGCGCCACGTAGTACGCGGAGAACACAGGATCCACGCCGGTGGCGATGGTCATCTTGGTCTGCGCCCACGCCGCGCCGCTCCAGGCCAGCAGGCTCAGCACGAGCAGGCATCGGGCACCGAGTGTCACCATGAACGTCACCCTCCTAGGTCGCCGGCGAATACTTGCCCGCGAACGTATAGATGCTCCACCGGAACATGCGATCCACGACGAACCCGAGCAGTCCCAGCGTCACCAGAGACACGAAGATCTCGTCCACCAGCATGAACAGCCGCCCGTCCCAGAGCATCTTGCCGAGCCCGTCGTTGGCGGCGATCAACTCCGCGGCCACGATGGTGGTGAACGAATTGCCCATCGCCAGGCGCATGCCGGTGAGGATGTAGGGAACGGTCGCCGGCATCGCCACGTGACAGAAGATCTGCGCCCGCGTCGCTCCGAGCGATTCCGCCGCTCGGATCTTGTTGGGCGCGATGGCGGCGACGCCCGCCGCGGTGTTCAGGATCACGATGAAGATCGTCGTGTAGATGATGAGGAAGATCTTGGACGCCTCGCCGATTCCGAACCAGATGACGGCCACGGTGATCATCGCGACCGACGGGATGAACCGCAAGAACTCCGTGTAGGGCTCGAGCAGCTTGCGCACCGACCGGAACGAGCCCATCGCCAACCCGATTGGAATACCCAGGAGCGAGCCGGCCAGGAACCCCGCCAGGATGCGCCGGAGGCTGGCCGCGAGGTGCTCCAGCAGCACACCGTTGCGCAGGAGCAGCCAGCCCTTTCTGAACACGACCGTCGGTGGCGGAAACAGCACGGAGCTGACCAGGTAGAGGGAGGCCAGTTGCCAGATCAGGAACAAGCTGACGAACCCTAGCGCGTAGCCTCCGTAGGTGCTCATCCCGCGTCGCGCGACGCCGCCCGAGCCTCGGATCACGAAGCACCGGCGATGGATTTGGCGACTTCGTCGCGGATCATCTCGTAGACTTCTTTGTAGTATCGGAGAAACCCGTCGTCGGTACGGCTGCGCGCCCCGTTCAGCGCCACCTCGACCACGCCCTTGACCTGCGAGCGAGGGCCCGCGCGCATGACGCCGATGCGCTTGCCCAGCGTCACGGCCTCATCGATGTCGTGCGTGATGAACAAGACGGTCGTGCGCGTGGCTCGCCAGATGCGGGCCAGCTCCAGCTGCATCAACGCGCGGGTCTGGGCGTCCAGCGCCGCGAACGGCTCGTCCATGAGCAGCATCTTGGGCTCGTTCGCCAGCACCCGCGCGATCTGGATGCGCTGCTTCATCCCGCCGGACAGCTCGGCCGGGTATTTCTGCTCCTGCCCTTTGAGTCCCACCAGCTCGAGGTGCCGCATCGCGCGCTCACGCCGCTCCGTCTTGCCCACGTGCCGCATGCGCAGTCCGAACTCGACGTTTTCCACGGCGGTGAGCCAGCCGTAGAGCGAGTCGTCTCCTTGGAAGACCACGCCGCGGTCGCGACTGGCACCGGTGACCGGGCGGCCGTCCATCAGGATCTGGCCCGTCGTCGGGGCCTCGAAGCCCGCGAGCATCTTGAGCACGGTCGTCTTGCCGCACCCGCTGGGGCCGAGCAGGCAGAAGAACTCGCCGAGCTCGATCTCGACGTTGAAGTGCTCGACCGCCGTGTAGTCGGCGCCCTGCAGCGACCGATAGGTCTTCTCGACGTCGAGGAATGATACCAGCGGCATAGCGTCCGCCCTCGGCGGGCGGCTCAGACTAGCACCGCCGACGTCAGTCCAGCCAGTCCTGCTCTTTGAGCTTCCGGGGCAGGTACTTCTTGGTGAGGTACTGGAAGTCTTTGTTGGCGAGCGCGTCGAGTTCGTACTTGAGCCCGCTCGCCAGCATCCGCTTGATCTCGGCCTGCCAGCTCTTCTTCTGGAACCAGGTGTAGCCGAGCAGCTCCTTGGCGCGCGCGACGTCCTTGTCGTTGAGCTTGATGCCCACGTTGCGCGGGAGCTCGTACGCCTCGGGGTCGGCGCTCGAGAGCCCGACGAACTTGGCCTTCGGGATGGCCATGCGCTGGCTCTCGAAGGCGAGGTTGATGGAGCCCTGTTTGATGACCGAGTAGATGTAGTAGCCCCACGGATCGTTGTCCACGAGGACGTAGACCGGGAGCTTCTTCTCCTCGTGCAGTCGCCGCGCCAGACGCCGGACGCCGCGGGGCGGCTGGCCGTTGCCGGTCAGGAGCACGCAGTTGTATCGGCGCCAGAACTTGTCCTCCGAGAGCCGGTTCCACTGGGTGCCCTTCTCGACCAGCAGGAGGAAATCGGCGGTGCACTGCCTGATCTGTAGATATTCCGGCTCCACGATGGACGGCACGGAGTAGCCGCCCTTCCCGAGCCGCGCGCAGTCCACCCGGTCGCCGTCGTCGACCAGCACCAGCGGGCCCACGATCGAGCCGGCGTTCTCGGCGCGCACGTGCAGCTCCTCGCGGAGCGCCGTCAGCGTCACCTCGAGGTCTTCGATGAGCGGATCGGACTCGTCTTGCGTGTCGATCGTGTTCTCGTGCGAGTTCTTGATCGTGTGCTTGGTGCGGTAGTAGATCTCACGGAGCGAGGTCGTGAGGTTCGCCCGCTGCAGCTCGCAGAGCGCGTCGGCCACCAGGACGGTCTGCATGAACTTCTTGGCCATGCCGACGTTGAAGAACGACCGCGCCTGCTTGCGCTTGCCCATCTCGATCAGGCCCTTGCGGTCGTTGAAGGTCACGTTCGACAGCGAGCGGACCGGAATCGTGAGCGTCGGATCCTTGCGCCGCTCGGCGGCGTGGATCACCACGTCGGCCACGCCGATCAGCTTCTTCTCGACCGCGGTCGCCGTTCGTTGCTTCTGGGCCATGGGGGCGTCCTACCTTCTCTTGCGTGCGGTGGGCCTGGCCTTCGCGCGCGCCTTGGTCGTTCCCTTACGTCCCGAGCGCCTGGCGCCCTTCGCCCCGTCGCCGGCTCCGCTCGGCGGAGGGCCGCCGTTCGTCTTGGCGGCGCCGTTCGGCGACCCCGCCGTCGCCGCGTCGGCGACCGGCGCGGGCACCTCGCCCTCGACGCCCTCGGGCGTCACGATGATCGAGTGCGGCAGGCCTTCGGGGCCGCTTCCATTCTGCCCCAGGAGCTCGTCGGTCTTTTCGCCGCCGGTCCGCTTCATGGCCATCTTCTGGAGCTGGTCCTTCAGCTTCGCGGTGGCCAGCTTGCCGCCCTTGAGACGGTTGCACGACGCGACGACTTCCTCGATGTAGAGCTCGAAGATGTTGCGCCGGCGGAACTCGCTGTGGGCGCGCTCGCGCCGCCGGAGGAACGCGCCGAGCCGCCGGCCGCACTCGCGCAGCGCCAGCGTGATCTCCTTGCGAATCTCGTCGTACTCGGCGATCGCTTCCTTGGACTCGCTGGTGAACGGGACCCAGACCGACGCCATGTGGACGAAGATCACCATCGGGCCCGACGGCACGGCGCCGCGGGACTGCGCCACGCCGTAGTTGCGCCACGTCGTGTCGAGCACGGACTTGTAGCTGACACAGGCCGACTGCTGATAGAGGAGCGGCACCCGGTTCGCGTAGCGGATGACGCGGGCGAGCTCGTGATCGTTCTCCGCGGCCTCCCCTTCCGCGAGCGAGATTTCCTTCTTCGCCTGGCTCTCCGGCGCCGGCTCCGGTCCCTTGCCGTAGGCCAAGCCCGCCTCGATCACGAAGGGATTGCCGCGATACACCGCGGGCGGCCGGGTCACCGCGGTGTAGAACTCCCCTTTGATCTGCTGGTACAGGCCCGCGAGGATCGCCTTCTCCCCGATCGGCGAGAGGCAATTGGTGGGCGGCGCCATGATCTTGGTGGCCTGGATGCCCTTGTAGAGGTTCTCGGCGGCCTGCCCGTGAACGTCTCGCGGACGGGCGCGCGGCGAGAGGCTCGCGGCCTTGCAGATGTCCTCGGCGAGGCGCGGCGATACCCGGCTGAAATCACCGGACAGGAACCCCGAGAGCCAATGGCTCTTGGTATCCTGGAGCATCTTCAACAGCATCCCGAGCTCGATCCCGTAGGGATGCGGCTTGATCTCGCGCGGCGACGCGGGGAGCTGCTCGTACGTGCGGCGAAACTCCTTCGTCTCCCCTTCCGGAGTGACGTAGGTCATCTTGACGTGCGGGTTGGCGATGATCGTCTGCTCGACGTATTCGTCGACCGAGGCCCGCCCTTTCTGATAGCGGCCCTCGACTTCCATCGTCACCTGGGTCCCCCGCGGGGACTCCCAGTCGATCTGCTTCTTCTCGAGAATCAGCGGCTCGTTCTTCTTGGTATCGATCTGGACTTCGAAGTAGTGCGCTGGCGCCCTCGCGTTCGTGCGCGAGATGATCCGCACGGGCTTGCCGGTCGTGAGCTGGCCATACATGCCGGCTGCCGAGATGCCGATCCCCTGCTGGCCGCGGCTCATGCGCAGCCGATGGAACTTCGAGCCGTACAGGAGCTTCGCGAAGATCGGCGGAATCTGCTGGCGGACGATGCCGGGGCCGTTGTCGGCGACCGTGATCCGGAAGCGGGTCGCCTGGCTCGCCGGCGGCGGCGGTCCGCCGTTGGCGACGGGCTCGAGCTTGACGACCACGTCCGGGAGGATCCCGGCTTCCTCGCAGGCGTCGAGCGCGTTATCGACGGCCTCTTTCACGCACGTCAGCAGCGCCTTTCGTGGATTGTCGAACCCCAGCAGATGGCGGTTCTTGGTGAAGAACTCGGAGACCGAGATCTCCCGCTGGCGCGCCCCCATCTCGACGGCGGTCATCGTCGGCTTGGGCGGCGGCGCGGGCGTCACGGCAGGAACGGGAGGCGGGGGGCTTACGTTGCGGCTGGCGGCTGCCAAAGGCTCTCTCGCATATGCCCCCATAGAAACAAAGTCCCGGGCATGGGCCAAGTTTTACCGGCGGCACCCCGAAGCCGAAACGCGCTCGCGGGGGGCGTCAGCCGGCGAGACCGAGGGCCTCCTCCGGCGCGGCCACGGTCACACCGGGGTGGCGGTGCTGCCGAGCTGGCGCGCCCACAGCCGCGCGAACGGGCCGCCATCCCGTCGCAGCAGCTCCGCGGGAGGCCCTTCCTCGAGGAGGGCGCCATCGTCGAGGACGACGACGCGGTCGGCATGGCGGATGGTCGACAGGCGATGGGCCACGATGAACGTCGTCCGGCCCTTCATCAAACGCTGGAGGGCGTCGAGCACCGCCGACTCGGTGTGGGCGTCGAGGGCCGACGTCGGCTCGTCGAGGACGAGGATCGGCGCGTCCTTGACGAAGGCGCGCGCGATCGCCAGCCGCTGCTGCTCGCCGATCGACAGGGTCATGCCGCGCTCGCCGATCCCCGTCGCGTAGCCGTGGGGCAAGTGGTTGATGAAGGCGGCGGCGTTGGCGGCGACGGCGGCGGCTTCGATCTGCTCGCGCGTGGCGTCCGGCCGACCGTAGGCGATGTTCTCCGCCACGGTGATCGGCAGGATGAACGACTCCTGGAGCACGATCGCGATCTGGGCCCGTAAGCTCTTGACGGAGAGCGAGCGCACGTCGTGGCCGTCGATCGTGATCCGGCCGGACCACGGGTCGAAGAAGCGCAACAGGAGGCTCACCAGTGTGCTCTTCCCCGCGCCGGTGGCGCCGACGATCGCGACCACCTCGCCGGGCTTGACGTCGAGCGTGAGCCCGTGCACGACCGGGCGCCGGGCCTCGTAGCCGAAGGTCACGTCGTCGTAGCGGACGTGGCCGATCAGCCGAACCTGGGTCGCGCCAGGCTGATCGACCACGTCGGGCGCGGTGTCGAGGAGATCGACCACTCGCTCGGCGTTGGCCACCGCGTACTGCACGGTGGAGGCCGTGTGGGCGAGCTCGTTGAGCGGGGTGTAGAGCGCGGCGAGATACGAAAGGAAGACGAGGATGGTCCCCGCCGTCACCGTGCCCTCGAGCGCGTAGCGACCGCCCACCCACATGATCGACGCGGTGCCGATCGCCGTGACCAGCCCCACTGCGAGCTTGAAGGCCATGTCCGCGATGCTCGATCGCTCGTACGCGGCGACCGTGGCGGCGGCCTGCCGGCGGAAGCGATCGGACTCGGCGTCCTCGCGGCCGAACGCCTGGACCGCGGGTATTGCGGTCAGCGTCTGCTGCACGCCCGCCATCAGGTGCGCTTCGCGATCGCGCCGCTCGCGGGCCCACACGTGCATCGGCCGGCCGAAGCCGTAGATGAACAGGCCCAGGAACGGCACCACGCCGAGCGCCAGTAGTGTCAGCGCGGGTTCGAGCCGCCACATGACCACGAACATCGCGCCCAGTGTCAGGAGCGACTGCGCCACCGGTAACGCGGTCCCGTTGACGAGCATCTGCAGGCAGTATGGGTCGCCAGTGACGCGCGCGACCGAGTCACCGACGGGGCGGCGGCTGTGGAACGCGAGCGACAGCCGCTGAACGTGCGCGAACAGGTCGGCGCCGAGCGCGTAGACCATGCGCTGTCCCAGTCGCACGGAGGTCACCAGCGACACCGTGGCGAGCGTGGAGCCCCCGAGGAAGATCACGATGGTGGCGACGCTGGCCCACGCGAGCAGCGCGTTCGCGCTCTGCCCGCCCGGGAGGGCGGCGACCAGGGCGGCGAAGCCGGGTGGCAGCGGCTGGCCCCCGAGCACGTGATCGATCAAGAGCTTCATCGGCCACGGCCGCAGGAGGTCGACGGCGACCCCGGCGCCCATCGCCCCGAGCATGATCGCGATCGCGCGCGGGTGGGTTCTGAGATAGGGCAGGAGCCGGCGAAGCGTCCTCAACGCACCCAGGTTTCACTGTCGGTCGCGAGCTCGTGGATCGCTTCGTGGAGGAGTCGCGCGGCGCCGCCGTAGTCCGTGAGGGCGCGCAAGACGAGCCCGACCGCGCCGGCCGCGAACAGGCTCGCGGCGAACCAGGCATGGGCGGCGGTGGCGCCGACCGCCAACCCGGCGGTGACCGAGACCGACGCGACCGCGATCCGCGACCATCGCGGCCACACGCGGAATCGCGTGAGCTGCCGGCCGCGTCCATGCTCTTCCGGCCCGGCCAGGAGCCGGGCCGCCGCGAGGCATCCTTGCCGGAGCTCGAGGTCCCATCGGTCCCAGTCTCCGCCGCGCACCACCGTTTGCCCCTGCCCGCGGAGCCACGACTCGAGGGCGGCGAGGCGCTCGGTCGGCGCGCGCCAATGCTCGCTCCACAACGCCAGCGTCCGCGCGCGCGGCGTCACGAGGGCGGGAACACCCCGCCGACGCCACAACGTGAGGCCATGCTTCACCCGACCAACGAGACGCGCGATCGGCTGGAGCACGTGCAGAAGGGCGATGACCGCGCGCAGCCGAACGCGATCGCGCGGCGACACGTAGGCGATGGGCAAGTGCGCTCGCCGCGCCGCGACGATCGCGCGGGCGAGCGGCGCCCCGAGGGCCAGCCCGAACAGCGGCCACGCGGTCCGCAGCGGGGTCCACTCGAACCCGAGGAGACCCAGCACGGCGAGCATGGGGACCACGAACCACCACTCGGGCATCGACAGGAACGACGTGAGCGGACCGGGCGTCCGCTCGTAGAGCGACTGGAAGAGCGCCGTGCCCCAGCTGCCCTGGTAGATGCGGCCGCGCTGGAGCAGACGCGCGACGCGCCCGGGGCCGTACAGGCGGCCGGACCACGACGCGTGCCCGGCGCCGTTGTGCTTCTCGGGCCACTTCCCGGCCAGCAGCGCCTCGGCCCGCCCGTAGCCGGCCTGCTGCTTCCAGTAGGTGCGGATCGAGTTCCGCCGATGGTGCCACACGAGCGCCGCCGGGTGGAAGCCGATGGTCCATTCGCGCGCGGTCAAGCGCCAGCAGACGTCGACGTCGTCGCCGGCGGCGCGGAACCTGGGATCGAACCCACCGATGGCTTCGAGCGCGCTCTTCTTGAAGGCCATGTTGCAGCCGGGCACGTGCTCGGCCTCGCGGTCGGTGAGGAGCACGTGAATCGGCCCGCCCGGCGACAACGCCACGGCGTCGGCGATGAGCCCGTCGCCCGGCGGCGGAAGGTTCGGGCCCCCGACCGCGACGTGGTCGCTCGTCAAGAACGTCCACGCCACGTAGCGAAGCCAGTCGGGGTCGGGCCACGCGTCGTCGTCGATGTAGGCGACGATCTCGCCCGTCGCCGCGCGCAGCCCGGTGTTGCGCGCGTTGCTGAGCCCGCGGTTCGGCGTGCTGATCACGCGCACCGGATACTCGCGGGCGATCAGGGCGGTGTCGTCGGTCGAGCCGTCGTCGACCACGATCACCTCGAGGTCGGGATAGTCGAGCTCGACGAGGCCATTGAGCGTGTCGCGGATCGTGCGAGCGCCGTTGTAACTGCAGACCACCACGGACATGCGCGGCCACGCGACGCACTTGGCGAACGGGAGCTCGGTGGTGGCCTGGCGCACCGCCGCGAGGGCGGGCTTGGGCTCGCGCCGGCGGTTCGTCAGACCGAAGTCCCAGTCCTCGATGTCGTCCCCGCCGCGATGCCACTCGTCGGTCCACGCGAACACGAACGCGCCAGCGCAGCCGCTGCTGAATGCCGTGCGGAGCTCCCAGTCGAGGACTGCGGCCTGACACGCCTCGCCGTTTCGCCGGCTGTCGAGCCCGACCTCGCCCAGCAGGAGCGGGCGGTCACCCGCCAGGTTGTGCAAGCGGGCCAGATAGGCGCTCAGGCGGTCGGCGGCCTCGAGATAGACGTTGAAGCACACGAAATCCACGAACGGGAGCTCGAGGTATTCGGTCGACGGGTAGTTGATGTACGTGACGAGCGCGCCGGGATCGGCCTCGCGCACTTCGTTGGTGAGTCGCTCGATGAACCGCTCGACCCGGCGCGCGCCGTGCCAGCGAACCACCGGAGCCGGGATCTCGTTGCCGACGGCATAGCCGAGGACGGCCGGATGACCGGCGCACAGGGCGGCGGACACGCGAACGCGTGTGGCGATCGTCCGGGCACGGCGCCGATCGTCGAGGAAGGCGACGTGCTGCTCCCAGGGGAGGCCGACCAGCACCTGGATGCCGTGACCGTACGCCGCATCGAGGAGCCACCGGGGAGGTACCGTGTAGGTGCGGATCGCGTTGACACCGTTCTCGGCCATCGCTTCGAAGTCGCGGGCGACGGCAGACATACGGCCGTACTGGTGGCCCGTGGCATCGGGTCGGAACGTGCCATACGTGACGCCGCGAACCCAGATCTTGTTGTCGCCGCGGAAAAGGAAGCGGCCCCGGACGTGCGGCCTTTGCAACGGCGGTCGGGCCGCCATTCCCTGGGAACCATTCCCATTCGGTGATCCCGACCATGGTTCAGCGAGTTTGGCCATTTTTTGAGCGGCGGCGGCCTCGACCGAGCGAGACCCCGCGCTCGGATGGCCTTCACAGGCACGCCGCGTGCCAATCGCTTCGACATTTCGCCAGCGTCGTGGAAGTGCGGTCGACAACGGATCGCGAGGACGATCGTCACCATCGAGGTCCGGGAAAACCCGGACCCTCAACGGTCCTGCGTGTGTACTCCATAGCGACACACCCCGCGTAAACTTTACACTTCTGTTGCGAGGCGCGCGCCGCCGGCCGTCGCGGAGGCTTGGGGCCCGCCGGCCGAGGGGCGGCTGTAAACAGTGGAGCATCCACACGTTTGGCTCCTGATAGTCCGCCTGGTCGCGCATGCCGATCGACGCGAATCGCCTGAAAGGCATCGGGACGACGTCGCGGCCTCTCTCCGGGTATTGCCTCACGGCGTGATCCGTAGAAACCCTCGCGCCGAGCCGCTGAATCTTCCCAGCTCACGCGGTCGATCCATTCGGGCGAGATCAGCACCTTGCGGCCGGGCAGCCAGTTCCGGGTGTCGACGATCGTGTATGAGTGTGAGCGCGAGCGACCGAGCCGACGAACACCGGGGCGAGAAGTTGCGGCCGGACTTCGACGATGGTGTACTTGCCGCGCATGGCCGCCTACGACGTGTTGACGAACCTGATGCGCCGGAGCTGAAGCGGCCCCATGCGCCTGCCCTTCGCTCCGCCGCTGGCGCCCATGCTGTCCAAGGCCGCCGAGGCCTTGCCCGGGGGCGACGGGTGGCAGTTCGAGCCCAAGTGGGACGGCTTTCGTACGCTCGTGTTCCGTGACGGCGACGAGGTTCTGCTCCAGAGCCGCGACGAGAAGCCGATGAACCGCTACTTCCCGGAGCTCGTCGCCCCTCTCGCCGCGGCGCTGCCCGAGCGCTGCGTCGTCGACGGCGAGATCGTCATCGTCGGAGCGGACGGGCTCGACTTCGAGGCGCTGCTGCTCCGAATCCACCCGGCGGCCTCGCGGGTGAAGCTGCTGGCGGCAGAGTCCCCGGCGTCGTTCGTGGCCTGGGACCTGCTGGCGCTGGGCGACGAGGATCTGCGTGCGATGCCGCTCGCGGCGCGGCGCGAACGGCTCGAGCGCGAGCTCGCCGACGCGGCCCCGCCCGTACACGTGTCACCGGCCACGCGCGATCGTGCCCTGGCCGAGGACTGGTTCCGCCGCTTCGAGGGCGCCGGGCTCGACGGGGTCATGGCCAAGCGTCTGGACGAGCCCTACCGCGCCGGCGAGCGCACGATGATCAAAGTGAAGCACGCGCGCACTGCCGACTGCGTCGTGGCCGGCTTCCGCTGGCACAAGAACGGCGCCGGCACGATGGTCGGCTCGCTCCTGCTCGGCCTCTACGACAACGACGGCACGCTGCACCACGTCGGCGTCACCGCGTCCTTCACCAACGTGGTTCGCCAGCGGCTCGTCGCCGAGCTGGCGCCCTTTCGAGAGAACGCGCTCGCACGGCATCCCTGGCGTGACTGGGCCGAAGCGCAGGAAGAGGCGAACGAGACGGGCCAACGCATGCCCGGCGCCAGCAGCCGCTGGAACCGCGGCAAGGACCTGAGCTGGGAGCCGCTGCGGGCCGAGCGCGTCTGCGAGGTCGCGTACGACCACATGCAGGGCACTCGTTTTCGCCACGCCGCGCAGTTCGTGCGCTGGCGCGCCGACAAGGGCCCGCAAGACTGCCGCTACGATCAGCTGGAGGTCACGCCGGCCTATGAGCTCGAGCGCGTCTTCGGCGCACGCGACGCGCGCCGCGCGGAGTCCCACGGATCGTAGTCTGGATCCGGCGGCTCCTCGGCAGGACGCTCGCCCTGGGGCACGTGGCGCAGGTTGACCCGGATGCGCGTCCACGTGCTCGACCGGCCCCGCATCGAATCGACGAGCACGTCGTCCACTTCGAGTCGCGCCGCGGCCGTCGGATGGCGCGCCGTCCAGCGCTCCAGCCCGGCGCGCGCGTCCGCCTCGTGCTCCGCCTTGGCGATCGTGATGAGCGGCTGGCGCGATCGCCGCCCGCCGCCGGCCTTCGTGCTCACGCCGTTTTCGGGGCCGCCCATGTCGCGCTTGCGCCGCGAGGGCGTGACGCGGGGCGGCTCGTCGTCCCCTCTTTTGTAGTGGGGCGGCCAGGGCGCGTCGCCGAGGCCCGCGGCTTCCTGCGCGGCCGAGAGCTCGAGCAGCCCGGCCAGCGATCCCGCGGTGGCGTCGATTCCGGCCGACGCGTCGCCGCGCTCGGCCAGGCGCGCCGGCGCGCTGACGAGCGTGAAGGCCGAGGGATCACAGTCGGCCACTTCCTCCCACGCCAGCGGCATCGAGACGCGGGCGTCTCGCGTCGGGCGCACCGACCAGGCCGACG
>Ga0209376_1002641_pt1 | contig 16831 bp, 23 predicted proteins | sample GraSoiAngelo_134_FD_185891 | JGI IMG/M metagenome (GOLD analysis project Ga0209376, IMG submission 185891) | Grasslands soil microbial communities from the Angelo Coastal Reserve, California, USA - 14_0929_05_30cm (SPAdes) (version 2) | ecosystem: Environmental > Terrestrial > Soil > Grasslands ... | reverse complement strand
AGCCGAAGCCGGCGCGCTAACCCGCAAGGGAGGCAGCCTTCTACGCTATGAGCGGTAACTGGGATGAAGTCGTAACAAGGTAGCCGTAGGGGAACCTGCGGCTGGATCACCTCCTTTCTAAGGAGAAGCGCTGAAGCGCCGCGATGCGAAAATCGAGATTCGAGATTCGTGAAACGGTGCGTCAGCATAGGTCGACGGCTAACTCCGCGGGGTGAATCAATTGATCACTTCCCGGATATGCCGTGAAGACTTTGGAATCGAAAGAAACCAAAGCTCAAAGAAAAGACGGTAACGCACAATTCAGTCTTTGCTGCTGCACATCGACAATGCCGGATGACGATTGCAAGATCGACATCCGGCATTTTGTTTGTCTCATCGCCCTGGTCATTCTGATTCGGTTCGACATAACCCAAAAACGAGATACGATCTCCACCGCAAAACAATCACAGGAGATCAGCCCATGACCGCGAAAGCATTATTTGTCAGACTGGAGGCAAAACCGGGCAAAGAAAACGAAGTCGCGAAATTTCTGCGCGATGGACAGGGTTTGGTGCAACAAGAACCCGCAACAACCGCTTGGTTTGGGATTAAACTTGGCCCGACCACCTTCGCGATCTTCGACGCGTTTCCCGACGAAGCAGGACGCGACGCGCACTTGTCTGGAAAAGTTGCCAAGGCGTTGATGGAAAAAGCGCTCGATCTCCTGGCACAGCCGCCGAAGATCGAGAAGGCAGATGTACTGGCGGATAGATTGCCAGGTTGATCCTCCTGAGGACGTTCTCCGACCTTCGACAAGCGTTTTCAATTCGCAATTCGCGATCTGCAATCTACAATTTGCCACGTTGAATTAACAGCCTCCGGGCTTCAGCTTACGCAAGATCAAACGCCGGGTGTTTTCTGTTATGGATCATACCCTTCAACTTGGATTTCCCCTCTGGATTAGATTGGCCCATTTCTTCAACTTCCTTTTTATCACGTTGCTCATCCGCAGCGGGATCGAGATCATCGGCGCGCACCCAAAGTTTTATTGGCGTGACGACGCATTGCCAGGAAGTGAATGGATCCGCTTCACCCGGAAACGAATCCCCAAAGATCCCAATTGGACCGCAGAGGATGAAATCGAAGCGATGTCGCCGTGGACTGCGTTGCCTGGCCACAACAATCTCGGTCTGGGCCGCCACTGGCACTTTTGGGCACTGAATGGCTGGCTGCTGGCTGGCCTGATCTACGTCGTCCTCCTCTTCACGACACCGCAGTGGCGACGACTGGTGCCGACGTCGTGGGAAATCTTTCCGACAGCGTGGCAGGCGATCGTGGCGTATGCCCACTTTCGACTGCCACCGAACGGAAACCCATTCAACGGAATTCAGCAGCTCACTTACTTTTTCGTTATCTTTATTCTATCCCCTTTCCAAATCGTTACCGGCATCATGATGTCACCCGCGCTGGCTGCGCGGTTTCCGTGGTTTCCCCGAATCCTTGGCGGCCGACAAGCCGCCCGCAGTCTGCACTTCATTGGTCTCATCATCTTTGTCGGTTTCATTGTCATCCACGTCATCTTTGTGGTCGCGCATGGGTTCACGCTTGAGATGGCGAAGATTGTGCTCGGCGGCGAATCCCACTCTCATGCCATCGCCGTCACGATCGGATTGATTGGCATCGCTGGAGTGATCGCATTCCATTTTTTAGGAACGTGGTATTCACTCGCCTTTCCGTTCCGAGCGAAAAGATTATTGGAACTCGGCGTCGATCCCTTGCGGCAGTTCCTGTTTCATCATTTGGATTCGCGGCAAAACTATAAGCACGTTTCCGCCTATGCGCGGGTTAACGGCCGCCCTCCACGCAATGAGACCTATCAGCGACTCGTGGCATCCAATTTTGCAGAGTGGCGGCTTGAGGTAAGCGGATTAGTCCGAAAAAATTTAGATCTCTCCCTGAATGATCTTCGCCAGATGCCACGCCAAACGCAGACCACGTTGCACTGCTGCATTCAAGGTTGGAGCTATTTCGCGCAGTGGGCCGGCGTGCCCCTATCCGCCATTATGGATAAGTGCGATCTACTGCCGAACGCGCGCTTTCTCGTTTTCTACACATTGGATGAGAAGTGGGAGAAACCGGGTCACGGCTATTACTATGAGGTCATCGACCTGGAAATCGCCCGACTGTCTCAGACCATTCTCGCTTATGAGATGAACCATCAGCCACTACCGATCCCTCACGGCGCGCCACTGCGGTTGCGCGTAGAAAATCAACTAGGCTACAAAATGGCCAAGTGGATCAATCGCCTCGAGTTTGTGGACAGCTTTAAGCACATCGGCGAGGGCCAAGGCGGTTGGCGCGATGATGTTCTCCATTATTATCCTTCCGACGCCGGCATTTGAACCCGATGCCTGATACTAACTTCGGAATTTTGCTTTCTGCAATCTGCCATCTACAATGTTCCATCTTCGATTTTCTGGGGGCATAGCTCAGTTGGTAGAGCGCCAGCTTTGCAAGCTGGAAGTCAGGGGTTCGAATCCCCTTGCCTCCAGTCTTCCCTCGCAGCGGTAGCGGAGAGGGAAAGACTGTCGCGCCATAGCTTCAGCGAAGGTGGACACGTTTAACCTTGCAACGTCAACGCAGCGAGCTACGACTCGGCAAGCCAACGACGAAACATGGCAACGTTCTTCTACATCTATATCTTGCAGAGCGAGCGCGACGAGGACCGATTCTATACCGGCTTGACGGACGACCTGCGTAAACGATTGAGAAAACATAACGAGGGACGAACTCTTCACACCTCGAAATGGCGACCATGGCGATTGAGGGCATATGTCGCGCTTTCCGATCGAGTTCGTGCTGCAAGGTTCGAGCGCTATCTCAAATCAGCCTCTGGCCGGGCATTTACGAAAAAGCATTTACGATCCGGTGCACTAGCGAGAGCGTAATCCCCTTGCCTCCAGTCTTCGCTCGCAGCGCAGGAGAGCGAAGACTTTCGCGCCGTAGCGCTTAGAAGGTGGACATGTGTGTTGTTATACGACGAGAGCGAGCTCCAACTCAGCGCGTACTGTTTGCGGAGACGTTGTTAACATCCGATTTTCGATTTGCGATTTTCGATTGTCGATTTAAGTAATTGCGCGAAACGTGCCACGAACCAATCGAAAATCGGCAATCGACATTCGAAGATTCCGCGGCGCAGCCGCAACCCCGGGCCTGTAGCTCAGTTGGTTAGAGCATGCGCTTGATAAGCGCAGGGTCACTGGTTCGAGCCCAGTCAGGCCCATTTTCATTTTCGATTTGCGATTTCGAATTTTCGATTGAGGAACGGTCGCCGCGGCGATCTGGTGCGGCCTCCTCGCCACAACCAACTTCAGACCGAATTCATCCTTACCGGGGATTTCTGCTTCCGCGCGACCACCAAACAGACTGCCAGCCCGAAAAACGCGCCGCTGATGTCGACCAGCACGTCGTTCAGCGACGCCGTGCGCGATGGTACGAACGATTGATGAAATTCGTCGCTGGCCGCAAAAATTCCGCAGACAAACCAGATCGCCATAAAGAAAACCCACGGCTTCGCACGCAAATTCGTGCCGCGGTACAGTGCACGACGAAGAAGAATCGCGAGAATCGCGTACTCCGTTAGATGCACGCATTTCCGCAGCAGGAAATGAACTTGGATAATCGCTTCCGCAGTGATGTCCGGTTTCAACCAAAGCAGGAGTGGGACAAGAAGACGCGAGGTATGTTCCGCCGACATCAGATCAGTCGAGCCGATGAAAATCACGCCGAGCCAAATCAATAACGGCAGCCAATATTTCAGAAAGCGTTTCATTCTGTAGTGGCAGGCGTGTCGCCTGCGAACTAAATCGATGCAGCCGGCACGGCCGCCGCTACAGTTGTCCAAATCGCATCGTGTCCAAGATCAATCTCACCACTCCCCTCACCTTCGAGCCAATCTTTATGGAACGAATGTGGGGCGGGCGCCGTTTTGAAACCAAGTTCGGCAAAAAACTGCCGCCAAAAATTCGAATCGGCGAATCATGGGAAATTGTCGATCGTCCTGAAGCTCAGAGCGTCGTGCGTGATGGCCCCTTGCGCGGGAAAACGTTGCACGAACTTTGGACCCAACATCGGCAAGAGCTTTTCGGCGGCGTCGCGGATAGCGCGCGGTTTCCGTTGTTGATCAAACTTCTCGATGCCAATCAGAAACTTTCGTTACAAGTGCACCCGACCGAAAAAGTCGCGGCGAAATTAGGGGGCGAGCCAAAAACCGAATCTTGGTATGTCGCCGCGGCTGACCCGGACGCTGGACTTTTTGTTGGACTAAAAGAAGCGATGACGCGCGCGCAATTCGAAGGAGCGCTACGCTCAGGGACAATTTCCGAGCACGTCCACACAATTCGGGTCAAGGCCGGCGACGCAATGTTCCTTCCTGCTGGCCGACTTCATGCGGTTGGTGCGGGCAATCTTCTCGTTGAAATCCAGCAAAACAGTGACACCACGTATCGCGTTTACGATTGGGACTACGTCGACGAGAAAGGTAAGCCGCGACAGTTGCATGTCGATCAAGCGCTCGAGTGCATCGACTTCAGCGATTGCAAGCCGCAATTGCTCCAGCCAAAAGGCGAGCTGCTGCTAAAACGTGCACTGTTCGAAATTCAAAAATGGACTCTCGATTCGCCACGCGAAGTCGCGCCGCGCGGTCAGTTTGCGATCGTTTGCTGCCTGAGCAACTCGATCCGATGCGCCGAGGTCGATCTTGTGCCCGGTGAATTTTTTCTCGTCCCGGCTCAGTTGCGGGATCGACAACTAAAACCGCTTGGCGCGCAAACAAGTCTCTTGCGCGTGACGATTCCGCTGCCCGCATTTCTTAGCTGTAGCGGCGCTCTGTGAGCGTCGCATTATTTCAGTGGCGGCCATAGACTGCCGCTACAGGATTAAGCTTCAATCCAAACGCGCCGGATAATTTCGCGATTTCTCACCGGAATCGCGTTCGTTTTTTGCAACTCACTTTTTTCGTTCCCAGTCGAGACAAGAAAAGTGCCGGCTCCGCACAATGAAAAGCAGAGCAGAACGATCGCGATCTTTGCCATCCAGCTCATGAGATTCCAAGCTTCACCCGGAAGGTTGGCCTAAGCGTCGCAGGTAAGTAAAGCTGTAAATACCGGTGCTATGGCCATCGGCCCACCGCGGCTGCAAAGCGTAACCGCCCACCAGATCGAACCCGATAAGCTGAAAACTTTTGTCGGTGTAAGTCACGTGTGGACGCGAGACGCTGCCCAGCACATCCGGTTCACCACCACACGCTGCGCACGGACACGCGCGACGCAACATTTCGAGTTTCAAAAACGATTCGGTGCCGTCGTTCCACGCAATGGCGAGCTCGTCTCCGATTTGTTGGATGTTGTTAGGCTCCAAACGCATGATGTCTCATCCGCGTTTTGGCCGCATCCGTTCGCCAAAAATCGCCGTGCCGACGCGCACCAGCGTCGCGCCCTCCTCGACCGCGACCGGGAAATCATTCGTCATACCCATCGAAAGATGGGGAAGCGTTACATCAAATTGCTTTTCGAGCGCGTCACGCAGATCGCGCAGTTGCACAAAGAATTTCCGCGATGCTTCTGCTTCCTCCGCGAGCGGTGGGATCGTCATCAGTCCTTCGATTGTGAGACGCGGAAGCGCGAGCAGCAATTCCATTTCTGCGCGCAGAGTTTCAGGTTTGAATCCGAATTTACTCCCCTCACCCGCCACGTTCACTTCCAAGAGCACACGTGGATGCAGTCCTTCTTCCTCGGCGATGCGATTTATCTCTTGCGCCAGCACGAGCGAATCCACGCTGTGAATCATTTCGAACAGCGGAAGCGCGTGGCGGATCTTGTTTTTCTGGAGATGACCGACGAAATGCCAGTGAATTGCGGACGGCAATTCTGGAATCTTCACCCGTGCTTCCTGAACACGACTTTCGCCAAATAATGACTGCCCGGCCTCGTGAGCCTCGCGTACTCTCTCGGCGGGATGTGTCTTCGAGATCGCGACAAGTTCGATTTCGTCGACGTCGCGTCCAATCTTCGTCGCGGCCCGCGCGATTTGCTCACGAACGCGTTCGAGATTTGCGGCGAGATCTTCCATGGGTTTCGCGGGAATTGAAACTAGCAGAGCTTTCGGCCAGAATGCAAAACCGCGAAAGTTTTGAAATTGCGATCCTAAACAGCGCTCGCTAAACCATCGGCATCCAGCACCGCCTTAGTAACCTCGCTTGTTCGTTTTCGATCTTAACTGCGCTGCTCACCGCAGCGCCCGTCTCTTCCAGTCATTCTGAAGAAACGATTCCAAGACTCAATTACGAAGCGGTGCCCGATTTCTTTCAACTTCCTGCGGGTGAGAATTTCGTCGAAGTCGCTGGGGTGACCGTCAATTCCAAGGGGCATATTTTCGTGTTTCATCGCGGCAAACATCCGTTGATGGAATTCGATGCATCGGGAAAATTCATCCGCAGCATTGCGGACGATCTCTTTGTCACTGCCCATATGGTGCGTGTCGACGCCGAGGACAATATCTGGACCACAGACGTCGGAGCGCACGTTGTTTTGAAGCTCAGTCCAGAAGGTCGCGTGTTGCTATCGTGAGGCCGAATGCGGATACCGGGCGATGACGTCCTTCACTTCAATCAGCCTACTGATGTTGCCTTCGATCGCGAAGGAAATATCTACGTCGCAGATGGCAAGGGCAATTCGCGAGTGTTGAAGTTCAACAAATATGGCAATCTGCTGCTTGCCTGGGGGATGAAAGGCGATGGCCCCGGACAATTCGATCTTCCACACTCCGTCGCGATCGATGACGATCCGGTTTACGTGGCCGATCGCGAGGACGCGCGTATCCAGATTTTCGACCTGAATGGCCGCTTATCTCCGTGAATGGAAATTAGGCCACCCGTATGGCCTCTTCATTACGCCTGATCATTTCATCTACATGGCTGACGCAATTGCTGGCCGAATTCTGAAGATCAACCGTGAAGGCAAGATTGTCGGCGTTTTCGATGGACCGCCGCCGGACAAGGGCAGGCATTTCGATCCGCACTTGATTGCTGTGGACAAAGACAATTCCATTTTTACCGCGGAAGTAATGCCGTGGCGCGCTCAAAAATTTCGGCTGAAATGAAAACAAAGTTCCCGTCTGGCTAATTTGTATTGTCTGCTCTCCTCAGCGGCAAAATGCTTGGAGCGACATCTTATGAAAATCGCAGTCCTCGGTAGCGGAATGGTTGGCAATGCGCTTGCCACAAAACTCGTTAACGTCGGCCATCAAGTCATGATGGGATCGCGCACCTCCGACAGTAAACCAGCGCAAAAATGGCAAACCGCCGCTGGCAAAGGCACGCAAATCGGCACGTTCGCGGAGGCAGCTGCGTTCGGCGAATTGGTTTTGAATTGCACGAATGGCGCAAATTCGATTGTCGCCCTTCGTCAGGCCGGTGAAGCAAAGTTGTGCGGCAAAATTTTGATCGATGTCGCGAACCCATTAGATATGTCGCAAAAGCCGCCCACGCTGACAATTTGTAATACCGACTCGCTCGGCGAACAGATTCAGCGCGAGTTTCTTGAGACGAAAGTCGTCAAAGCGCTCAATACGGTGAATTGCGAAGTAATGGTCAATCCTGAGCTCGCGCCAGGCGATCATAATCTATTCATCTGCGGCAACGATACGGCGGCGAAAGCAAAGGTGTCGGAGTTCATCGCGCGAAACTTCGGCTGGAAACGCGATAACATTGTCGACCTTGGCGACATTTCCGCGGCCCGCGGAACGGAAATGTATTTGCCGCTTTGGTTACGGCTCTGGGGCGTCGTCGGCTCACCGCATTTCAACATCCGCGTGATTCACGAATGACGTTTGCTGCAGCAATTCCATCATTTGCTTGGCGAGCTTCGGGCCGATGCCGGCTTCTTCGTGTTTGAAATACACAAACGCGTCACTCCAGCGGTTGTTTTGCTCGCGAACGAATTTCGCCCAGCGTTCGATGTCGATCTTTTCGTAATCCTCGCGCCTGAGACGCAGATAACCGTAATCGGCAGTCGCTGCCGTTGGCGTCGCCGTGTTCTCCGTCTCAGCGATGCAGAGCGCGATGTTCCGCGACTTGAGCACTCCGAAAATTTCGTCGTCGAACCACGATTCGTGACGGAATTCGAACGCCGCGCGCAAGTCCGGGAATTCGCGGAGGAATGAGCTCAGCACATCGGCATCTTTTTTGAACGTGGGCGGCAGCTGAAACAAAACCGGCCCGAGTCGCTCGCCGAGGCCAGTCACCACTTTGCAAAAATAATCGAGCGTATCTGCGCAATCGCGCAGCTTCGACCAATGCGTGATTTTTTGCGGTGCTTTCAGCGCAAAACGAAAATTTCCCGGAGTCAGCTGTTTCCAATTGTCGATCGTTTTCGGGGCTGGAATGCGATGGAACGTGTAGTTGATCTCCGTCGTTAAAAGTCGCTCAGCGTAAAATGGCAGCATTTTCCTCGCCGCCAAATCTTCGGGATAAAAATTCCCTTTCCACTCTGTGTACTGAAAACCTGACGTGCCGATCCAGAATTTCATGTGATCCGCTCAGGCCAAGATTCGCAGAGCGAGGGATCTCCGCAAGCGTCGTAAAAAGGCTCGTCAAGACATCCGTCCGACAACGCGCATGCGAATTGAATATGGCGGCAAGCTCTTCGCCGGCCAAAATGAACCGGAACACGGGAGGCTTGTTGCCATCGCAACATAAACAAGAAAGGGAAATCATGAAAAAAATGCTTTTAAGCATGGCATTGGCAGTTGTGGCCCCATTTGCATGGGCGCAGGTCTCGGAGACTACCACAACGACGACCACGACTGAAGGCAGCGGCACGATCACGGAGTACACTCCGGGGAGTGCAATCGTACTCAGGGAAAGTAGCGGACCGCGGACGTACCGCTTCGGCAAGACGGTCACTTATGTGACGCGGAGCGGCAAGGTCTTGGATGAAGACACGGTGAGAACAAGAGTTAAAATAGGTGTTCCAGTCCGGGTTCACTACGTCGGAACAGGCGACAACATGATGGTTGATCGCGTGATTATCGACGAGGATTAAGAGCCAAAAGAGCTAAGCTCGTTTGTCTCCATCGCGCCTTTCTGTTCTGCCTTCTCGGGTGGAACAGCAAAGGCGCGTTTTGTTTAAGTTTACGGACGATGTGCTCCACAGCCGGGCCGAATGGCTGCTACGATCAATTTTTGGGTGAACGCTGTTCTTCGCTTCGCAGTTGTCGCCGCGTTAATTTCCAGCGCGATCCTTCCGGCGGCGGCGAAAAAGAAGGCTACTCGCGAGAGAACTCCAAGTGACGCGGAGATCGAAGCTGCCACTCGTCTGCAAATCTTTCTTGATCGCGCGAACTTTAGTCCCGGCAATCTCAATGGACACTATGGTGATTTCACTTGGAAGGCGCTCGCGCTCTACCGGATTTCTCGCGGAGAACAACCGCAACAGCCACCCCCGCAGGTCAAGTCGAAAGGCAACATCGCGCCTGACATCAATGGTCTCGATCTTGCCAGCGTAGACCCAGTGTTCATTACCTACACGGTTACCGATGCCGATCTACAGAGCGTCGGTCCTTCGCCAAGCGGCGTGGCAGCGCAGGCCAAGCTAAAGTTTTTGCCTTACCACGACGCCGCTGAAGCCATCGCAGAGAAGTTTCACAGCGAGGTCCATTTGCTGGAGCAACTCAATCCGGGCAAGATGAAAACGATCAAGGCTGGTGATCAGATCATGGTCCCGAATGTCGACCCGTTTGAGCTTGCTTCGGTTAAGGACATCAAACCTGGCAGCGATATCGCGCCGCAGGCCGCAAATGATATAGAAGACCAACCCGACTCCCAAAAAGGAAACGAAGACGCAAGCAAAGGAGCCAACACCGGCCAATCCGCTGCGCCGCCTATCGCCGTGAAAATCGACACCAAAACCAATATGCTTGAAGTGCACGAAGGCGATAAGCTCATCGCTGCATATCCAGTCACCATCGGTTCGGCTCACACTGCGTCGCCTATCGGCGAGTGGAAAGTGAGCAGGATCACGAAGATGCCGACTTTTCGTTACGACAAGGAAATGCTCCAACACGGTAAACGCAGCGGCAATTTCCACCTGCTTCCACCCGGTCCGAACAATCCGGTCGGGGTGATGTGGATCGCACTCAACAAAAAAGGAATCGGCATTCACGGCACCAACAGTCCCGATTCGATTGGTCGTGCCGCCAGCCATGGCTGCATTCGTCTTGCCAACTGGGACGTCGTCCGGCTCGCGACAAAAATAAGGCCCGGCGAAACTGTCTCCATCCGCTAGAGTGGCGATAATGAGTGAAAGGCTCACGTCTCACGCATTAAAGGTCCTGCACGAGTGGGTCCGATCGGAAAGCTTGCGAAAACATTGCTACGCGGTAGCTGATTCAATGCGTTACTTCGCGCAATTACGGGGCGCAGATGCGGACTTGTGGGAGACGGTCGGCCTGTTACACGACATGGATTATGAACGCCATCCAAATCTTGAACACAGCCCGACTGAAGGGCATCCGTTCGTCGGCGTGGCATGGCTACGCGAGCACAGCTGGGGTGAAGAAATTTGCCGCGCGATTCTTTCACACGCAGATTACGCGAACGTCGCTCGTGAGACGCCGCTCGAGAAAACTCTCTACGCCGTCGATGAACTAAGCAGCTTTGTCATCGCCGTTGCGCTCGTTCGCCCCACGAAAAGCATCCACGATGTCGATGTTGCTGCGGTAAAAAAGAAGATGAAAGACAAAGCATTCGCGCGCGCCGTTAATCGCGATGACATCGTCCGCGGCGCGGCCGAGCTGGGCATGCCGTTCGACGATGTGATTGCCGAGGTCATCAACGCGCTCAAGTCAGACGCTGATCGGCTGGGACTGGTGGGAACCGCGTAGACAGACCGAAATGCTACACGCACAACTACAGTTTTTCTGCAACAATCTCCAGTACGAGCGGCGTGATCATTAACCAATTTGGATTCGCTTCTGCACTGGCTAGATCGGCGCGTACTTTGTCTGCGAATTTTTGGTCGATTCGTCCCATCTCGATGAGCCGGGGGAGGTAAATCTCAATAAACGTTGCTGGCCATTGCCACATATAGTCATTCGGGCGGATGCAAAATATGTGCGGCGCGGCCGAGCGAATGGCAAAATCATTCTCCGAGAGCAGTGCCGGCAGGTCGGCGGCACCATCCGGTTCACCGCCCGATTCACGCCACGTTTGAATCACGTGCTGCCTGAATCGCTCCTGATTCGGCAGACGCGGAACGAAGCGCCACGTCTCATAATGACCGTATTCGTGGAAGATAGCGATGCTGCCTTTTCGCATCACGCCAGCCAGTTTCTTGACCAATACGGCAGGATCGCTGACAAACGACACGACCCATCGGCACCACGAGAAATCGTAATCTCCTCTTGGCAGATCATCCGTCATCAAATCCAGCTCGTGGATCTTGATGTTCGTGAGCGAGTGCACACGACACGCTTCTCTCATCGCGCGGACGAAGTTTTGTGACCGTTCGAGTGCGACCACTTCGCCGGTCGGCCCGATAATCTCCGCAAGATCAACAGCCGCATAACCGGGGCCCGCGCCGACATCCAGCACGCGTTTCCCTACGGTGATTCCCCTTTTTTTCCAGCAATCTAAAACCACCGGGCGCCAGACGCGATGTTGCAATCCGAGTCTCGCAAGCTCCCGATCATGTGTGCCTAGGACGTAATCGCGTTCAGTCGTCACGAATGCATTATTTCATGCACCGTTCAAGCAGGCCACGAGAATTAAAAGGAATCGCGACGTTTGCCACGTTCCAAGCGATGGAACGTGCCACACGCAGACCGCCATGACCGCTTTACAGTGGCTGAGAAGCGTCTCCTGACGAAGGGTCCGGCCCCGAAGAAATCTTTTGCGTATTCGTGGCAGCGGCAGCTCTTTTAGCAGCCCATCTCGCTCTCATTGCTGCGGCCAGTTGCGCACGACGTTCCGGCGTGAGGTTGAGTTTCCTCTTCACTTTCTTGGCGACCCTCGGTTCTTTCGCGGCGGCTGACTTTACAGCGGGAGCAGCCGCTTTATTTGTACTCTTAGCCGCGGACACGGTTTGTGCTGCCTCAAGCTTTCGTTTCAGCCTGGCGAGCTTCTTCGCACCTTTTTGCATCCGAGCTTCGAGGCGCCGGATCCTTTTCTTGAGATTTTTAGCCTTTTTCATATTGGATGAGGAGCCATTACGGCGACCGCTAATAGGAATGACGGCGTGGATTTTGAGGTAATCACGAAACCTCACCGATGTCACGCCTTTCCTGGCTATTATTCAAGCACTGAAAAGCTCCTCGAAGGGGACACAATGAGCGACTCAAGGGGAAAATATCAGGAGTAAAAATACGGCGAGGAGCAGCAAATGGATGCAGCCCTGTAGAACATTTGTTTTGCCACTGGTAAAGGTAACGACAGTTACAGCCAATGTCAGCAGAAGCAGCGGAAGATTGCCGCCTTGCACGCCTAGCGTAACTGGTCGTTTAGTGATCAATCCGATAGTCAGCACGGCCGGAACGGTTAGTCCGATGGTTGCTAGGACCGATCCGAGCAGAATGTTTACTGAACGTTGCAGCTGATTGTTCAGTGTGGCATGGATGGCGCCTAGTCCCTCCGGTGCAAGCACCAATGCGGCGATGATTGCTCCGCCAAACGCCTGTGGCATGCCAAATTGCTCGATGCTGTTGTCCAACGGGATCGCGAACTTTTCCGCCAAGAGAACGACGGCAAGCAAATAAAGCAGCAGCAACACTGCGTGAACGCCCGTAGAGCGGACCTCGAGTTGGTGATGACCGAATTTTGTCGCCACTGCCACATCTTTTGATTCCATGAAATACTGGCTGTGGCGCATTGTCTGGATAAGGAGGAAAATTCCGTAAAGCGACACCGACACCACCACGAGGAAAATCTCCTGTTCGGTGGAAAACGTTGGTCCGCTCGTAGAGGTGGTGAAGCTTGGCAGGACCAAACCGAGCACTGCCAACGCCATGATGACGTTGAGATATGCGTTAACGCCTTGGAGATTGTAATGCTGCTCGCGATAGCGCAATCCGCCCAGCAATAGTGACAACCCCACCAAACCACCGAGCGCGATCATAACTACAGCAAACATCGCGTCTCGCCCGAGAGTCGGGTTATTCGCGCCATGCAGCATCGCCGTGGAAATCATCATCACCTCGACACTGATCGCCGAGAGAGTCAGGATCAAAGTTCCATAAGGTTCGCCGAATTTAATGGCAAGACAGTCGGCATGCCGCACAACAGAAATTGCGGACAAAAGAATGACTGCAAACAACCAAAAAAAGATAAGCACCAGCAACATCGGATGCGTGGTCTCTTCGAGCGGTCGATTTCCCATTGCAATAAGAATCGCTGCTGTTCCGAGGCTAATGAGCAGCACAAATTCAGCACGTACGGCGCTTAGGAAACCCTGGCCATTTTTTGCATTAGGGTTCCCTTCTGTCCTTTCAGACATGCGGGCGAGCATATCGAGTCCGTCTCAGCGATGCAATCAAGCGATGACGGCGCCCTAGCGTAGCGTAAGCGTCCCGCTTGCGCCCTGTGGGAATTTCGCAAGCGGGGACGCTCGCGCTACCCTACTCTTTCTTTTGGGCAAGCGGCAGAAATTCCTCACGGGCGACCTTGCCATCCTTAACCGTGTAAATCCCCACTTCAGACATCTGCATTCGCTTCTTGGACGCCTTCTCGGTGACGTCGATATCGAACTGCACAACAAAAGTATCGCGGGCCACGAACGGTCCGCCCACTTTCACGTTGTGCACTTCCATGTTTTTCTCCCACCACTCGGTTTTGCCGCGCACCTGATCAATGCCGTGCATTTCTGCCGGCATGTTTTCCATCTCGCGCGCCTCCACGCTGACGATATCCTTCGCATAGAGATCGTCCACGGCCTTCATCCATTCACCCTTGCGGCAAAGGTCCACCAACTTCGTTGCGACTTCTTCTGTGTTCATGTTTCCTCCTCTATTTTCGGTTCACCATTATTCACTAAACCAAGTTCTCCTGTTTATCGAATTCACGACTGAAGTTGGTTGTCGCGATTTTTCAGTATCCAAGCAATGCTAACCACCGGCGATGGCCCCTATAACCAGAAAGGGCTCGGACCCTTTTGAGATTGCACCGGGCAACGGCGCATCCGGTAGTTCATGAGATACGTCCTCCCCGCACGCGAAGAACCGAACGAGTGGCCGGCGCAACTGAGTAACGTGATCGCGCATTGTGCCGCGGAGCATCGGATAACGAGTTTCGAGCGCGTCGAGTACTGAACGCTGGGTCACGGGAGCCGCAACATCCAGCTCTACTTCGCCGTCAACCCGCGCCAGCGTGCGCAGATGGGGCGGCAGCACGACGCGAATCATGGCAGGGTTTGCACCTCAACAGAAAGCACCCCCGGTAGATCGCGCACTATGGGTTTCCAGTTATCGCCCGCATTGGCCGATGCGTAAACCTGTCCACCTGTTGTTCCGAAGTAAACGCCGCAGGGATCGAGCGAGTCAACCGACATCGCGTCGCGCAATACGTTCACGTAACAATTGCGCTGGGGCAGACCTTTCGTGAGCGCTTCCCACTCGTTTCCGCCTGTCCGGCTGCGGTACACACGCAATCTGCCCTTAGGTGGATAGTGCTCAGAGTCGCTTTTGATTGGAACGACGTAAATCGTCTCCGGCTCATGCGCATGTACGTCGACCGGAAAACCAAAATCGCTGGGCAAGTTGTCGCTGACCTCGCTCCAAGAATCTCCCGCATTGTCACTGCGCATTACGTCCCAGTGCTTCTGCATGAACAGCGTGGTCGGACGCGAGGGATGCATCGCGATGCGATGGACGCAATGGCCGACCTCTGCGTTTGGATCCGGCATGTATTGCGAATGCAGCCCGTGATTGATCGGTTTCCACGTTTTTCCACCGTCATCGGTACGGAACGTACCTGCGGCCGAGATCGCCACGAACATTCGTCGTCGATCTTGCGGATCGAGGAGAATTGTATGCAGACACATTCCACCCGCGCCCGGTTGCCATTTCGGGCCGGTGTCGTGTTTTCGAAGACCGGACAATTCGTTCCAAGATTTGCCGCCGTCCCTCGATTCGAAGAGCGCGGCGTCTTCCACGCCGGCGTAAACATGCTCGGGATCATGCAGTGACGGTTCCAGATGCCAAACCCGCTTGAACTCCCATGGATGCTGGGTGCCGTCGTACCATTGATGCGTACCAGGGATACCGTCGTAAACGAACTTATTGCTTTCGCCTTTCGACATACCATCGGGGCTTTTGAGTTCCTCCGGGCTGCTGCCGGGCGTGTTCCAGGTTTTCCCACCGTCATCTGAGCGTTGAATGATCTGGCCGAACCAGCCGCTGGTTTGTGATGCGTAAATTCGATCGGGATTAACTGGCGAACCTTTCAGGTGATAAATTTCCCAACCCGCAAAATGCGGGCCGCTGACCTTCCATCGTTTGCGCGCGCCATCCGATGTGAGAATGAACGCGCCTTTCCTTGTGCCGACTAATACTCGTATGTTGCTCATGATTTAGATTTCTAACCGCAGATTACGCGGATAACACGAATTCATTTCCCAAGCTGTAGCATCTATTCTCTGTCGCATCGTATCAACCCTTGACCTCTACCATCCGAGCTTTGACCAGCTTTTTCACGAGGGCCGCGGGTAAGGGTTTCTCCGGTGAAAAGCGAATCGTGCCCTTGCTGGTCTGGAAAGTTTTCAGATCGTTCCGAATTTTTTTCAAGGTGGCAGGACTCTCCGGATAGAAACGCACAATGATTCGCCCAGGCACCGAAGAAAACCAACGAACGCCCGTTCAGCCGAAACGCGGGAATCCCGTAACTAATGCATTCCTCCGCTTCTGGCGCCGTGGCCAGAATGGTTCGACGAAGCTTCTCTAGCGTCGCCCGCTGATCGGGTTTCACTTTCGTGAGGTATTCGTCAATCGTCCTGGGTTTTCGCTTGGCGAAAGCCATAAAATTTTCAAAGGTTTATTTGCCCGCATAAGCGGCTTTCAACTTATTGATGTCGATCTTCTGCATTTGAAGCATCGCTTTCATGACTCGTTCCGCTTTTTCGGGATCCTTGTCGTGCAACATGTCAATCAACACAGTAGGGGTGATTTGCCACGAAAGACCGAATTTGTCTTTGAGCCAGCCGCACTGCGATTCCTCACCGCCATCAGCAGTGAGTTTCTCCCAAAAATAATCGACTTCCTGTTGCGTCTCGCAGTTCACTACAAACGAGATCGACTCATTAAATTTAAAAGCTGGACCGCCGTTGAGCGCAGTGAATTTCTGGCCTTCAAGCTCGAATTCGATAGTCAGCACCGATCCCACCGGTCGGCGACTCTCTGAGACTTTGGCTGCTTCTTCGCCGTAGCGAAGAATTCTGCCGATCTTGGAATTTTTGAAAGTTGAGGTGTAAAACTTCACGGCGTCTTTGGCTTGATCATCGAACCACAAAAATGGTGTAATTTTTTGCATCTTAATTTATTCCTTTGATGGTATGGGCGGGTATTGCTCGAATTTGGGAATCGCTGGATCCATTTGGTCCCACGGTTGCGCGTCTGAAACGAAAATATCCATCTGCGACTGGAACCAGCTCGGGTCATCAAGGGAGCCCGCCAGGATTCCCACAAACTGCGGTTCCCCTCCTTCAAATTCGCCTCCCGTAATTCGGGACCCGCATTCAGGACAAAAACCGCGTTTGTGTTTTCCGCGGGCCATGCTGGATGTGAAATGGTAACGCAATTGTCCGCGCGT
>Ga0209376_1002632_pt1 | contig 16877 bp, 14 predicted proteins | sample GraSoiAngelo_134_FD_185891 | JGI IMG/M metagenome (GOLD analysis project Ga0209376, IMG submission 185891) | Grasslands soil microbial communities from the Angelo Coastal Reserve, California, USA - 14_0929_05_30cm (SPAdes) (version 2) | ecosystem: Environmental > Terrestrial > Soil > Grasslands ... | reverse complement strand
CTTGTCCCTGCCCACTATAATTACTCCCAGAGCCGCCAGATGTACCAGAACCGCTATTTCCATTCCCTCCGCTTCCGTTGTCTGGACCGTCCGCGCCAGGGCAGTCTTGACTTGAGCCCATCCTCCTAACATCGGCCGGCACTAACAGCCCGTCAGGGGTGATGGTGAAGGCTGCCAGGTAGAAACCCCAGCAGCTGTCTACGGTAATAAAGGCGTCTCCATTGACTACGGTGCCTGTAGAGGATACTGACCTTAGCCAGAGGCGGCTGTCGGGCGGGATTGTGACCTGACGGTAGTTGTTGATACCGGGACCCGTTAGGGTCACGGTATTCCAGATAGCCGTCGGGTTGGTGATAAGCAGGGCCGGGTCCCCAATGACGAAGTAACCATTGTACGGGTTGTCAATAGCTTGCGCCGCAAGCGCGAAAGCCAAAATTATTGCGAAAACCGTAAGAACTCTTCTCATATAAACCTCCTTGTTTGCTTTTTAAGCTCTCCGCGTCGGCAGTTCCGGTCAGAGGATTTCGCGAGCGTTCCTTTGCCATGGCAAGGTGGGCAGTCTTATCAATTGAGCAACCGTTGCGCTCTGTGAGGAAAAGACGGTCGCAAACGATGATAAAACTAGATACGGTGATGTATCCCTAGAACGCGGTCGCTGTCACGGGTCCCGTCACCGTAGCGTGACCAGAAATTGATTGCCGCTCGTCTCGTTACGTGTTGGCGGTTCTATCCGCCTGTGCCGCCAGGTGCGGGGTCAGACAAAGTAAAAGCGATACCAAAGTCGCCGAGATAGTGACAATCCTTCGTGGCATATTCCTCTTTGATCATGCCCCGCGCGATGATCCAGCCAAACCGCGCGCTGGCGTACCAATTTCATCTCCTCAAATCTATCGGGTTATCCGGTGGTTTCCGCCACCGTCTTAACTACCTTGCCAATGCATACTAGGACAAAGATCACAAGAGGGTTAGTGACCGAAGGTGCCCATGCGAAAGTGCCTAACGGTGCCGCGAAAGTGCTAACGGTGCCCTGCGCTGCTGTTGGATCTATCCCCGCAGGAAAGCATTTCCAACAGCGAAACCCGACGAATATGCGGCGGTACCAGTAAGCAGCGCGAAAAAAACACTTGGACAGATTGGGGTAATTGCCTATGTAGAAACCAAGCGAGGTGGGATAGAAAAGAGCCGGAGACGAACAACAGCGACGGCTACAGAATCAGTGAGCTGGGAGTGACCAAGGACATGTTAACCAGTCGTCTCCCTTCCAGCTCCTGCACACGGTACGCGTCTGCGCAGCATCAGACAGAGAACATCTCCCGCAATATATTCAACACGGAAAGGAGCGCATTTGAACTGATCCGGCCGAGTCGCTTCGCAATCCGTTCTGTATCCACCGTGCGGAGTTGATCGACTGCGACAAACCCGGATCGGTTTTGAAATCGACAGCTGATGCGCCACGGATAGGCGTGCCCAGCTGTTGTCATTGGAACAACGATCAGAGTACGAAGATACTGATTCAACTCGTCGGGCGACACAACCAAGCAGGGACGCGTTTTTCGAATCTCGCTTCCCCGCGTTGGGTCAAGCTCAATCAGGCATACGTCTCCGCGACGAACAGGCCGGCCTACCGCCATCCCCACTCCTCGCGATCAAAGCGAGTAGATCCCGGAAAATCGATCAGGCGATCTTCGTTGCGTTGTCTCATTTTTTGGGCAGCTTCCGCCCAACCAGCGCGGGGCCGCTTTGCCGAACGGATTACGATGCAACCTGGTTCCGCCTTCAGATCGACTTCGTCATCAAGCTGAGCTTCCGCCAAAACGGTTTTAGGTAACCGAATACCTCGTGAATTCCCAATCTGTACCAGGCGCGCTTTCATCAATCACCGCCGTAATTACATTGTATCTACCAATTCCATCGCGTTGCAATAAGCAAAATCGTTTGCCTAATGGCCCAAGAACAAAAAGTTCCTAAAATTGTACCCATCGATCAAGAGGCCACAATTTCACGCGAAACTGTGGCCGAGGTTCTTCGTCGTCACAACATAACAGTTGTGATTGATGGCGACAAATTGACTGCTTCCGCGCAGTGCGATCCGCTCAGGTGTAATTCGGGGACGCACCCCGAATTACACCTTGCTGAGGTGCTTTTCTTGACCGATGATGACAGAAACTTCTAGAGGGTAAGGTGATGAAGAACTTCACATGGCAACGAGGAGTGTTGGGCTGTGCGGCGCTGGTGGCGATTACCGTCCTGGGACTCGCGAGGATTGACGCGGGCCAAGGTGCCGGCGCTGGAAGGGGCGGCGGTCCGGCTCAAGGTCAAACCGCCAATCCGGACGACTGGAGAATCGATCCAATGCGCGGTCCGGTCGATCTGGGACTGACCGATCCTTCGCTCGTCGGCGCGATCGACGTCCACCAGCATCTCGATCCCGATGCTCCTGGAGCCGGCGGGCAGATCCGGGCCCTTGACGGCTTCGACGCTGCGATTCTTGCGAAGCAGCGGGGCATGCGTGGCGTCGTCTTCAAAACGCATCAAGATCCGACGGCGGCGGCCGTCGCGTATCTGGTGCGGAAGCACGTGGTTCCGGGTTTTGAGATGTTCGGCCGCATGGCCCTGAACTTCTCGACAGGCGGAATCAATGTGGCTGCGGTGGAGCACTTTTCGCAGATCAAAGGCGGATGGGGACGCATCCTCGAGATGCCGACGCGAGACTCGTGCGGCAACGGTTCCCCTAACATGGACCCGCAAAATCTGGCTCAAAATCGGCCGTGGATGCTCCTGATGCCGCCTGGATCTTCGCAGTGCGTCGCAACAGCCAGGAACGGGGAACTGTTGCCCGAGGTGAAATACCTCATCACTGTCCTCGCCAAGATCAGGACTGTGGACAGCAACGGCCGGTTGGTTCTCGCGACAGGCCACGCAACCGCTGAAGAACACCTGCTGTTGGCTCGGGAGGGGCGCAAGCACGGTCTGCAGGTGCTGCTCACACATCCGCCGGCCAATGCCCCGCAAGTGGCGCAAGCGGTGCAGTTGGGTGCTTTCATGGAGATGAACGCATCTGGGATCTATAAGACCGACGCTGGGTCCAAGGCGGCCGCGGAGACTGTCAAGAGAATTGGAGCCGAGCACATCATCGTGGGGACAGACTGCGGCCAGACTGTCAACGTGTACCCTACCGATTGCCTCGTGTTGGCGGCCAGAGGGATGCGTGCGCATGGCGTCACTCAGCGAGAGCTCGACCTGATGTACAAAGTGAATCCCGCGAAATTGCTGGGGCTGCCGTCGCTCGAAGAAATAGGGGTGGCACCACCCACCGGCCACTAATCCGCGACGAAACCGCAGGGCACAATAACTCGGGAACGATACACCAAAAGCACAAGAAAGGACTCAAAGAGGCACAAAGACAATTTGTTTGTGCCTTTTGAGTCCGGTTTTGTGCCTTTTGTGGCAAGGTTGCCATTTTGTTGTGCAATGCCCTGTGTCGGATCTTCCAGGTCCAGTATCACGTTAAGGCTTTGCCCAATCTTTCCAAAGTAAGGCTTTCACGCGGGCGAACTCTTTACCGTTCGCCGTCACCACAGTGAACTTATGACGCATGCCCTGACCGGCGATCAAGAGATCATAAGCTCCGATAGGGCTACCAACCTTCTCGAGATCGGCCCTTAACTTTCCCGCGATTTTGGCGTCCTCTTCTTCAAACGACATTAAGGTGATGGGACCAGCGAAGAAAGTCCCTAATCGGGCCGTATTAGCTTCCCTTTGTTCACTCTTTTCAACGCCGTACCAGAGTTCGAAGGCCACGACGGTCGATACATTCACCACCGCGCCGGCAGCGATGGCCCTCTGGAACCGAGCCCGGACTTTAGTCGGCTTGCCGTTGATCAGTGCAATGCAAGCATTAGTGTCGAGGAGATATGTCAATCAAAGATCTCGCGTCGTGGCGTTTTGGGTTGCCGCCGGCTTCCCTTCTTCATCAACGGTTTCGCTCGAAGGCGGTCAAGCTCCGCGAACCATAAATATATACCGCGGTTCGAGGGGCGACACCAGAAGAGGGTCGTTCCTTTGGGCAGCCTTCGTTTCAATGAGAAATACTTTTAAGTGTGGCGAAGCTTGGCAATGGCTCTGCTTCCTACGTCATTTCTTGAAATTGATAATCAGGTACAACTTCTTCGAAACTCCTCCTGACGGTCCGGGGTTGGTGACGGTGATTGCGTAGGTGCCCGGACTCTTCAGCAGGGATCCCTTCAGCGTTGCTGTCAGCCTTGATTCGCTGATGAACTTCGTCGGCAGGTCGGTGGTGTCGAAGCGGATTACCGATTGGGGACTAAATTTTGCCCCTGTCACTTCAATCTCGGCGCGGGCATCGCCTTCTCGCACGATTTCCGGTGTGAGCGTCTCCAGCTCCGGGCTCCTGTCATCCATTGGATATTCGGCTACCGGGCGGGGGATCGGGTTCCGGAAATTCGGAGTGAGCGTCGTGTCGAGAATCTTGCCATCCATGATTACCGTGTGAAGGTTCCTCGTGGCGCGGATATCCGCGAGAGGATCGCCCGCGATCAAGATCACGTCCGCAATTTTGCCCGGCGTCACGGTTCCCAAGTCCTTGTCCTTATGGAGCAGCTCTGCTGACCATCGGGTGGAGCTGAGAATTGCCTGCATAGGCGTGAGGCCCGCGTCCACTAGCGCTTCCATCTCAACGTGGATGGCGAGGCCGGCCATATTTGCGGGACCGGAGCTTGGCCCCGAATCCGGCCCGCTGATAATCCTTCCGCCAGCCTGCGCATACATCCGGGTAAACTCCTCGACTTTCCGCAGCCCTTCCTTCATGCGCTGCTCGTCGGCCGGGTTCCTCGGACTGTCGCTGCCGTTCGCGGTGCGCAGCCAGGCCTCCCGCCGTGCAACTGGGATGAAGCGATACGCCGGGTCTTCGAGAAGTGCCGCCGACTGCTTGTACCACTCCAGCTTTTTGGGCATGATTGAGATCCAACTCCGCGTGAGCGTAGGATTCAGGTACACGCCATTCTTCAGCATCGACTGGATCAAGGGGCCGTACAGCTTGGGGTCCATATCTGCTTCCGGGGTACGGAGCCTTCCCTCATCCATTGCCTTTAACTTGGCTGGATCGGATATAGTCGCGTGGGCGATCGGCGTGAAGTGCTCGATAAACTTCAATCCGGCGCCGATTGCTTCGTTTGCATCGTGCGAATGGCCTACAGCTTCCGTCCCGGCCTTGTGTGCCTCCTCCACGAGCGGCTGCAGCAGCTCGGGAGTCAGATTCTGGTAGACCTTGATTGCATCCACTCCTTCCCGCAACAGCTTCCGCGCAACGGTGCGGGCTTGTTCCGGGGTATTCACGTGGGTCCGGTATTCATCGCGCCGGTCGGCGCTGCTGTCCGGCCCGTCAATCACTTCGCCGGTGACGAACATCCGTGGGCCTTTAATCTTTCCCGCTTTTAGCGCGTCGCGCTGTGCCATCACCCACTGGGTGGGATTGGCTGTATCACAGACGGTTGTTATGCCGTAGTGGAGAAAGAGAGGCGGGAAGAAATCGAGCGAGTGTATGTGAGCGTCAATCAACCCAGGCATGATGGTCATCCCATCCGCCTTGATGACCTTCGCCTGCGGCGGAACGGCGACGCTTCCTTTCGGGCCTGCCGCTTTGATCCGGTTTCCCTCGATGACAACGACCGAATTTTTCACCGGAGCACCGCCGCTGCCGTCAATCAGCGTTCCACCTTCAATGACCATGGCCTGGCTTTGGCCCCGAAGCGACTTCGGCCCCAGTGCAATCAGGCACACGAGCGCAATTAAAAAGCCGCATGATTTTTGCGCTTTTGTTGCGAATGCGAACTGCACGGCTTCCGGGTTTCCAGGGAACATTTACTCTGTCTCCGGATCCTATTTCACCGTCCTGAAAACGTTGTCAATGAACCCGTTCTTTTTCAGTTCCGCGACGAAGCTTTCTTCGTAAAAGTCAGTGGCCTTGTATTTTTGGATCTCGGCCGGATATCCGATGGTGAACATACCCTTGAAGCCTTGCACGCAAGGAAACATCTCGCGTGACATCTTCAGGCCTTCTTCATAGACGGAATTCGCCACCTTGCGGTCGGTCATGCCGTGATACTTTGCCAGCACTCGCAAAGTGTCTTCGCGGTTGTTGTAATAGATCGCCATGCCCTCGAAGGTAGCCTTGAGGAAGCGCATCGCGATGTCGCGATTTTTTGGGTCCTTGATCCAGTTCCATTCCACTCGGACGCCGTTTCCGGCGATGGGCTGCTTCCACGCGGATGTGTCTGCCAGCACCGGGTAGCCTTCTGCTTTTGCCAGTGCCATGTAGCGGTCGTCGGCAATGAATGCATCGGCCTTGTTTGCTTTCAAATCGTCAAGCCGTTGCGCGCGCTCCACGACGATGAAGTCCTTTCCCGGCGTCCAGCCCATGCGCTTGCCCAGGGCACGGTAGATGAAGCCCGTCATGGCGCCGTCGTTGGAGATTCCCAGCCTCTTGCCCTTGATCTCCTCCAGACTTTTCATTCCCTTTTTTCCGACGATGCTGAAGCGGACCTCACAATCGGTAGTCGCAATCTGCAGCCGCTTGGGGCCGCGATTGGCGAGGATCGCGCTGACCATCGGAACGCCGCCGTCGACGCTGAAGTCGGGGTTGTCCATACGTTGTCCGCCCATCTCGATCGCTCCTGGAAACTCTCCCGGAGGCATCCATAGCTGGACATCCAAACCGTATTTCTTGTAAATCCCGCGGTCGTAGGCGAGCAGAACCGGTGTCTTGCTGACGGCCCGGGTTACCAATTCCACTTTTACGGGGATCAAATTCTGCTGGGCCCGCGCGATGCTTACTCCGGCAATCATCGGAACAAGCCAAAACATCATCCACGCCAAGTGTGTTCGTTCCCGCATTACTAAGGATTCCTCCTTATTGGTCCTTATGTTTTTAGGATTTGAATTATGCCTACTCAAAATACACCAGCAGACGCTTGGCAGTGAACCTGGATTCTCGGCACGTAGTGCTGCCTAGTGGCATGAAACGTCTTCTTTGGCAAAGCCTTATCATCAGAACCGGTCGTTGTTCACCTGGTGCTCCCGGTCTCGCTCCAGGCATGCATAGTCAGGTGGATCGTGGACGTCGGCTTATCGCGTTGTGGAAAACGTGACCCTGCGAGGTCGGCATCGGCTGCGTCAGCTAAGCCGTTGAAAACTCAAGAGAGCCTATCGGGTTAGAAATGGAACGGCGCATGCTCGATAGGCCGGCATGAGAGGGAAGACGACAAACCAAACACGCTGATTGCTTCCCATCAGACACACCTGCGGCTGCCTCCATTCCCGTCTTCCCTTTTGACAGAACCGTTGTTCCGATCAACTGCGTTTCCTTGACGATCATCTCCATGTCATCGGCGATCGTTGACGATGGCGAAACAAGTATTTCCATTTCCTCGGCGATCAACTCGGTCAACGACTCGGTCTTTTCCACCTCGGGAACGATTATTTGTGCAGCGTCCGCGATCATTGTCATGCTGCAAAGAACCATTTCCCTGCCGCACACGATTATCGATGAGACACCCCCGATCATCTTCGGTTCACAAATAATCGCGTCCGAGGTGCAAATAATCATTTCCGCAACAGAGACGGTTATTTCCGGCGATCATCAAACCCCAGCGAATCAGCGAGTTCCAGACGGCTCTCGGGAAATAACTATTTCTGTACCGGAAACGATTATTTGCAAGGCCAAGACGATTATCTCCGTTTTGCAAATAAGGATGTCCAAGAGGAAGGCGATCATTTCCGAACGCATCGTGTTTATTGATGGTCTGTACATGATCATTGCTGGACCGGATCCGATCATTTCCGGAGTGGATTCGATCATTGATATACACGAGGCAATGATGTCCATCGTGGAAACGACAATCTCCACGACGCAAACAAATTTCCCCAGGGGGGACACGGTCATTTCCGCATTCCCCACGAGTTTCCTGGCGGCAGAAATAATTATTCTCAGCTTCAAGAAAACCGCCTGCGCGGATGAGCAATTCGATTTAAAAGTTTTTCTCTTCTCCGGATACGATAAAGACTCGGAAGGTCGCCTAGGCCGCCGTTACGGCCTCGGTGAAATCGCTGGCCGATTCAGCATGCCTGAGCAAAGCATTGGTCCACCGAATCCGGAACTTATAGCCAACGCGAGGGAACATGATGGTCGCCGGGGTGTCTCACTAAAACGGGCGTTCTACTCTGCTTCCATCGCTGATTTCCGCGGTTCGACGTTTGAGCAAATCCTTGGAACCCTAGCCGAAAATAGTTCCATCACGCTGGAACACACGCAGCGGAACGCGTGGATGGAAGAGATTCGGATCCTTAAAGAAGTGACATCAACCTATGAAGGACAGATCTACTTTGAATATGCGATTCCACGAATGGGAAAACGGATCGATGTTTTGCTCATCGTCAGGGCGGCGATTGTCATCATTGAATTCAAGATCGGCGAAAAGGAATTCACGTCAGCCGGCATCGATCAAGTTTGGGACTACGCCCTCGATCTCAAGAATTTTCACGAGGCCAGTCACGCTCGTTTGATTGCCCCGATTCTGTGCGCGAGCAGATCGGAACAAACCTCACCGCCCATTTTCAGAATGCCAACAACGACCGGCTTCTCTCCCCCATTCTCTGCAGCGTTGACTCCATCGGCCCTGTCATTGAGAGAGTCCTGACGCTGGCTCACGGTGAATCAAACATCGATCCTATTGAATGGGAAAAGGGGCGCTACTGCCCTACCCCCACGATCATTGAAGCCGCCCTGGCCTTATACAAGGGACACTCTGTCCTCGAGATTTCCAGGAGTCCCGCCTCAGGATCACATGCTGTGGGAGATACGTTTCACGTACGAATGCGCGCCCCTGCGCCTCGGTAAGCGGTCGGGGAGCCCCCGCCTTCGCGAGAACTCTCAGGAGTTGTTCAAGGCCGGCCGCCCAATCCTTAAATGGAATGTACGTAAGATCCGAGTAGTCCCACGGCAGTTCCGAAGCCTTGAGACCATCCACATTCAGCGGAATCATGAAGTCGATTTCCCACTGTCGTCCTAGATTCAATGCAAGAGTTCGTTCCTTGCGCGGATTGGCTTTGTCCAGCGAGTGACGTGAAAGAAGGGCAATTAACCGAAAGCTGCGAGTTTTGATAACTCCATCTATGGTTTTGGGAAATGATTCACCTCCGAGCATTTCGAACCGATCACACCAAACGCGATATCCGCGCAGAGTCAATTGGCGCACTAGCCAATCCGGAAGAGCGCAGTTCTCCCATGCATAGCTTATGAAGAGGTGATCCTGTACCGAGGAATCAAAGGCAGCGGCGGCCGCTGCTCCAGTCAACTTCGATGGCGTGTCTCTCTCGGAAATAACTTTTGCCATACTTCCTTTATTTGATGTCGTGGAATGTTTCCGCATAAACGTTGCTCAATTCTTCACGCATCATCATGGAAACTGCTTGGGGAACCCGATCAGGACGATTTTGTGATTTTCATGCGAGCCTGGGACAATTCCGGTCCAGCTGTCCAAAGTCGGCCCTCGTGGGCTGGCTGCGTGATTCCTTGGAGAGACGTTGAGCGAGAGCGTAGGTACCTACAGGATCAGCCCGTTTTTCAGGTATTCCGAAACGGCCTGTATCTACTGAATCCAAAAATCGGGGCGAGAGGATTTGAACCTCCGACCCCCTGGTCCCGAACCAGGTGCTCTAGCCAGGCTGAGCCACGCCCCGAGGCAAAACCAAATTATTTTAGCATGGCTAAGATTCGGGGACTCTCGATCTGATCGTTTTCGTCAGTGATCGATTTCCCAATTCCAACGATTTAGCGGTTCGCCTTCGACAAACGGAGTCGGAACCGGATCGGGCATGCTGTACTTGCAGCGCGAGGATCGGATGATCGCTGAACTCAAAGGCTAAGGTTTGATCCGAGCATTCGTGCCCCGGAAGTTATTCATGTCGACCCAGTTAATAAACGCGTGACACACTCTTTTCGAGAACATGTGATCTTTTCGGTAAAAGCAGGCAACATCCTTCAAGAAAATGCCATCGTGTCGAAGGAAGGCGCAATCATCTTAGAGAAAATGCGATCTTCTCGTTGAAGCGCGTGATCCTCGGCGTGTTTACGGAAGGCGCTATTCCATGGCCCAGGGTTTCATTTGTTGCATGCACTGAAATTCAGAGAGGACCGCCCGGCAAAGAACGCCGGGCGGTCGGCGCGTTCACTTTTCCTTGGGCCTCAGTTCAGAAGCCGATCCGGTTGATCCAGGACAATTCTGATGCTGTCGCTCGCCCTGATCGATTCCGACGTTCCCCGCCGAAATGTTACGCTGGAACCTTCCCGGAGCTCGATTCAATGTGCTGCGATCCAGACGCCCATTATCGGGGATTCGGTTTTCCAGATCTGGAAACGCCATTTCCACGCGTGGATTTGGCTTCTCCTCATCGGGAAATGCCGTTTCCTCATTTGGATTTTGCGTTTCCAGATCTGGAAATGCCATTTCCACGCGTGGATTTGGCTTCTCCTCATCGGGAAATGCCGTTTCCTCATTTGGATTTTGCGTTTCCAGATCTGGAAATGCCATTTCCACGCGTGGATTTGGCTTCTCCTCATCGGGAAATGCCGTTTCCTCATTTGGATTTTGCGTTTCCAGATCTGGAAATGCCATTTCCACGCGTGGATTTGGCTTCTCCTCATCGGGAAATGCCGTTTCCTCATTTGGATTTTGCGTTTCCAGATCTGGAAATGCCATTTCCACGCGTGGATTTGGCTTTTCCTCATCGGGAAATGCCGTTTCCACGCGTGCGACCAAATCCCGCCCTGGGTGCTGTTACAGAGCGCGCTATTCCACGCCCAGGTTCCAGGTTTACCGAAGGCTGGACGCCGGTGAAAGATCGGAGTGTTCCGTTCCGCTTCTCGTCTACGGGGTGGGAAAGGTAAGGCCCTCGTCGAACAAACGCATTTGCTTGATGAAGCGCAGACCCATCAGCGAAAGAATGCCGTCTTCTCGTTGAAGGGCGGCGGCCTTTCGTTGCCTGTGGTTGACGCGTGTGATAATTTCGAGTTCTATGGGGACGCGTGATGTTCGCGTGAATACGACAGAACAGCGGCGAATTGGACTGTAATATCGAGCGGATTTTATTGTGAGCAGTGGAGATAAGTCTCAGCGATAGATATGCACGGAATCGTGTGTTGGCGATGCTGGCAACGATCGGTATCGCTTTCGGTTGTGTGCAGCAGCCCAGAGTGCCGGCGTATGCACAGCGAGCTGTGGATCCGTACGTCGCCAGACGATGGAGTTCTCCGGTTTTCACCACTGCGCACGCGACCTTCGGAGATTCGGCCAGGGACTATCTAAACATCAGGCCGAAGGCGCAGCAGCCGATCGACTTCCCTCATAAGATCCATACCGATGATATCGGCGTCTATTGCGACACCTGCCATACCGGTGTGAGCAAGGGGGTGCGCGCGGGAATTCCAAGCATCAATGTCTGTATGAGTTGTCATGCGGACATTGGCGACGCCGGCGATCCGAGAATCCAGGCGCTGCGCGATCATGCAAAGCGTGGAGAAGACCTCGCCTGGCAACGCGTTTACGGGTTCCTTAGAGAATCTCACGTCCGGTTCAATCATGCCCCGCACATTCGGGCGAAAGTCGAGTGCTCGACCTGTCATGGCGATCTCACGCAGATGACCGTCGCCGAGCCGGCCGTCAACCACACCATGGGCTTTTGCATCGACTGCCACAAGCAAAAGGCGGCGTCCATCGACTGCCTGACGTGCCACTACTGACGGATGTGGGGGGACCGGCCCGATGGCCGGTCAAAGAGGCCGTCGCGCGGAGCGCAAGCGCGATAGCGCGCAGCCTCAAGAGAAGACGGTATAAGACAATAGCCGGGCCGGTGGGCCCGACATTAGAAGATATGGATCGGCGCCAGTTTATCAAAATCTCCGGCCTCACCGGATCCAGCGCGACGCTCGCCAGCTGCGGCAATCCCGAATATCACCTCATTCGTTTCATTCCCGAAGACCGGATCGTGCCGGGCACCGCGGTATGGAGGCCCAGCATTTGTCCTCTCTGTCCGGCGGGCTGCGGGTTGATCGCACGCGTCATGGACAGTGAGGTGGAGGTCCTGCGCGACGGACAACTGGGCCTCACCAGAATGGGCCTGGCGAAAAAGCTGGAAGGCAATCCCGATCATCCGATCAACCGCGGAAAACTTTGCACGCGTGGACAGGCGGCGGCCGAGATCACGTATCACCCGGATCGCGTCGGGCACCCGCTCAAACGCGCGGGCGCACGTGGTGAGGGTAAGTTCGAAGAAATTCCCTGGGATCAGGCGCTGGGCGAACTGGTTTCGAAACTCGATGCTCTCGAGGCGGCGAATGACCAGAAGAAACTCGCGATATTGCTGCGGCCGCAGCGCGGCGCTCGCACGGAATTGATCAAGCAGTTCGCCGCCGGCTTTGGCGCCCCGGCCCCTCAAACCTTCGAGTTCTTCAATGATGATGTCCTGAGGCGCGCGAACGCGCTCAGCTTTGGGATCCATCAGCTTCCGACATTTGATCTTGCCGAATCGAGATATGTGGTTTCATTCGGCGCTGACTTTCTGGGCACATGGAATTCGCCGGTGGCGCAAAACATTGGATATGGCCAGATGCGTCAGGGAAAACCGGGCAGCCGGGGGAAGTTTGTCCAGGTGGAATACCGGATGTCGCAGACGGGAGCGAATGCCGACGAATGGGTGGCGGTGAAGCCCGGAATGGAAGGAGTTCTTGCGCTTGGCATCGCGCAGGTCATCATCAAGTCGGGGGCACGGAAAGCGGCTGATGCCGGTCCCGCGGGAATGCTGATCGATGGCTGGCCGGCGGGACTGGCAGAGTACGCCCCGCAGGAAGTCAGCAAGCGGACGGGAGTTTCGGCGGCGAGGGTCGAGCGTCTGGCGAAGGAATTTGTGGAGCAAAGGCCTGCGGTGGCGATGATTGCGGGGGCGGCGCTCGCCCAGACAAATGGGTTGTTCAATGCCCTCGCGGTGAATGCGTTGAATGCGCTGGTGGGAAGCGTGGGCATGCTGGGTGGGGTGTTCTTCATGCAAGGAGGTGTGCTGGAGGAGATCGCCGGCGGTCCGCGTAGCGCAAGCGCGACAACGCGCAGCCCGAATGAACGACCGCCGCTACAGCAAGAAGTGCGCGATGCGCAGGTGCTGATGCTTGACGGCCCAAATCCGGTGTATGCGGCGCCGCCGGCGTGGAAGGTACGGGAAACGCTGATGCAGGTTCCCTACATCGTCAGCTTTGGGAATTTCATTGATGAGACGAGTGCGCTCGCGGATGTGATCCTGCCGGATCACTCGTTTTTGGAGTCGTGGGTTCATTCGATGCCGGAGTCGGGGGCGAAGACGGCGGTCGTGAGTACGGCGGGGCCGGTCATGCAGCCGTTGCACGAGACGCGGGCGACGGGTGATGTAATTCTCGATGTTGGCCGGCGACTGAAGAAACCACTCGAACTGCCTTGGAAAACATTTGAAGAGATGGTGAAAGCGGGACCCTCACCCGCGGCCTCTGCTTCTATTGAGGCTTCGCCCTATCGGGCTCGCGCTTCGCGGGGAGAGGCGCGGAAGTTCGTGGAACCACAGTTTGATGGCGATGCGAACGAGTACGCGTTTCACTTTTTGCCGTATCCGTCTCAGGCGCTGCTGGATGGATCGCTTGCGCACTTACCCCTGCTGCAGGAACTGCCGGATCCGATGTCGAGCGCCATATGGAGCAGTTGGGTGGAGATCAATATGCAGACGGCGAACAGGCTTGGGATCCGGCAGGGAGATTGGGTCGAAATCACTTCGCGGCAGGGGACGATCCGGGTTCCGGCGTTTCCATCGCCGGGAATTGCTCCGGACGTTGTTGCGATGCCCGCCGGCCAAGGTCACGAAAACTTTACGCGGTATGCCACGGGGCGCGGCGCGAATCCGATCAGCATCCTGGCGCCTATCGCAGAGTCCGAAACCGGCGCGTTGGCATGGGCAGCAACACGGGTGAAGATTAATCGAGTGGCAGACGCGGATGGAAGTCTGGTTTTGTTTGCGGGATCGCTGCGGGAGTATCCGCCGGAGAAACCGCACAGGTAAGACGGTATGACACATCGATGGGGAATGGCAGTGGATCTGGACCGGTGCACGGGTTGTGAAGCCTGCGTTACCGCATGCCGGACGGAAAACAATATCCGCATTGCCGGACCGGAACAATCCGCAAGGGGCCGCGCGATCGCGTGGATCCGCGTGGAGCGGTATTACGAAGGCGATTTCCCCGATGTCCGCGTGAAGTTCCGCCCCGTGATGTGTCAGCAGTGTGATGCCGCTCCCTGTGAGCCCGTCTGTCCAACCTACGCGAGCCACCACACCGACGAAGGACTCAACGCACAGGTCTACAACCGATGCATCGGCACGCGTTATTGCGCGAATGCCTGTCCTTATAGTGTCCGCTTCTTCAATTTCGGCAATCCCGTTTGGGACAGGCCGCTGGAACTTCCCCTCAATCCCGACGTATCGGTGCGCGAAGTTGGGGTTGTCGAGAAGTGCACGTTTTGTGTGCAGCGCATCAATGCAGGCAAGGAACAGGCGAAGGCGGAAAACCGGGAACTCCAAGACGGGGAAATCAAACCGGCCTGCGTACAGTCGTGTCCGGCGTCGGCTTTGGTCTTTGGCGATCTGAACGATGCGGAAAGCGAAGTCTCCCGGCTCTCGCGCTCGTCGCGTGGAACGAAGTTACTTGAAGACCTTGGCACGCTGCCCAAGGTCACTTACCTCCAGCGCCAGTTCTGATATGGACCTCGCCACCGAACGAAAGATCAATGAAGATCTGTTGCGGCCGTTGCGGCAGACGTCGGTCTGGTTCTTTCTGCTGATTGCAGGCCTGGGCATCATCGTTCTTGCGGGTGTCGGTTCGTGGATGTATCAAGTGTGGAATGGCCTCGCGGTAGCGGGAATCCGTTGGCCCGTCTTTTGGGCGTTTTACATAACAAATTTCGTATTTTGGATCGGCATCAGCCACGCGGGAACGCTGATCTCGGCAATCCTGCGACTCGTGAATGCGACCTGGCGGCGGCCGGTGACGCGGTGTGCCGAGGTCATCACCGTCTTCGCTCTGATGATCGGAGCGATGTTCCCGATCATTCATCTTGGGCGGCCGTGGCTTTTCTTCTGGCTCATCCCGTATCCGAGCGAACGGCAAATCTGGCCGAACCTGCGATCGCCGCTGGCGTGGGACTTCTTTGCGATTTCGACATACCTGACCGGGAGCACCCTGTTCCTGTTGCTGCCGCTTATTCCCGATTTCGCGCTCCTGCGCGATCAGATGAGGGGATGGCGGAAGAGAATTTATGCTGTCCTTGCCCTGGGGTGGCAAGGCACGACAAAGCAGTGGCATCGGCTGGAAGCCGCAATGCAGATCATGGCAATTGCCATTGTGCCGGTTGCGGTATCCGTCCACACGATCGTGTCTTTCGACTTTTCGATGTCGTCGGTGCCGATGTGGCACTCCACGGTCTTTGGTCCATACTTCGTCGCGGGCGCAATCTTCAGCGGAATTGCGGCGCTGATTCTGGCGATGGCAGTCCTTCGCAAGGCTTTGCATCTGGAAGAGTATTTGCATCCCGTCCATTTTCAAAATCTTGGAAAGCTGTTGCTCATGATGAGCCTGCTTTGGGGCTACTTTACATTCGCTGAGCGGCTCACAACGTGGTATGGCAACAACTCGGCAGAAATGGCAGTGTTTTGGGAAACTCAGACCGGCGCATACTCGCCATTATTTTGGACGATGGTATTCTGCAATTTCGTCATTCCCTTTCCTTTGCTGGCGATCAGAAGGCTGCGCACAATAACGGGCACTGTGATCGCGTCCTCGCTCATTGTCGTTGGTATGTGGCTGGAGAGATTCCTGATTATCGTGCCTTCACTTGCAACGAAGCATCTGCCCTATGCGTGGGGAGCCTATCGGCCTCAGCCAGTTGAAATCATGATCACCGTCGCCACATTTGCAGCCATGGTGCTGCTCTACGCGTTGTTCGCGAAAGCGGTTCCCATTATTTCGATTTGGGAACTCAAAGTAGGAGGCCATGCTCAGCCTGTTCTCACGCCGGAGGAGCAAGAGGAGCAGCGCGAGTTGTGGAAGGCGCGACCATGAAAGCGATCTACGGCTTGTATTCCGATCCCGACTCTGCCCAACACGCCGTCGAATCGCTGCGGCGGGCCGGCGTGGCGGATGATTCCATCTCGGTTCTCGCGTCCCAACCGTACGAAGAATACGAGTTCAGCCACCGGTACAAGCAAACCTGGCTGTTCTGGATCGCCGCAGGAGGGGGTGCGCTGGGGTTGTGGCTTGGCCTGGGATTAGCCTATCTCACCGAGACTCGCTGGCCTCTGGTAACCGGAGGAATGCCAATCTTCGCCTGGTGGCCGAATATCATCATCATGTTCGAACTAACGATGCTCGGTGCGATTATCGCGACAGTTGTAAGTTTGCTGGCGATGACGGAACTGCCGACAATCCGCTCGAAAGTTTACGATCCCGAGGTGTCGCAGGGGAAGATTTTAGTGGCGGTGGAGAATCCGGCGGATGGGGAGATTTCTACCCTTGAACGGACATTGAAGGGAAGTGGGATCACGGAAGTGAAGAGGTTCACGTAAATTGCGACCCTCACCCGCCGCGCCTTTAGGCGCGGCGGCCTCTCCCTTTTGTTTGAGGCTGCGCGCTATCGCGCTTGCGCTTCGCGGGGAGAGGCAAGCAAGTCGGGACGAGAGGATTTGAACCTCCGACCACACGCACCCCAAGCGTGTGCGCTACCAGGCTGCGCTACGTC
>Ga0209376_1002627_pt1 | contig 16896 bp, 19 predicted proteins | sample GraSoiAngelo_134_FD_185891 | JGI IMG/M metagenome (GOLD analysis project Ga0209376, IMG submission 185891) | Grasslands soil microbial communities from the Angelo Coastal Reserve, California, USA - 14_0929_05_30cm (SPAdes) (version 2) | ecosystem: Environmental > Terrestrial > Soil > Grasslands ... | reverse complement strand
AAGCGCATGACAGGATCACAATTGGTTCAATAGCTTCTTCCAGCGCGTCCAAGCTTCGTCGCGCGCTTTTTTGTCGCCTTCGCGAACATTCGGATTGTGGGGCTCGCCTGAGCGCATGAAACCGTGGCCGGCGCCTTTGTAAATCACCGGCTCATATTTTTTGCTCGCGGCTTTCATTAACTCTTCGGCTTTGGGAATACCTGCGTTTACCCGCTCATCGTTCTCGCCGTAGAAGCCATAAACTGGACACGAAATGTTCGCGACTTGTTCCGACGCGTCCGGTGGCGCGCCGTAGAATGAGTAAGCCGCTTTCAATTTGGGGTTCATATTTGCGTACATGAACGCCCATCCCCCGCCCCGACAAAATCCACACACAGCAAGCGCGCCGTTGCATGACGGAATTTTCAGGGCGTAATCGGCGGTCGCATCGAGAACCGTTTTGATCTGATCTTGCGTTACCGCCGAGATCGCTTTGCGCGCTCCATCGGCATCTTCAAACTTTTGGCCGTTGAGAAAATCGGGCGCAATCGCGATCACTCCGTTTTCCGCCAGCTCATCGCACATGCTGCGCAGCCAATCAGTCAGGCCAAATATTTCCTGAATCACGAGCAAAGCCGGCGCTTTGTCTTTGCGCTCTGGATAAACGACGAACGCTTTAATCGTGCGGTCGCCTGATTTGATATCGACCCATTCGCCGTGGCGTGGCGAACTGTTGAGGCGGTCCTTGCCAAAATCCTTGAACTCCTGCGCGGGAATCGATTGAGCGACAACAGCGAGCATAAATGCAGCAAGAAGGCGGCTCATCGCAATGAAGATGTCGATCTCAGGTTGACAGCGCGCCCGGCGGTCGCGCCCTACCTTTGAACAGCGCGTCGATGCTCCAGCGGCCAGGGCCGTAAAAAACCATGAAGAAAAAGACCCAGCAATAAAACACCGCGAGCTCACCCTTGTTCGCGATTGGGAAAAATTTGGCCATTGGCGTTGTGGCGCTGCCGACATGAAACATGAAATAAGCGAACGCCATTTCACCGCTACAAATGAACGCGCTAAGACGCGTAAACAGGCCGAAGGCGATGAGAAATCCACCAATAAGTTGAATCCAGCCGCCGGTCTGTGAGAGCGGATTATTCGACCCAGGCATACCGCCAAACATGCCCAAGACCAGCTGGGCGCCGTGACAAGCGAACATTAGGCCCACGATGAGTCGCATCAAACAGTAAACCGGATCCGTAAATCGATTGAAAGAGTTCATGGCCGCTGAGGCTGAACGATGCCGATGTTGTCTGTCAAGCCTGTTGCCGCCGTCGTTAACCGGAGTAGGTAAAGAACGAAATCATCCGCATTAGCGCCGATCATTTTTTTGCGGGCGATGGATGATCGCTTCCAGCTTCGATCCGCCAATTTCTTAACGACTTCATAAGAGGAATAGTGGTAATTTCCAGATAGCGGGCTGGCCGCGACGGATCGCGGTTCACATGCCGATGCCACGTATGGATTGGCGTGCAAAACAAATCGCCATCTTGCCACTCGATGCGCTTCCCTGTTTCCCCGTTCGCGTGCACCTCGGTGTAGCCGCTGCCGAAAATCACATAGAAAAACGCTTCGCACGTGTGGCGATGAGTGGGCGTTGCACCTCCCGGTGGTATTTCGCTTACGTGAGCCTCCAGATTCTTGATGTTAGGAAAAGAAAAATATGCCGCTGCATTTCCGCGGTCTGTGCGCGCGTGGACCGGGTGCTGAGGCAGATTCCTGATCGAAAGACCCTGCTGAGCCGGGTAACTGAACTCCTTAACAAACGCCTCGAGCGCCGCGGTGAGATCTGGTTCTGCCTTCTTCACGCCGCCTTTTTTGCAGGTTGCTTCTGTTTCCTGCGCGATTTGGTCGTCGCTTTTTTCTTCGCGCCGGTTTGCTCCAAGCTTTTCTGCAAGACGGAAACCAGATCGATTACTTTGGTCGGCTTGGGTGCTCTCTTTGGTTTCTCTTCAATTTCCTTCCCGCCGGCTTCGACTTTTTCTTCGATCACTTCCATGAGCGCTTCGCGATACTCATCGCGATAATTTTCCGGATCCCATTTTGAGCTCATGCTGTCGATCAGTGATTTGGCCATGTTCATTTCACGTTTGCCGACTTCGGTCTTTTTCGGGACATTCAGCTTTCCCGTATCAGCGAGTTCGTCGGCGAAATGCATTAACTCAAGGACAAGCGCGCTGTCTTCCGGTTTCACACCGGCGAGATATTGACGCGTTTTGATCACCACTTTAGCGATACCAACCTTGCCGCTGTCCTTTAATGCGTCGCGCAGGAGCGCGTACGCTTTGTCGGCGCCTTTCTGTGGCTCAAGATAGTATGGCTTGTAAAAAAACATCGGATCGATCTCTTCCTGATTCACGAAGTCTTGGATATCTACGGTCTGCGTGGCCTCCAGATCAACGCGCTGGAAATCTTCGTCCTTGAGCACGACATATTTCCCTTTTTCGTACTCGTAGCCTTTGACGATCTGGTCCCAGGGAACTTCTCTTCCGTCCTTCTCAGCAACTCGCTTGTAATTCACTGGACTGAGATCGCTTTTGCGCAGCAGACGAAATTTCAGTTCCTCTCCCCGCGTGGCAGGATAAAGAGCGATGGGAATGTTAACCAGGCCGAAGCTAATGCTGCCTTTCCAGATTGCGCGCGCCATATCTAAAGTTATTTCGCAGGGCATGCGCAGTCTGCGCGCTTCTACGTAGAATCGGCATCCTGCCGATGGGGCATTGGCTGGAAGCCAATGCCACGTTGCCTACGCCGCGAGCTCGAGTTGCTGGCGGGAGATGCCGCGCAATTCGAAAAGACGGATCAACGTTTCTTCGATCAAGTTATTCGGACACGAAGCTCCGGCAGTGATGCCAATTACTGTCGGCCCATGCGGGAGCCAGAAGTGCGATACAACTTCTCGCTTCTCGTGCAAATCGTAATGCTTGATCTCATTGGCCGAGACCAGCCGCGACGCGTTGAGCACGAAGTAGGTCGGCAGTTTCTCCTCGCCCATTTCAGCGAGATGCGAGGTGTTAGAGCTGTTGTAGCCGCCAACTACCAGCAGGAGATCCATCGGCACGTTCAGCAATTCGCGCAATGCATCCTGCCGCTCCTGTGTTGCACCGCAGATCGTATCGAAAAATCGAAAGGTCTTCTCCGCAAGCTCCGGCCCGTCTCGATCGATGATGGCCTGCCGGACGCGTCGCTGCACTTCTTCCGTCTCGCCACGCAGCATGGTGGTTTGATTTGCCACACCTACGGTTTGCAGATGCACGTCGGGATCGAACCCCGGCGAATAGGCCCCCTTGAATTTCTCAAGGAACTCCTGTTTATCGCCGCCATGCCGGATGTAATCGCAGACGTAATCGGTTTCCGCGAGTGTTAGAACGACCAGGTAATGTCCGCTACCGTCGCCTAGCGCGCGAGAGCTAGTTGCCTTGGTTTCTTCATGCTCAGCTTTGCCGTGAATGATGGAAGTAGCCGATTCGCTCGCGTATTTGCGCACCCGTTTCCAAACGCTCATCACGTCGCCGCAAGTCGTATCGACAATCTGACAGCCGCGATCTTTGATCTGCTGCTGGATGGATAATTCTGTCCCAAACGCCGGCACGATCACCACGTCCTCCGGACCGAGTTCGGAAATGTCCGCCTGTTTATTTTTGCCGGTAAGATTCTTAATGCCTAACGAGGCAATCTGATGATTGACCTCGGGGTTGTGAATGATCTCCCCGACAATAAACAGCCGGCGATCTTTGAAAACTTTGCGCGCAGCATACGCAAGATCGATGGCGCGCTCGACGCCGTAGCAAAAACCGAATTGCTTCGCCAGCCGCACAGTGGTGTCGCCGACAGAGATGATTCCACCAGCTCGGCGCACTTTATCGACAATGTCGCTGCGATAATGCGATTCGACCTGCTGCTGCACCGCCGCCATTACATCTGGCGTACGGAGGTTCACCTTCTCGCGTGCAGTTGTGCCGCTGGAAATCAGGTTCGTGCTCATGTCGTTGTTGTCATTTTGGGAGGCACGAAGAATCCGGCCCAGTTATTTGGGAAAATCTATTCCTACCGTCGTCTTCCAAGGAACTGGGCTGGATGTCTCGCTTTCGCCCAACATGACACAGTCGAGCAGTGGCGGCAACGCGCCGCAGCCGGGCTATTCGAGCAACGGCCCGCTCGGGCTTTCAAACGCCGCGTCCGTAACCATGACGTGCGGGTCGGGATCCGGCGTGCGCGAGTCGTCCACTCGTTGCACCGTCGGCCCAATCGTGGCGTCTTCTGGCTGCGTTGTGGCAATGTTCACCGGCGTGCCGGTTCGTACCAGCGCAAAAAATTTTGCCGCAGCTTCGCCTTTCAATCGAATGCAACCGTGCGTACGCGGCACCGGATGCACAAAGCCCTGATGAAACCCGTATCCCGGCGCAAACTCGCACCAGTAACCCATAGGGTAGCCCACGTAATGACCACCGGCGTGGCCTGCTGTGGTCGCTACAACAGTATTTCCCTGCACGCTAAACCCATACTCGCCGGAGCGCTTGTGTTCCTGCTTGGCGTAAATAGTGAAATTGCCGTGCGGCGTCGGTTTGTTAGCTAAACCAACCGAGCATGCCACCGCCATCAAGCAACGATCGCCTTCCATCACGTAAATGTTCTGCTTCGATAACGAAACTTTTACGCGCACCGCGGACGGATCATGCGGGCGATAAGCAGTCACGTGATAGAGCTTGCCACCTGCCACACGGCTGGTCGCGCAGCCAGTAAGCAACGAAAGGATACCAACGCCGCTACCAATTAAAATGAATCGGGAAACATGTCGCATACGCATACGTGCATACTGGAAGAGCGCGATCCCATTTTGTCAACAAATCCAACGGCTCGCGACGCGGTCCGACACAGCGACCCTCAAGGCAAGAATTCCCCTGCATTCGATTGGCTACGATTAAAGTCCCGTTGGAAAATCGATGAATGTCCACGGGATCTTAAACCGTTTCGATAAATGCGCGGCGAGCGCTTTTATGCCGAAGGTTTCCGTAGCGTAATGGCCGGCGAGCAAGAGATTGATACCGAGTTCTTCCGCAGCGATGGCAGCCCAATGCGGCGCCTCGCCGGTAATAAACGTCTCGATCTTTTCGGAGGCAACTCGATAAATCTCTGAGCCGGCCCCGCCCGTCACAATGCCGATGGCACGCGTCGTCTTGGGTCCAAAACTGAACGCTTTTACCGGGCCACTGAGCACCTTGCACAATCGACGGATCAATTCATCGCGCGATCGCGAAGCGTTTGATTTTAGTCCGATCAGTTGCCCCTTTTCTTCGAGAAATGGTTTTGTTGATTTGAGACCGAGCGACGCCGCGAGCTGCGCATTGTTTCCAACCTTCGGATGCACATCAAGCGGCAGATGCGCGCCGTAAAGCGCGATGTCATTTTCGAAGGCGAGCTTTAACTGTCGCTGCAACGCGTCGGTCACCGGCTGTAACCCAGGCCAGAACAATCCGTGATGCACGATTAAAAGATCGACATCTTTTTCCGCGGCCTGGCTCAAAACGCGAGTCGAAACATCCACCGCCGCGCCAATGCGCATCACGTGTCCGGAATTTTCAATCTGCAGACCATTGAGCGCATTTGGCCAGTCTCCGATTTCGTGAACGCGCAAATATTTGTCGGTGTATTCGACGATTCCCAAGAGCGAAGGCATCCAAGAATTGTAGGGCGGCTGCGTCAGACGCCAACCTGAAAGGCAATGAAGTTTGCTTGACGAAATCCGCGCGGCTTGTGACTTTCAACTCGCGAAGGCTTTGAAGCAATAAGTCGATTGTTATGAGCGTAGAGTACACTGACGCACCAGCCACTCGGCCGAGTACGACCGAGGGCGACAAGATGCCGTGTCCTTACTGTGGACACTTATTGCCAAAGGACGCGACGCGCTGTGATCAATGCGATTGGACGCGCGGCGCTACCGAAACTGCCGAAGGCAAGGCAAGCGACGCCATAGCAGTTATGTTTAGTATCATTCCCGGATTGGGACACATTTACAAGGGACACATCTTGGCGGGTCTTGTTTGGATGGCGGGCGCGATCCCAGTGGGGATCTTCGTCTTTTTGGCAGCCTTCGCCTCGGCCGGATGGGGCCTCGGCCTCTTTTTCTTTTATCTCATCGCGGTAATGCTTCATGCATACGCAGTGGATGATAGAGTGGCGCCGCCCAAAGAAGACGAAGGCGAAGAATACTAACGCCTCCGGTGTGCCATCATTGGCCGATAATCCAAGTCACTTTTCCTGCGGTTGGGTTCACGCGGGCGGCCGGAAAGCGTAAATCGCCTTCGATCACGCGCTCGATCAACTCAGCGCTTTTATTAGCATTCACCAGGAAACAAACATGTCGCGCTTGATTGATAAGTGGAAAGGTGAATGTCAATCGCCAGCCATTTAGTTTCGGCACAAAATTGGCGATCACTGTTCGCTTCCTTTCTTCGAGACCAGTTGTGCCTGGAAACAGAGAAGCAGTGTGACCATCATCGCCCAGACCAAGTAGAATCAAATCGTGGCGATAAATGAATTCGCCACACTGCGTCGCTATCGCATCGAGATAGTCTTCATATTCGCGCGCCGCAACCTGCGGATCGATTTCGCCGCGCATGCGCATGATCGATTCTTCAGGAACCCCCGCAGGCACAAAAAGCGTTTCGCGCGCCATGTGGAAATTGCTCTGTGGATCATCTGGAGGTACGCACCGCTCATCGCCGAATGTAATTCGAGTCAGCGCCCATGACAGATCGCGTGCCCTGGTCACTAGGCGCGCGTAAACCGGCCGCGGAGTGTTCCCGCCGGATAACGCGATCCGAAATTCGTTGCGTTCCCCGACTGCTCGGCGCGCTTGATCGAGAATAAAATCGGTTGCGTTGGCGACGAAATTCTTTGTCTGAATTATCTGCCGATCCATGCGCGCTGAATTAAATCGCGCAATGCGACTGGCCTCGCTTTTGCAGGTAACGCTGATGGTATTCTTCGGCGCGCCAGAACTTCGGCGCCGGTTCAATTTGCGTGACGATTGGCCGATTTAAGCGACCACTTCTTTCCAGTTTTTCCTTTGAAGCTTTGGCCGCTTCTGCTTGTTCGGGCGAATGATAAAAAATCACCGAGCGATATTGCGTGCCCACATCTGGCCCTTGTCGATTCAAGGTCGTTGGATTGTGGTTCGACCAGAAAATATCGAGCAGTTCATCGTAGGTGGTCTGCGAAGGATCGAATTCCACTTGCACCGTTTCGGCGTGTCCGGTTCTGTCAGTGCAAACATCTTCATAAGTTGGATTCTCCTTCGTCCCGCCGGCGTAACCGACCGCTGTGGACACCACGCCCTTCACGTTGCGGAAAGTCTCCTCCACTCCCCAAAAACAGCCCGCACCAAAAGTCGCTTTTACCGTGTTCATGTCGGCATGATGGAGTGATTACTTGAGGTGCGCAACCTCGCGGCCCGGGTTATTAGCTGCTTGACTTGCAGCCGCAGGTCTCATTTCCATAGGCCAAAAGTCCAATGGCGGACTGAGTGCGGTCATGGAAGAATGAACGCCTTAACGGTATGAATAGCACTGTCACTACCCTGCAGAAGACTCGTCCTTTCCTGCCTGTCCGGCTATTAAACGGATGCGGCGCTTTGCTGGGAAAAACGCGAATTCCACCTGGCCGAGTCCGAGCGGTTGATTTGATAGAGACTGCAAAGCAGCGCTGCGGCTCCGATGACTTCGGCAAAGACGATTTTTTTGAGGCGCTGTCCCGCCTGCTCGAGTCCTGCCACAATGAGGCACAGCTCAATTTGATCGGCAAGATCGCGCTTCGAACCAATGTGTTACACACCTTGTGCTTACGTTTAGAGATGGAACGGGACCGACAGCTTTATCCGGGAATCGCACGGCAGGAAATCCGCGAACCACTCCTCATCATAGGCCTGCCTCGCAGCGGCACCACTTTACTACACATTCTGCTCGCTGCAGATCCGGACCATCGCTCTCCTCTTATGTGGGAAGTGATGACGCCATCGCCGCCCACGCTTGCCGATGAGAAACGCCGAATTCGGCGCGCAACCCGGAGTTGTAACTACTTCTCCTGGTTGGCGCCTACATTTCGTCATGTTCATGCGATGGGTGCAGAACTTCCGCAGGAGTGTGTTCGTCTAATGACCCCCACCTTTATGAGCGATCAGTTCGACACTATGTTCCATGTGCCCTCGTATCGGGCCTGGTTCCTCCGACAGGATTTGCGCCCCGCATACGAGTATCACCGCCGTTTTCTTCAACATCTACAGTTTATGCGGCCACGTCGCCGCTGGGTCCTGAAGGCGCCGACCCACATGTTTGCCATGCCCGCCTTGCTTTCTGTCTATCCCGATGCGCTCTTCGTGCAGGCCCACCGCACGCCTGTTGAGACAATGGCTTCAGTTTCAAGTCTCATAACGATCCTTCGCAGCGCCTTTAGCAATGCTGTAGATGCGTTTACGGTCTGTCGCGAAGCAATCCAGTACTGGTCAGAAACCATGGAGAAATTCCTGCAAGAACGCGATCAGCTGGCGAACGAGCGCATTTGCGACGTCGATTATGAGCAGATTCGTCGCGATCCCTTCAGCGCGATCCAACAAATCTACAGCCATTTTGGCTGGTCCTTGTCACGAGAGACAGAACAGCGAATGTGCGTCTTAACAGCAAAGCTCACGCGAAAGAACCATGGCAATCATCGATACGACTTATCGCAGTTTGGTTTTGCTCCAGGGGAAGTTTTTAGTGCGTTCGCGCCTTATTGCGAGCGATTTGGTTTTTCCGCGTCAGACGAAGGATTCAGAGTACGATTCCGAGATTCCCAGTTTCCGAAAAGAGCAAAGCTTTTTGACACCGTCGCATTGGCAGCAACGAATATTAACTCCACCGAATAGGTGCAGCTATTCCACCGATACAATGGGTCGCCATATCGCGCGCGTTGGATTTGCTGGACATGCTTGATCGGTGAAACGTCGGCGAGATGAATTTTGAAACACGACAGATGATTCCAGCTGATCACCCCAGCCTGCCGGGACATTTTCCCGGTGCGCCAATTGTGCCGGGCGTGGTGATTCTCGACGAAATCCTGGCCGCGTTGATAAAGTGGCGCGAAAATTCTCGCGTTATCAGGATATCGAGGGTCAAGTTTCTCGCGCCTTTGAGACCCGAGCAGTCATTCACGATTCGTCTCTCTGAAAGTCAAAACGCTCGGGACGAAGTCGATTTTTGCTGTCGCGTCCAAGATCGCGTGATAGTCGAGGGTCGATTTCAAATTTGTCACGGAACAAGCTGAGTTGTGAAGACGCTAATATCCGACGCGTCTGCGTTTGAAGCGCCTGCGCTCGATCCGCGCCTGGCTAATTGGCTGAAAGATTATCCGCCCGAAGTTTTCACCGAGCGATTGTATCAGAGTATCGAATTGATGGAGCGATATAGCATCGAACTGGCCGTAGACTTGTCGCACCGCTTGAATATGATCGGCCAACTCAGCAAGTGGCAGTCAGCGGACGAGCTGTGTCGCGCACTTTCTTTTCAGCCGCGCTTCAGTTTCACGCTGGCCTGGTTGCTGGAGCGTCTCGTCGAGACTGGTTGCGTAATGGTACGATGCGACGGGGATGTGCGCTCGTATCGTTTGCGACATGCACCCTGGCAACCGCAGCTTGAGCGCCTGCGCGCCGTGGGGCTTGAGATCGATCCTGGCAATGCAGCAACGCTAGACTTACTCGATCACGCAGCAGGCCTTTATCCTGCTATCGCCCGCGGCAAACAGCTTGGTGATCAAGGCCTTTTCGGGCCACGAGGAATACCGCTTTGGCTGAACTATTTTGACAACCGCAATTTAACTTATGCGGTGAATAACTGGACAGGGGCAGTGCTCGCCGCGGACCGACTGCTGAGTCATCCTACATTGCGCATTTTGGAAGTCGGCGCGGGCGCGGGCAGCGCCAGTGAAACGCTGCTGCGCTGGTTTGATAAGTGTGGGCTTTTATCAAGGATAAAGAGTTACCTGATCACAGAGCCGAGCGCATTCTTTCGGCGGCGCGCTCAACGCGAACTCTCAAGGCAATATCCGAATCTTCCATTGAAATGGGCGGCGCTCGATCTCAATCTGTCCTGGGCGGCTCAAGGTGTATTTCCCGGCGAATTCGATCTCGTATATGCTGTCAATGTTCTGCATATTTCAGACGATCTCTTGTTTAGTCTGAATCAGGCACGCTCAGCTCTGGTTGCTAATGGCTCGCTCGTGATCGGCGAATGCATCCGACCATATGTTAATCAGCCTATTTATCCGGAGCTAATGTTTCAGATTCTGGAGAGTTTCGCCGAGGTGCAGCTGGATCCTGAGATGCGCCCGAATCCCGGATTTTTGACCGCAGATCAATGGCATCGCGCGTTTACGCGAGCAGGTTTCGACCAAGTCAAAGTTGCTCCGGACATCGATCGTATTCGCGAGATCTATCCGCATTTTTTCGCCGGAGCGATTTGCGGCCAAAATACGGTCGGCAAACCAAGCGATGTCCACTAAAGTTTTGCCCGCGCATCGCTGGGCCGCTTTGCCCGAACGCGGTACACCGACCTCGCTGCGCCTAATCGCATGGATTGCTGCGTACGTCGGACGCCGGGCGGCGAGGATTCTGTTATATCCAATCACGCTTTATTTCGTTGCCAGTAGCCATGGGGCCCGGCGTGTATCCCGCGAATACCTAAAGCGTTTGCGCCAACGGCCGCCACGTTGGTGGCACGTGTTCCGTCATTTTCATTGTTTCGCCGCCACAGTTCTGGATCGCGTTTATCTACTCAGGGGAGAGTTCCAGCATTTCGACGTCACCCTTCATCGAAAAGAAATTCTACACCGGCAAATGGAAAACGGCAGAGGATGCATTCTTTTGGGCGCGCACCTCGGCAGTTTCGAGGTGTTGCGTACGCTCGGAGTGACGCAGCGCAACTTTCCGCTCAAAGTTTTAATGGACGTCAAACATAATCAAAATCTCACGCGCCTTCTCGACGCGCTGAATCCGGAGATCGCTAGCACGGTAATCAATCCGGATCGGCCGGATACATTGCTCCGGGTCAAGGAGAGCCTCGACGCGGGCTTTTTCATCGGCATTTTAGGCGATCGTGTCTCAAGCGGCGATAAGACCACAAAATGTCAATTCCTGGGCGGGCAGGCCATTTTTCCCGCCGGCCCGATCCTGCTTGCCGCCATGATGCGTTGCCCCGTGATTCTTTTTTTCGGCCTCTACCGCGGCGGCAAGCGTTACGAGATTTACTTCGAGCAGTTCGCAGATCAGATAACTTTGAATCGCGAACATCGCCTGGGCGAGATTCAGAACTGGATGCAACGCTATGTTGAGCGGCTGGAGCACTACGCGCGCGTTGCGCCTTACAACTGGTTTAACTTCTACCCGTTTTGGGATTAATGGCTGTTCGCGTGAAAGATCTCAAAAGCAAGGAAGTCCCGATCGACAAAACCGAAATCCGCGCGTTAATTCCCCACTCCGGGCTCATGTGCTTGCTTGATAGTGTAATCGAGTGGGACGACCAATCGATCATTTGCCTGAGTAACACGCATCGTGATGCGGCCAATCCGTTGCGCCGACAGGGACAACTGTCGCCTGTCCACGCGTTCGAATACGGCGCCCAAGCAGCCGCTGTGCACGGCGGACTGCGAGCTCGCGCAGCGGGCATGGTGGCGCCACCTGGTTATCTCGCTGCGTTGCGCGATGCACATTTGCATGTAACACGCCTGGACGACGCGCCTTTGCCGCTGCTAGTTTGCGCCCGCCGCCTGTTCGGAGACTCTGCCAATACAATTTATGAATGCCGCATCTTGGCGGATGGCACTGTTTTGGCCGAAGGACGCATAACCATCATACTGCGATCTGGGTAAGAGCCATATGTCCTTTAGCGAGCCATAACTTCGGGAAGACTGTTCACGCATATTTCATTCTTGCGGCTGAGGAAAGCCGCGGCTACAGAAGCATCACATCACGATCCCGCCGTCCACACAAAGGGTTTGGCCGGTGATATAACTCGCTTCAGCGGAAGCCAGAAATGCTACGGCGTTGGCGATATCTTCCGGCACCCCTGTTTTTCCAAGGGGAATCTTGGCGTGCAGCGTCTTTTTAACGTCATCCGACAACCCGGCGGTCATATCGGTCGTAATGAGTCCTGGCGCGACGGCGTTCACAGTGATATTGCGACTGGCAAGCTCGCGTGCGAGCGATTTAGTGAAACCGATTAACCCGGCTTTGCTGGCAGCATAATTGGTCTGCCCAGCGTTACCCATTATTCCGCTCACAGAACTGATATTAATGATCCGCCCGCTGCGCTGCTTGATCATCGCGCGCAGGATCGCCTGGGTAAAACTGAACGCGCCGCGCAAATTTGTATTGATTACATTGTCCCAATCCTCCAGCGACATCCGCAGGGCGAGCGCGTCACGCGTCATCCCTGCATTGTTAACGAGGATATCGATTCTCCCAAAGTCCTTCAGAATCTGCACGCCGATTTTCTGCACCGCTGCATGATCGGCGACATCGACGGCGTAATATTTGGCCGTATCCAAGCGCAATGAATTAATTTCATTTGCAGTCTTCTTCGCGTTCGCCTCGGTTCGGCTCACGCATGCTACACGCGCTCCCTCGTTCGCCAATCGCACCGCAATTGCCTGCCCAATCCCGCGCCCAGCCCCGGTGACGACCGCAACCTGATTTTCAAACCTCATAACCTTTCCATTTCAACCGACTAAAGATGTTTAGGATTGCGAACGCAATTAATCTGTCAGCAATTGTGTTCTGAACTTTTTCTTTGACAGATCATTACATTCTTCTCAAAACTCTGCGCTGTTAGAAATTGGTCTGAATCATCGAAGACACTTCGCCCGCTGGGTGGTCGGCATGTTTCAGATCCACAATTAGAGAATCAACGCGGCGGGAAAAAGAAAAGCCCAATCTATGAATCCATCTAATCAACCTAAGATAACCAGTTCACTGCTGATCGTCCTATTGTTTGTATTTGCGACGTCCTTGTCCAACGCGCTGGCAACAGACCTGGACGGCGTTTTGGCCAGCGCTAACACAGCCGATGGCTACGGCGTGCTGATCAACCGGACAACTGGCATCGATAACTCTGGATTTGGTTTTAAAGCGCTCAGCGCCGATACCAGCGGAAGCTTTAACACGGCGCTTGGGGTTGGCGCGCTCTTTAAAAACACGACCTCTAACGCGAACACGGCCACGGGTTACTCTGCACTCTATAACAATGCCACTGGCTATAATAATACGGCTAATGGCTTTGATGCGCTTGCTAGCAATACTGCCGGTTTCCGTAACGCTGCTGTCGGCACCTATGCACTTTATAAGCACGTAATAGGAAACTATAATAACGCTGTCGGCGCTTTCGCGCTTTATTCCGACATAACCGGAAACACCAATAACGCATTTGGCGAGTCAGCGCTTGGCAGAAATATCAGCGGTTCGAACAACACGGCCATCGGTGATGATGCTCTCTTTGAGAACACTAGCGGCAACTCTAACATTGGTGTGGGCGCAGCCGCCGGCGCCAATCTCACTACAGGCAGCTATAATGTCGATATCGGCAACCTGGGCGAGCCTGGTGAATCAAGCACCACCCGGATAGGCACTAGCGGACAACAAACGCGAACATTTATCGCCGGAATTTACGGGGTAAGAGAAGGCGGTATGATTTCGCCAGTCTATATAAACAGCAATGGTCAACTTGGGACTCAGCCACAGGGATCCTCGCGCCGGTTCAAGAAGGAGATTAAACTAATGGACAACACGAGTGAATCGATCCTGGCGCTCAAGCCAGTCACCTTCTATTACAAGAGTGACGATACAAACACCCTGCAATATGGTTTGATCGCTGAGGAAGTCGCCAAAGTGAACCCTGACTTGGTGGTACGCGATGACAATGGCGAGATCTATACCGTGCGCTATGAAGCAGTGAACGCGATGCTGCTCAACGAGTTCCTCAAAGAACATCGCAAAGCGGAAGCGTTAAAGAAGGACCTCCAAGCCACGACCGCACAGCAGCAGAAAGAAATACAAGCTCTGACAGCGCAGCTTAAAGAACAAGCCGCGCTAATCCAGAAAGTGAGCACACAAGTTGAGATGAACGAACCGGCGCGGAAAGTCGTGGCGAATAAACCGTCAAGACTTGCACGTAAGCCTGCCCGCGAAGACCCAAGGTAATACAAACTAACAGAAGGAAACAAAAGGGAACCCAAATTCAAATCTTCGTTTTCTTCGTTACCTCCTGTAAAAAATTCGCGAGCAGCAGCCGACCGCTAGGGCTGTCACGCGGCGAAGATTGTCAAGATCGCGACTTCGATAGCCAGTGCTTCCTGAATGTTGCGCCAACTGCAACTTGACTCTCAAATCTCATCGATGTCCGCAGAATACGCAGACGCCGCGCTAAGCCAAGCGGCATCGGTTAATGCATGCAGAACGTCAAATCTGCCAGCGTCGGTGGAAGCTGCCGAAGAATTTCTGCTATGAGCCCAAGCAGATGAAGTCGTTCGTCCCTATGAAGATCATAAAATTTCCTTACCAGAAAAAATTTTAAATCTTTTTGCTTGACACATTAAGGAGGTTTTTGGCAAAAAGGGAGTTCTCAAAAGCCAATACATTAAACCCAACAAAAACTCTGGCTAACAAAGAAAGGTACAAAACCATGAAACCATCAATAAAATTCAAAATAATAACCCTGCTGCTCGTTCCGCTGGTGCTGGCTTGCTTTGCGTTTTTACCAAGCGCGCAAGCAGTAACACCGGCGCCGGATGGAGCCTACGGCTTCAACACGGCAGAGGGATTTCAGGCGCTCCTTAGCCTTCCCAATACTAGCGGCAACTTGTTCAACACGGCTCTTGGCGCTAAAACGCTCCGAGATGATACCACTGGCCATGACAACACGGCCGTGGGTGGTCAGGCGCTCGCACTCAATAATGGCAGCTTCAACACGGCGGTAGGTGAAAATGCCCTTGTCAGCAACACCACGGGCAGCTTCAACATGGCCCTGGGGCAAGGTGCCCTCGCGTCTAACGTCTCTGGCAATACCAACACGGCCATGGGTTTCCAAGCGCTCAATGGCAACACCGGCAACGGCAATGTCGCAGTCGGCTTCCAAGCGCTTCTCAGCAACACCACCGCAGGGTTTCCGCCAAGTGACGGCACCAACAACGGCATCGGCTACCAGACCCTTCAGAGTAACCAAACCGGTATCGACAATCAAGCCTTTGGTTTTCAGGCGCTACAAGTTAGTACAGGAAGTTTCAACAACGCATTTGGCTGGAAGGCACTACGAGCCCTGGGTGCTGGCACTTTGAATACCGCGATTGGCGATGGTGCCGGTTTCAACCTCACCACCGGCAGTGGCAATGTCTATATCGGTGCGTCGCAGGGAGGGACTGCTGCCGAGAGCAACACCACCTATATCCGCAATGTTTACAATTCTGTGGCGAGTGCCCGAGTAGTTTACGTCAATTCAAACAACAAGATCGGAACGCTTCTCTCGACGCGGCGTGTGAAGGACGACATCAAGCCGATGGATAAAGCTAGCGAAGTGATTCTCGCGCTCAAGCCAGTCACCTTCCACTACAAAAAGGAGATTGAACCCAATGGCGCCATACAGTTTGGCCTCATCGCCGAGGAAGTGGAACAGGTGGACCCAGACCTGATAATCCGCGACGGGGAGGGAAAGCCCGAGAGTGTGCGCTACGAGCAAATCAACGCGATGTTGCTCAATGAGTTCATTAAAGAGCACCGTAAAGTGCAGGACTTGGAGGCGACAGTTGCCCAGCAACAGAAGGGAATGGAGGCTCTCGTTGCGCAAGTCAAGGAACAGGCCGCGCAAATCCAGAAGGTGAGCGCCCAGGTTGAGACGAGCAAGCCGGCTCCGACAGTAGTCGCAAATCAATAAAGCTTCGACGTTTTAGCGGCGCTCCGCTTCGGCGGGCGCCGCTAAGCTCTGTAAGGTGTAGTGGCGCGTGTCCTCACGCGCAGACGTAAACGTTTTTTGCGGCTGAGGACAGCCGCCTCTACACCTGAACCAATGATCAAAGGACGACCGCCGCGATTGCCGCTGATCTTTCAGTCGTATAGCGCGCCATTATTCTTCGTAACAACCTGCACGCTGTATCGCCGCAGGATACCTTCTTTGGAAGCACACACGAACGTCTCATTGTGTATGGCACGCGAGCGACGATGGAATTCAACGCCGCTCTCGGACGATACGTGATCATGCCAGATCACGTGCATTTCTTCATTCGCGGTGATCAAAACTTTGTGCTCGCTAACTGGGTCAAGGGACTAAAGCGCGCGATCTTGCAAGCATTTCCGGATGAATGCCGACGCTCTTTTTGGTAGCCCGGTTTTTTCGATCATCAATTGCGCAACATGAAGGTTACCCCCAAAATGGGAGTAGGCTAGGCAGAATCCCGTGCGCGCCGGTCTTGTTAAGTCCGCAGAAGACTGGCCGTATCAGGGTGAGTTAGTTTATATCGACCGGGCCTAAGTTGTAATGGCGCGTGTCCTCACGCGCAGACTCAAGCAGTTAATCCAAAAACATTGCGGCTGGAGACAGCCGCCTCTACAAAATTTCACAAAAGCCGTCACGCCTCACCGGCGCGGCGGCTTTTTGTTCAGGCTTTCTGCCGCGACGGCGCCCTCTGAGCGTCGCATTACTCAACGGCGGCCAGAGAAAATACTTTCAGACGCTGCGATGACGCTATTGATCTTCGTGACTCTTTACCTTTAGCCCACTCAGCTGACCGGCTGCCTCCTGCTGCAGCTGTGCTGCTGCTGCAGTAGCTCGTTGCTCTAGCCGCTCTGGTGAC
>Ga0209376_1002626_pt1 | contig 16898 bp, 15 predicted proteins | sample GraSoiAngelo_134_FD_185891 | JGI IMG/M metagenome (GOLD analysis project Ga0209376, IMG submission 185891) | Grasslands soil microbial communities from the Angelo Coastal Reserve, California, USA - 14_0929_05_30cm (SPAdes) (version 2) | ecosystem: Environmental > Terrestrial > Soil > Grasslands ... | reverse complement strand
TTCTCGATGAAGTTCGATCTCACTGAAATTCAAGTCCAGGTGGCCGGGGATGTGGCCTGGGTGATCTGTACGGAGAACATCACCAGCAAGCAGGGAGACGCGACTCAGGAAAGCCGAGTCCTCGCCACCAACCTGTACGAACGGGTAGGGGAGCAGTGGAAGATCATCCATCATCACGGGTCGCCGGTCATGGGGTAGGAGAGGCCTCACAAGGTCAAGTTGAAGCCGATCGCTGAGCAGATGTCGGTAGTATCAAGGTTCAGTCTCCGCCAAACTGACCCATCAGATCAGTCACACATAATTCGACTAACTTGTCTAAGCTACTTCTTAACAAGCGACCTTCCTCGTTTGTCCATTCGTTGAGTGGAGCAGGATCGGTATTTCTTACGCAGAAAGCGGACCACCGGACGTTTTCAAGTCCTGGTCGCAGCAATCTTGTTCTTCCTGCTAATTGGAAAAGGTAACGATCTTGTGGAGGATAGTAATAAAGACCCCACTCCATCACGCGAATCTCAATTGCTGCAACATCCGAACCGCCTTCGACATAGCCTGTATATTGACTGTCGATCGAACCCTGAGTAGAGAGAATTCTTGCTAAGCCCACTTTCTGCTGCCAGGAAGGGAGGAGCAGATCACGGAATTTACTAGTAGGATCTCCTAGCCATGATGGTGCAGGAATGGCCTGCCCCCGTCTTACCGCGTCAGTATAACCATGGATTTCAATTGGTAGCGCCAGTTTGGGAGTCCGAATCGTTTCTGAGGGAAGAGCCAATAAAAAGGGAGGGGTCGGATACGTGAGCACATGGAGCTGCGTAACCTCTTTAAGACGTGTCACCTCTTGAGGGTCTATTCGAATTGCAGCAATGTCTCGGGGCTTTCCAAGACACCCGCTGGCAGCCACGATCATTGCTGGAAGAACAAATAACAGTCTCTGTAACTCGCGCCTCATATTATGTAAGGGTCGATCGATGGTCGGTTGCGGTGGCCACCTCAGGTCTTGCGATCACACATTGTATTTAATATTCTGACACTCAACGCTTGGGGCTGGGTGAGGGGGGAGCTTCTTCGACTTGGACCGTCTTACGCCACTCGGTCATCACTGAATCCCGTTCTTCCATGGTCATGGCGCCGTACTTGTGAAACATCCCCGCTCCCTTCCGCCGTCGCCACTTCACAAAGTCCAGGAAGTGCTCTTTACACAGTGAGCCGGTCCCAGCCGGCGCATAGCCCCGCGCCTTACATCCATCAATCAGGCAAGCCTGCTCGCTCATAAACCGACCTCAGTGGTGAGTTATGAGTTCTGAGTGATGAGTTTAACTCAAAAGTCACAACAAAAAACTCACTCGTTACTAGTCACCTTGGAAGAAGAGTATGCCGGACCAGCCTTCCGGAATGCAATGGCAGATGAGTCAGTGCTTGACGGTCGCACGTGGTTTCCGGTATCTGAATGATCCCGTGCGAAAGCTTCTACGAATCAGTCATCTGGCTGTGCTCCTCATAATACTTCCGACTACGCTCGTCACGTGCATGCCAGCCAACCAACCAGGCTTGCCCACATCGAGTCCATTCCTGGCCAACAATGACCTCGCCCATGGGGTGGCAACGGGAGATGTGACCAGCAACTCGGCGCTGGTTTGGTTTCGGACCGCTGGACCGGAAAAGGTCCAGGTACAATGGCTCCCTCAAGATGGCTCAGCCCTCCCGGCCAGCAGTGCTCCTATCCTGACTGACGAGCAACATGACTTCACCGGGACCATCCGGTTGAACGGGCTCAGGCCCGCAACTCGATACCGCTACAAGGTCTCTGCGCAGGCACTGGACCCTGTAGATCGGACAGACGTGAGCGGCTGGTTTACGACGTCCGCAGCTGAAGATGTCTCCGAACCGGTCACCTTTGTGTGGGGCGGAGATCTTGGAGGCCAGGGCCAGTGTCGTGATGCGGGCGATGGATACCCGATTTTTGATCGGATACTCACGGTCAAGCCAGCCTTTGCCTTGCTGTTGGGCGACACCATTTACGCGGATAATGTCTGTCCTTCACCGCCTAACGCGCCTGGTGGTGACTTCGTCGCGACAACCTTGGACCAGTTCCGCGCCAAATACCGATATCAGCGAGCGGCTCTGGCTTTGCAGAGGTTTCTGGCGTCCGTGCCGGTCTATGCCATCTGGGACGACCATGAGGTCCGAAATAATTTTTCCGGCCCGCACGCTCCCTTGATGCCGGTCGGCCGCCAGGCCCTGCTGGAATACTGGCCTATTGGAACTCCCCCTGACGATCCATACCGTCTTTACCGGCAGATTCGTCGGGGAGCTGATCTAGAACTCTTTATCCTGGACACAAGGCAATATCGAAGCAGCAATGCTGAGCCGGATGGACCGGGCAAGACGATGCTGGGATCGGCCCAGCGAGACTGGCTGCTAGACGGGCTTGCTCGCTCCACCGCCACCTGGAAGCTGATCGCTACCAGCGTGCCGCTGTCGAACCCGAAGGGTGGGTCGGCGCGTGCTCCCGGGAATGACAGTTGGTCCAGGGCGACGGATGGGACCGGCTTTCAGACAGAGTTGCAAGCCATCGTGCAAACGATTCTCGACCGGAAGATCCGGAACGTGGTCTGGCTCGCGGGAGATGTCCACTATGCTCAGGTGAATGAGTACGATCCGAATGGAGATGGCGTCCCGGACTTCCACGAATTTATCTGCGGTCCGCTTTCGGCGAGGCCAAACCGCCCAATCCCGCCCGATCCTGCCTTCCGCCCCACGACGTTCTACAGCGAGGGAGGATTCTCGAATTTCGGCCTGGTGACGGTGGAAGGGACCAGCCTGCGGTTGAAAATTATGGACGGAACAGGGGTGGCGCATTTTGAGCGAACGTTCTCCGGGCAGTAGGGGAGGCCTGTTGACGCGATGGCCGAAAATGCGCTTGCAATCTTCAGGGCAGTCCAGGTACCGTGGCCCTCTGCGCCGCGTCCGTCCCTTGCGGATAACCAAGCGGGGAAGACACATTCAGGAAGTCTTCGTGAGGCAACAGGGTGAATCGACCAAGGAGCACGACAATGGCGGGCCTGATGACAGCGGAAGAAGTCTTTGAGAAGGCACGAGAGGCCGCAGCGGCTGCCACCGGGCCCGATGAGCGGGCCTTGCAGATCGATTATGCCGCCCTAGCGGCACAGATTAAAGCAGCGCTCGGCGATCGCAAGGTGGCTCGGATACACTTCAATCGGTTTCTGCCTGAGGGCTACGAGGATCAGGGCCGCTTTAATCTCCTGGTCCTCACCAGCGGGAAGGTGCTCTACGACATCGTCATCGGCGATTCCTATTTTCGGTATGATGTCGTGTCAGCCAGCGATCTTGATAAGGTCCAGGTCATTGATGCGGTTTGGGAAAACCGGGAAAGACGCCAGGAGGAGCCCTTTCTGAGCCTGCGACTGATGCACGGCGATGAAACCCATCTCTTGCTGGCCCTCAGCGACGACGAACGAGCGAGCCTGCTCGCCTTCGCCGATGCGGTCACTGCAGCCCGCAATCCGGAGCGGTGAGTCGCAGGCGCATCGGTATGTCTGGTCATTCCCCTGATCTCGGTCTGTCTGCTCTTCCCTTTCTTTACCGGTACATCGTTGTCTGGGTTCTAGGGGCCGGTCTGGCTGGCTGTGGATGGTTCGGCTCGGACGTCAGGCCTGAGGTTCCGCATGACCAGCGTCCGACGCTGGCAGTGCTGAGGTGCGGGATAGACATCGAGATTACCAAACTGTCCTCGGTGCAAACCGTGACCGAGGACTTGTCGCCTGAACAGGAATCCCTGCTTATCACGAAGGCGATAAGGGAAGTCGAGGAGAATGCCCGACGCCTACTTTATGACAAGCTGCGGTCGGGCGAGCAGTTTCGACTGATCTCGCTGGAGGAGACCGATGTGGCTGTCCAGGATCTAGGCTTTCCGCTCGAAGGCACTCTCAATCAGGAACAGATGATGAAGCTCAGGGACCGGTTGGGAGTGGATCTGCTGATCACCGGCACGGTCCTGGATTACGGCAAGGTCCGATGGCAGTGGCTGGCGGCGGGGATGCTGGCGGACATGACCTGGGAAAGCATCGCTCTAGGGCTCGCCACTTCCTGGAATCCTGCCGCCATTTTCGGGAATGTCGGGTTCGAGCTGCTGACGAGCACGCCTGTCTGGTTCGGAGGAGGCTATCTCTTCGGCGTGGCCTTCCGCCCTGTCCGGGTTGAGGCGATGGCAGTGGACCCCATCGATGGTGAGGCTGTGTGGAAGGAGACCGAGGTGGCGGTCTATCTGTGGAAGCGGTTAAAACAAGTACCCGAAGAAGACCGGAAGAAAAAAGAGGTACAACTTGGGCTCAATCTCAAGAAAGCGATGGAGGATCTCGCTGAGTCGTTACTCGACGCTGGACTTACCAGGTCCACGCTGTGGGAACGTAGGCTTCCGGTCCAGGATGTGGTCGCCTTCTGAGCCGTGGATTGCTCTGTGGCTAGGCGTGCATAACAAGGGGGAGGGCTCGGACGGTCGCCTTGTGGCGCTGCCCTTCAACATCCACGGTCAGCACTGTGCCGGGCGCAGTGAAGTCGCGCAGCGGAAAACCGAAAGCAATGGAGCACCCTAAGGATGGAGAATGGGCTGAGCTGGAGATCCAGCCGACCTCCCGTTCGCCGCTGAAGAGTTTGGCGCCCTTAGGAGGGAGCACCGCATCCTGGAGAACCAACCCGACGAGCCGGCGGCGCACACTCCCATAGGTGTCCATGCGGGCGACCACTTCCTGGCCAGGGTAACAGCCCTTGGTCAGGCTGAAGGCCTTGCCTTCCAGGTTCGCTTCCGGCGGGACGATCTCTTCAGTCAAATCTGTTCCAGCTCTTGGCAGACCTGCCTCAAGGCGGAGCGTTTCACGCGCCTGCGTGCCGAACGGCGTTAAGCCCATCGGTGCCCCAACGGCCCACAGTCGCTCCCAGGCCGAGGCCAGCCCATCGGCTGGAATCAGGAGTTCCATATCGGTCTCGCCGGTTTCCTCCGTTCTGATCAGCATGGCCAGCTGACCACCGATTTCCTGCGTCACGCATGAGAGCGGCTTCAGGCCACTGACGTCGGCGCCAAAGGCTGCGTGGATGAGTGCCCCTGCTTTGGGGCCGCTGATGAGCAGGAGTCCCCAGGTCTCTGCGCAGTTCTCCATCTTGGCCTTGGTGCCATAGAGTAGAAACTTGCGCAGTGCCTGGAACGTTGTCTCGCCAATCTCGCCGACATCTTCTATGAACAGGGAATCTGGCAGGGCATAGACCCTGAAATAGGACAGCATCTTCCCTTTATGGGTGAGGAAACTGGAATAGAGACCCTGCCCCGTGGTCAGCGGAAGAATGTCGTTGCTGATCACGCTCTGTAACCACTTCACCCGATCCTCGCCTGTCACACGGATTTTGCCGCGGTGCGACAAGTCGGCAACGCCCACACCATTCCGAACGGCGGCATACTCGGTCGCGGGGTCGCCATAATGGGCCGGCATCTGCCAGTCAATCACTTCAGCGAGCACGGCTCTTTGCTTTAGATGTTGTTCATGCAGACGTGATTGCTTCATTTTCTTATGGCGAGTGGCACGAGGCTAGAGGCGATGGGTGAGAGGCTCTTTACCCTCCTATAGCCTATTACCTCTCCACCCTAGCCACTTTTCACCAGCTCTTCGACTAAGTCCCGTGTTCGAGAGGAAAACTCGTTGCGCGAGACAATTTTCGTGATGCCCAGCTCCTTGGCGCGTTTCCAGGTCTCGACCTCCTCATGGTTGGCAAACGCCAAGACAGGAATGGTCCTCAGACGGTCGTCGCCTTTGATCTGTTCGAGCGCCCGAAAGGCGTCCAGCGTTTCGTCGTTCATGTTCAGGATGATGGCGGCCGGCCCTAGAGCGGTGGCTTTCTCCATGACTTCCTGCTGGGTACGGGTCCGCTCCAACCGGTATCCGCGAGGGAGCAGCGCGTCGCGAATCTTGGTGTAGAAGAAAACGTCGCTCACCGCGACGAGGATAGCTTTATTGTTCTGATCTGGACCGTTCCCTTTCAATTCAACACTCATAACTCATCGCTCATCACTGGGCTTCAATTAAGCATGCTGACAAGCCGCCCTAGGGCGCGCTTTGCCAATGCGTAATTCGGGTTGAGTGCGAGCGCTTTCTTGTAACTCTCGAGGGCCTGATCCCACTGTCCTTTGCGTTCATAGACCCGACCGAGGTTCAGGTGGGGAAAGGCCGGACTTTCATAGCGGTTCGCCTTCATGGCACGCTCGAACCAGGGAATCGCCTCGTCAAATTGCCCTTTCTCGATGAGGTAGGCGCCAATGTCGTTATAGGGGTTGCCGAAGTCGGGATCCACCTCAATAGCGCGGTGGCACTCTTCAATCGCTTCATCCAGCCTGCCCATGAAACTATAGGTCCAGCCCAGGAAGGTATAGGCCTCCGCGGTTGGATGGCTCTCAATGGAGCGCTTATACATGTTGACCGCTTCCTCCAGCTCGCCTTTCATTTGGTGTTCGTAGGCCTTCTGAAAATAGTTCCAAGCCTCTTTCTTGTCTTCTATGCTTCCCTCTCCCTGAATTAAAAAGTCCTGAATATCCATGGGTGACGATCAAGAGCTAATGGCGTATGGCACGAAACAAGAGCAAATGGCCTATAGCGTATGGCAAGAGTGCTCCGGCCATAAGCCATTGGCTATAAGCTCTTGAGGCCTTGCCATTCGCTATACGCCATAAGCCATACGCTCCTGCCCGCTACTCGTGCTTGAACTTCTTCTTAATCAACTCCGCTCCATATCGGCCTGACAGCAACATGGATCCGAACGCAGGGCCCATACGGGGAGTGCCGTGCACCGCTGCCACGGCCAGACCTACCACGAAGCAGTTGGGATACACCTCGCCGGTGTGCTCCATCACTTGTTCTTCTGATCGGGAGACCCACATGGCACCATTGCCTGGCACCGGTTTGTATAAGTTCCGACGGTGCAATAGGCCCACCACGACCGCATCGTGGCCGGTCGCATCCACCACGAGTTTGCTTTCGAGCGCGATGGGATCCACGTGAATCACATCATGTCCCGCTGCCTCGGCCGTCGTATTGTTGACGACAACTCCCCCCAGCACGCCGTCGTTTCTCAAGATGAGGTCCACCACGCGGGTCAAGTTCATGATTTTGGCGCCAGCCTTGTAAGCGCCGGCGATCAAAGCCCCAGTCGCGTGTGGCGGGTCCACAATATACATACCCTCGCAATCTTTGACCTGCTTGCAGGGGACACCCAGCTCTTCCAGGATCTCGTTCGCGGGGGCGCAGATCGTGGCTTTGTTCATCAAATAGCCACCTGACCAGAACCCACCTCCCAACGCAAGGGCCTGCTCCACAACCAGAGTACGAAAACCCATGGCCGCGAGATCACGAGCGCAGATCAAGCCGGAGGGGCCGGCCCCTACGATGATGACATCGCTCTCGATGAGCTGATCGAATTCCTTGTAGTATTCTCGCGCGATCTGTCGGGTGATGTCTCGCTCCCGCAAAGGCGCCGGCTTGGGCCTCTTCATAAAAAACCTCGTTAATCGTTACGCGTGAACCGTTAACCGTGACAGCAAATCGGAATAGACGGCCTCATCATGTGTTTAACGTTGAACGAATAACGGTTAACGGTAAATTTCCGCTCCTCCATTCAGGAACTCTTCGGCTTTTTCCTTCATTCCGATCTGGAGAGCTTGTTGTTCATCAAGCTGCTTCTGCGCGGCATAATCACGGACATCCTGCGTGATCTTCATCGAGCAGAAATGGGGGCCACACATCGAACAGAAGTGCGCGACCTTGGCGGCGTTGTCAGGAAGCGTCGCATCGTGGAAGGTGCGAGCCGTGTCAGGGTCCAGAGAAAGATTGAATTGATCTTCCCACCGGAACTCAAACCTGGCCTTTGACAAAGCGTTGTCCCGCGCCTGGGCGCCGGGGTGTCCCTTCGCCAAATCGGCCGCGTGAGCCGCGATCTTGTAGGCGATCACTCCAGCCTTGACGTCCTCCTTGTTCGGGAGGCCGAGATGCTCCTTGGGTGTTACATAACAGAGCATCGCGCAGCCGTACCAGCCGATCATCGCCGCACCGATGCCGGAGGTGATGTGGTCATATCCCGGCGCGATGTCGGTCGTCAGCGGACCCAGCGTGTAAAAGGGCGCCTCGTGACATTCTTTGAGCTGTTTTTCCATGTTCACCTGGATCAGGTGCATCGGCACGTGACCGGGCCCTTCGATCATGGCTTGAACATCGTGCTTCCAGGCGATCTGTGTCAGCTCGCCCAGCGTCTCCAGTTCAGCGAACTGGGCTTCGTCGTTCGCGTCGGCGATAGAGCCTGGCCGCAGACCGTCACCCAAGCTGAACGACACGTCGTAGGCCTTCATGATCTCGCAGATCTCTTCGAAGTGCTGATAGGCGAAATTCTCCTGGTGGTGCGCCAGGCACCATTTTGCGTGAATCGAGCCGCCGCGGGACACGATACCGGTCATCCGCTTGGCGGTCAGCGGCACGTACCGAAGCCGGACACCTGCGTGGATCGTGAAATAATCGACCCCCTGCTCGGCCTGCTCGACCAGCGTATCTCGATAGAGCTCCCAGGTGAGTTCCTCGGCCTTGCCGCCCACCTTTTCCAGGGCTTGGTAGATCGGCACGGTGCCGATTGGCACCGGGGAGTTCCGGATGATCCATTCGCGGGTCTCATGGATATTCTTGCCGGTGGAAAGGTCCATGACGGTGTCGGCTCCCCACCGGATCGCCCAGACCATCTTTTCGACCTCTTCTTCGATCGAGGAGGCTACGGCGGAGTTGCCGATATTGGCATTGATTTTCACCAGGAAGTTTCGGCCGATGATCATCGGCTCACTCTCAGGGTGGTTGATGTTCAGCGGGATAATTGCGCGACCTCGCGCCACCTCGTCCCGGACGAACTCCGGTGTGATTCGAGCGGGGATGCGGGCGCCCCAGGCATGGCCCGGATGCTGGACCCATCGCTGAGCATCACCGCCTGGCTGTCCACCGCCATTACCTTTGGATGATGCGAGTTCGCGCGCCGACTCGCAGTCTTGGTTCTCCCGGATGGCAATGTACTCCATCTCCGGAGTGATGATCCCCCGGCGCGCGTAATGGATCTGGGTGACGTTCATGCCGGATTTTGCCCGGAGCGGTTTGCGAATGTGTTTGAAACGGAGTCCAGCCAGTTTGGGATCGCTGGCACGGAATCGCCCGTATTCCGAGGACACCTGGGGGAGTTCTTCGACGTCGTTCCGGATCAGAATCCAGGGTTGGCGCTTGGGTACCAGCCCAGCGCGGATATCGATTTTTTCGCTGGGATCAGTGTAGGGACCCGAGGTGTCGTACAGGGTGACGGAGGGGTTGGGGGAGGACGCGTCCCCGTTCATCGTCTTCGTGGGGGTCAGGCTGACCTCCCTCATGGGCACGCGGACCCCGGGTTTCGTGCCTCCCAGGTACACTTTCCGCGAGGCTGGGAACGGTTGGGTCATGGACGTGGCGTCAGCGGAGCCCTGTCCCTTACCGTTGCCGGACCCTTTTCGTGTGGAGTCTGGGCTGCTCATAGGATGTCCTTTCTACCAAATAAAAAAGCCGCACCACGTAAGGCTGCGGCCCGAGTCGTCTTCGCTGACGACCTCTGTTCCCGCTTCCCTACGCTGGCATTATCCAGGTCAGGTTCCGAGGGTTGTCCGGTCTGTCGGACTCTCAGCCTTTTGGGAGACGTCAAACGTTAATCGTTCAACGTTAACCGCCGGAGAGTGTCCGTCGCGATTAACGGTTCACGGTTAACGAATAACGCCACCTGGCTCCCCTAGCTATGCGTGGTGATCGTATACCTAGATTTTCCACGTTGTCAACTGGCATCTCGGGCTCAGTCGCCTGACTGAATGCCACGAACGTGGGTCCATCGTTTCGCACGGGGCGTCGGAGTGGGCCATGGGGGCGTTGATTGTGCGCGTGGGTCTAGCGTACAATATCTGCCCACGACTATTGGTGAAGTCCGGTACTACCCGACTTTTTGTCATCAGAGGGATTAAGGAGTGAGGTTAGTAGGCTCCGTACAACTTCCGATCACTGACTATCTAGCGCTCTCTCGTGAGGAGCTGTTTGCGCGCACGGCGATCGCGAAACGGGCCTTGGGTGAGCAGGTCCTGGTGCTAGGCCACAATTATCAACGGGATGAAGTCATTGAACATGCGGATTTCCGAGGCGACTCGCTCCTGCTCGCCAAGCTGGCGGCCGAGCGATCAGAGCGGCCCTATGTGGTCTTTTGCGGAGTCCACTTCATGGCGGAGACCGCTGACATCCTCAGCCGCTCCAACCAAGTCGTCATACTTCCGGACATGGCGGCCGGTTGCTCGATGGCCGATATGGCCGCCATCGAGCAGGTGGACCAGTGTTGGGAATCGTTGGCTCGTCTGATCCCGGTGGAAGAAACCGTGACGCCGGTGGTCTATGTCAACTCGGCGGCGGTCCTCAAGGCCTTCTGCGGCGAGCATGGTGGCATTACCTGCACGTCGTCGAATGCGCGGGCGGTCATGGAGTGGGCCTGGGGTCGGCGCGAGAAAATCCTGTTTTTCCCTGACGAGCATCTGGGTCGGAACACGGCGAACAAGATGGGGGTGCCTCGCGAGCAGATGATGGTCTGGGATCCATTCCTGCCGAACGGCGGGAATCCGGTCGAGGCGATTCGGAAGGCGCGGCTCATTTTGTGGAAAGGTCATTGCAGCGTGCATCAGATGTTCCAGCCAGCACACGTGGACTACTTCAAGAAGCAAGATCCCGACATCAAAGTGATCGTGCATCCGGAGTGTCACGAGGACGTCGTCAATAAGGCCGACCTGGTCGGTTCGACCGAATTTATCATCAGGACGGTGAGTGCGGCTCCGGCCGGCACCGTCTGGGCCGTGGGGACGGAGCTCAACTTGGTCAATCGTCTCAAGCGGGAGCAGCCTGACAAGCGAGTGTTTTTCCTTTCTTCCACTGTCTGCCAATGTGCCACCATGTTCCGCATTGATGCCCCCCACCTCTGTTGGGCGATGGAAAACTTGGCCGAAGGACACGTCGTGAACCACATTGTCGTGCCCGACGATGACAAGGCCTGGGCCAAGATTGCCCTGGATCGCATGATGGCGGTGAGCTAACCGGATAGGTTAAGGTCGAGGTTAAGGTTAAGGCCTTACCGGATACCTGACCTCGTTGCCCTTAACCTCAGCCTTAGCCTCAACCTTCCTGATCCTATGGATTACAAGGCGACACTGAATCTGCCCCGCACGGCCTTCCCGATGAAGGCCAACCTGCCGCAGCGGGAACCGGAGTTGCTGGCCTGGTGGGAGCAGGAACACCTCTACGAGCGCCTCCAGGAAACCAAACGCGACCGCCCGCTCTATGTGCTGCATGACGGCCCTCCTTATGCGAACGGCCACCTCCACATCGGCCACGCGCTGAACAAGATTTTGAAAGACATCGTCGTCAAATCCAAGACGATGGCCGGCTACCGGGCCCCATACGTGCCAGGTTGGGACTGTCACGGGCTGCCGATCGAGCATCAGGTTCTGAAAGAGCTGGGCGACAAGAAGAAGGGCTTGGACACGCTCGCGATCCGCAAGCTCTGCCGCGAGTATGCCGAGAAATATTTTCGGATTCAGCGGGATGAGTTCAAGCGTCTGGGCGTGCTAGGGGATTGGGAACATCCCTATCTCACCATGGACCCGTCGTATGAAGCGACGATCCTGCGAGAGTTCGGGAAGTTCGTGGCAAGGGGCCGCGTGTACAAGGGATTGAAGCCGGTGCTGTGGTGTGCGACAGATCAAACCGCGCTAGCAGAAGCCGAGGTGGAGTATGAAGACCACACCTCCCCCTCGATTTATGTGAAGTTTCCTGTCGTGAATCCTCAGGGCAAGTTCCGCATTGAACAGTCGAAGGGCACACACTTTGTAATTTGGACCACAACCCCGTGGACACTGGTGGCTAACCGAGCAATCAGTGTAAACCCCCGTTTCATGTACCGCCTGGTCAAAACCCCTGTAGGCGAGTTGATTATCGCACAGGATCTCATTGAGCCCTGCACGAAGGCTTTCGGGTACCAAACGGGAGACTTTGAAGTCACGAAAGGAGCGTACGCTGGGCTAGAACTCGCGGAACCCAATCCTGTCCTCTGCCGTCATCCTTGGTTGGATCTGACCGTCCCTGTCGTGCTTGGGGAGCATGTCACTAAGGAGCACGGGACAGGCTGTGTTCACACCGCTCCCGGTCATGGGCAGGAGGACTATGAGGTAGGCCAGCGGTATGGGTTGGAGGTTTACGCTCCCGTGGACTCGCAAGGACGGTTTGTTAAGGAAGTAGAGCACTTTGGCGGTCAGAAGGTCTTCGAAGCGAACGCTGAGATCATCAAACTCCTCAATAGTCGAGGGATGTTGGTCAAAGAAGAGGCAATTACGCATTCCTATCCACACTGCTGGCGGTGCAAGAACCCGGTGATTTTCCGGGCCACCGAACAGTGGTTCGTCTCGATGGACGAGAAAGGCTTGCGCAAGCAGGCGCTCGAGGAAATCGACCGAGTAAAGTGGATCCCTGCCAGAGGTCGTGATCGGATCTATGGGATGATCGAGAACCGGCCAGATTGGTGTCTGTCGCGGCAACGTGTGTGGGGTGTTCCGATTCCTGCCTTCAGCTGCACGGCATGTCGTACGGTGCTGGCCGATCCCAAGCTCATCAGCCATATCGCGGATCTGCTCGCCAAGCAGAGCTCGGATGTCTGGTTTCAGAGATCTGCAGACGAACTGATGCCGGCCGGAACAATTTGTCAGAAATGCGGCGGGAAGGCCTTTGAAAAAGAGCGGGACATCCTGGACGTCTGGTTCGAATCCGGTGTGAGTCATGCTGCGGTCCTTAAGCCTCGGGGGCCAGGCTGGTGGCCGGCCGACCTGTATTTGGAAGGGTCGGACCAGCATCGTGGCTGGTTCCACAGCGCGCTCTTGGCCTCCGTCACGACTGATGAAAAAGCTCCATACAAAGCGGTGCTGACTCACGGGTTTGTCGTGGATGGGTCGGGCAAGAAAATGTCCAAGTCAGCCGGCAATGTCGTGGCACCGCAAGATGTCATTAAGCAGTTGGGAGCTGAAATCTTGCGTTGGTGGGTTGCCGCGCAGGATTACCAAGAGGATCTGCGAATCTCTCAAGAAATCCTGAATCAGCTTGTGGAGCAGTACCGGAAAATCCGCAACACCTGCCGCTTCCTGTTGAGCAATCTCTATGACTTTGATCCGGCTTCCCACCGCGTGCCCTTTGAGCGCTTGCCGGAGCTGGACCGTTGGGCCCTCATGAGGCTTCATCACGTCGTCACCAGGATTCGTCATGCCTACGAAGCATTCGACTTCCGCCAGATTGTGCACGAGATGGACTACTTCTGTGCGGTGGACATGAGCGCGATCTATCTGGACATTTTGAAAGATCGCCTCTATACGTTTCGTAATGATTCTCCTTTGCGCCGAAGCTCGCAAACCGTGCTGTTCGACGTGCTGGTCGCGCTCACAAAACTCATGGCGCCGATTCTAAGCTTTACGGCTGAGGAAATCTGGCGGATGCTGCCGGACGGCGTGCGGAGGAGTTCGGAGACGCCTAGCGTGCATTTGGCTTCAGTTCCAGAGCCCGATCAAAAATGGGCGGACGCACAACTGGCTCCGCGTTGGGAACGGTTGTTGTCGGTGCGAACCGTCGTGCAAGGTGCCCTGGAGATGCAACGGCATGAGAAAGTCATCGGCTCGTCGCTGGAAGCCAAAGTCATGCTCCAAGCGGAGCCGAAGATATTTGACCTCCTTAAACAATATGAGGCCGACCTGCCCTCTCTGTTCATCGTTTCCCAAGTTACCTTGAAGCAGGTGACCAATTTACCCACGAAGGGCCACCTCTTGTCAGATCCTTCATTCGGAATTGGGGTCGATGTCGCCAAAGCGGAGGGCCTGAAGTGCGAGCGGTGCTGGAACTATCGGCGGGCGGTCGGAACGTTCCCGGAGCATCCGACCCTGTGCGACCGGTGCATTGAGGCAATCCGGTGATGCCCGGGGCGACGCGGTATGCGTTCTTGGCTCTGGTGAGCGCCGCCACAATTCTCTTGGACCAAGCGACGAAGCTCCAGATCATGCAGACCATGCGCCTGCATGAGTCCATTCCCGTCATCCCGAATTTCTTCAGCATCACGTACATCAGAAATCCTGGGGCGGCTTTCGGAATTCTGGCCTCCAGCAGTAATGGGTTCAGATTGCTGTTTTTTGGGTTCGCCTCGCTGTTTGCGTTGGTACTCCTCGGAACCATTTTTTTCCGCCTGCGCCACGATGACTGGGTTGGACAACTCAGCATCGCGGGGATCTTCGGGGGAGCGATCGGTAACCTGCTGGACCGGGTACGTTTTGGGGAAGTCATCGACTTCCTGGACTTCTACATCGATGCCTATCACTGGCCCGCCTTCAATGTGGCCGATGCCGCCATCAGCGTTGGCGTCTGCTTTCTGATCGCGCACTTCATGTTTGAGAAGCAAAAAGAAGCGGGTCCTGTCACCAGCTCGCCACCCTAGGAGCACACCCGGCTCGTGGCCCCCTCACGTGGATACCTGCCTATAGGTTCATCGGATGGCCCACAGCACCGCGAGACCGATCACAATGCGGTAATAGGCGAAGACCCGCAAGGTATACCGTTGGACAAATGTCAGAAATGCGGCGATGACGGCCCAGGCAACTATGAAGGACACCAGCAGTCCCAGGGCCAGCCACACAAGATCCTCAGTCGTCAGGAGTGCGCTGGACTTCAGAAATTTGTACGTAGTCGCCGCTATCATCGTGGGCAAGGCGAGAAGAAACGAATATTCCGTGGCCCTCTCGCGATCCATGCCGGCAAGCAGCCCGCCCACAATCGTTGCCCCCGACCGCGATATTCCTGGAATAAGCGAGACACATTGGGCGAGCCCGACCCAGAGGGCGGTCGTCACGCCGATCTGCTCCAGCTGTGTGATACGAACACGGCTTCGCCTGGCTTCGACTCCCAGAATGATCAGCCCGCCGATGATCAACGAGGCTGCAACGGTGCGGGGATTAAATAGGTGGGTTTCGATCCAGCCGTGTGCAAAATACCCAATGATGCCGGCCGGGACAAACGCGACGCCAAGCCCAACGAGAAACCACAGATTGCGCTGCCTGTCGGCCGAATGTTGGAGGAGCGAGCGCCATCCTTGTCTCCCGCCGCTCATTTTGCGATGTGCCCTGATCAGGGCTCGAAGGGCGGCCTGTTCCTGTGCGGCCTTCATCAGGAAGGAAGCGAGTTTGTCGCGTTCGTACGCAATGACTGCCAGGATAGCACCAAGCTGAATGGAGATCTCGACGGTGCCTGCCACGGCTCCCGTAAAGCCAAGCGCGTGGCCAACCAGAATCAGGTGTCCGGTGGAGGAGACCGGCAGAAATTCGGTCAGCCCCTCTACCACACCAAGCAAGACCGCCAGTTCGCGACCCCATTCCTTCATGGACGTGCTGGCTTCAGAGGAAAACATCCGCTCGATGTCCAGAAAGCAGGCGGGATGATCACAGACTCCGACCGCCGAGTCAAGTGAGGCAGATATTCTGCGCTGATCATCCTGTCGACGGTTTAAAACTGTTGACAAAGCGGGACCAATGGACTAGAGAAGGAAGACGCGTGCCAGCGAGGGCCTTCACGGGCTGGCGCGATTCCTAAGACAACCAATTGTGAGACGAAAGAGATCGAAGAGGGGGAGGCTTGCATGAGGCTGTCTGTCGTTATGGGAGTCGTCCTGGTGGTGGCGATGATGGCTGGCGGATGTGTCAGCACGAGCAAATATACCGAGGCTGTCGCAGAGGCTGAAGCAGCGAAGACCGACCTGGAAACCACGCGGGCGCGCAAGAATGCCTTGGAGCAACAGGTGAAGACCCTGAAGGATTTGAATTTGAAGCTGGCCAGCGAGGCCCAATCGGCCAAGGATGAGTTGCAGCGTATTGAGTACGGCCGTGACAAGGAGCGGGCGAGTATCGAAGGACGGACGAAAGAGCTGGAGCAGAAGATTAAAGACCTGACCGGTCAACACAGGTCTTTGCGGAATGACTATGAGGAGGTCAAACGACACAATGAGACGCTCAAATCTCTGGTCAGTCGGTACCAAAAGGAATTGAAGGACCAGCGCGTGGTGGCGCCGCCCTCGCCGCGCCCGTCTGCCGTCAGCCCGTCGCCCCCCTCTGCTGGAGGGGTTGCGCCGACCAGCGTGCCGGGGGCCCAGGCAAAGCTTCCGTCCGACCGGGACTCTGGCGTGCCGCCGATGCCAGCGCCGCCTCCTCCGAAGTCCAGCCTTGCTCAGCTGAACGTCAATACCGCCTCGGCGAACGATATGGTGCTGTTTCTTGGACTCACGAAAGAGGCAGCGGACCGGGTGGTGGCCAATCGCCCGTACAGAATCAAAGGGGAGTTGGTCGCCAAGAACGCCTTGCCCAAAGAGACCTTCGACCTGATCAAGGACAAGATTACCGTCGCCCCCTAACCGGTTTTGCCGGAGAAGGGAGGGCACGGCTCGACTATAATCAGCTATATGAAAAGGAAAGGCCATTCGCCTGGAACGGCGAATGGCCTTTTGCTTTAGGAGAAACCGAGGTGAATATCCGGCAGGCTCCTGGTAGAATGAACCTGGAAATCCGGGCGGGCTATCCTCTGGCAATCAGGGAGTCGCATGCGTAAGGCAGGCTGGATCGTAAGCGTCTTGGTGGTGGCGCTTGCCATTGCGGGCTATGTGTTTTTCAGTGGCGAACGAAAAGTCCCCATCCGGTATAAGACCGCGCCTGTCGAACGGGGACCGGTGGTCTCGGTGGTCACTGCGACCGG
>Ga0209376_1002624_pt1 | contig 16900 bp, 14 predicted proteins | sample GraSoiAngelo_134_FD_185891 | JGI IMG/M metagenome (GOLD analysis project Ga0209376, IMG submission 185891) | Grasslands soil microbial communities from the Angelo Coastal Reserve, California, USA - 14_0929_05_30cm (SPAdes) (version 2) | ecosystem: Environmental > Terrestrial > Soil > Grasslands ... | reverse complement strand
GTAGCGTTGCGTCACTTGGTCGTCGCTCACGATGACCGGTTCCTCATTGTGCTTCTGAAAGCTAATCGGCCCGCTGAAGTCGTTCTCGATGTGAAAGTAAGCGTTCTCGAAAAACAGCTCCAGGCGGCGCGAAGACGGCCGGCGAAGCACATTGTGCCAGATCGAGACCAATTCGGCGCGCGCTCCGCTCGTAAACTCGATGTGAGCCGCTGCCAGGTCCTCGACGCCGTCATGACCGGCGAAATTCTCGATGCTTCCCCTCACGCTTCCAATATCCCCCGCGAACCAGTGGAGGACGTCCACGTCATGGATCGAATGTTCGAGCAGCGTCCCCGATCCCGATAGCGACCGGTCCTTTCGCCAGTCGCTCGCATAATGTCCCTGTACTGGGAAGAACTGGTCATCGCGGAAAACGGCAATCATCAGGCGGCCGAGCGTCGGGTCTTCGGTTAGCGACTTCAGGACGGTCAATATCGGCGAGTGGCGGAGGATCAGCCCGACGCCGGCCTTGACGCCCGCCGCCTCAGCCGCGGCCACCATCTCTTCGACGTCGGCGAGATTCGTCGCCAGCGGTTTCTCGCAGAAGATATGCTTCCCCTGTTCCGCCGCGCGCAAGACGAGTTCCTTGTGCCCGGCGGTCGGCACACATACGTACACGACGTTTACCTCACGCGAGTCGATGAGTTCCTTCGCGTTCGTTGCGACCAACTCGGCGTCCGTCCGTTCCGCGAAGGAGAGGGCGCGCGCTTCGTCAAGATCGCACACCGCCACGTAGTGGGCATCGACGAGCCCCTGCTTTATCAAGTACCGGATGGCGATCGAATGGAAGCGGCCGATGAAGCCACAACCGATCAGGCCGATGTTTAGCGAAGTCACCAGACCGTGCGTTTGCGATGACTTCGGGAATTTGTCACGAGTTCTGGGCGAGGCCCTGGAGTATGTGGTCGAGCGCCGGCGTCACAAATTCGCTAAGCGCGGCCCGCCTGTCTTCAGCCTGTGCGCCCGGCGATACATGGCGGCCCAGGAGGCTCTCTTGAAAGGTCATCAGTATCGTGTAGATGATGTGCCGCGCCACGGTCGCGGCGGAATTCTGCGGAAGCTCGCCCTTGTCTTCGTAGCGGCGCAGGACCGAGGTCAAGGCATCTTCCCAGAGGCCGAGCAGCCGGCCGTATTGCTCCAGCGCCGCCTCATCACCGCCCAGACCTTCCATGATGATCAATCGTAGAAAGTCCCGGTTCTGGTCCATGATGTTGATGGCGCCGCGGGCGGTCCAATGAAGAGTCTCTTTGAGCGGGGCGTCCGCCTGAAGCCGCGCCAGGTTCTGCAGGCTGCTCAAGAAACCGCGCTCTTCGACCAGCGCCTCCAGGAGCTCTTGCTTGGAATCGAAATGATAGTAGATCGCCGCATCCGTGATTCCCGCCTGCCGTGCGATATCGCGCACGGTCGTCCGGGCGAAACCCCGCTCCGAAAAGAGGCGCAGCGACGCGTCCAGGATCTGCTGCCGTGTGTGCGGACCGCGACGGGTCCGCTTGGCGGCGCGCAGATGGGTAGTGCGTGGCGAAGATGTCACGTCCGGCTTTCCCTCCACGACGGAACTTAGCACCGGCTAAGCTCCGCGGTCAATGTAGATAACGGGGATTCTCGCCCGCTTCCCCGACGCGATCGCAGCTTCGATCATGTCCTGGCCGCGACCTGCCGAATCAGGCAGGCGCGGGCACTTGCTGGGACAGCGTCTCCTTCACGATCGCGTGGAAGCGCTCGGCCTGCTCGATGTATGGGAAGTGACCGCATTTATCGACGAGATAGACACGGAAGCCCTTAGCGCGAAGGTAAGGAGCATCCCAGACGAAGCGACGGTCTTGCTTCCCGAAGATCGCGACCGTGCGCACCCGTGTGGCGAGCGGAGAAACATCGATTGTGCGAAACGCCGCCCGCATAAGTGGCTTGGAACGCTTCGGATCAAAGCGCTTAGGCACCGACAAGCTCGTACGTACTTCCTCCACTTTGTCACGGTTTCCAACATCGTGCTTAAGGGCAAATTCAGTCCAGTCGGTATCTTGCCGCAAGCTCGCGGTGATTTGCATGGCCCAAATAGACCACGCACTCGGTGAGACGAGGACGCCGTTCCGGCCTCGAGCGGGACACCCAACGATGATTAACGTCTGCACGCGGTCGGGCCAGCGCAGGGCATAGCGAAGAGCTATGAGACCGCCGTAGGAATGCCCGAGAAGGTCGATCCTGTCATGGTTAAGCGCAGCCCGAGTATCCTCGACATCCCGAGCGAGCCTTGCGAGCGTGTAGGCGTCTTCAGGTGCGTCATCCGAAGCACCGCACCCGCGTTGGTCCAACAAGTACAGCGTGCGATATTCCCCGATGGGATCCAGGTAGTCGCCGAACGTACGATGGTCGTTCATCGGGCCGCCATGCAGAACCAGCAACGGTGGTCCCGACCCCTTGACGTGTGCAGCGACTTTGACCCCGTCAGAAGCCGCCGCCGTGATGGTCTCTAGCATCGGCGTACGTCGGCTGCCTAGTAAACGACCTGTCGCGCCTTCAGGTCTTCAATCTGCCCACTCGATAGGCCGAGCAGCTCGCCGAAAACGTAGTCGTTGTCCTGGCCCATAATAGGCGCCGCGCGCCATACCTCGCACGGTGTTTCAGACATTCGCCAGGGGATGCCGGCATGCTGGCGGACGCCGACCTCCGGGTGCTCCTTCTCCACGAAGAAGCCACGTTCGCTGAGGTGAGGGTCTTCGGCCAGCTCGCGGTTCATGAACGGCGGCGAGGCGGCGACGCCCGCAGCCTGGAGGCGTTCGCTGGCCTCGAACGGCTCTTGCGTGAGCGTCCACGACATGATCTCGGTTTCAAGATCGTCTTCGTTCGCCTTTCGGTCCGCGAGCGTTCGGAAGCGCGCGTCGCCGGCGAGATCGGGCCGCTCCATGACCCCGCAAAGCGCTCGCCATTCGTCGTCGGTCGCGCAGGCGATGGACAACCAGCGGTCTTCGCCGGCGCACATGAAGACGCCGTGCGGGGCCATATGCGCCACTCGGTTGCCGCTGCGCGGCGGCTGAGCGCCGTTCATTCCGTACTCCATGAAGCCTTCCCCGAGTACCGCCATTGTTGACTCCTGCTGAGACATATCGATGTACTGCCCCTTGCCGGTGCGCGCCCGATAGAAGAGGGCCGAGAGCACGGCAAACGCCGCGTGCAGGCCGGCGTTCGGGTCGCCGTAGGACATGCCGACGTGCATCGGCTGCCAGCCCGAGTAGCCCGTGAGCTGGGACATTCCCGACAACGGCACCTGCGCCGGTCCGTAAGAAACGTAGCCGCTTTCCGGCCCGCCGCGCCCGTAGCCCGACATACTGATCATGATGAGGTCAGGCTTGACCTTGCAAAGCTCCTCGTAGCCAAGGCCGAGCCGGTCGATGACGTTAGAAGCGAAGTTCTCGACAGCGACGTCGCTCATCGCCACGATCTGCTTCGCCATCTCCGCTCCCTCCGGCTTCGAGATGTCGAGCTGAATGCTGCGCTTCCCCTGGTTGTACTGGTTGAAGTAACCCGAGCGGTTCACTCCCGGCTGGCCGTCCGGCCACGGCGGCAGCATACGAAGTGTGCAGACCCGGCGCATCGACTCCATTCGAATGACCTCGGCCCCCATGTGGGCGAGCTGCATCGTGCAAGTCGGTCCGGCCCAGACCCAGGTGAAGTCCGCGACGCGGATGCCTTCGAGCGGGCCCGGCATTATCCGACTCTCGCTCCATTCAGCGACTTGATCTCGTCGCCGGAAAGGCCGAGGCGCTCGCCGAGAATCGTCTCGTTGTGCTGGCCGAGCGTCGGCGCGGGCGTCCGGATCTCCCAGGGAGTCTCGCTCATCTTGAACGGGGCGCCTGGCTGCTTGATCGTTCCGGCTTGAGGGTAAGCGATCTCCACGAAGAAGCCACGCGCCTTCAGGTGCTCCGAGTCCAGTAGCTGGCTCAGGGTCGAGGCCGGCGCGAAAGGAATACGCTTCGCCTGAGCGGCCTTGTAGAGGTCATCGGTCGTCCACTGGCTCACCCACTCCTCCATAAACGGCCGCAGGGCATCCCAGTTGGAGGCGCGGACGAACCGGTTGGTAGCAACCTCCCACTGCGTCCACTCAGGCGTCTCCATCAACTCCACCAGGCGCTGCCACTGGTGCTCCTCGACGCAGAGCACGAAGATCCAGCCGCCGTCCTTGCACCGAAAGAAGTCGATGGGGTGTATCGGGCGCTGGCCCCAGCGGGCCGTCGGCGTGTTCATATACGGCCAGAAGGCGAAGGTCATCTCGAGGATTGCGGTGATGCATTCTTGCGCCGAGACCTCGACATGCTGGCCCCGGCCGGTCCGAAGCCTGGCGAGCAGGGCGCCCATTGTTGCCAGGGCAGCGTTTACGCCCGCCTGGTATGCGCTCTGCCTGCCGAACGGGCGAAGCGGCGGCATCTCCGGGTGACCGGGCCAGCCGTTCAGCCATGTCCAACCCCCGGCGCTGAGAGTGGTCAAGTCATACGCCTTCCAGTCTCGGTGCGGGCCGCTTTCGCCGAAAGGCGAGATGAACGTCGTGACGAGCCTGTCCTTCCCGGCTCGCACCTGCTTGTCGCTGAGCCCAAGAGCCTCTGCTTCGGCCGGCGGAATGTCATGGATGAAAACGTCGGCGTCCCGCAATAGGCTGTCGAGCACCTGCCGGCCGGTGTGGTTGGTTATGTCGAGCATCACGCTTTGCTTATTGCAGTTGAGGTAGAGAAACGTCCCGCTCTTCTCCGGATGGGGCTCGCCGCCTGGAAAGGGGCCCAGGCATCGGTCCGGATCGCCGGTCAGCGGCTCGACCTTGATGACCTCCGCGCCGAGATCGGCCATCAGCTTCGTGGCGTAAGCTGCGCCCCCCGTCCGGTTGTATTCGATAATGGTCAGTCGGTCGAGGGCGCTCTCGGGCATGGGAGTCATATGATATGCACTGGCCCGTCAACCCGCAAACGAGACACAACCCGACGCTTCTAATGCAGGCAGAAGTCCAGTCCATCGAGCACGTTTTTCGGCAGCGGTTCGGCCGGGAGCCTGCCTTAGTCGCCGAAGCGCCCGGACGCGTGAACCTGATCGGCGAGCACACCGATTACAATGATGGGTTCGTGCTGCCTGTCGCCATCAACCGCACCATCGCGGCCGCTGCGGCGCTTGCTGAAGGGAACACCGTGCGCGTTTTCTCGGCGGAGTTCGACGCGCGCGACGAGTGGGGAGTCGCTGCACCGCGGCGCACGGGGCGGCGGGAATGGCGAGATTACGTGCGAGGTGTGGCGTGGGCGCTACTGGACGCGGGATACGAGCTTCGCGGCGTTGATCTCGCAATCGCGGGCGATGTGCCGCTTGAATCGGGGCTGTCGTCGTCGGCCGCACTGGAGGTCGCCGTGGCGGGAGCTTTCTGTGCAGCGTCAGGGATTGAGATGGATCCGGGGCGATTGGCATTGGTGTGCCAGAAGGCCGAGAACCAGTTCGTCGGCGTGCAGAGCGGCATGATGGACCAGCTGGCCGCTGCCTGGTCACGTGCCGGTCACGCATTGCTCATCGACTGCCGGTCGCTGGAGCTGGACTACGTCCCGTTGCCCGGCGATGTTGCCATCATCGTCGTGGACTCTAAGATGCGACGGCCGCTTGGGGAAACGGCATACAACCAGCGACGCCAGGAATGCGCGGCGGCAGCCCGAGCGCTTGGCGTCGAGTCGCTGCGAAATGCGGCGGTCAGCGATATCGAACGACTGCCGGAGCCGTTGAAGCGGCGGGCGCGGCATGTGATTTTCGAGAACCAGCGCGTGCTCGAGGCAGTGGACGCGCTGCGTTCGAGTAACGTGGCCCGCCTCGGCGAACTCATGTACCAATCGCACGCGAGTCTGCAGGACGACTTCGAGGTGTCGACGCCCGAGTTGGACCTGCTGGTGGAGCTGGCGTCGCGGGCGGAAGGGTTAATCGGGGCGCGACTGACGGGGGCGGGGTTCGGGGGGTGCACGGTGAACCTAGTCGCGCGTGACGCGGTGGCGCGCTTCGAGGCAGGCGTTGTCGAACCCTACCGGGCGAAGACAGGGCTGGCCGCAGAGATGTTCGTGTGCCATGCGGTCGACGGGCTCAGGGTTTCCCGTGCTTGAGGCGTTCGAACTGTCGAACGGCCTTATTGCCGTTCGCCTGGATGCGGAAAACGGTGTATTCGATGTGCGTGACGGTGACGGCGACACGGTTGTATCGGATGCGGCGTTTGGTGTCGTTCTCACCGATGGTAGCCCCCTGTCAAGTCGGGGACTGAGCATGCGCCTGGTGAGTGCGAACCAGCCCGTGGACGATGCACTTGGGGGTGGATTAGGCATGACGGCTGAAGTGGACATCCGCAATGGCTTAAGCCTGAGCGTAACGGTGACGCTGTACGACGCTGCGCCCAGCGTCGTGATTGATGGCGATCTACACAACGAGACTCCGGAGCCGGCAAGGGTCGCCCGCTTCGACGTCCTTCAGGGCGCGCGCCTGAATCTCGCCTCATCGGGCGAGACCTGGCGCTTCTACAAGCAGGGATGGCAGAGCTGGTCGCCGACGCTGCTGCTCGAGTGCTCGGGCGAGGATGTGCCAATGGCGCCATCGGTGATCGCGCCGAGCACGCAGCCGGAGGCGAGGGCGGGGCGGTTCGTCTCGGATCTAATGACTGCGGTCTTTTCGCCCGAGTGCGGGCGGAGCATCGTGGCCGGGTTCGTGACGACGGGTGACCAGATGTCGCAGATTTGGCTGGACCGCGAGGCGCAAACGTTGGCGGCGTGGTCGTATGCAGACGGGATCACGGTTCCGCCTGGCGGGAAGATGAGGTCTGAGCGGCTGCTGATCGAGCCGACGCGGGCGCCGCTCGAGGCAATGGAGCGCTACGGCGACGCGCTCGGACGGGCGATGCACGGGCGACCGAGCGCCGATATCGCGACGGGGTGGTGCTCCTGGTACCAGTATTGGCAAGGAGTGAGCGAGGAAGCGGTGCTGGCGAACCTCGAGGAGCTTAGCCGTAAAGGGCGATACGCGCTGGCGGTTGAGTACGTACAGATCGACGACGGCTGGCAGGCTGACATCGGCGACTGGCTCGGCGTAAACGGCAAGTTTCCGCATGGGCTGAGGTGGCTCGTGGAGCGGATACACGAAGCTGGGTTCAAGGCGGGGCTGTGGCTCGCGCCGTTTCTGATTGGTAAGAAATCGCGATTGTGGAAGGAGCATCCTGAATGGGCGGTCCAGTACAAGCCCGGGAAGCCGTTCATCGCGATGCAGAACTGGGGGCAGGACTGCTACGCACTCGATCTGACGCGGCCGGAGGTGATCGAATGGCTGAAGTTCGTCGTTCGCACTGTGTGCGAGGGATGGGGCTTCGACTATGTGAAGATCGACTTCATTTACGCCGGCGCCGTGGATGGGATGCGGTGCGACGCGGAAGTGACCCGGGCGCAGGCCTACCGGCGCGGGCTCGAGGCAATCCGGGAGGCAGTGGGTGAGCGGTTTGTGCTCGGTTGCGGGAACCCGATGGGGGCGAGCGTGGGACTTGTGGACGGGGCGCGGATTTCGCCGGACGTCGCGCCCTTCTGGAAGCCACCGGGGCGGTCGGATGATCCACAGCGCAAGCGGATGAGCGAACCGTCGGCGCTGAATGCGATCCGCAATACGATGACGCGCTGGTGGATGCACGGGCGGCTTTGGCAGAATGACCCAGACTGCCTGCTGGTTCGCTCTGAGGAGACCGCACTCACTGAGGACGAGGTCCGCACGCTGGCCACTGTAATCGCCATGTCCGGCGGGATGGTGGCGGACAGTGATGACCTCGCGCGGCTGTCGGACGAGAGGCGGCAGTGGCTGTCGATGCTCCTGCCGCCGAGCGGGAAGGCGGCGCGACCGATCGATTTGTTCGAGTCAGATGTCTCACGGCTGCTTGAGCTGGACTGCGGCTCGCATCGCATGCTTGCGGTCTTCAACTGGGGTGACGCGATCGCGAGGATAGAAGCGCCGCTACCAGCCGGTCGGTTCGAGGTATTCGATGCCTGGAGCCACGACTATCTTGGCGTTCGAGAAGGCTGCCTGCCCTTTGAGTTGCCGCCGCACGGCTGCCGGTTGATCGCGCTGAGGTTATCGGCCACTGAGGAGAACGAAGCTTCGCGAGAGTTGCCAAAGTTGTTCCGCGGGCCGGGCTTCGAGCGCGAGCGGAGTTGAGGCTCTAGGGTACCGACGCTCCTCGGCTATGGGGCTCGGTCCCAGAGGAAAACGCGCGCCGGAGCCCCTTCCGCGCCAACCACCTTGAGTGGCGCGCAGGCCATCATATAGGCGCCCGCCGGCACGTTCCTTAAATCGAGTCCCTCAACAATGATTATCCCGGCATCAAGCAACGTCTTATGGACCTCGTGAGTCGGCGAGCGGAACTGCTCAATCGACAGGTAATCGATACCGACCAGGACGAAACCGCGCTCAACGAGCCAGCGAGCTGCATCGCCGGTCAATCCCACAAAGTCGGTATGGAACTCGTCGTCGTTCCAGAATCGGCTGTTCGGCGTCTTCAGGAGAAGGCGTGTTGCCTCGGAAGGCATTGCAGCGGACTCGAGGTCCACGGCGGTGATGTGGCGCCGCTCGGCGAGCTCGATGACCTGCACCGGGCCGACGAGCGCCTCGATCGGCATAGCCTCGACCGTCGAGCGACCGTCGAGGAAGTGATGCGGGGCGTCGACGTGCGTCCCTGTGTGCGAGCCAAGGGAGAGGGCAGTCACGTTCGCGGAGTCCCCGCGTGCAATCTGCTTCAGGTAATCGAGTCGGGGCCCAGGCTCCCCGGCATAGGTAGGCATGCCAGTTCGGAGCGGAATGGACGCGTCATAGATCGCCACGAATTCGCCTCCTTCTGTCCGCCCATTATCGTCGGCGTCGGAGGTGCGTGCTATCTTGTGGCCGGAGGTTCGCAATGACTGAACCGACGAGATTATCGGACGGCGAAATACAGGACGGACTGACAAACCTGAACGGCTGGGAGCTGCGCGACGGGCGGCTACGCAAGCAGTTCACTTTCCGAACGTTCCTGCGGGCGATCGCCTTCGTCAACAGCGTCGCCTATCTCGCCGAATCGGCGGGCCACCATCCGGACATCACGATCAACTACAACAAGGTGACGCTTCGCATCATCACGCACAGCGCCGGAGCGCTCACCGACCGCGACCTCTCGCTCGCCTCAGACATCGAGGCGAAGCTCACCACGAAGCTGGTAATACCGTCCGAAGAGCAGAAGGCTGACAGATGACGGGTAACAAAAACGCTCCCGAGCGTTCCGTTGTCGTCTCCGGAATCCGGGTCTCGCCAGGGGCTTCGGGTCGCCCTTCCGCTCCAGCGAGTCCGTTCTTTCCTGATCCGCTTCTGGATCGCCCGGGAAGCATCGTTATCCTGACACAAGCGCACAGCCCTGTCAACAGCATTACGGCAACCAGGGTCCGCCCAGAGCGCTTGAGCCATAGTCAAGACTCAATCTCTCGCGAGAACTCTCAAAAGCGCCGCAGACACGGGGAACATCGGGATTCTCCACAAATCCACATCATGCGCTCGCCACCGTCGCCACGCGCCTTGCTGGGCGCGATCAGTCAGGGCAGCAGTTCGTGTTTCAGGACCGCTATGAATGGCAGGTTACGGAATCGCTGGTCGAAATCTAGCCCGTAGCCGACGACAAACTCGTCTGGTATTTCGAACGCCACATAGTCCAGGGGAACATTCACGATGCGGCGAGCGCGTTTGTCGAGCAGCGTGCAGACGCGGATCGAGGCCGGGCGCTTCGTCTGCAGGTAATCGATGACATGGTTCAGTGTCATGCCCGTGTCGACTATATCCTCAACGAGGATTACGTCCCGGCCCTTAATATTCTCGTCAATGTCTTTCAGGATGCGGACAGCGCCCGCGCCATTCCCTTCATACGAAGAGATCGCCATGAGATCGACCGCTGACGGCACTGATATGTGGCGCATCAGATCCGAAATGAAGCATATGACGCCGCGCAATACGCCTATCAGTACGGGCTCCTTGCCCGCGTAGTCGCGGCTTATTTGCGCCCCTAACTGACCAACTCGCTGCTGTATCTTGCTGGCCGTTATCAGCACGCGGTCGATGTCAGGGACCTGGCCCGGCGAAAGCGGCCCGTAGCCGTACTTGGCGACAAGACGAAGGTAGTCCCGCTTTTTGAGCATTATCACGTTGACTTCCGGATACAGCTCCTTCAGAAGACGCATCTTGCGGTTCTTCTCTGCGGTGAGACTGGACTTGAGGGTGGTAAGCTCAACGTAGAGGCTCAGGTCGGGGAGATAAAAGTCCGGCGTAAATGCCTCCGTGACATGACCGCGTTCCCAACGCAACGGAAAGGAACGGGGCTCGTACTGCCAGTCGATGCCATAGAAGTCAAGAATGCGCGCAAACTCATACTCGGCGTTATGCGCGAACGGCTCGGGGACGTGCTCGGTGGGCGCCCCCGTTACAGGAATGCGGGCACGAGCCTTGGCCAGAGGCGGCTGCGGTTGCCTCTCCTCAGCCGGTTGCCTCGAATCCGTGAGCGCTTTCTTCGGCCGCGGCTGGCGGGAGCGACGCGGTGGCGGCGCGGTCTGATCTGTCGCGACTGCGGTTTGTCCCGACGCGTTAGCTCCGGCTTCCGTCGTACGGCGATGTCGGCGACCGCCCCGGCTGCCACGTCGGCGTTTCGTCTTGGTGGCGGCGTCTTCGCCTTCAGCCTTCGGAGAGACCGGCTGCCCCTGGCCTGCGCCTGCCCGGGGTTCGGTATCCGGCCGCCGGGCATCTCCCCTTCTCCTCCATCGCCGCGGCGCGGACGGCCCAGTCTCCGTACTTTTCGAAGTTGCGCCGGGCGTCGATGATTGGTTGTCTTCAGAGTCGGAAATCGGCGAGCGTGTTCCGAATAGGCCTCGCGGCCTTCTCGCCGGTTGTGTCGTGGCGCGTGCCATCCGGTATCATCTTACGTCAAAGGTGAGGATAAAGGCTATGACCTTTGCGTATAACTTATCCACAGACGTGCTTAATGCCTCAGTCGTGACGCGCTAAGAGGCTCACATGCCAACTGCGGAGATAAACGGCATCCAACTTTACTACGAAGAATACGGCTCGGGCATCCCGATCGTCTTTGCCCACGGCGCGGGGGGAAACCACGTGAGCTGGTGGCAGCAGGTGCCAGTCCTCTCACGGCATTACCGCTGTATCACATTCGATCATCGCGGCTGGGGTCTTTCGCTGGATATCGATGACACCGGCCCGGCCGCTTTCATTGAGGACCTGACGAGCTTTGTCGATCACCTTCGCCTGGAGAAACCATTCCTTGTCGCCCAATCGATGGGTGGGCTCAGTTGCCTCGGCTTTGCTGTCCGCAATCCCGACCGTGTCCGCGGCCTGGTGATGGCCAACACTTTCGCCGGTATGCGACGCGAAGTCTGGCTGGCCTCAAACGATGAGCTCCGCCGGCTCGTACAGTCAGTCTGGGAGCGGCGTCGAGAGGATGGAGTCAAGCGAGCACTCGGGCGAGGCTTCGCGGCCGCGCACAAGGAACGGGCGTTCCTCTACAAGCAGATCAGGATGCTCAACGAACAGGGGCCGAACCGGCTTCAGACGGAGACGCAAGTCCAGCGTCTGAGGGCGCTCGAACGCACACCCGAGACCGGAATAACACGAGAAGCACTCGCCACCCTGCCCACTCCCGTGCTGTTCATCGGTGGTGAAGATGATGAAGTCATGCCGGTCTCACTCATGGCCGTCGCTCAGACGCTCATACCAAACGCGCGCATGACGGTCGTCTCCGGAGCAGGGCATTCGGTGTATTTCGAGCAACCGGATGTCTTCAACCGGCTGCTTCTGGACTTCTTCGCTGCCTATCATGCTTCTTGACCCCACTCTGGCCGATTCTCCGTATTTCGAGGATAATGGCCAGCAAAGACTCGTATGAGCAACGATCCCAACGAGAGGCTCTCCAAACTCGCGGCTACCTTCCGGGATCTGGAGGCCTATGTGCAGCAGGACAAGGTCCGCATCATCCACTACGGCGTGGGGGCCATCGGCGCTGAAGTCGTCCGCGCCCTCCTGAACAACCCCGAATTCGAGATCGTCGGTGCGATTGACGCAAGCGCCGCGAAGGCCGGCAAGGACCTGGGAGACGCAGCAGGCATTGGCCATACCCTGGGCATTCCGGTCGCCTATGATCCGGAATCGCTACTCCGGGACACCTATGCGGACGTTGTGGTCCACTGCACCGGGTCGTCTCTCACTGAGGTTTATCCGCAGCTTATGTCGATCGTGGCTGCGGAGAAGAGCATCATCAGCAGTTGCGAAGAATTGGCCTTTCCCTGGGTGCGATTCCCGGAGATCGCTCAGAAGCTCGACCGCCGTGCGAAGGAGACCGGCGTGCGTGTTCTGGGCACAGGCGTCAACCCTGGCTTCGTCATGGATATGCTCCCGATGATGATGGCCACTGCCTCCCAACAGGTGAAGTCGGTCCACATTGAACGCATTCTGGACGTGACCACCCGTCGCATACAGCTCCAGCGCAAGGCGGGCGTCGGACTCAGCGTCTCGGGGTTCCAGCAGGCTGCAAGCGCCGGCGCTGTTGGCCACGTGGGGCTGCGTGAATCGGCCCTGATGATTGCCGATAGTTTTGGATGGCGGATGGATGATGTAACCGAGACGCTTGAGCCGGTCGTTGCCAGGGAACGCCGCAAGAACGAGTACTTTGTCGTGGAAAAAGGTTACTCGCTTGGCCTTCGCCAATCGGCGCGCGGCCTCGTTTCGGGTAACGAGGTGGTGCGGCTGGACCTCGAGATGAGCCTCGGAGCCCATGACCCGCATGACCTCGTCGAAATCAATGGTAGCCCGCCCATTCGCGCCGTAATTGAGGGCGGCATCCAGGGCGACGCCGCGACCGCCGCGATTATCGCGAACTGCTTACCGGCAATCGCGCGTAGCCGGCTGACCGGTCTCCTGTCCATGCGAGAACTCCCGGCTATCCCTTACTTCCGCCCTCGTTTCCACCAACAAAACGACGGCTAGATTTCGTTGCCCTGTTAGTCATCCTCCGGACAAATTTCCGCCAAACTCCGGAGAAATGAGCTCCGGGAGATGTAATCGAATGCAAGCGGGCTCCGTCTGTAATCCTGACATGGACTGCCGTCACCAGGGAGAACTCGCGGTCCGCTGGGACTACCTCAACGAAGAGGAAGCATGCGGCACCGGCTGGATTGTCTGCCGCGAATGCCTGGGCCTGCTAGACAGGTTCAGCTTAGCCGGCGGGCGCTTCCGCGGGCATGGGCGATACCTCGCAGCTTTTCAAGAGCAGCTTTCGCTCGAATATACATTCTCAGCGCTCCGTGAACTAGAAGTCGACTACTGACCATTCCGGCAAGAAAGTTCGGGCCGGCCGTCGCCCCGGGGCGCCCTGCTCGCTAGTCTGCCTGCGTCGCGCTCTGCTATCCTCAGGCCGATGGCCGCCGTCAATACGATCACCGACGATTATCGCCGTCTCCACCCGGGGTCCCAGCAGCTCTACGAGGAGGCGCTCCGGACATTTCCCTCCGGAGTAACTCACGATATCCGTTACACGTCTCCGTTTCCTATCTTCATTGACCACGCGGCGGGCAGCCGCAAGTGGGACGTCGACGCGAATAAGTACATCGACTACGTCATGGGACACGGCGCGTTGTTCCTCGGCCATGCCCATCCGGAAATCACACAGGCGGTTATCGAACAAGCGCCGAAGGGCACCCATTACGGGGCGAACCACCGCTTGGAGTTGGAGTGGGGCCAGCGGGTGAGGGCGCTTGTGCCGAGCGCTGACGAAGTGCGGTTCACAAGCTCCGGCACAGAAGCGACTCTGATGGCCGTCCGCCTGGCCCGGGCTTATACAGGCCGCGATAAGCTCCTCAAGTTCGACCATCATTTCCACGGCTGGCAGGACTATGTGGTCGGCACGCGCGCAGCTGAATCTGATTCTCCGCGGTCCGCCGGCGTCCCCGCCTCTACGCTCGGCAATACGATCAGCATCCCGCAGAACAACATCTCGCTCGTCGACGAGGTCCTGGCGAAGGGCGAGTTCGCCGCGGTCATTCTCGAGCCCACGGGTGCCTCATGGGGAACCGCACCCGTCCGTGGAGACTTCCTCGCAGATCTGCGCGAAGTCACCAGCCGGCATAAAACGGTCCTGATTTTCGACGAGGTCGTCACGGGCTTCCGAGTCTCGGCGGGTGGAGCACAGGCCCGATACGGCGTCACGCCTGATCTCACTACGCTTGCCAAGATCCTCGCGGGAGGGCTCCCGGGCGGTGCGGTCGCCGGCAAGGCGGACATCCTGGCGATGCTCGAATTCCGGGACGATCCCGTGTGGAACGCCGGCCTGCGGGTCGCCCACCCCGGCACCTTCAACGCCAATCCGCTCTCCGCCGCGGCCGGCTCGACTATGCTCTCGATGGTCGCGGCTGGAAATCACCACCAGCACGCCGACCAACTGAACGAAAGGCTGGTCAACGGCCTCAACGCGGTGCTTGAACAGACCGGAATGCCCGGCCGCGCGTATGGGCTGGCCTCCTACTTCCATATCCTGCTCGGGAAAGACTGTCCGCAAGTCGGAGACGGCATTGAGTGGCCGGCCCTCGCGTCCGCGCCGCCACGCATGCCGGCGGTGCTGACTGCTGGACTCAAGCGGGGAATGCTGAACCACGGCGTCGACCTCATGGGCGGCAACGGCGGATTCACCTCCGGCGTGCACAGCGATGAGGATATCAGCCGTACCATTGATGCGTTCCGGGTGACGTTGCGCGCGATGAAGGCCGAAGGCCTCACCTAGCCCGTAGCCTCACCAAAACCTCGCCGCGAGAAGAATCCGGCCCGTATAATCGCGATACCGATGAACCAGACAGAACGCAGGCTCATTGCCTTTATCGCGGCGGCCCACGCTCTAACCCACATCACGGAGCTGAGCTACGCTGTGCTGCTCACCCGAATCCAGGACGATTTCGGGACACGAGATGTGATCATGGGCGCGCTCGCCACAGTCTTCGGCTGGACCTTCGGCAGTAGCGCGATCCCGGCGGGCTTCCTGACCGACCGTTTGGGATCTCGCCGCGTCCTGGTCTATGCATTTGCCGGTTCGAGCGTGATGGCCGTTCTTGTGGGTCTTTCACCTAACGCGTGGGTCCTCGCTGCTACGCTCGCCGGACTCGGCTTAACGATCGGGCTTTATCATCCCGCGGGCCTCTCTGCAGTAGCACAGGGCGTGAGCCAGCGGGGGATCGGCCTCGGCTTCCATGGTGTGGCCGGCAACTTGGGCCAGGCTCTCGCCCCGGCAATCGCCCTGGGCCTCGCGATAGCGGTGGACTGGCGGGCCGGCTTCTTCTGCATTGCAGGACTCTCCGCACTACTCGCGATCATCCTTTCGCGCGCACATCTCCCGGTGCACGGCGACAGCGAGGTTCTGTCAGCCGAAGCGGTTGCCGAACCGCCCGCCCAGGAAGAAGCATCAACCGTTACGAATCGTCTGCTCACGCCTCTTCTATTGACGTACGGGGCCTTCGTGGTGGGAGGTATCGTTTACCGCGGGGTCATCACTTATCTTCCTAAACACCTCGAAGAAATGGTGAGCCAAGACTTCGGCGGAGCTTTCGTGACGGTCGCTCTCGTGATGGGAGCCGTTGGGCAGCTCTTGGGCGGCTGGCTATCGCAGGGAATGAGACTCGAGCGGATGGCTCCGGTGATCGCCGCCGCCGCTGTGCCTGCACTCATACTGACGGCAATGCTGAGCGGCGCGCTCCTGGTGATCGCATCATCGGCTTTCGTGTTCTTCTACTTCGCCAACCAGCCGGTCTTTACGGGTCTTATCGCCGACTACACTCCACCCGGCGCGGTTGGCCGGAGCTATGGCGTCTCGTTTTTCGCCGGCTTCGGGATCGGATCGCTGGGCGGCGTGATCGCAGGAGCGCTCGTCGATACCTGGGACACTGAGGCCGCTTTCTGGGGGTTGTCTGTGTTCATGGGGCTCGTCGTCGCCCTGAGTTTCGCGCTCTGGGCGCTCGCCGAACGCCGCCACCGGGACGTCAACCTCGCGACTGCCGTAGGCTCCGCGCCATGAACGGACCGCTCGCCCGCAAAGTCGCGATCGTCACCGGCGCCGGCCGGATGCGCGGGATTGGTCGCGCGATCGCTTTGCGGCTGGCTAAGGACGGCGCAGATGTGGTCGTGTCGGCGCTCGCGCGGACGTCGGAAGAGATGCCCAGTCAAGAGCGCGAAGCAAGCTGGCGCGGCGAACAATCAGTCGCCGATGAGATCGCGACGACGGGCGGGCGGTCGCTAGCCCTTGATGTAGATGTCACCAGGCCCGCCGCCGTCCAGGCGATGGTCAGGCGGACAGTCAAAGAACTGGGGCGCATCGATATCTTGGTGAACAATGCTGGGCTGGCGCTTGTTTCCGGGAAGAAGAACCTCTGGGAGACGGAGGACGAAGAGTGGCACAGGGAAATCGACGTCAATCTCAACGGCGTCTACCACTGCTGCAAGGCGGTTGCCAAGGTCTTGGTCGACCAGAAGGAAGGCGGGCGCATCATCAACATCTCCTCGCTCGCCGGCCGCGTCGCCCAGCCGCAGTATGGCGGCTACACGCCAGCCAAGTTCGCGGTGATCGGGCTCAGCCAGATGCTCGCGCTCGAGCTCGCGCCGTATAACGTGACCGTGAACGCCCTCTGCCCCGGCTCTACGGACACCGACATGATGGACGGCACCTTCCGGCGAACGGGCGAGCGGATGGGCGTGCCGTTCGAGATGGTCAAGGAAGGCGTGAAGCGCTTCGTCCCTCTTGGCCGGCAGGCCGAACCGGCGGAGATTGCCTCGG
>Ga0209376_1002623_pt1 | contig 16906 bp, 17 predicted proteins | sample GraSoiAngelo_134_FD_185891 | JGI IMG/M metagenome (GOLD analysis project Ga0209376, IMG submission 185891) | Grasslands soil microbial communities from the Angelo Coastal Reserve, California, USA - 14_0929_05_30cm (SPAdes) (version 2) | ecosystem: Environmental > Terrestrial > Soil > Grasslands ... | reverse complement strand
CAGTGACGGTTGAGGACGAGGTCGCGCCGCGAGGTGAAGTGAAAGGGCGCGTTCCCCAGCCAGAGCTCGAGCGGCAGGAATGCCGCGAGGCACACCATGCCGGCGACGAGCATGACGGAGAAGAACACGCGCTCGCGATCGGGCTTCCGATGCGCGTCGGCCCACATCCAGCCGAGCACCGCGCCCAGGAGCGGGAAGGCGAACCACGGCCAGGGCGGGAACCCGGTGAACCAGACTTCCGAGAGGACCGGATGCGGGGCCAACCAGCCGGGGAGGTGCCCGTACGCGAGGTGGAAGGTCGTGTACCACCCGATGGCCAGCGCCACCAGGAGCACGCGCACGGACTGCCACGCGAGCAGCGGGAGGATCGGGAGCAGTCCGACGAGCGACAGCCCGATGGTCTGTAGGATTTCGCCACCGAACAGCGGCTCCTCGGGGAACACGAGCAGCGTCAAGAGCCAGCCGGCGAGGACGAGCCCGGCGCCGCGACGCACAGATCTCCAGGCCAGCCGCCCGTAGCGCTCGCCGCGCCCGACCGAGCTCAGATACGAGAGCGGCACGCAGAACCCGGCCAGAAACAGAAAGAGCGGCGCGGAGAGCGGCACCGTGAGGTAGATGAGGTGATACCGCGACAACCCGACCGAGAGGTCGAGCCACCAACGCGCGGTGTGGTTGACGACCATGAAGACGAGGGCCACGCCGCGGAGCCCGTCCAGGAAGAGAACCCTCCCCGAAGCCCCCGCGGCCACTACGAGATGAGGCGCTCGATGAGGGGGGCAGTCGCCCGCGTGAAGAGAAACGCTCCGGCGGCGGCCATGCCGCCGATCAGCATCGTCTGCAGCGCGCTCCGCGCCGGACGCACGCTCGTGAGGCGCCCCTTGATCCAGCCGAAGATAGCCAGCGCCGTCAGCGTCACGCCGACCGACCACGGCAGCGCGCCGTGGGCGGTCGCCGACACGAAATAGGGACCGAGCGGGATGAGCCCGCCCACGATGTAGGCGGACCCGATGACCACGCCGCTGGTCAGCGCGCGCCGCGGGTTGGGCTGCTCCAGCCCGAGCTCGAACCGGAGCATGAAATCGCGCCAGGCCTCCGGATGCTTGCGTAGCGCCGCAACGACCGGCGCGCTCTCCTCGGACGTGAGCCCGTACGACTGGAGCAGATCCTCGACCTCCAGCGCCTCGACATCGGGCTTCTGCTCGATCTCGAGCTCTTCTCGCTCGCGCTCGCTCGCGTAGTGCTCGACGTCGCTGCGGCCCGCCAGGTAGCCACCGAGGCCCATCGCGATCGCGCCCGCGGCGATCTCGGCGAGGCCAGCGGTGACGACGAGCCCCGTCGAGTCGACGGCCCCGGTGACCGCCGCCGCCAGCGCGAATGGCACGGTGAGGCCGTCCGACAGACCGATGACAGTGTCGCGGACGACGAGGCCACCGGTGAAGTGGTGTTCGATGTGCGGCGTGTATGGCATGACCCCTCCCTGACCGGCGCAGTCTATCGCGCGATCGGCAGGTCGTCGCGGTTGCCCCACTCGCTCCACGAGCGGTCGTAGCCGACCAGCCGCGGGTAGCCGAGCAGGCGCAGCACGAAATAAGAATGCGCGGCGCGATGATGGGTCTGGCAGTACGTGACCACCGTCTTGTCCGGCGTCACCGCCTGCGCCGCGTACATGGCGGAGAGCTCCTCGCGCGACTTGAAGGTGCCGTCGGGCCGGAGGTTCTGCTGCCACTCGACGTTGACCGATCCCGGAACGTGGCCGCCGCGCCGCGCCCGTACGTCCTGGCCGGCGTACTCGGCGGCGGTCCTCGCGTCCAGTAACGCGACCGTCGCATCCGTCAAGTGCTCGCGCACCCACTCGGCGCTCGCCACTCGATCGGCCAGGAGCACCGGCCGATAGGCCGTGCGCGCGACGCGCGCGGTCTCGATGGTGAGCGGTAGCTTGCCTCGCCGCCATGCCGCGATGCCACCATCGAGAATCGAGACGGCACGGTGGCTGAAGACATCCAGCGTGAAGAAGAACCGCGCGGCGTCGAGGCCGCCGCTGTCGTCGTAGATCACGACGTGCGTGTCCGGGCCGATCCCGAGGTCGCCGACGAGGCGCGCGAGCTCGTCCGCGGTCGGCAACCGGTAGCCGCCCGCCGCCACCTTGACGCGCGCGGCCTCGAGGCTCAGGTGGACGGCGCCGGGAACGTGACCTCGCCGGTAGTCCTTCGCGTCCGTCATGTCGACGACCCGGAGGTCGGCGTCGTTCAGGTGAGCGTGCAGCCATCCCGCGTCGACGAGGAGCCCGCCGCCCTGCGCGGCCGCCGGGCCGGCGAGCCCGAGCCAGAGCACGGTCGCCAGCGCGGCGATGCGCACCCTCGTCACGATCGGCCAGCGTTCCCGAGGGCTCAGCGCATCTCCGCCAGCGTGACCTTGAGCGTCATCGACGCCTTCTGGCGGCGAACCGCCACGTCGACGGTCTCGCCGATCTTGTGCCGCGCGATCGCTACGCGCAGCTCGCTCAGATTCTTCACCGCCTGCCCGGCGATCGCCACGATGATGTCGCCCGGCTTCATGCCTGCTTTGGCGGCAGGTCCCTTGGGATCGAGGCGCGCGACGAGCACGCCGCGCTCGACGGGAAGCTCGTAGGCGGTGGCGAGCTGCGGCGTGACGCTGACCGGCACGATGCCGACCAGGGGACGGACGACGCGGCCGTGGGCGAGCAGCTCCTGGACGATGGGCTTGGCGCTGTCGATCGAGATGGCGAAGCCGATCCCCTGCGCCTCCTCGATGATGGCGGTGTTGATCCCGATCACCGCGCCGCTCATCCTGACCAGTGGGCCGCCGGAGTTCCCGGGATTGATCGCCGCGTCCGTCTGGATCAGGTCGTGGAGGGCGGCGCCGCCCGGATCCTCGATCGACCGCCCGACCGCGCTCACCACGCCGACCGTGACGGTCGGCCCGCCCTCGAGCCCAAGCGGGTGGCCGATCGCGATGACGGTCTCACCGACCTCGAGCTTGCCGGAGTCGCCGAGAGTCGCGACCGGGAAGTTGCTCCCTTCGATCTTGACGACCGCGAGATCGGTGACCGGGTCGGCGCCGACGAGCTTGCCCGGGAACGTCCGGCCGTCGGGCAGGGTGACGCGCATCTGCTGCGCGCCCTCGACCACGTGGGCGTTGGTCAGCACGTAGCCCCGCGCGTCGAAGATGACGCCGGAGCCGATGCCCTGCGCGGGCACCGGCTTGAGGAACGCGTCGTAGCTCACCTGCCGCGTCGCGATGTTCACCACCGCCGGGCGCGCCTTGGCGACGACCGCGGGGATTCCGGGAGGCGGCGCGGTCTGGGCGTGCGCGGTGAGCGTCAGGAGCAGCGTCGCGATCAGCGCCGGAACGAGTCGCGCGGTCATGGAGCCTCCCCCGAGAAGAATATCAATAGAGGTGGCAGGCCACCATGTGATCGGGCGCCGCCGCCTTCAGAAGACCGCTCAGCGCCAGGCCCAGCAGGCGCCGGATGCGCATGCGTGTTCTCCTTGGAGGGATGGATGGGCCCGAGACGACTGTCGAGCCGGTGCCGCATTCTTCACAACGCGACGCACCGGTGTCAAGCGGCTCTCCGGCGCGAGCGCGCGGACACGGCCCGCCTCACGTGGCGTTCCTTGCGACCTCCAATCCGCCGTGCTACGCTCCGGCCCTCCAGACAGAAATTCCGCGACGACGAGGTCGACGAATGCCATTCGTGAGCACGCAGTGAACCTGGAGGTCCGCGACCCGCGGCTTGCCGCCGTCGTCGGTGCCGACGTGACGTTCGAGCGCATCGCCGGCGGATGTCTCTTCACCGAGGGGCCGCTCTGGCATCCGCGCGATCGCTATCTGCTCTGGAGCGACATGCCCGGTGATCACCTACGCCGGTGGTCGGCCGCGGACGGCGTCACCACGTTTCGCAAGCCGTGTGGCAAGTCGAACGGGCTCACCTGGGATCGCCAGGGCCGTCTACTCGCGTGCGAGCACGCCACGAGCCAGGTGTCGCTCACCCTTCCCGATGGCATGGTGACCCCGCTGGCGACTCACTTCCAGGGCAAGCAGCTGAATAGCCCCAACGACATCGTGTGCGCCGCCGGCGGCGCCATCTACTTCACGGACCCGCCCTACGGACGCGCCGAGTTCTACGGTGTGCCGCGCGCCCGGGAGTTGCCGTTCCAGGGCGTGTTCCGCGTGGGCGCCGACCCCAAGACGCCGACCTTGCTCGTGGACGACTTCGACCGACCGAACGGGCTCTGCTTCTCGCTCGACGGCCGGCGCCTGTTCGTCAACGACACGGCGCGGCAGCACATCCGCGTCTTCGACGTGAAGGCCGACGGGACGCTCACCGGCGGCCGCGTGTGGGCGGAGACGAAGGGTGAGGGCCGCGGCGCGCCTGACGGGATGAAGCTCGACTCGCAGAGCAACGTCTACTGCTGCGGGCCCAGCGGGATCCACGTCTTCACACCGGACGCCGTCGACCTCGGCGTCATCCGCGTGCCCGAGCACACCGCCAACATGGCGTTCGGCGACGACGATCTTCGCTCCCTCTACATCACGGCCTCCACCTCGGTGTACCGGATTCGCGTGCGCGTTCCGGGGCTGCCGGCGCTCTGAGCGACGCGATCGCCCGGGCGAGACTCTCCCAAGGAGACAGACTCATGCTGCACGTGTTCACGCTGCTCCTCGCCGCGCTGCTGACGTGCCCGCTGGTCGCGGAGGCTCAAAAGCCCATCAAGGTCGGCATGCCCATGCCGCTCTCGGGGCCGCCGGCGTTGTTCGGCGATCCGGCCACCAAGGGCGCCCAGATGTTCGTGGACGAGATCAACGCCAAGGGCGGCGTGCTCGGCCGCAAGCTCGAGCTCCTGACGCGCGACTCCAAGGCCGACGCGAACGAGGCCGTGCGCGTCGCCCGCGAGCTGATCCTGAAGGAGAACGTCGACTTCCTGGTCGGCACGTTGACCTCGGCCGAGGGGCCGGCCGTCTCGGTCGTGGCCAAGGAGAACAAGATCGTCTTCATCGCCCCGATCCCCAAGACCGACCAGCTCACGGCGGCCGACAAGCTGCACCCCTACGTGTTCCGGGTCGCGGCGACCACGACGATGGAAGGACGAAGCGCGGCCGAGATCGTGGCCAAGTGGCCGGTGACGAACGTGGCCACGATGAGCTTCGACTACGCCTACGGCCAGGACGTGACGCGGGCGTTCGTGGACCACCTCAAGAAGATCAAGCCGAGCGTGCAGATCGTCGACCAGCAGTGGCCCAAGCTCGGCGAACAGGACTACAACCCGTTCATCAACGCGCAGATGGCCAAGAAGCCGGAGGCGATCTTCTCGTCGATCTGGGGCGGCTTCTTCGTGACCTACTCGAAGCAAGCCAAGGCGCTCGGCATGTTCGACACGATCAAGTACAACTTCATCGGCGTCGGCGAAGCCGCCACGCCGGAGACGACCAAGTCGATGGGCGCCGACTACCCGGTGGGGATCTGGGGCAACTCCTACGACGCGTTCTACTGGGGCGAGACGCCGGCACATCGCGACTACACGACGCGCCTGTCGAAATATCTCAAGGACGAGTACCCATCGTCGTGGGCCATCCAGGGCTACATCGGCATGCAGTTCCTGGCCGAGGCGATCAAGAAGGCCGGCAGCGCCGACTCCGACAAGGTCGCCAAGGCGCTGCTCGGGCTGACGGTCGAGACGCCGGTCGGCCCGCTGACGATCCGCGAGAAGGACCACCAGGCCAACCGCGGCCAGCTCTACGGCAAGACGGTGAAGGACGCGAAGTACCCGTTCGCGATCATGAAGCCGGTGACGTACGTCGACCCGTCGAGGTTCATGGACTGAGTGCCTGACCCGTCCTTTGTCTTCGCGCAGAGCCTGAGCGGCCTCACGGCCGCGATGTTCCTGTTTCTCATCGCCTCGGGCCTGTCGCTGATCTTCGGCGTGCTGCGGGTGCTGAACTTCGCCCACGGCACGTTTTACATGCTGGGCGCCTACGTGGCGTACCAGGCGATGCTGTGGCTCGGCCCGGGCCCGGGGATGTTCTGGATCGCGGCGCTCGGCGCGGCGCTGACGATCGCGCTGCTGGGCGGCCTGGTCGAGCGCCTGCTGTTCCGTCATCTCTACGGCAAGGAGGAGCTCTACCAACTCCTCTTCACGTACGCGCTCGGCCTGATCCTCAGCGACGTCGCCAAGATCTTCTGGGGCACACAGCAGAAGTCGGTGAGCCGGCCGCCCGGGCTCACCGGGTCTTTCTCGTTCCTCGGCGCCACGATCCCGCAGTACAACCTGTTCGTCATCCTGCTGGGCCCGGCGATCGCGCTGGCCTTCTGGTTCGTGCTGCAGCGCACGCGCGTCGGCCGCTTCATCCGCGCGGCCGCCCTCGACCGCGAGACGCTGGGCGCGCTCGGCACCAACGTCGACGCGCTCTACACCGGGGTCTTCATGCTGGCCTCGTTCCTGGGCGGCCTGGGCGGCGCGCTCGTGAGCCCCATGCGGGCCACGGTGCCGGGCATGGATACCGAGGTCATCGTCGAGGCGTTCGTGGTCGTGGTAATCGGCGGTCTCGGATCACTCTGGGGCACCTTTCTCGGCGCGCTCATCTATGGCCAGGTGCTCTCGTTCGGCATTCTGTTCTTTCCGCGCTTCTCGATCTTCGCGGTGTTCGCCCTGATGGCGGCGGTGCTCATCATCCGCCCGTGGGGCCTGCTGGGCCGCCCGCTGCGATGATCCGGCGCGTGCCCTGGGGCTTTCTCGTGTTCGTGGCCGCGCTCGGCGTGCCCGCGCTCGGCTCGCGCTTTTACACGTTCCTCGCCAACGACGTGGTCATCTGGACGTTGTTCGCCACGAGCTTGAACCTGCTCGTCGGGTACACGGGCCTCGTCTCCTTCGGCCACGCCGCCTACCTCGGCGTCGGCGCCTACGCCACCGGCATCCTCATGAAGAAGCTGGGCGTGCCGTTCCTCTTCGCCTGGCCGGCCGCCGGCGTGTTCGCCGGCGCCTGTGCGCTCGTGTTCGGATTCTTCTGCGTGCGGCTCACGCGGATCTACTTCGCGATGCTGACGCTGGCCTTCGCGCAGATCGTGTGGGCCATCTGCTTCAAGTGGAACGAGCTGACCGGCGGCGAGCAGGGTATGCCCGAGATCCCCTATCCGGACTTCGGCTGGATCGAGCGCCTGGGCGCGCGCCTGTCGTTCTTCGAGTGGCGCACCGCCGAGTACTATTACTTCCTCACGGTGGTGCTGGTGGCCTTCTGTCTCTGGGCCCTGCGCCGCATCGTGCACTCGCCGTTCGGTCGCATGCTGACCACGATCCGCGAGAACGCCGAGCGCGCCGAGTTCATCGGCGTGAACGTGCGGCGCTACGAGCTCGTCGCCTTCGTCCTGGCCGGCGCCTTCGCCGGCCTCGCCGGCGGGCTCTTCGGCATCTTCAACCGCGGGGTGTTCCCGGACTTCGCGTACTGGACGAAGTCGTCCGAGGTGCTGATCATGACGCTCCTCGGCGGCATGAATACGTTCTATGGTCCGGGCATCGGCGCGCTCGTGCTGATTTTATTGAACCAGCAGATCGTCTCGTACACCGAGTACTGGCCGCTGGTGCTGGGCACCGTGCTGGTGGTGCTCCTGTTCGGGTTTCCCGGCGGGATCGCCGGCGCCGCCGGCGCGCTCTCGGGCCGCCTGCTCCGGAGGACGCGCGGTGCTTGAGGTCCGCGATCTCGTGAAGATCTTCGACGGGTTCGTGGCGGTCGGCGGCGTCAGCTTCGACGCGCCCCGCGGCAGCATCGGCGCGATCATCGGCCCCAACGGCGCCGGCAAGACGACGGTCTTCAACCTGATCACGGGTCATCTCCGTCCCGACCGCGGCCGCGTGACGCTCAAGGGCCGTGACGTCACGGGCGTGGCGCCGCACGATCTCTGCCGTCTCGGCGTCGGGCGCTCGTTCCAGCGGACCAATATCTTCCCGCGCCTCACCGTGTTCGAGAACGTCCAGGCCGCGTTCGTCTCGCACCGCGGGCGCGGCTGGAACCTCCTGACCCCGGTCGAGCGGCTCTATCACGACGAGACGCGGGGCCTGCTCGAGTCGATCGGGCTCGCGGATCGGGCCGGCGAGGTCGCAGGCTTCCTCTCGCACGGCGGCCAGAAGCAGCTCGAGCTGGGGCTGGCCCTGGCCCTCGAGCCGGAGATCCTGCTGCTCGACGAGCCCACCGCCGGGATGTCGGCGTCGGAAACACGTGAGGCGATCCGCCTGATCGAGCGAATCACGCGCGAGCGCGGGCTCACGCTCTTGTTCACCGAGCACGATATGGAGGTCGTCTTCTCGATCGCCCAGCGTATCACGGTGCTCCACCAAGGCCGGGTGATCGCCGACGGTCCACCGGACGACGTGCGGCGCGATGAGTCGGTCCGACGCGTGTATCTCGGCGAGCACCGTTGATGGGCGCGCCCAGCGAGCCGGTGTTGACGGTCGAAGAGCTCCGCACCGCCTACGGCCTCTCCCGCGTGCTGTTCGGCGTCTCGCTCCGGATCGGCGCCGGCGAGTGCGTGTGCCTGCTCGGCCGCAACGGCGTGGGCAAGACCACGACGATGCGCTCGATCATGGGCCTCACACCGGCCGCGAGCGGCCGGATCATGTGGAAGGGGCGGAACATCACGCGCGAGGCGCCCTTCCGGGTCGCCGCGCTCGGCATCGGCTTCGTCCCCGAGGACCGCCGGATCTTCGCCGATCTCACGGTGTGGGAGAACCTCGACGTCGCGACCCGGCGCGCGCGGGCGGACGGCTTCACCGTCGAGCGCGTCTTCGAGCTGTTCCCCAAGCTCCACGAGCTCCGCGATCGGCAGGGCGGCTTCCTCTCGGGCGGCGAGCAGCAGATGCTGACGATCGCGCGCACGCTCATGGGCAATCCCGAGCTGCTGCTCCTCGACGAGCCCTCCGAGGGGCTGGCGCCGCTCGTCGTCGAGCACCTCCGGCAGCAGATCGCCAGGCTCAAGGCCGGCGGGCAGACGATCTTGTTGGCCGAGCAGAACGTGGAGTTCTCGCTGAGCCTCGCCGACCGCGTGTACGTGCTCGAGAAGGGTCACATCCGCTACGAGGGCACGGCGCGCGAGTTCCGCGAGGACGAGACGATCCGCCAGCGCTACCTGGCACTCTGAGGGATCTCGCAGCGCCCGTCAGCGAAGACCGAGGACGACGGTGTCACAGAAAGGGTCGAGCAGATCCGACGGGCCGATGCGATAGGATGCTTTGAATGACGCCGAATCGGTCCCTGGCCCCGGCCGCCCGCCCTCTGACAGTGTGGCTGCTGGATGCCGGCCCGCTCTTGGTCGGACTCCTCCTTATCCTCGCGAAGTTCGCTCTTCTGGCGGGACGGTTCGCCGAAGGGCAGGGGCTCGCGCTGTTGATCGTCCTGGCATCGAGTTTCTCTGCGCTGCTCGCGTCGCTCCTCGTCATGTTTCCCCGGCTGGCGCGCGTCGCGGCGCTTCTCGTCGTCAACCTCGTGGTCGCGACGGCGGCGCTGGCCGACGCGGTGCACCTGCGCGTCTTCGGCAACGCGATCGCCCTGGCCGAGGTCGCCTATGCGCATCAGCTCCTGACCGTAGTCTCCAGCGTTCGCCAGCTCCTCCAGCCCGCCGACGCGCTCTACTACCTGGACGTCGTGACGGCGCTGGTCGTCACGCCGCTCTACGTCCGGGCGTGTCGCCGCGTCCCGTCACTCGGGCCTCTCCAGCATGTCGGCGTCGCGGCGATCCTGCTACTGGCCGGGATCGTGTCCGTGGTGCCGCTGGCGAAGACCGTCGGGCGGGACACCACGATCTACCAGGCGGTCCGCGACCGGTTCTCTCTCGAGCCCGCGCCCGAGGCCATCGGCGCGCCCCAGCGCGAGAAGGTCCTCGCCTTTTTGCGCGAGCACCGCGCCCGCGAGCGCTCGCCGCTCTTCGGAGCAGCCAGCAGGAAAAACGTGATCGTGATCAGCGCGGAGTCGCTCAGCGCCTACCCGCTGGGGCTCGTGGTGGAAGGCCAGGCGATCATGCCGCGATTCTCCGCCTTCGCCCGGGAAAGTCTGTCCTTCACCGCGTTCTACGATCAGACCGGCAGCGGCGGCACGTCGGACGGCGAGTTCATCACGCTGCATTCGCTCCATCCGGTCAGGTCAGGGGCAGTCGCCTTCCTCTACCCTCAGACTGAGTTCCGGGGCCTTCCGGCGATCCTCGTCGGGCACGGCTATACCACCGTCTCCGCGTGCGGGGCCGCCGCCGACTTCTGGAACATGCAGACCACGCACCGCCGGCTCGGCTTTCAGAAATCGCACTTCGCGGACAGCTTCCAGATCACGGAGCGGATCAACGGCTGGCTAGCCGACGCGCCGTTCTTCGATCAGGTCGTGCCGCGGCTTGCCAGCGAGAGGACGCCGTTCATGGCCTTCCTCCTGAGCTCCTCCAATCACCACCCGTTCGCGTTGCCCGCGCCGCATCGGACGCTCAGGCTCGGGTCGCTCGAAGGGACCGATCTCGGGGACTATCTCCACACGGTGCACTACTTCGACGAGGCCTTCGGACAGTTCGTCGATCGACTGCGTGCGACCCGTCTGCTCGATGAGTCGGTCGTCGTTGTCTACGGGGACCACAAGGGGTATCTCGCCGATGAGCGGCAGCTCGCCACCCTCCTCGGACTCTCCTCGTCGCGGCCTGAGGATCTCTGGCTCGAGAGGAAGCGCGTGCCGCTGGTGGTCCGGCTCCCTCGCGGCGCCCACGCTGGCCGGCGAAGCGAAGCGGCCGGTCACCTCGACATTGCGCCGACGGTCCTCAGCCTGCTCGGGATCGCCGAGGACGGCGTCATGCTCGGGCGGGACCTCACAAAGCCCGGTGACTCCCTGGTCGTGTTCCGAGACGGGAGCTTCGCCGATGGTCAGCACCATCTCATCCGGCGAGGGCTGCGGTCGTCCTGTTTCGAGAGCAAGACGGGCCGGGCGGTCGACTGCGACGCGCTCGAGCCGAAGCTGGCCCGCTCCCTGGATCAACTCCAGACGTCGGACTTCATCATTCAGGGCAACCTGATCCCCTTGCTGCTCGGGGGTCTTCGCGATCGGCTATGATCCTGGACAGGTCGTCCCGGCCACGCGTCGCGCATTCGCCTCGAGGGCCAGTATCACGGCGGCGACGAGGAGTCCGAGCGCCCACGGTTGCTTGCGCGCTGGCACGACAGCCGCGATCAGCCCCGCCACCAGCAGCATCAGCGTGAGGGTCTGCCGCCCGGGGCAGTCCTCGATCACGCTCACCGTCACCGAGGCAGGTAGATCTCGCCATGCGGAGCGCGAAGGACCGCCGCGGCCAGGTCCTCAGCGCGGTAGCGCGCTTCTGCACATCACGGGCATCACAGGCAGCCGCCATGGCCAGCACCACCTTCTAGGCCCCATCGACGTAGACGGCAGCCCGATGCGTCTCGGGAAGAAACGCGTAGACCTTGTCGGCCGAAGCGTCGAACGCGAGCGTGTGGGCGCCCTTCTCCGTGACGATCGTTTCCCGCCGGCGCAGCGTCTCGGTGTCGAAGACCTCGATCACGCCGGGATCCCCGATCGCGATGTAGAGCGCCCGTCGCGTCGCGCTGAAGAAGACCACGTCGGGAACTCCGCCGATCTCCCGCTCGGCCAACACCTTGCCTGATCGCGCGTCGAGCACGACCAGCACCTTCGCATCGGCCGCGCAGAACAGGCGCCGGCTCGCCGGGTCGAAATCGAGGCCATGGGGCCCCGCCGCCGGCACCGGGAACACCTGCGCGACCCGCGCCGGATCCGCCGCGTCGACAACCGCGATCTGGGGCGGATCCGACACGTTGACGTAGAACCTTCGTGACTCGGGGTCGAAGATCGTCCACCGGGTGCGGCCGGCGACGGGCGTGTCGGCAATCAGGGACCGCGTCTCGACGTTCACGATCGAGACCGTGAAGGACCCGGGACGCGCGGGATCGCCGACGTTGGCCGCCAGCAGCAGGTGGTCCGCCGGATCGTAGGCGAGCCCATTCGGCCTGACTCCCACCCCTACCTTGACGCGCGCCTGCTCGCGGTCCGGAGAGAACATGGCGAGAGTGTTCTCTCCCCGATTCGACGTGAAGACGAGGTCCTGCTCCTCGCAGACGAGCACGCCGGCGACCGTGGGTAACCCGGCGACGGAGCGCAGGTACGCCCCCCGCGCGCAGTCGACCACGTCCACCGCGTCGTTCGCCGTGTGGGCGACGTAGAGCAGACTGCGGCGCCCGTGCACGGCCGCGTGATCGAATCCGCCGGGCCCGGCATGCGCGGGCAGCTCGATGAAGCCCTGGAGTTGGAGCGCCATGCGTGGGGCCCTCAGCTCGCGCGCCCGGGCGCGAGGTTCACGCGACAGTAGGCATAGAGCGCGTCGTAGGCCGGGAACTGCTTGGCCATGTTGTCGTGGTCGTCGGCGGCCATCGCCTGGAAACCAGTGGCGAGCGCGTAGAGCCCGGCCGACTCCGGCGTGAGCTGCCGCGCGTCGGTGTCAGCGCCGCGCACGATGAGGGCCAGCGTGCGCAGCGCCGGGTCGGCGAGCGCGTACTTTTCGAGGAACGCGTCGAACGAGCAGTGCGCGCCGTGGTGCCCCAGCTCGACCCCGGGGATGTCGTAGGCGATCGCGCCCTCCCGCTCCGCGACCTTCCTCACTTGGTCGGCGGGGACGAACATGAACGTCGGCTCTTTGTCGATGAATCGGCTGATCAGCCAGGGGCAGGCGATCCGGTCGACTCTCGCTCGTTCTCGGGTGATCCACTTCATCGGATTCTCCTTTCCAGCATCGTTTCCACTCGAGCCCCAGGGCTCGCGCCGTCACGATCCACTCACGCCGCGAATCGTCAGATCGTCGAACGCGGTGACCGCGTCGCCCTTGGTCCACAGGCCAACGCGGCCCGACGTGAACGGCGCGTCGCGGTGGCAGCGGGATCTCGTCCGGCGCCGCGTCCGCGGCGCCCCGGCGAGCGGCGTCACGCGCGGCGAGGGTCGCGAGCATCGTGCGGAACATGCCTCGGCGCGACATCATCGCGTCTTCGACTTCAAGACCGCGTACAGGCCGTCGAACATCGCCATCCCCTTCGTCAGCAGCTCATCGTCGTCCGGCGTCGCCTCCGCGAGCGCCCGGACGGCGAGGTCCACGCCGGTCGCCTCGTTGCGCGTGAACTTGCCGTCGTGCAGGTCGGCCTCGTGCACGATCTCGGCGATGAGCCGCACCCGCCGGTCCTTGAGCCCGAATCGCCTCACGAGGGTCTCGAACGTGCAGTCCTCGGCGTGGTGCCCGAACTCGGCGCCGAGGACGTCGAATGGGATGCCCTTGCGAGCGGCGTCGGCGGCGTCGGCAAACGTGAACCTCGCGTCGGGATCGCAGAAGCGCTTGATGAGCCACGCCGACGCGATCCGGTCGATGTGCGGGCGCGGGCGGGTCACCCACGTGCTGCCGCGCGGCGGCAGCGCCCCGGGACGGCGGGGGCTCGCCGCGCGGGGCCGCGTCTCCACCGCGCGCAGCCGCTTGGCCGTCGTTTCCCAGAGCGTGCGCGCGCGCTCGCCGGCGGGCGATTTCAGATAGTCGATCGACTCGATGCGGTCGAGCTCCCGCTTGACGCCGTCGAGCTTGCCGCGGAGCGTGCCGACCGAGCCGCGATGGCTCGCCCGAAGGCGGTCGAGCTGGCCGAGGATCTCGCGGCATCCCCGCACCGCCGCGCCGTACTCGGCGCTCCGCGCCTTGTGGAACAGCTCGGCAAGCTGCGCGTCGGTCATGGTCTCCACGCGATCGACCCGGAGCAGGGTCACCTCGCCGCGGAACGACTGGATCTCCTGCACGAGCCACTGGAAGAGCTCCGTGGTCTCGGGCGTCTCCGGCAGGAGCCAGCCGGCGCCGCGCAGCCGGACGGCGCCCATTCGCTGGAGCTTGCGCCAGACGCCGACGCGGTGCCGGGTCGGCGTGGGCGGCAGGGTCATGAGCAGCGTCAGCCATCGCATGACGTGAAAGTAACTGTTGCTACTAGTCATGTCAAGAGTTACACTCCCTTGAGTTTGTTTACACTCCCTCGCGCACCAGGCCGGAGGTCGTTCATGAAGGCACACGAGGTCGGGTGGGGGTGGCTATGACGAGCACCCAACGCAGCGCCTTCGCCGCGCACTGGGGCGACATCGCCGCTCAGTTTCTGAGGATAGGCGCCACGGCGTATGGAGGCCCGGCCATCATGGGCATCATGCAGGCCGAGCTCCAGGAGAAGCGCGGGTGGGTCTCGAAGGAGCGGTTCGTCGAAGGGCTCTCGCTCGTCAACATGCTCCCCGGCGCGACGGCCGCGCAGCTCAGCATCTTCCTCGGCTACGCGCGCGGCGGCGGGTGGGGCGGACTCCTCGCGGGGCTCTGCTTCATCGTGCCCGGGTTTCTCGTTCTGCTGGCGTTGACGGTGGGCTACGCGGCGTTCGGCGCCACGCCCATGCTCCGTGGAGCGCTCTACGGGCTCGGCCCCGTCGTCCTCGGCATCTACGTGGTCGCCATCTACCGCCTGGGCAAGGTCGCTATCAGCACGCGATCGCAGATCGTCATCGCGGTCGCCGCCGCGATGGCCGCGCTCACCACGCCGCTCGGCGTCGCCTGGATCCTGCTGCTCGCCGGCGGCGCCGGGCTCTGGCTCTTTCACTCGCGGCGCTGGGGAACGGCCGCGCTCGCGGGGCTGGCGGTCGGCCTCGCCGTCGTTCACGTCGTCTCGCGATGGACGCCGGCGCCCGGCGCGGCGGAGGCCGGTGACGCGCCCGGCGCCGGCCTCGTCCAGCTCGCGACCTTTCTGCTCGAGGTCGGTGCGCTCACCTTCGGTGGCGGCCTCACGATGATCGCGTTCATTCAGGAGCGCGTCGTCGGCCAGTTCCAGTGGCTCACGCCGCAGGAGTTCATTGACGGGCTCGCGCTGGGCCAGCTCACGCCCGGGCCGGTGCTGCTCGTCGCCGCGTATGTCGGCTACAAGGTGGCCGGGATCGGCGGGGCGGCGGTCGGCGGGGCAGCGGCGTTCCTGCCGTCGTTCGTGATGATGCTGGCGCTCCTGCCGGTCTTCGATCGCGTCCGGACGCTGGTGTGGACGCGGGCCGCGCTGCGGGGGATCGCGCCCGCGGTGATCGGCGTGCTCGCCGTCTCGCTCGTCCGGCTGTTGCCGCACGCTCTGCCCGACCTCACGGCGGTCGCCACGCTCGTCGTGACGGTGGTGGTCCTCGCGGTCTGGCGCGTGGCCACGCTCAAGATCATGCTGCTGGGCGCCGGCCTCGGGATCGTGCGAAGCCGGCTCGTCACGCTGCCGGGAGGATCATGACATGCGTCGTGGAAACGTCCTGTTCGTCTGCCTGCACGGCTCGGCCAAGAGCCTCATCGCCGCCGAGCACTTCAACCGTCTCGCGGCCACCCGTGGTCTCGCGGTACGAGCGACCTCGGCCGGGACCGAGCCCGACGACGCGATCCCGCCGCACGTCACCAGGGGCCTGGCGGGCGACGGCATCGACGTCGCCGGCCGTCGGCCGCGACGGCCGACCCCGGCTGAGATCGAGGGCGCGGCGGCCGTCGTCACTTTCGGGTGCGACCTCGGTGCGCTGGCCTCGCGCGCCCCTCGTCTCATCCGGTGGGACGACGTGCCTGCGGTGAGCGAAGACTTCCCGCGCGCCCGCGATGCGATCGTGGCCCGGGTTTCCGGATTGCTCGAGGATCCCACCCTGCGCGGGTGACGTCTACGCCTTGACGTCGCCGACGCGCCGGGCGAGTATCGTCGCGCGGGCGAGGAGGCCACGTCATGCACTTCGGGATCTTCGTCGAGGAGATGCGCTACGGCCGGGATCAGGTCTCGGCGTTCCGGGACGCGTTCGAGCTGGCCGATCAGGCTGAGGCCTGGGGCCTGGACTGCGTATGGCTGGGCGAGATCCACTTCACGCCGACGCGCTCGGTGATCTCGGCGTCGCTGCAGGTGGCCAGCTCGATCGCGAGCCGGACCCGTCGCCTCCACGTCGGAACGGCCGTGACCGTGCTGCCCCTCAACCACCCGCTGCGCATCGCCGAGGAGGTCGCGACGCTCGATCACATCAGCGAGGGTCGCCTGGAGTTCGGAATCGGCCGGAGCGGCGTCGCGCGCTCGTACGACATTTACGGAATTCCGTACGGCGAGAGCCAGGCGCGGTTCCGCGAAGCGCTCGAGATCATCCGCGAGGCCTGGAAAGGGGAGCCGTTCAGCTACACGGGCGAGTACTACCGGTTCCAGAACGCGACCGTGGCGCCGCGCCCATATCAGGTGCCGCATCCGCGGATCCGGATGGCCGCCAATACCGAGGAGACGTTCCCGGCGGTCGGCCAGATGGGATTGTCGGTGTTCGTCGGCCTGCGCGCCGCCGAGATTCCTGACTTACAGGCCCACCTGGCGCAATACCGGCAGGCCTGGCGCCGCGCCGGGCATCCGGGCGATCCCAGCGTCTACTTGCGAATTCCGGTCTACGTCTCCACGACGGAAGCGGGCGCGATCGAGGAGCCGCGCGAGAGCCTCACGCACTTCTTCGGTCGTCAGGCCGAGCTGGCGCGGGCGATCGTCGGGCGCGCCGGCGCCGGGCCCGCCGACCGGCGTCAGGCGCTGGCCGAGCGCATGGCGAATCTCTCGTACGACGACGTCCTCACCAAGAAGGTCGCGTTCGGCACCCCGAAGGGCGTGATCGATCGGCTGTCGAAGCTGCGCGACGAGCTGGGGCTCGACGGAATCGTGGCCGAGCTCAACCCGGGCGGGCGCATTCCCAAGGAGCTCGAGACGCGGAGCCTGCGACTCTTGGCCCACGAGGTGATGCCCGCGTTCAAGTAGCGGACGCGCGCGCGGAGGGCTCGACCCACCGTTCCAGCGTCTCCCGAAGCGCTGGAGCCCCTCGG